>Ga0163163_10006514_pt1 | contig 10219 bp, 6 predicted proteins | sample S65metaG_FD_119766 | JGI IMG/M metagenome (GOLD analysis project Ga0163163, IMG submission 119766) | Switchgrass rhizosphere microbial communities from Kellogg Biological Station, Michigan, USA - S6-5 metaG | ecosystem: Host-associated > Plants > Roots > Rhizosphere > Soil | place: USA: Michigan... | reverse complement strand
TCCGGCAAGTGGGAGCGCATCTCCTGGGACGAGGCGCTCGACGAGATCAGCGAGAAGGTGCTCAAGATCCGCGCCGAGAGCGGTCCCGAATCGATCGCGATGGGCACGGGCACGGGCCGCCACCACATCCGCTGGGTCTCGCGCTTCGGCAACGCGCTCGGCACGCCGAACTGGTGCGAGCCCGGGTTCGCGCAGTGCTTCCATCCGCGCGTGAACACCTGCATCCAGACGATGGGCGACTTGCCCGTCTGCGACTTCACCGGCGGCACGCCGCCGGAGCTCATCATGTACTGGGGACACAACCCGCCGCATTCGGGCCCCGACGGCGAGACGCGCTTCAACGTGCGCGAGTCGCTGCTGAGCAAGCCGCGGCTCATCACGATCGATCCGCGCGAGACGGTCTGCGCGAAGAAGTCGGAGATCTGGTTGCAGATTCGGCCGGGCACCGACGACGCGCTCGGGCTCGCGTTCCTGAACGTGATCATCGAGGAAGACCTCTACGATCACGACTTCTGCGAGAAGTACACGCACGGCTTCAAGGAGCTCGCGGAGCACGTCCACAAGTACACACCGGAATGGGCGGAGCCGATCACGTGGGTGCCGGCCGACAAGATTCGCGCGGCCGCGCGTCTCTTCGCGCAAGTGAAACCCGCGATGCTCGAGTGGGGCTGCGCGATCGAGCACACGCCGAAGTGCATCCAGACGATCCGCGCGCTCTCGATGATCCCGGCGATCACGGGCAACATCGACGTGCCCGGCGGCTGGATCTTCGGCATGAAGGGCGCGGGCCGCTTCCCGAGCCTCATCGAGAACCTCGATCCCGAGGTGGAGAAGAAGAGGCTCGGCTACGACAAGTACAAGATGCTGTCATCCTCCGAGGGTGCCGATCTGCCGGCCTGCCACATCCCCTCGCTGATCGACGCGATGTACTACGGCGAGCCGTATCGCGTGCGCGCGTTCCTCGTGTTCGGCAACAACACGCTTACGACGTATGCGAACACGAATCTCGTCTACAAGGCGCTCATGAAGCTCGACTTGCTGGTCGCTGCGGACCTTTTCATGACGCCGAGCACGCAGCTCGCCGACATCGTGTTGCCCGCGGCGTCCTGGCCCGAGCTCAATCAGATCTGCGCGCTGCCGACCATCGCCGGCAACGTCGTCATGAGCAACCAGCAGACGGTGCGGATCGGCGAGTGCAAGTCCGACGAGGAAATCTTCGTCGAGCTCGCGCGGCGCATGAAGCTGCCGGTCTGCACGGACGCGGTCGAGGACGTGCTCGATCAGATGCTCAGGAACGGCAAGCAGACGCTCAACTTCCGCGAGCTCACCGAGCAGGGCTGGATCCACGTCCCGCAGAAGTACCGCAAGTACGAGACGCAGGGCTTCAAGACGCCGACCGGCAAGCTCGAGCTTTACTCGACGCGACTCGAGAAGATGGGCTACGCGCCGTTGCCGTACTACGAGGAACCGCCGGAGAGCCCGGTCAGCACGCCGGAAATCTCCAAAGACTATCCTTTGGTCCTCACCACCGGCGGGCGCATTCCGGTGTTATTCAACTCGGAGCATCGCCAGCTGCCGCTGTGCCGCAAGGGTCATCCGGAGCCGCTCTGCGACATTCACCCCGAGACGGCCGCGAAGCTCGGCATCGAGAACGGCGATTGGGTGCTGATCGAGACGCTCCGCGGCCGCATCAAGCAGAAGGCGAACGTAACCGCGAAGATCGATGCGCGCGTGATCCACTGCGAGCACGGCTGGTGGTTCCCCGAGAGAGAAGGGCCCGACTACGGTATCTGGGAGTCGAACGCGAACCTCCTGACCGACAACCGCGGGCCGTTCGATCCGCAGATGGGCACCTATCAGCTGCGCGCGCTGCTGTGCCGCGTCTCGAAGCTGCGTCCCGAGGACGACCACTTCGGGCCTCCGCCGCTCGACGACGACGAGCCGGTCGCGGGCACGCGACGGATCGCGGCGAGCCCTTAAGCGCTTAAGACACCGCGTCCGGTTCCTAATCTGGCCTACGCGTGCCGTGCCGCCGTTTGCCGCGTGGCTTCGGGCGCGGCTTGGCCGCGGTCGCGGCGCGGATCGCGTCCTTCGCCCAAACGCCGAGCTCGGCCGGATCCTCGAGCACCTCGATCGGCACGCGCCAGTACGACATTGAGACGGGCCGGTTGACGACGGGTCGAAATGGCTCGCTGCCGGCCGCTTCGTACCGGGCGCGGCTCGCGTCGTCGACCTTGAAGAACAGCTCGTCGGCGGCGACGATCGCGAAGAAGAATTCGCCCGAGTACAGGCCGATGCCGCCGAACATCGTCTTGTGCTCGAGCTGCGGCACGCGCACGAGCTGATCGAGCACGAAGTCGCGAAACTCGGGCGTGACGCGCAGCGAGCGAAATCGGGTGCGGGGCCGTGTCATCCGGGCGGCATCGAGCGCTCGTTCATCGGCAAACTAGGCGGCTCGAAAGCTGGCATGGATAAATAGTGCTCCATAGCGAACCAAAAAGTCTGACGCTCGGCATCTCGGGATTCCGATACGAGGACCTCCACGAGCCCGAGGGCCTGAAGCGGCTGCACGACACGTTCCTAGCCGAGCTCGCGGCCGGTCACGCAGACCTTCACCGCGAGTATCGAGACTATCGAGCGAGCCTCGGCGAGGGCATGGCGCCGACCGCAGTCTCCGATCTCTTGGTGCGGCTCGCGCCTCACGTCGGCGACTTCGTGGCCCGGTTGTTCGGCGTTGGCGCGGTGCGCGACCGTCAGCGCGAGGCGGTTCGTCGCGAGCTCGACACGGTCTTCCGATTTCGGACCGAGATCGTCGGCAAGCTCGACAAGCACTTCAAGGGCGTGACGGCGAGCGACTGGGACGCCGTCGCGGTGCGCTCCGCGCTCGAGGTTCTCATTCGCTGCGCTTTCCCCGACGCAGCAACGGACTCGGACGAGGAGCGGCGCGTCGCGACGGTCGCTGCGACTCTTCTCGATTGGTCGAGCGCGCTCGGCGCCGATGACCGTGACGCGCATTCGGCGGTTCAGCAGCTGCGCGCGCGGCTCGCGGCCGATGTGCGCGCCTGCGAAATCTTCGCCGACGCGCGCGCGTGCGCCGACGATCGGGAGCTCGTCGAGGCGCTGCTCGAGACGATTCGCCGCTGGGCACAGCTCGCGAGAACCGACCCAGTATTCCGTGCCGAGGTCGCGGGTTGGGTCAGCTTCAAGGAACCCGAGAAGCGCGATTTCGACGCGCTCGTGCCGCACGACGTCGAGGCGCGCGACGGCTTCGACGTCTGGAAGGGCCCGACGCGCACGCGCCGCCGCCGCGACGGCTTCGCGCTGACAGACAAGCGCCACGACCAACGGCACATCCTGTACGAGATCGAGCACTGCATCTATTGCCACGACCGCGACACGGACTCGTGCTCGAAGGGCATGCGCAACCGCAAGGACGGCACGTACAAGGTCAATCCGCTCGGCGTGAGCATCACCGGTTGCCCGCTCGAAGAAAAGATTTCCGAGATGCATCTCGTGAAGCGGCAAGGCGACAGCATCGGCGCACTCGCGCTCGTCGTGATAGACAACCCGATGTGCCCGGGCACGGGGCATCGGATCTGCAACGACTGCATGAAGGGCTGCATCTACCAGAAGACGGAGCCCGTCGACATCCCGCAGATCGAGACCAGCGTGCTGACTGACGTACTGTTCATGCCGTACGGATTCGAGATCTACACCTTGCTGACGCGTTGGAACCCGCTGAACGTGCGCAGGCCGTACGCGCTGCCGTATCACGGGACGAACGCACTCGTCGTCGGTCTCGGCCCGGCCGGCTATACGCTGGCGCACTACCTGCTGAACGAAGGCTTCGGGGTCGTCGCGATCGACGCGCTGAAGATCGAGCCGCTGCCCGCGGAGCTCCTCGGCGACGGCGAGCGTGCGCCGCAACCGATCAAGGATTTCAAGCAGCTCTACGAGGATCTCGACAAGCGCACGCTCGCGGGCTTCGGCGGCGTCGCCGAATACGGCATCACGGTGCGCTGGGACAAGAATTTCCTGAAGCTCATCTACCTCTTGCTCGCGCGCCGCTCGAGCTTCCGTTGCTACGGCGGCGTGCGCTTCGGCGGCACGGTGACGATCGAGGACGCGTGGGAGCTCGGCTTCGATCACATCGCGATCGCGACCGGCGCCGGCAAGCCGACGATCATCGGCATCGACAACAACCTGCTGCGCGGCATCCGCAAAGCTTCGGATTTCCTGATGGCGCTGCAGCTCACGGGCGCGGCGAAGGCCTCGTCGCTCGCGAACCTGCAGGTGCGGCTGCCGGCGGGCGTCGTCGGCGGCGGTCTCACGGCGATCGATACGGCCACGGAGCTCATGGCCTACTACCCGAAGCAGGTCGAGAAGCTGCTCGATCGTTACGAGCGTCTCTGCGCCGAAACCGACGCGGCAGCGCTGCGCCGCGACTTCGATGCGGAGGAGCTCGGCATTCTCGACGAGCTCTTGGAGCATGGCCGCGCGATCCGCGCGGAACGGCGCCGCGCGGCAGCGAGCGGCGAGGCACCGAATTTCCAGCCGCTGATCGACCGCTGGGGCGGCGTCACTCTTTTCTATCGCAAGGGCATCGAGTCCTCGCCCGCTTATCGGCAGAACCACGAGGAGATCGCCAAAGCGCTGGAGGAGGGCATCGGCCTCGCGGAGGGCATGGACCCCGTCGCTGCCGTCGCCGACGAGCACGGGCACCTGCGCGCGATGCGCTTCCGCAAGCTCGCGACGTCGGCCGAGTCTCCCGCCGGCGCGAGTGTCGAAGTGGACGTGCCGCTCCGGAGCCTATTCGTCGCGGCCGGCACGTCGCCGAACACGATCTACGAGCAGGAGCATCCCGGCACGTTCACGACCGACGGCAAATTCTTTCAGCGGTATGAGCCGCGGTGGAAGGACGGCGCTGTCGATCTCGAGCCGATGCACGACGGAACTGCGCCGAAGATCGGCACGCCAGCGCCGCTCACTTCTTATCGCAAGGACGGCAAGTACGTGAGCTTCTACGGCGACAACCATCCGGTCTACGCCGGCAACGTCGTGAAGGCGATGGCGAGCGCGAAAGACGGCTACCCGCGCGTCGTGAAGCTGCACGCGCGCGCGATCGGCGAGGCCGATCCGGCGCAGCAAGAAAGCCGCGACGCGTCGCTGCAGGCGCTCTTCTCGAAGCTCGACGATCTGCTCATCGCGACCGTCGTCTTAGTGAAGCGCCTCACGCCGACGATCGTCGAAGTCGTCGCGCGCGCGCCGATGGCTGCGCAACGGTTCGAGCCCGGCCGTTTCTATCGCGCGCAGAGCTTCGAGAGAGGCGCGCCGCAGGTCGACGGCACCGTGCTCGCGACCGAGGGCATCGCGCTGACCGGGGCGTGGGTAGACAAGGACGTCGGGCTGATTTCACTGATCACGCTCGAGATGGGCACGTCGTCGCGCTTGTGCGCACAATGGAAACCGGGCGATCGGATCGTCGTGATGGGCGCGACGGGCTCGCCGACGGAAATCCCGCACGGTAAGACGGTGTTACTAGCGGGCGGCGGCCTCGGCAACGCCGTGCTGTTCTCGATCGGCAAGGCGATGCGCGCGGCGGGCAATCGAGTGATCTACTTCGCGGGCTACCGCAACGCCGTCGACCGCTTCAAGATCGAGGACGTCGAGGCGGCGTCCGACGTCGTCGTCTGGGCCGTCGATCGCGCGCCGGGAGCGAAGCCGGTCGGCACGTCACGGCCGCAGGATAGAAGCTGCGTCGGCAATATCCTCGACGCGATCGAGGCGTACGCGAAAGGCGATCTCGGGCCGCAGACGATTCCGCTCAGCGAGGTCGATCATCTGATCGCGATCGGCTCCGACCGGATGATGGCCGCGATCAAGGATGCGCGACACGGGCGCCTCAAGCCGTACCTGAAGCGTGGGCACGCGGCGATCGGCTCGATCAACTCGCCGATGCAATGCATGATGAAAGGCGTCTGCGCTCAGTGCCTGTGCAGGCACGTGGATCCCGCAACCGGCAAGGAGTACTTCGTCTACTCCTGCTACAACCAGGACCAAGAGCTCGATCGCGTCGACTTCGAGAACTTGCGCGCGCGCCTGCGTCAGAACTCCGTGCAGGAAAAGATTTCCGACCGCTGGCTCGCGCGGCTGCTCGAGACACGCAAGGTCTGACTCGCCGGCCCCAGACCTTCGTCTCGGGCGCTCCGCGATTCCGCGGAAGCGCCACGCGCTCGCCGAAGATTGAGTCGGGAGGCGAAAGAATGGCCGTAACCGCCATTCGTTCCGCGATTCCGCGGAATCATCGCCGCCCGACGATCGGACGGCGCCGTTCGACGCACGAGCTCAGCTCTGGTTCCACTCCACGGGCGCCGCACTGGGGCTCGTGCGGTCGTAGAACCACTTGAGCCCGCTCGCCGCTTCCTTGCTCAAGATCGTCGTCTTGAAGCTGCGCCACGCCTGAATCTCGAAGTAGTCGAGGGTGCCGCCGTGCGCGCTGAGGCGGTGCGGTATGCCGGGCGGAAAATAAACGAGCGTGCCGGGCTCGATCTCCTGCGACGTCTCGCCGACGTCGACCTTGCCGCGGCCCTTGAACGTCATGTAGCAGTGCGCCGCGCCGTCGGGATTCGCGTCAGTCCCTTTGTGCAAGTGATACGGCGACCCGCCGCCTTCCTTGTAGTGCATCTCGCCGGCCTGGATTGCGTTCGTCGGCGTGAGCCGGCTGCCGTCGAGCAGTCGCACGCTCGACTCGGCGCAGAAGCGGCGCACGCGGCCGCCGCTCGCGTCGGAGAGCGGGCGCAACGTCTCTCTGTTGAAGAAATATCCTGGCCCGCCCGGCAGCCCGGCCTCTACGGCTGCCGGAGGCTTCGGCGTGACCATCTCCAAGACCTCGAGATCTGCGCCCTTCGCGTCGAGCTTCGCGGACTCGCCGGGCACGAGCAGCACGCCCGCGCCTTCCTCGGCCGCGTTCGACTTGCCGTTGAACTCGATCTGGCCCTTGGCGGAGCCCTGCATCACGTAGATCAGGTGATAGTCCTTGTCGCCGCCGGCGTCGAATTGCTTGCCCTTCACGATCGTGCGCCGATAAACGGTGAGGTTCTTCGAGCCACAAAGGCTCGGACTGCAAATCGTCCGCTCGAACCCGGACTTGACCGGTACGGCCTTCGCCTTGTTCGAGTCGATGATGGAAACGTCTTTGATCGTCGGCATGTGAATCACTCCTCACGAGGCGTCATTTTTTCTTCGAATTCTCGCTGCGCTTTTTTCCGTGCGTGCCCGCGACCGAGTACAGCACCTGGGTCTTGCGGGTCTTCTGGAAAGCCTCTAGCGACTCTCCACGCATCGCGGCATAGATCGCTTGGTTCGGCACGCCGACCGCCGCCGCGAGCTTCTCGAGAATGAAGAAGATCACGCCGTAGCGGATCAGCGCGCGCCAGTCGAGCGTGCGCAGCATCTCCTTCTCTTCTTCCGTGAGGCGGCCGCGCTCGTAGGATCCTTCACGATCGTACAAGAACCGGCCGCGGAGCTCGGGCTGGATGATGCCGTGCAGATATTTGTTGAGGCGGTACGCTCGGCTGCTGAGATCGAAGGTGAACGGATACGACCCCTCGAGCTTCGCGAGGCCGTCGTACTCTCGACGCGCCTGCTCGTCGAAAGCGGCCACGCTCTGCGCCTCGTCCGTCTCGATCACATCCTCGTAGACGACGGTCGCGGTGGCGGTCATCGACTGCAGGCAGTACGACTGATGGAGCTTGCGCACCTTGGGCGTCAGCGCGCCGCGCATGACGAGCCACATGACGATCTCCGCGCCCTCGACGCCACCGCGCTGCGCGAAGTCGGTGATCGACAGCTCGGTCAGTTTCTCCGGATTCTTCTCGAGGAGATCCAGAAACTCCATGTCCCAAGCCGTGTTGTTGAAGCCTGCGCGTTCGCCACTGACCTGATGAGAGAGGCCGCCGGACCCGACCACCGCGACCTTGATGTCGTCGGGGAAGCTTTGGATCGCTTTTCGCAACGAGCGCCCGAGCGCGAAGCAACGCCGCGCGGTTGGGATCGGAAACTCGAGCACGCCGACTTGCAGCGGCACGAGCGCGGCGGGCCACCCGCCTTCGTGCGGCATCACCATCGACAGCGGCGAGAAGACGCCGTGGTCGAGGCCGCGCTTCTGAAAGTACGACAGATCGAAGCCGTCCGCGACGAGGCCGTTTGCGATGTGCTTCGCGAGGGCCGGATGGCCCCTGAGCGCGGGCAGTGGCCGCGGGCCGCCGCCTTCGTCGGCGACCGGGTGCGTGTCGCCGAAGCCGAGCGCGAAGTTCGAGTAGTGGTCGAAGAAAAACGAGGTGACGTGATCGTTGTAGACGAAGAACAGCACATCGGGTTTTTTCTCGGCGAGCCACGTGCGCACGGGCGCGAAGCCTTCGAAGATCGGCTTCCACGCCGGGTCGTCGGCTTTCTGCGTGTCAACCGCGAACGCGATCGCAGGCGTGTGTGAGACCGCGATACCGCCGACTATCCTCGCCAAGACGAAAAACCCTCGTCGAAAAGGAATCCGATTATAGGGTATTCGGGGTTCCTTGGCCTTGCGCTGTGCCGGCTCGCGTGCGGGCTTCCGCGTCTATACTCGGCGCGTGACAAGCCACGACACGGCGATGCCGTGCAATAAGCCACGGCGATTGACGGTGAGAGATCGCAAGACAAAGGGAGTTTTCAAGATGCAGATATCGTCACGTAGGCGGCCGCGACTTCGGTCAGCGCTCGCCGTCGCCCTCGCGGCGCTCGGGCTCGCGGTTGCCTCGTATCCGGCCGGCGCGGGCAAGGCCGATCTCTCGGGAATGAAGTTCTCGCCTACGCCGCTGACCGGCAAGGTGATCTGGAACGACCTGATCACCGACGATCTCGATACCACGCGCGCGTTCTATGGCGCGCTGTTCGGGTGGACGTTCGAGCATTCGAGCGGCAAGGGCGGCCGCTACCTGCTCGCCCGCTTGGGCGACGTCTACGTCGCGGGCATCGTCGAGGTGAAGTCGAAGAACCGCGCGCAGAAACTCTCGCGCTGGTTGCCGTACATGTCGGTTGGCAACGTGGACGGCGCCGTGTCGATCGCGTCGGCGGGCGGCGCGACGGTGGCCGCCGTCGCGCGCGACGTGACCTTCGGTCGCGTCGCCGCGATCATCGATCCGCAAGGCGCGGTCATCGGGCTCGCGCAGAGCCGCATCGGCGATCCCGATGACGCGACGACTGCGCCCGGCCTGGGCCGCGTCGTCTGGACGGAGTTGCTCGCCAACGATCCCGGTGCCGCCGCCCAGTTCTACGGCGACGTGGTCGGTTACGAGCCGAATACGATCTCGCGGCGCGGCGGCGAGTACACGATGCTCACGCAGAACGGCAAGAACCGTGCAGGTTTGCTCAAGAACCCGACTGACGCGAAGCCGGTTTGGCTCACGTACTTCGGCGTCGACGATCCAGTAGCCGCGATGGGCCGCCTCGAGGCGCTCGGCGGCGCGGTCATCGCGCCCGCGTCGCCGCGGCTTCGCGAAGGCACGATGGCTCTCGTGACCGATCCGACCGGGGCGCTATTCGTGCTCCAAAAGGTGCCGCAATGAGCCGGACAAACGTAATGCGCAAAACGATTCGAATCGCGGCCGTCTTCGCGCTGCTCGTCTCGATGTTGTCGCTCGCAGGCTGCTCGGGCAACGTCGGAGTCGGCGTGAGCGTCGGCGTGCCGGTCGGCAACTACGGCTACATGAGCATCGGCACGAGCCGCTGGTACTGATCCTAGGGCGTAGCGTCCGCGCGAACGGCGCCCTCAGTGCGGCGCGGGTTGCTCCATGAGCTCGCGAATCACGCCGACCGGCGCGTTGCCGTAGCTCAAGAACTGCTCGTGGAAGCGTTTGAGATCGAACGCGTCGCCGCGCTCGCGCTTGAAGCGCTCGCGTAAATCGTAGATCGCGGCGTAGCCCGAGAAGTAGCTCGTGAGCTGCACGCTCGTGCGCTGGACGCGCTTCCATTTGTCGGCGGCTTCTTGCGGCGTCTGGAACGCTTGCCGCACTAGTAGGTCGCGCGCATCCGCCTCGCTCATGTCGAGCACGTGCACGCCATAGTCGAGGATCGTGTTGCAGACCGAGCGCAGATTCCACTTCGAGTAGATCAGCCAGAACTCGGCCTTGTCGTCGCCATAGCCGGACTCGAGCATCATGCGCTCGGTGTACACGGCCCAGCC
>Ga0163163_10006513_pt1 | contig 10219 bp, 10 predicted proteins | sample S65metaG_FD_119766 | JGI IMG/M metagenome (GOLD analysis project Ga0163163, IMG submission 119766) | Switchgrass rhizosphere microbial communities from Kellogg Biological Station, Michigan, USA - S6-5 metaG | ecosystem: Host-associated > Plants > Roots > Rhizosphere > Soil | place: USA... | reverse complement strand
GGTCGCAGAGCTGCTCCGCCTCGTCCATGTAGTGCGTGGTCAGCACGAGCGAGACGCCCTGCTGCTTGAGGCGGTACAGGCGATCCCACACGAGGTGCCGAGCCTGCGGGTCGAGGCCGGTCGTGGGTTCGTCCAGGAGCAGGAGCTCGGGGTCGTTCACGAGGGAACGAGCGATCGTGAGGCGGCGCTTCATACCGCCGGAGAGCGGCTCGACCCGCTCGCGCGCCCGCTCGCTCAGTTGCGCGAACTCGAGCATCTCGTCCGCCTTCCGGCCCGCCTCGGCGCGAGGCAGGTCGAAGTACCGGGCGTACACGATCAGGTTCTCGCGGAGCGTGAGGTCCTCGTCCAGGCTGTCCTGTTGCGGCACGACGCCGAGCCGGGCCCGTATGCGCGGACCATCCGTCACCGGATCCATGCCGAGGATCCGCAGGGTGCCGCCCGACAACGGCGAGACGCAGCCGAGCATCCTCATGGTGGACGACTTGCCCGCGCCGTTCGGGCCGAGGAAGCCGAAGGCCTCCCCCTCACGGACCTCGAAGTCGATGCCGTCGACCGCGACGAACGAGCCGAACCGCTTGGTGAGCCCCTCGGCGCGCACGAGGGGTACGCCGGCGCTCACGGGGCCAGGGTAGGAGTCAGACGGCTCGCGCTCCACGCAGTTCGGTACCCTCCTGCCATGGCCCGCCTCCGACTCTTCGCATCTGCCCGCGAGGCGGCCGGCACCGCACGGGACGTCGTGGACGGGGCCACGGTGGCCGAGGTCCTGGCGGCGGCCGAGCAGCGCTACGGCCAGGGGTTCACCGACGTGCTCGCGACGTCACGCATCTGGGTGAACGGCGAGCCGGCCGACCCCGGTGCGGCGGTGGCCGAGAAGGACGAGGTCGCGGTGCTGCCGCCCGTCTCGGGAGGAGCGGCCCCGGGCTGATGGGCGGGCGCGGCCGCCCGGACCACGGCGGTCGTGCCGCGCGCCGGTAGCGTCGGCAACATGCCGGAGGTGCGCCAGGAGGTCGAGGACCGCCTGACGGACCTGGGCGGGTTCATCCGGAGCCAGCGGGAGCTGACCCGCCTCTCGGTGCGGCGGCTGGCCGAGCTGGCCGAGGTCTCGAACCCGTACCTGAGCCAGATCGAGCGCGGGTTGCGCAAGCCGTCCGCCGACATCCTCCAGCAGATCGCCAAGGCGCTCAAGATCTCGGCCGAGTCGCTGTACGTCAAGGCAGGGATCCTCGAATCCGACGGCGAGGAGCCGGACGTGGTCGAGGCCGTCCGGCGCGATCCACACCTCGACGCAGGTCAGAAAGAGACCCTCCTTCGGGTGTACGAGAGCCTGCGGGCCCAGTCGGCCCACGGCGACCGCGAGGCCGATCGGTAGCCTGGCCTCCCGTGATCGGCGACGACGGAGTGCAGCAGAGGTCCGTGGTGGGCCGGCTGGCGATGCTGTCGATGCACTCGTCACCGCTCGTGCAGCCCGGCACCGGTGACAGCGGCGGCATGAACGTGTACGTGCGGGAGCTGTCGTCCGCCCTCGCGCAGGCCGGGGTGGACACCACCACGTACGTGCGGCGCTGGCACGCCGACCTGCCGACCGAGGTTTTCGTCGAACCCGGCTTCCGGGTCGTCCACGTGGACGCAGGCCCCTTCGACCTCGCGAAGGAGCGCCTGCCCGAGGTCGTCGACCGGTTCGCCGACGGGGTCATCGAGCACCTCGAGTCGCACGGTGGGGCGGACGTCGTCCACGCCAACTACTGGCTGTCGGGCGTGGCCGGCCACCGGATCAAGCACGAGCTGGACCTGCCGCTCGTCTGCACGTTCCACACCCTCGCCCGGGTGAAGGCCGAGGGGGGCGACCCGGAGCCGGCCCGGCGGGTGAGGGCGGAGACGGAGATCATCGGCTGCGCCGACGCGATCTGCGTGAGCTGCACCGAGGAGGAGCGTCAGTTCGTGCGGCACTACGGCGCGCCGCCGGGCCGCCTCGAGATCGTCGCGCCCGGGGTCGAGCACGCCTTCTTCGCCCCGGGTGATCGGGCCGGCGCGCGCCGCGCCCTCGGCCTCGGTCTCGGCGCCGAACCCGTCCTCCTGTTCGTCGGGCGCATCCAACCGCTCAAGGGGGCACCGCTGGCCGTGCGCACGCTGTCGGCGCTCCACCGGCCGGACGCCAAGCTGGTGATCGTGGGCGGCGCGAGCGGCGTCGACGGGGCGACCGAGGAGGAGAAGCTGCGCGGCCTCGTGGACGAGCTCGGACTCACCGACCGCGTGTTCTTCGTCGCTCCGCAACCGCACCACCTGCTGGCGAGCTACTACCGCGCCGCCGACCTCGTCCTCGTGCCCAGTCGGTCGGAGAGCTTCGGGCTCGTGGCCCTCGAGGCATCGGCCTGTGGAACGCCGGTCGTGGCCTCCGCGGTGGGCGGCCTCGTGACGTTGGTCGACCACGGCCACACCGGGTTCCTGGTGCCGGGGCGCGACGCCGAGGTGTTCGCGAGCTACGCGGACGAGATCCTCTCGAACGAGCGGTTGGCGCGTGAGATGGCGCTCACCGCGGCGGCGCGCGCTCGCCACTACACCTGGTCGCTGGCGGCGGGACGGCTCCGGCGGATCCACGCAGACCTGGCCGTGGGCGCCTTGGTCCAGTGCGGATGAGCGGGTGCGGATGACCGGGCGGGGGCAGCGGTGAGCGAGCTGCACGACGGGAGCGCGCTCGCCCTCGTGGAGCGCCAGCTCGACGAGTGGTTGCACACCCTGGCCGCGGTGAACCCGGCCGTGCAGGCGGTGGCCCGCGACGAAGAGGAGCCGCGCCGGTGGATGGTCCGCCTGAAGGGCGAAGCCAAGGAGTACACGACCGTCTGGCTCCACCTCGGTCAGCGCACGCTGCGCTACGAGACCTACCTCATGCCCGCCCCCGAGGAGCAGCACGCCCAGCTCTACGAGCACCTCCTGCGCAGGAACGAGCGGCTCGTGGGCGCGCACTTCGCCATCGGTGTCGAGGACGCGATCTTCCTGCGCGGCGAGCTCCCCCTCGTCGCGCTGTCCGAGGCCGAGCTCGACCGGATCGTCGGTTCGCTCTACGCGTACGTCGAGCAGTGCTTCCCCGCCGCCATCCGCATCGGCTTCGCGTCCCGCTTCTGAGCATTCCGACCCTGCCCGTTCCGACTCCGTCCGTTCCGGCCAGGCGCCTCCCGCGCACACCCTTCTCCCGGACCCGGATCGGCCGTTCCGCATCGGGGAAGTCGGGGTCGGCCGCCCCGGGTCCACCCCCTCCCCGCTGGCTAGCCTCCGCCCGTGACCTACCGGCTGGCCGTCATCGGGGGCGGCAACATGGGCGCGGCGCTGGCCGGAGGCCTGGTGGCCACGGGTTGGGCCACCCCCGAGGACCTCGTCGTCGTCGAGGTCGCCGCCGGCCGCCGGGGCCAGCTCAGCGACTCGCCCGACCTGCGCGGCGTCGCCGTCGTCGCGGCGCCGGAGGACATCGAGGCTGAAGGCGCGGTGATCGCCGTGAAGCCACAGGACGCGGTGGCGGCCGCGCGCGCCGCACTGGCCGCCGGCGTCACCCGGTTGCTGTCGATCGCCGCCGGGGTGCCGACCGGCGCGCTCGAGGCGGTGGCGAGTCCGCCCGTCCCGGTCGTGCGCGCCATGCCGAACACGGCGGCGCTCGTCGGCGCGGGAGCGTCCGCGATCGCGGCAGGCTCCGCCGCTGGCGAGGCGGACCTCGCATGGGCCGAGGGCATCCTGCGGGCGGTCGGGACGGTGGTGCGCACGAGCGAGTCGGCACTCGACGCGGTGACCGGTCTCAGTGGATCCGGTCCCGCCTACCTCCTGCTCGTCGCCGAGGCGCTGGTGGACGGCGGCGTCGGCGCCGGCCTCGCTCGTGACGTCAGCTCCGCCCTGGTCCAGCAGCTGTTCGTCGGGTGCGCCCGCCTGATGGCGGAGTCGGGCGAGAGCCCCGCAGCGCTGCGGGCCGCCGTGACGTCGCCGGGCGGTACGACGGCGGCCGGTGTCGTGGAGCTCGAGCGCGCCGCGGTCCGTGCGGCGTTCATCGACGCCGTGGCGGCGGCCACCGAGCGCTCGCGGCAGCTCGGCGCGAGCACAATTACATCGACGTGACTCTTTTCACGGCGAGTCTCCATGGCCTAACGTTCCCGTAGCGATCCGTTCACACTGCTGCTGCAGCGGTCCGGACCGGCAGGCCGACCGAGTGGTGCACCGGGCCCCATGCCCGTTGCTCGGCTCGGGTGACGCGCCCGCTCTGCGGGCTGCGCCGACAGGGTTGGTGCCGTCGGGGGGTCGGCACCAGCCCTGTTTCGTCACTGGGCCCGGCTCGCGTTGGCGCGGTGCGCCGGCGTGCGCCTAGTGGGCGACGGATTCGAGGCGGCGCTTGAGCGCCTCGCTGGTGACGACGCCCACGAGCCGTTCGTCGCGCCAGACGGTGATGAAGGGCGCGAGCGGTGTCACCCGGGCGAGGACCTGGGCCAAGGGCTCGTCGGGCGTGGCCCGGGCGACCCGGTTCATGGGCACCATCAGCTGGGTGAGCACGGTGAACGGGCGCTGCTGCTCCGGCACGAGCCAGAGCTGGTCCTCGGCCACGAGCCCGCTCAGGGCGCCGTGGCCGTCCTGGACCGCGACGACCCGCGGCGTGCCCAGGCGGCCCCGCTGGCCGAGCATGGTCGCGGCGTCGGTGTCCGCCGCCGCCTCCGCCACGCCGAACCATGTCACATCGCTGACGCTGATGCCGGCGAGCCTCGCCTGGGTGGCCGCCGCCATCTGCTCGGCCTTGGCCATGAGGATCAGGAACCCGCCGGTCAGCGGTAGGAAGATGCCGCCCCAGCCGTTGAAGAGCATCCAGAACCCGACGATGACGACGAACCAGCCGAGCACCTGGCCCGCCTGCGCGGCCTCGCGCGATGCTCGGTAGCGGTCACCGTGGCGCGCCCAGCGGAAGGCCCGGAGGATCCGGCCGCCGTCGAGCGGGGCCCCCGGAAGCAGGTTGAAGACCGCGATGATGATGTTGACGATGCCGAGCCACCCGCTGAGCGCGACGGCGAGCGAGGACGCGCCGAGCGCGTCGAGGCCGAACGCGGCGCCGAGCAGCACCCCGCCGACGAGCAGGCTCGCGGCCGGCCCGGCGGCGGCGATGAGCCCGTCGGCCTTCGGTGTCGGCGCGTCGTTGCTCAGACGGGCCATGCCTCCGAGCAGCCACAGCTCGATGCCCTCCGTCTCGACGCCGTAGCGGCGAGCCGTCCAGGCATGGGCCAGCTCGTGGATCAGGATCGACCCGAAGAAGAGGACGACGCCGGTGGCGGCGGCGATCCAGTACGCGGTGTGGCTCGATCCGGGGGCGCTCCCGGGTAGCGCCCCGTTGGCGAGGCTCAAGCCGAGGAACCAGCCGATGACGGCCAGCGTCCAGTGGACGGAGACCGGGATCCCGGTGACTCGCCCCAGGCGGACGAAACCACGCATGGGTGTGTGCTCCTTTGGCAGGTCCCGCGCGAACGGGATGGGCGGAGCCTCTGGTCTCACCCGCCCGGGTGGGCCGACATCCCCGGGCCCGAGGGCCGTGCTGACGTGGATGCCGTCTCGGGTTACTCCCCTTGTGGCTTGTTGGGATCAAGTGTACGAGCGGGGCCCGCTGCTTCCACGGCTCCCGACGGCACGCGTGCGGCGCTCCGGAGGGCGGCCGCAGGCCGATCGTTAGGGTGGCCGGATGGCCGGGTTCGACACGGTGAGCTTCCTGTCCGACTACGGCTCGGCCGACGAGTTCGTCGGGATCGTGAAGGCGGTGGTCCGCGATCTGGCTCATCACGTCGTCGTGCTCGACCTGATCCACGAGATCCCTCCGCACGACATCAGGGCCGGCTCGCTCGCGCTGGCCCGGTGCATCCAGTACGTCCCGACGGGGGTGATCCTCGCCGTCGTCGATCCCGGTGTCGGCACCGACCGGCGAGCCGTTGCCATCGAGGTGGCGGGAGGCGCCGGCGTGCTCGTGGGTCCGGACAACGGCCTGCTCGCCCCGGCCGTGGCCATGGCCGGGGGCGCCGAGCGCGCGGTGCTCCTCACCAACACGGCCCTCCACCTGCCCGCGCCGGGTCGGACCTTCGCGGGCCGGGACGTGTTCGCGCCCGTCGCCGCCCACCTGTGCAACGGCATCCCGCTCGACCAGCTCGGCGAGGCGATCGATCCTGCGCTGCTGATGCCGGGCGTCATCCCCGTCCCCCGCTCGGAGGGCGATGCCCTCGTGGCCGAGGTGTTGTGGGTCGACCGCTACGGGAACGCGCAACTCAACGTCGGTCCGGAGGACGTCGATGCCTTCGGCGACGTCCTCAGCCTCCGGTGGGCGGAGTCCGTCCGGACGGCCCACCGCTGCGCGACCTTCGACGAGATCGGCAGCGGCGCGATCGGACTGGTGCAGGACTCGTACGGGCTGATGGCGATCTGCCTGATGCGGCGGTCGGCGGCCGCCGAGCTCGGCCTCGGCGCGGGTGACGCGGTGACCCTCTCGCCGGTCGACGACGGCCGCGCCGCGCCGGGCGCGACGACGACCGTCGCCTTCCGGCCGCGCTGACCTCGTGGGGCGGCTGGGTCTCGCGGGCTGACCTCGTCTCGCGGACAGGGAGTCCCGGCGGCCCGAGCAGTAGCCTCCCGGACCGTGCGCCCTGCCACGACACTCGCCCTCGGTCTGCTGCTCCTCGCCATCGTGGTGGCCGGCGTCGTCAGCCTCGTCCTGGCCACCTGACGAGCCCACCGAGTCGGAGATGCCTCTCGTGAACCTCGCCTCGATCATCGACGAGCACGCGGCTGAGCAGCCCGCGATCATCAGCCAGCGCCGGGTGACGACGTACGGGTCGCTGCGGCAGCGGGTCGACGCGCTGCGTGCGGGCCTGCGGGCGCAGGGGATCGACCGCGGCGAGCGGGTCGCCCTGCTGTGCGGGAACGATGACCACTTCGCGGTCGCGCTGCTTGCCGTACTGGGTCTCGGCGCCGTGGCGGTGCCGCTCAACCCGACGAGTCCCGCCCCCGAGCTCGAGCGGCAGCTGGCGGCGGCCGAGCCGACAGCGGCGATCGTCGGACCCAACGCCGCCGGCACGTGGCCCTCGATGGACCCGGCGGTCACCGGCCCGATCGGCCTCGTCGTGGCGACGGCGGGCCACACGCTCGACGGCGCGCTCACCTTCGACGAGGTGGTCGGCGACGCGACGCCCGTGGTCGACGTGGACGAGGACGAGCTCGCCCTCATCATGTTCACCAGCGGCACCGCCGGCTCGTCGCTCGGCGCCATGCTCTCGCACGGCAATCTGCTCGCGAACCAGGCACAGGTGAGGGGCTCGACCGGCGGCAGCCTCGGCCCCGGCGACGTCGTGTTCGGCGCGCTGCCGCTCAACCACATCATGGGCTTGAGCGTCGTGCTGCTCCTGCCGCTGCGCGCCGGCGCCGCGACGCTCCTCATCGAGCGCTTCGATCCCGTGACGGCGCTCGACTCCGTGCGCGACCGCGGGGTGACGGTGATCCCGGGAGCGCCCCCGATGTGGGTGGCATGGGCCCAGCTGCCCGACGACGTCCTCGAGCCGCTGCGGCACGTGCGGATCGCGACGACGGGTGCGGCCCGCATCCCCGATGCCGTCGTGACGTCCCTGCGCGAACGCTGCGGCCTCGTGCTGCGAGAGGGGTACGGGCTCACCGAGGCCTCGCCCGTCGTCACCACGTCGACCAACCTCGAACCGAGGTTGGGGTCGGTCGGCAAGGTCGTGGGCAACCTCGATCTGCGACTCGTCGACGTCGACGGCTCGGACGTGCTGGCGGGCGACCCCGGGGAGATCTGGCTGCGCGGTCCGAACGTGTTCAAGGGCTACTGGCGCGATCCGGAGGCGACGGCCCGGGTGCTCACCCCTGACGGCTGGCTGCGCACGGGCGACGTCGCGGTGACCGACGACGACGGCTACCTCTGGTTGGTCGACCGGGTGAAGGACCTCATCATCGTGTCCGGTTTCAACGTGTTCCCGGCCGAAGTGGAGGAGGTCCTGTCCACCTACCCCGGTGTGGCGGAGACCGCGGTGGTGGGTGTGGCCCACCCGCACACGGGCGAGGCGGTCAAGGCGTACGTCGTGACCGAGCCGGATGTCCACCTCGACGAAGAGGCCGTGATCCTGCACTGCCGCGATCACCTCGCCCGCTACAAGTGCCCCACCAAGGTGCTCTTCGTCGATGAGCTGCCGCGGAACCTCTCCGGGAAGGTGCTACGCCGCGTCCTGCGCTGAGCGGAGCAGCCGGGCGGCGGCCGGGGGCCGGGCGGGCGTAGCGATGAGGAAGCCGGCGAAGAGGACCGTGATACCGAGCACGAGCGTCAACGCGAAGGCGCGGTCCTTGCCGAGTCGACCCGCCACCGTCCCGCTCAACGACAGGATGATCGTGCCCGCCGCGATCACCAGGTTGCCGGCGGCGAGGCGCCGCCCCGCCCGGGCCCCGGCGCGCTCTCGGCCCGTCGTCGGGCGACGAGCCGCGAAGAGCCGCCACGCCGACCACAGCGCCCCGCCGATCACCACGACCGCGCCGAGCCCGGAGCCGACGGCCGCGAGGACGCGTGGCAGCGGCCCGAAGAGCTCGCTGCCCTGGGGCAGCTCGTCGCGAGGCACGGCGCCGTGCATGGGGGCGACGAGGATCACGCCGGCCGCGAAGCCGGACGTCACCGCGAGCACCCACAGCGTCGTGTCGGCGACCCGGCGCGGTGCGAGCAGGTAGACGGTCCCGAGCGCGAGCCAAGGCACGTTCAGCACGGCGCCGAAGAGGAAGAAGACCCGGAAGCTGCCCGCGCTCCAGCCGACGGCCTCCGAGAGCCAGAGGGCGAACGAGGCCGCGGCGAACATCCCGAGGGAGATCGTCCAGGCCAGCTCGTGGGGGCGCCGGCGGAGCAGCCACCGCTCGAGCGTGGCCGCACCGAACGCCACGGCGACGATGGTCGCCGCCGCCGCGAGCGCCGCGTCCAACGTGGGCACGGACGGCAGCGTAGAAGGTGGTGACCGGTCTGCGGCGGGCGCCGGCCGCTCCCTCCGGAGGTTTGTGAACGAAAGCACGTGGTCGTAGCCTTCGGTCGTGACCGAGCCCGTTCGTCGCCGGATCCCCGAGGCGACCGTGGCTCGACTGCCGGTGTACCTGCGGATCCTGTACGAGCTCGCGGCGTCGAGGGTCAGCAACGTGTCGTCGGAGCGCCTGGCCGAGTTGGCCGGCGTGAACGCGGCCAAGGTGCGCAAGGATCTCTCGTACCTCGGCTCGTACGGCACCAGGGGGGTCGGGTACGAGGTCGACTACCTCACGTTCCAGATGAGCCGGGAGCTCGGTCTGACACACGACTGGCCCGTCGTCATCGTCGGCGCCGGCAACCTCGGACAGGCGCTCGCCAACTACGCCGGCTTCGACGAGCGGGGCTTCCCCGTGACCTGCCTCGTCGACATCGATCCCGAGAAGGTCGGCACGACGATCGCCGGCGTGCCCGTCCGCCACCTGGACGAGCTTCCCGAGCTCGTGGGCCGCGCCGGCGCCATCGGCCTGATCGCCACGCCGGCGTTCGCCGCCCAAGAGGCGGCCGACCGTCTCGTGGCGGCGGGTGTCACCGCCATCCTCAACTTCGCGCCGGTGATCCTGGCCGTCCCGCTCGACGTCTCGGTCCGCAAGGTCGATCTAGCGGTGGAGCTCCAGATCCTCAGCTTCTACGAGCGCCAGCGACTGACGCCGCCGCTCGGAGCCCTGGCCGAGGGGTCCGAACCGAATCGGACGGCCAGTGCCTAGAGGCCGTCGGTGTGCGGTCTCGCGAACGCCGCGTCGCGTAGGGGGAATGGCGGTGGGCATGCCTAGTGTTGCCGTGGGCGAGCTGCGGAGCGCGCGGCAGGCGCGCCGGCCGCAGCAGGCGCACCGCACGCAAGAGGTACGAACGGCACGGAAGGAGGGCAGGTCGTGGCCATCGTCGTCATCGGGTTGAACCATCGGACGGCGCCGTTGGACGTGCTCGAACGGGTGACGCTGAGCGGTGACGCCCTCCCGAAGGCGCTCCACGACCTGAGCTCGCGTTCGAACGTCTCCGAGGTCGTCCTGCTGTCGACCTGCAACCGCACCGAGGTCTACGCGGCGACCGAGCGCTTCCATGCGGCCTTCGCGGACATCCGTGACTTCTTCTGCTCGCTCGCCGGGCTGGCGCCCGAGGAGCTGCAGACGCATCTCGTCAGCCAGCACGACGAGGACGCCG
>Ga0163163_10006510_pt1 | contig 10220 bp, 5 predicted proteins | sample S65metaG_FD_119766 | JGI IMG/M metagenome (GOLD analysis project Ga0163163, IMG submission 119766) | Switchgrass rhizosphere microbial communities from Kellogg Biological Station, Michigan, USA - S6-5 metaG | ecosystem: Host-associated > Plants > Roots > Rhizosphere > Soil | place: USA: Michigan... | reverse complement strand
CGGCACACGATCAGGACATCGACCTTGCCGTGCGCAACGGCTTCGGAATCCGGCTGCCGGAGTATGGGCCGTTCGAGCATGCGGATGCTGTAGGGCTCGATTTGGCGATGGCGGTGGCGGACTATGTCACGCGCGATCTGTCGAATCGCGTGGGAGCGTCCGATGCGATGAAAGAACGTGTGGCGCGCGGGGAACTCGGCGTGAAGTCGGGCCAAGGCTTCTACGATTGGTCGAAGAAGGACTGGGGGGAAGTCCGCGCGCGGAGGGATGGGTTTGTGTTGGATGTCCTGAAGCGGCGCGCCAGACTCGGGGCAGTAGAATAAGACTATGGCCGACCGGATCGAGATCAATCCAGAAATCATGTTGGGCAAGCCAGTCGTGCGAGGGACGCGCATCCCGGTGGAGTTGCTGCTGCGCAAACTGTCGGAAGGCGCGACGGTTGCGGAATTGCTCGACGCCTATCCGCGGTTGACGGTTGACGACATTCGCGCGGTGCTCGCGTACGCAGCCGACGCGGTGGGGCATGATGTGGTGCTGACTACTCGCTAGCCGGCTTTCTCATGCAATTCTTAGCGGACGAGTGTTGCGACTTCGCCGTTGTCCGAGCCCTTCGTGAAGAAGGCCACCATGTTCTGGCGGTTTCCGAGTTTCAGCAGAGTTCAGTTGATCGCGAGTTGCTGCAGCTTGCACTCAACAGCGATCGCATCCTTCTGACCGAAGATAAGGACTTCGGGTGGTTGGTTTTTGCCGGACGGGCCGATTCTCCGGGCGTTGTCCTGATTCGTTATCCCTCGTTTTCGCGCGGCTCACTCGGACCGGATATCGTGGCATTGGTGAGGAATCATAGCGCGCGTTTGGTAGGGGCCTTCGCAGTAGTTCGTCCAGGCAGTGTCAGGATCAGCCCAAAACTATCCTGAGACGCTTCTGCATTCCAGCCCGCCACTGCGGTGCGACACTGGATCATGCACGAAAGTGGCACTCACAAGGCGAGTCTCGTAACACTTACAATCGGCGCTCTCGGAATTGTATTTGGTGATATCGGTACGAGCCCCCTTTACGCGTTGAAGGAATGCCTGCACGCGGCGGGCGGCCTTAAGGCAACTCAGGCGGATCTCTTTGGTTGCCTCTCCCTCTTGTTCTGGGCGTTGACGATGGTGGTCACGGTCAAATACCTGTTCTTTATCATGCGGGCGGACAACCGCGGCGAGGGCGGGATATTCGCGCTTCTGGCGCTTGTGCCGGCGCCTCTGCGCACCGCCAAGCCGGGCAAGATTACATTGATCGCATTGCTCGCGGCCATGGGAGCTGCGCTGCTGTTCGGCGATGGTGTCATTACTCCGGCGATCTCCGTGTTGAGCGCCGTCGAAGGACTGGGAGTCGCGAATCCGGAATGGGCGAAGAGTAGCGTGCCGCTGAGTTGCATCATCTTGTTCGTCCTCTTCTTCATACAAAAGCGTGGCACGGGAACAGTCGGCCAGCTCTTCGGACCGGTCATGGTCGTGTGGTTTGTAGTCCTCGGAGGCTTGGGCTTCTATCACATCACGCTCAATCCGGAGATCCTGAAAGCCATTTCGCCGTCCTATGCATGGGCTTATTTTGCGCATCACGGCTGGTCGGGCTTCCACATTCTCGCGTCTGTCGTGCTCGCTGTCACCGGAGGCGAGGCGCTCTACGCGGACATGGGACATTTCGGAGTGAGGCCGATTCGCATGGCTTGGCTTGGACTCGTTTTCCCGGCCTTGATTCTTGGATATTTCGGCCAGGGCGCGCATGTGCTCCGGGATCCGGCGGCGGTCGAAAATCCATTCTTTGCGTTGGTGCCGACCGGCGGCGCGACGATCGCGATGGTGATTCTGTCGAGCCTTGCGGCCGTCATCGCGTCGCAGGCGCTGATCTCGGGTGCATTCTCGCTGACGCATCAGGCGATGCAGTTGGGCTTCTTCCCCAGAGTCCATGTGCTGCACACGGCGCACACCATGGAAGGCCAGATCTACGTTCCGGAGATCAATACGTTCATAGGCATCTGCTGCATTCTGCTGGTATTGGTGTTCCGCGACTCCTCGCGCCTGGCGGGCGCCTACGGGATCGCGGTGGCGGGCACGATGGCGATTACGTCCATCATGTACTACCTGGTCGTGCGCCAGACCTGGCATTGGCCTGTGGTGAAAGCGCTGCCGGTCTTGCTTCTGTTTCTCTCCTTCGATATCCCCTTCGTGGTTGCGAACCTGGGCAAGTTCGTCGACGGCGGATACGTTCCGATTTTGTTGGGAGCGGGTGTGCTCACCGTGATGATCGTATGGAACCGCGGCAAGACGCTGGTGGCGCATCGCGCGAAAGTGCGATTTGGGAATTTTGAGCGCGCAAAGGAAAGAGTCGAAGAGCGGCTCGCGGCGCGCGTGCCGGGCACCGCGGTGTTCATGAATTCGAATGCGGATTTGATGCCGATCTCGCTTGTGAGGCACGTGGAGCGCGGGCGCTGCCTGCATGAGACGGTGATCCTGCTGACCGTGCAGGTGTGCAGCCGTCCGACCGTCCACAGCGACAACTATAAGATCGAGAAGTTGACCGATGGCTTCTACCGCATCGTCATGCAGTTCGGCTTCATGGAGCAGCCGCGGGTGATGCCCGTCCTGAGGCGTGCCGTGAAGGAAGCCGATATCCCGTTTCCTCATGAAGAGGTCAGCTATTACTTGGGCCGCGACAATTTCATCGCGTCGCCTAAGGGGCACATGGGAGTCTTAGCCGAGTCGTTGTTCGCGTTCCTCCAAAAGAATGCGATGGCGGCGGACCGGCACTTCGGACTACCGCCACGGCAGGTAATGGAATTGGGAACGCAGATGGATTTGTAGGCGCTAGGCGTACAATCCGCGGAGCTTAATGGCGAACTGGACGCGGTCGAGCGCCAGCATGTATGCCGCTGTCCGGTTGTTCACCTTGTGCATCTCGGCGTACTTCACAACATCGTTGAAGCTATTGATCATGATCTCGCGCAAACGCTCGTTCACCAGGTTTTCGTTCCAGAAATAGCCCTGGCGATCCTGGACCCACTCGAAGTACGAAACGGTGACACCACCGGCGTTCGCCAGGATATCCGGCACGACGAAGACGCGCTTTTCGGCGAGGATCGGATCGGCCATGGATGTCGTTGGACCGTTCGCCCCTTCGACCAAAATACGCGCGCGGATCTTTGAGGCATTGTGCGATGTGATGACGTTCTCTTTGGCCGCGGGGATCAAGACTTCGCAATCGAGGAAGAGTGCTTCGAAGCGGTCGATCTCTTCGCCGCCCGCAAATCCGGCGATGGTACCGGTTTCCTTGCGATGCTTCATCAGGGCTTCGATATCCAGGCCGTGGGGATTGAAGATGGCACAATCGTATTCAATGATCGCGATAATTTTGTAGTTCTCGCGGGCCATGAGGCGCGCGGCCATGCCTCCGACATTGCCGAAGCCTTGGATCACGACGCGCGTGTCTTCAGGCTTCCAATTGAAAAGCCGCAGGGCTTGTTCGGTAGATATCATGCAGCCGCGGCCGGTCGCCTCGGGGCGGCCTTTCGATCCACCGAGATCGAGCGGCTTGCCGGTGACGACGGCGGTCGTCGTCTGGCGAATGTGCATGGAATACGTGTCCATGATCCAGGCCATGGTCTGCTCGTTCGTATTCATGTCGGGCGCCGGGACGTCCTTCTCGGGACCGATGAATTCGATGATTTCAGCCGTGTAACGGCGGGTGATACGTTCAAGCTCGAACTGGGACAATTGCGCGGGATTGCAGATGACTCCGCCCTTGCCGCCGCCGAAGGGGAGATTGACGACGGCGCACTTCCAGGTCATCCAGGACGCCAGGGCGCGGACTTCATTCAATGTCACATCGGGCGCATACCGGATTCCGCCTTTGGACGGACCTCGGGCGATCGAGTGCTGAACGCGATAGCCGGTGAAAACCTCGATTCGGCCGTCATCAAGGACAACCGGAATGTGCACCGTGATCTCGCGCGCGGGCGAACGCAATACCTTCCGCATTCCATCATCGAGGCGGAGCTGGTTGGCTGCCTCATCAAATCTCGCTTCCGCGGAAAGAAGCGGATTGAATTCTGCGTCTTCTTCGTGCGACGACGGAGTCGCCGTTTGGACTAGCATCTTTCGCTGACCTCCGCCTCTATTATAGGCGTGGCCAATCGCATGAGCGGTCAAGGTCCATCCGCTGTAACCGATAAGCATGTGGGGCAGTATAAAATTCCTCGACGGCAACATATCGTGCTCATTGCACTCGCGGCCGGCCTCATGGTTGCGGGGATCGTCTTTGCGTATGCGCGCGGATGGGGCCGGTGGACGCCCGATCCGAATGGGCCCAAATTCAAGGTCGGCTACGGCAATGCTCCGCCCGACACACAGTTGGACAAAGGTTTGCCCTCGGGCTACGCGGTCGACATCTTCCGCGCGGCTGCTCAGCGGACACACATCCCGATCGAGTGGGTGTACATGCCACAAGGTCCGGACAAGGCACTCGAGAGCGGGCAAGCGGATCTATGGACGCAGGTCGGTGACGTCCCCGAACGGCACAAGTACCTGTATATCTCGAAGCCTTGGAACGCGGCGGTCTACTACATGATCGCCAAAAGGGCATCCGGGTTGACCCGCGCCAACCGCTCAGCCGCCCCACGCATCGCGGTCTCGCCGGCTCCGCTGAATGTCATTCTCGCGAAAAGGCATTTCCCGAATTCGAAAGTCGTGCCGCGCTCCACTGACGCCGAGATCGTTGCGGCGGTGTGCGACGGCAGCGCAGAGGCCGGACTTTTCCCCGCCGGACGGCTGGTCCTGAAGGCGCTCGAATCGGTGAAGGATTGCATCGACGATTTGGACCTCTTCCCACTTCCGATGGATCGCATGGTCTGGGGAGTGGGCGCTACTCTCAAGCGCCCGGATGCCCGTCATGCCGCGGATGCGATTCTCGAAGAGATTCGCAAGATGGCTCTCGATGGTACGGTCACTACGCTTGGTCTACGAGGGTATCGCGACCCCTTGATCGATATTTCCCTGATGGCGCAGCTCGATGACGCGGAGGCCAGGTTTTGGTGGATGGTGGCGGGCATTTCCGCGCTCGGCGCGATCCTTATCCTGATCGCTTGGCAAAGCCGGCGTTTGAGCCGCGCGCGGCATGACGCGGAGGCATCAAATCGAGCGAAGAGTGAGTTCCTGGCCAACATGAGCCATGAAATCCGCACGCCTATGAATGGCATTGTGGGAATGGCTGCCCTGCTGCGTGGAACTGAGTTGAACGTCGAGCAGTCCGGCTATATCGACACCGTACAAGCCTCCGCGGAGTCGCTGCTGCACATCCTCAACGACATTCTCGATTTCTCGAAGATGGCGTCCGGCAAGCTGGCGATCCACCCCGAGCCTTGCGATGTCGAGCGGGTATTTCGGGATGTCCGGCTTTTGCTACAGCCGCTTGCGGATACCAAGGAGCTCGCGTTCGATCTAGAGACCGTGGGATTGGAGCATCGGCACCTCGTGGTCGACGGTGGACGACTGCGCCAGATTGTCCTGAATCTGACATATAACGCAATCAAGTTCACTTCCAATGGCTATGTTCAATTGCGTGTCTCGTCGCGCGCGGGCTCTCTGGGAAAAGCGATGTTGCGCGTTGCGGTGCGCGATTCGGGCTGTGGAATTGCGGCCGCAAGGATACCCGATCTGTTCCAGCCTTTCATGCAACTGCACCGCAAGTCCGATTTCAGCGGGACTGGATTGGGACTCGCGATCTCGCGGCAACTGGTGCAATTGATGGCGGGTGATATTGAAGTCGTGAGCAAGGAAGGCTCGGGATCGGAGTTCTCGTTCTCGATTCCGGCGGTGGTGGCGCCGGGTGTTCCGGAAACGTCGGAAAACGATCCGGAAATCGACCGTCGTGAACTGACTCCGATGCGCATTCTGGTCGCCGAGGACAATCCGGTGAATCAGCGCGTGATCGTCGCGCAACTCGAGAAACGCGGGATGCACGTGACGCTCGTCGCGAATGGCGCGGAGGCCATCCCGAAGGCGCAGTCCGGCGGTTTCGATTTGATCCTGATGGATAACCACATGCCTGTCATGAATGGAGTCGATGCCACCACGGCGATCCGGAAAATGGGGATTGCGATACCGATCGTGGGCATTACCGCGAGCGCGATGGATTGGGAGACGGACCGCTGCCGGCAAGCCGGAATGGACGACGTGCTCACTAAGCCCGTCGAGTTGAAGGCGCTCGACGAGATGTTGCGGCGGTACGCGCCGTCCCCGATTCGCGGCTCTTGATCCTATTCCTCGCGCAGGGCGTCCATGGGATCCAGGCATGACGCACGATACGCCGGTCCATAAGCGGCGATGAGCGCGACCATTGCGAGCACGACGACGGCGGCGGCCAACGTTACGGGATCGTACGGCTTCAGGTCGTACAACATGCTGGTTGCGGCTTGGCCCGCCCATAGCGAGAGAGCGAGTCCTATGGCGAGCCCGATGCTGAGCAGGAGTGCGGCTTCCCTTAGCACCAGCCACAGCACGCGGCCGCGGCCTGCGCCGAGTGCGATCCGCATCCCGATTTCATTGCGGCGGCGGGCGACCATGTACGCGATGACGCCGTAGAGTCCGAGGACTGCGAGGGAACCGGCCAACAGACCGAAAGCTCCGGCGAGCACGGCCATCAGGCGCTCCCGCGACAAGGAATCCTTGAGTTGCGTGCTGAGGACCGTAAACTGGATTCCAATCCCGGGATTGACCTCGGCGACGGCGGCCGTCGCTGCGCGCAGGACTTCTCCGACGGGAGTGTTGGTGCGGATGACAAAGTTAGCGCCGGTATCCGGTTCATTCTGCTGAGCAATGGGGAAGAATGCCACCGGCTTGAACTCCTCGCTCAGATTGTAATACTTCATGCTCCGGACGACTCCGACGACCTGAAAGGCGGGATCGGGTTTTCCCGCTGGCCCTTCCTCGCGGAACGTACGGCCCACCGGATTTCCGGCGCCGAAGATCGCTTTCGCGAAAGCTTCCGTGATGATTGCGACCTTCGGAGACTTGCGATCGTCCCGTTCGTCGAAATCGCGACCCGCAATCAGTGCGGTGTCCATGGTCTTGAAATAGCCCGGCCCGGCGCGATTGTACATGCAGTCCACATGGGGCGCCGTGGATCCCTCGGCCCACGTATTCTCGTCCCAGCCGGAGCCGCTCACAGGGGTCCAGCCGACTTGGGCGGCCGAAATGGCGCCGGTGCGTACGCGTATGCGCTCGAGGATGTCCTTGGTGACCTCCGGCAAGCGTTCCGGGGTGTACTTTCCAGGACGGAGATCGACGCCGATGGAGATGACCCCTTCCGGGCGGAAGCCGGGTTGGACGTCGAGCAGCTTCTGCAGGCTGCGGACGAACAGGAACGCTCCTACGAGCAGGACAAGGGAGATCGCGACTTGCGCCACGACGAGGGCTCGGCGAAGGCTGAACCGCTCAGGCCCGGCGGTGATGCCGCGTCCGCTGGCGCGCATGGCAGACGCTGGAGAGATGTTCGTGGCGCGGATCGCAGGCGCTAACCCAAAGAGAAGACAGGTCACTACGGCTACGCCCGCCATGAAGCCGAGGACGCGGAAGTCGAGTTCCAGGCCGACAAAAATAGCGTTGCCTTTGGTGCTGAGGAAGGCGATCAGCGCGCGGCTCAAGCCTTGGGCGATCAGTGCGCCGAGAGTAGTGCCGAGGATCGCGAGCACCATGCTTTCGGACAGGAGTTGCGTGATCAGGCGTCCACGGGACGCGCCGATAGCCTGACGCACGGCGATCTCCTTTTCCCGAACGCTGGCGCGCGCAAGTAATAGATTCGCAAGGTTTGCGCAGGCAATCAGCAGGACTAGGCCCGCCGTCGCTAACAGGATCCACAGAGGATTTTCGAACTGCCGCCGGAGCCCGGAAACGCCGGTATTCCCAGGCGTCACGGAGAGCTTGTTCGCGAGAAAGCGCTTGGCATCATCAGGACGGTAGGCGGGCGCTAGAGTTGCCTCCATGATGCTGGGGGACAGAGCCCGGAGGTTCGCGTCGGCCCGCTCGATGGTCCAGCCGGGCTTGAGGCGTCCCATGATGGAGAGCCAGTAGCTTCTTTTGTCGGGGCTGCGTCCTTTGTGGTCCTCGGCAAATAGAGCATCGGCGCACATCGGGATGGCGACGTCGTAGCGATGTCCTACTTCGACTCCGAAAAATCCCGGAGCGGTCACGCCGATGATCGGGACGCGATTCCCGTCGAGCGAGACGGTACGGCCGAGGACGTCCGCGGCGCCTCCGAATTCTTTTTGCCAGAAATTATGGCTGATGACGGCATTCGGAGATCCGCAGCCTGGTTGGTCGTCCTGTGTGGTGAAGGCGCGGCCGAGGACGGTCGGCACACCCAATACCGAGAAGAAATTCCCGCTGACATACAGGCCGTCGGCGCGGCGCGATTCGCCGCCTTGGGAGAGGTTGAAATCGGAGGCGCTCCAGGCCATCGTGTCGCTGAAACTCTCAGGCCGTGTGTGAATCTGATCCCATTGCGAGGAAGTGAAGCGGGCGCTTCTGGTCGAATAGGAGCCCGAGCGCATGGACCGCGGTGCGAAGTCGATGTACGCCAATTCCTGTGGATTTTCCACAGGCAGAGTCCGCATGCGGACGGCGTCGATCAGTTGGAAGATCGCAGTATTGGCGCCGATGCCCAGCGCCAGGGACAGTACCGCCACAATCGTGAAGGCGGGGTTCAGCCGAAGTTGGCGGATGGCGAACCGTAGATCGCTAAGAAGTGAGCCCATTGCTTCTACTTAACGGTTGAAGATCGATTTGGTTCCGCTCAGGCTGTCAGAATCCTGCTCCTGGCGCTGGGATCGCGTCCTGGGAAGAATCGTATCTGATGGTTTTCGAAGGAGTTGCGACCTTCCCGTGTCGATAAGATTCTCCTTCCCCCGCGATCCAAGATTTGGATAGCGATAACTCAGGATGTAGCGTAAGTTGGTAGTATGCCGCTCCGTCTGCCGGCTCCCCGGGGATCCCTGTCCAACTCCTCCCTGTCCGATCCCATCTCGAGAGTTTTTGCAGAAGGATCACATGAAACGTTTGGTAGTTATCGGCAACGGCATGGCGGGCGTAGCCTGCGTCGAGCAGATTCTGAAGCATGCGCCGCAGTTTGAAATCACGATCTTCGGTGACGAGACGCAGCCGAACTACAACCGCATCCTGCTGTCGTCCGTGCTCGCCGGCGAAAAGACGCTCGATGATATCACGCTGAATCCCGTCGAATGGTATCGCGAGAACAAGATCCAACTGCGGGCGGGACGCAGGATCGCGGCGGTCGACGCGACGGCCAAGACCGTAACCGACGAGACCGGCGAAATCACGCCGTTCGACAAGTTGCTGATCGCGACCGGTAGTTCGCCGATGATCCCTCCGATGGAGGGCGTCAAGAAGAACGGCGTGTTTGTGTTCCGAACAGTGGATGACACGCGCGCACTGCTGGAGTTGTCCGCTCCCGGCGTGAAAGCGGTGGTGATCGGGGGCGGCTTATTAGGACTCGAAGCCGCCCGCGGACTGCAGGTGCAGGGCTGCGACGTGACCGTCGTCCACCTGATGAACACGCTGATGGAGCGGCAGCTCGACACTTCCGGCGGCATGATGCTGGCGCGCAAGATGGAGAACCTGGGCGTCCGAGTCCTGACGGGCAAGAAGACGACGGCCTTGCTTGGGAACTCGCATGTCGATGGCGTGCAGTTCGCCGACGGCGAGATCGTTCCCGCGAGCATCGTCGTGATCGCAGCGGGCATACGTCCGAATGTGGACCTGGGCCGCATGGCAGGACTGGAAGTGAATCGCGGAATCGTCGTGAACGATTTCATGGAGACTTCGCATCCCGACATCTTCGCGGTTGGCGAGTGCGTGGAGCACAACAAGACCTGTTACGGATTGGTCGCGCCGCTGTTCGAGCAAGGCAAGGTTCTGGCGGCTACGATCACTGGGAATCGCGGAGCGCAATACACAGGATCGGTCGAAGCGACGAAGTTGAAGGTGATGGGCGTCGATGTGTTCTCCGCAGGAGAATACCAGGAGCGCGCCGGCGAGACCGAAGCGGTCCGCTACGAAGATCCGGCGTTGGGGATTTATCGCAAGCTAGTCCTCGCGGGCGGCAAGCTGAAAGGAGTCGTGCTGGTCGGCGACACCGAAGACAGCCATCGCTACATGGATTGG
>Ga0163163_10006509_pt1 | contig 10221 bp, 9 predicted proteins | sample S65metaG_FD_119766 | JGI IMG/M metagenome (GOLD analysis project Ga0163163, IMG submission 119766) | Switchgrass rhizosphere microbial communities from Kellogg Biological Station, Michigan, USA - S6-5 metaG | ecosystem: Host-associated > Plants > Roots > Rhizosphere > Soil | place: USA: Michigan... | reverse complement strand
TACCCGAGGTGAAGGTCGGCATCCCGTCGGTCATTGACGCCGCGCTGCTGCCGGCGCACATCGGCCTGGCGATGGCCAAGGAGCTCATCCTCACCGGCGACTCGTACCCGTCGATGGAGATGCACCGGCTGGGCTTGCTGAACCGGGTCGTGCCCGCGTCGCGCCTGCAGGAGGAGACCGAGGAGCTGCTGTCGCGAATGACCCGGCACACCCAGGTGGCGTTGGCCAGCCAGAAGCGGTTGTTCGAGATCTGGCACAACCGGCCGCTCGTCGAGGCCATCGACGAGAGCGTGGACGAGTTCGCCTCGGTCTTCGCCGCACCGGAGACGGCGGAGCAGATCCGCCGCTACGTCAGCTGACGGCGGTTGCCCTCCGGTCCGGCCACGGCGGACAGACTGACCAAAGCCGACTACGATGTCGTACTGGAAGCAGTGGGAGGGTTAAGCAGTGAAGCGATATTGCTAGCAGTCAACGCCGTGGCGCCCATCGGCTTCGGCGTGTACCCCCGCATGTGGCTGCTGGCATACCGGTTCGTACCCTCCTAGCGAAGGAGTCCACCTTCAGGGGCAGCTCACCGCCGCCCTCGCTCGGTTGGCGAATCAACACATCGCCTACGCGCCGGTCATCACGACTACGCCTTCGTGGTCACCACGTGATCCGCAGCCGCCACTCCTGGAACGCAGGACCGTGTATGTGCTGCTGCCGACCCCTGACTCTGAAGTGGACGGACCTTCCATGCTTACCGATACGACCCGCCTCGGCGCCTCGCATATGGCGTTGATGGATCTCCTGCGCAGTGCCTCCGATCTGCGCGAAGGAGCCGCACTCACCAAGATCCTCCAGTTGCTCCGCGACCGGCGCACGATGGACCTGACCGACCTTCCACCCGCCGACCAGGCCGACCTCATCGCGTCCCGGACTCAGGAACTGCTGCCCTCCACCGGACACCTCGCCGAGCTGCTGGCCGCCGCGCGCACCGAGCAGCGGCGGCTCGTGGTGAAGTTCGGCATTGACCCGACCGCCGCTGACGTCCATGTCGGTCACGCCGTGCCAATGCTCATTGCGAGCCGGTTCCAGCGCATGGGCCACCGGGTCGTGTTCATCGTTGGTGACATCACCGCCAAGATCGGCGACCCGTCTGGGCGTACCGCGGACCGGCCGCCGCTGACCGACGACGGCATCGCGGCCAACATGAAGACCTACCGCGAACAGGTCACTCCGTTCTTCGACTTCGATCACGCCGACTTCCGGTTCAACAGCGAATGGCTGGCTCCGATCACGCTGCCGCAGTTCATCGGCGTTCTGGAGAAGCTACCTGTGGCCGCCTCACTTCAGCGGGAGGACTTCCGCAGCCGCCTCGCCGCGGGCAGCGGTCTGACCATGGCGGAGCTGGTCTACTCCGTGGTCATGGCGCTGGACTCGGTCGAGATCGCCGCCGACATCGAACTCGGAGGACTCGATCAGCTGCTCAACATGCAGATGTGCCGCCGTGTCATGGAGAGCGCCGGACAGAAGCCCGAGATCATCATTGCGACCGGTCTGATCGAGGGCACCGACGGCACCGGGGCCAAGATGAGCAAGAGCAAAGGCAACTACGTGGGACTGGCGTTCGACCCCAAAGACGTGTTCGGGAAGCTCATGTCGGCCGCCGACCGGCTCATGCCCGACTACCTGAGGGCGCTCACCGAGCTGCTCGAACCCGAGGTCGACCTGTTGCTGCAGCTGATGGGCGAGGGAAGGCTGCACCCCATGGGCGTCAAGACCCTGCTCGCCTCGGACGTGACCAGTGCCATCCATGGCATCGACGCCGCCGCCGCCAGCCGGGCCGGGTTCAAGGCACAGTTCTCCCAGAAGCGATTCTCCGACACCCCCGACCTACCAACCGTCAGCCGCGCTGAGCATGCCAACAGCAGCGTCGGGGAGCTGTTTGTCACGGTCACCGGGCAGGTGCCGAGCATGAACCAGGTCCGCCGGGTCGCCAGCGGCGGAGGACTACGGCTCGTCGTCGAAGGCCCGGGCGGCGGCCAGGAGACCGTTGCCCTCACCGCGGCCGACGTCAACGGCTCCCTCGTCGCCTTGTTGGCCGCCCATGGGGAACTGACGGAGCGGGCTGACCACCGTCAGTTCCTCAAGTGCGGCCGTTTGCTCATCGAGATCACATGAGCAGGTTGCGGTTTCGCGGCGGCGCTGAAGGACGCCAAGGTCGATCCTGGCGTTGCTCTTCTCCTACCCGGCGAACCATTGCAGTGCCTGGCCATGGCCGGCCGTGTACCCCAGCGGGCGGCCATCGAGCGACAGCAGCCCGAACAATCCCGGCCCCGGCTCGATGTCGGGTAACGCGAAGCTCTTGAACACCCTTCGGCCCTCGTTGGAGACCCAGTGCCCGTCCAGGCCGGTGACCAGCTCCACGAACTGGGCTCGGACGGTGTCGGGTGCGTACGTCACGGTCGAGCTGTGGAATACCACCAGCGTCGCGTCGGCCGGAGCCTGCGCGGCCAGCGCCGGCAGGTCCTCCAGTAGGTCGCCGCGGACCAGCAGCGGCGGCTCGGCCCGGGCGATGGCGGCCGCGGCCCGCAACCGTTCGCGCCGGTGCTCCTGCTCCGGCCAGACCAGCGCCTCGAGCCACCGCACGTCGTCATCGTCGGACACGTCCAGCGGATTGAGGTCCAGGCCGGCGCGCCACACCACCGTCGGCAACGCCTGCGGCCACGGGACGGGCCCTGTCACCGCGCACTCAAGCTGAACCGCGCTCTCCGCTCCGTACGCTTGGCCATCGGAGTAGCGATAGCCGTACCGGTCGGGGTAGAGACACAGACCGGCCGACGCCCCGACCTCGAGCAGTGCCAACGGTTGCTTCAACCCGGCCAGCACCGGAAGCAACACCGCGCAGCGGCCGGACTCGTTGGTCTGCGTCCTCCGGTGGCGCGTCACCTCGCTCACCTCGTCCCAGCGCGCCACGACGAAGTCGCGGAACGGCTCCGGATCCTCCACCGGGCCGCCGAGGTACCGGACCGCGGCGAAGAGCAGATTCGGCTGGCGCTTGGGCTCCGGGAGCTTGTCGATGATGTCGATGAGCTCCGAGTCGTCGGCGACCGCACCGGAGAGCCGCTCGTAGGCCGGTGAGTTGCCCTGTGCCTCCCGCGCGAAGTCCAGATACCAGTCGCGGGTCGTGCGGGGCCACTCCGCCGCCATCGTCATCGGCCACCGTCCTCAGTAGACACCCTGCACTTTAGTACCGCGCGGCGCATGGCGCGCTGTCACCGTCGTCACACTCTTGCTCAGGCGCCCTTGCGGCCGGACCACACCGAGGTCCTGCGGGACGGGCAGCCCCGAAATGCCTTGCTAGGGTGGCAGCTTTACCGGAGGGTCCTACCGTGCACGAAATCAACCGGGCCAACTGGGACGCGTGGGCGGCCGCGCACGGGCAGGACGGCTACTACGACTCCGCCGGGCTGATCGCAGGCGCCGACTCGCTGACCTATCTCGAGGTGGCCGGCGTCGCGGCCGCCGTTGGCGACGTGCGCGACAAGGACGTGCTGCACGTCCAGTGCCATCTGGCCTTCGACGCGATCAGCCTGGCCCGGCGTGGCGCCCGGGTCACGGCGGTGGACTTCTCCCCGGTCGCGCTGGCGCGGGCGGCGTCACTGGCGGCCGAGTGCGAGGTCTCGATCGACTTCGTCGAGGCCGACTCGACCCGGCTGCCGCACCAGTTGGCGGGCCGGTTCGACCTGGCCTACGCGACGATCGGCGTCCTGTGCTGGATCGAATCCGTCGACGCATGGATGCACTCCGTCGCGTCGGTACTACGCCCCGGCGGGCGGCTGCTGCTCATCGACGGACACCCGCTGATCGGCATGGTGTCGACCGACAACCCGCTTGTGATGGACTATCCGTACGCCTTCGACGGCCCGCACGAGTACGACTCGGACAGCTCATACGCGGGGGTCGCGGTGGCGACCCGCAACGTGCAGTACGCGCACTCCCTGGGCGAGATAGTCACCGCCGCGGTCGGCGCCGGGCTGAAGGTGCTGCGCCTCGAGGAACATCTCGAGTCGCCGGAGGACATGATGCTCACCGGCGAGTCCGATCCGGACGGTCGCTATCGGCTGCGCGTCACCGGTCAGCCGCTGCCGATGCTGTATACCCTGATCTGCGAACGGTCGAGCTAGCGTTTGAAGCTACTGGCCAGGACGAGCAGGGCCGCGGCGACGACAAGGTGACCACCGGGGCCAGGGCCATCGGGAATTCGTGAATAGACTCCTCAAAGAGCAGGTATCGGTATTGCTGCAGCCCGAGCAGCAGAATTGCAGCCGTCGCTCCTGCTGCCGTCGTAGCGGCTCCTGATCAAGTCCACAGTAGACTGACATGGTGCGGATCGCGACCCCACGAACGGGTCGGGATCTGCCACCATGAGGCATGGGATTCTTCGAGGCGTTGCCACGGCCCGAGCCGACCGAGCCGTCCGAGAGGCCGACCCGCCCGCGCCCGCCCTGGCTCAAGCCGGACGTCGTCCTGCCCGGCGTCGTCGCCGTGGAGCGGATACTCGGGCGCAGCGATGACGCCGTCGTCGCCGTCGGCGCGATCGCGGCATACCCGAACGGGTTCGAGTTCACTCTGGCGGCCATCCTGCGGGTCGAGCGGCGCGGCGCGGTTCTCCCGCACCTGCACGCGCTCGACCCCGACGACCCCGTCCCTGATCGCTTCCTCCGGCTGGGCGTGGAGTTCTCCGACGGCCGGCGCGCCACCAATCTTCCGTCCATGCCGCCTGCCGACCCGATCAGCGAGCCGGCCAGGCCCATGCTGATGCCGCGCGGCGGCGGCGGTGGCCCTCGCCGGAACGATGCCACGTACTGGGTGTTTCCGCTGCCGCCGCCGGGGCCGCTGGCCCTCGTCTGCGAATGGCCGGCGTACGGGATCGGGGAGTCGCGGGTCGAGCTCGACGCCGCGCTCATCCTCGACGCGAGCACCCGGGCGGTGCGCCTCTGGCCCGACGACCCGGACGAGAGTTCCGAGGGGCCGATCGCGACCCTGTATCGCTGAGCGTGCCGCGCAGGTAAATAGGGAACCGCCGGGCCCAACACGAGAGGGTTCTCCCCATTCACAGTGCCCTTCTGGTTCGTACCGTCGGTGCCGCACTGACGGTTCTCACCAGGAGGGAAGGTCGCACCATGCTGACGCCGTGGCAGATTCAACGCGATCTCGTACACAGCAAGGAAGTCGAGCTCAGTCGGGTCGCGAGACGCGCGTCACAGCTCGCTGACTGGCGGCACAGTCGGCCGCGCCGCCGGGTGGTGTCGTGGTTGCGCCGGATGTTCCGCGTTGGTCACACACGGGCGTCCCGGGATCACCCGGCCGCGGTCCCGGCGGCCCGTGCGGAACCTCGAGCGGCGTCGCGGTTCTCACCGAGCTGACGTCGCGGATCGCCGACGTGCTGAGCAGTACCGCGTTGGCCAGCAGATGCCATCCGACACCGACTGCCAGCACGGTGGCGACACTCGTCGCCTGGGCCGCGGGGCCCGCGAGGGCGAGTCCGATCGGTCCGACCGAAAAGGCGCCGAGGACGATCAGCGAGTTGACCCGCGACATCGCCTCGGCCGGGATCCGTTGCTGGACCGTGGTCGTCCACAGTGTCCCGTGGATCGAACTGACGAGCCCGCCGGTGAAAGCGGCGACACCGACGACGATCAGCGGGGCCACGGCGGCGAGCGCGGCGGATGGCGCGGCCCATCCCAGCCCGACGGCGGTCGCCGCGACGAGCGGCCGGCGCGGCTGCCAGAGCAGCGCGACGAGTCCGCCGACGATCGCCCCGGCACCGTAGATCGCGAGCACTATGCCCCAGGCCCGGGCCCCGCCGTAGCTCCGCGCGGCGGTGACCGGTCCGAGTACCAGGTACGGCGCCCAGGTGACGACGTTGAACAGCGTGAACTGCAGCGTCACCGCCCAGAGCCAGGGCACGGATCGGAAGATCCGCCAGCCGGCCCGTAGGTCGTCGTACATGGTAGTGGTGCCACCGCGGCCGATGGCCTTGGTACGCAACAGGAGCAACGCGGTGACGCTCGGTAGGTAGCTGACCGCGTCGACCAGGAGCACGACCGCCGGCGAGGCCGCCACCGCGAGCACGCCGGCGATCGCGGGCCCGGCGACGCTGGCAGCCGACTGGACCAAACCGAGCAGCGCGTTGGCCTCCTGGCGACGATCGGCCGGTACGAGCTCGGGAACCAGCCCGTTGAGCGACGGCCGGAAGACCGCCTCGCCGAGTCCACTCAGGACGGACAATCCCAGGAGTAGCCATAGCGACGGTCGGCCGGCGAGGAACGCCAAGCCCAGCGCGCCGACGACGAGGCAATTGCCGCAGTCTGCCCAGATCATGACCCAGCGGCGGGAGAACCGGTCGCCCAGGACCCCGGCCGTCGGCAGAACCGCGAGCATCGGCAGGATCCGGGCGGCGAGCACGACACTGAGCGTGCTGGGCGAGCCGCCACTGCCGAGCACGGCGAAGGCGAGTGCCACCGACGACATCGCGGTGCCCACTGTGGACGTCGTGTATCCGATGGCGAAGACCCGGAAGTCGCGCAGGCGCAGCACATTCAGCCGGTTGGACAACACGGACAGCCTCCGGGCGGATTGAGTCGCCGAGACTCATATCCTGGGCGGCGCGTTCGTCGATGTCAACCTTGTGTTGAGTCTCAACGACTCAATGCCTGTGCCAGGCGCCGGCGGACCTCCTCCACCACCGGCTCGCCCGCCGGTGCCGCGGCCAGGTCGACCAGAACGTGTTCGGTCAGCGCGAAGAGGGCTCCCGGTTGAGCGTCCGCGGCCATGGCGAGGCTGTTCCGGCAGAGCGCGGCCCGTGGAAATCGCTTGTCCCAGGCCGAATCCAACGCCATCTGGGCGAGGGCCCGACGGACCGCGGATCTCAGTTCGGCGATCTCGGTACCGTACACGGCGTCAACGGACCGTTGACCGCGACGAGCGGTTCGGGCGGCGTCGGTGTCGCGAGTGGACTGACCGGACAGGCGCAGGAAGCGTTGCTCGGCGGCTTGCCTCGAGCCAAGGCCCAGCGCCTGCGCCACCCGCGTCCAACTCGCACCGGACGCCCGAGCGGACTCGATCAGCATGAGCTCACAGCGATCGAGCTGATCCCGGAGGCCGACGATGCTCGGCAGGGCTTCGAGTGCGGCGTCGCCGGGGAGGTCCTCCGCGGTCGCGGCGGCGAGCACGGTGGCGAGTTCCTGAAGTGCGCCATCCATCGGCCCATCGTGTGCCAACGACGACCGGCCGTCAACGATCCGTTGACCCGATGACCGCGACTGTCACCGGTCCGACGCGCAGACGTCCGCTGGACAGCGGACGGCACCGCACTCCGCCCTTGCCCCGCAACGCCTGGCGGGCACCGGGGCCGATGGTGGTGTCCATCCAGGCACAGGGGTTCGCCGCTCGCTGGACCTTCAGTTGCACCGGTCCATCGCCTGAGTCGAGGACGAGCACCGATCCGATCAGGTCGTCGACGGCGATGCCTCGGACCAGGATGTTGCGCCGTACCTGGGTCAGGCCGGCTCCAGTCGGCAGCGACTCCTCGGCGATGATGGTGACGCTGGCGTCGCGGTGGGCCGGCCGACCGAAATACCGGTCACCGACGATGCCGAGCCCTTCCCGGATCTCGACGTCGTCGACGAGCTCGCCGGGCGACGCGGGCGCCGGACCGTCCTGAGGGCGGCCGACGTACCGATGAGTGGGCGAGGCGAGCAGCGCGACGATCTCCGCCACGTACCCAGTGTAGTGACTCCACAGTGGACCTGTGTCAGGGTTGCGACACCTGTCGAATAAGCGGCGCCGGTCCAAATGTAGGGCAACCCCTCATTCCTCGGCCCTACTGCGCGCTTACCGTCAGCGCGGTACCCCTCGTCACCAGGCTGGAGGAATCATGAGGTTCAAGGCGCTGATTGTCGCGGTCGTCGCGTTGGCCGCGCTCGCCGGATGCTCCAAGGGCAACGCCACCAAGCCGAACACTGCGGCGCCGGCAGGCGCGGCGATTCCGGCGGGTGGCGGCACGGTCGACCCGTGCTCCCTGCTCACGACCGACGAGGCCACCACCGCGCTGGGCAAGCCGGCCAAGGCCGGAGCGCCCCACTCCTCGACCGGCACCAAGCAGTGCCAGTGGGACTCAGCCGATGGTTCGGTGGCCATCCTCGTCTACCTCGGTGGCCAGAAGGCGAAGTGGCAACAGACCCACGACCAGTCGAAGACCGCCTACTCCGCCAAGTTCGCCGACGTCTCCGACCTCGGCGACGCCGCGTTCTCCAACGGATTCGACCTGCACATCCTCAAGGGCGACAACATGTACCAGATCGGCGTCGCCGGGCCGTTCCAGGACAACCTGCAGCGGGCGACCACGGTGGCGAAGGAAGCGCTGGCCCGGGCCTGATGGGTCTGCGGGGTACGCCGCTGGTCAGTGCGACGGGTCGGTCCACCGGGGCGCGCGGTCCCATTCAGATCGCGCCGATCTGGGTCAACCTCCGACCCGTCCCAAAGGCAGGGCATACCGTCGGACGGGGTGGGTCATAACGGCCCACTCCAAGTCCGACACGTTGATCGGGGGACTTCTATGACCACGGGTCACGTCTCGACGAAGGACAACAACGAGATCTTCTTCAAGGACTGGGGCCGCGGCCAGCCGGTCGTCTTCAGCCACGGATGGCCGCTGACGGCCGACGCATGGGACGACGCGATGAAGTTCGTCGCCGAGAACGGTTTCCGGGGCATCGCGCACGATCGGCGCGGTGGCGGACGATCGACCCAGCCGTGGGACGGCAACGACCTCGACTCGTACGCCGACGACCTCGGCGCCGTGATCGACACGCTCGACCTGCACGACGTCGTGCTCGTCGGCCACTCGACCGGCGGCGGTGAGATCACCCGCTACGTCGGCCGGCACGGTACCTCGAAGGTCGCCAAGATGGTGCTCGTCGGCGCCATCCCGCCGCTGATGCTGAAGACCAGCAAGAACCCGGAAGGCTTACCGATCGACGTCTTCGACGGCCTCCGCACGGGCGTTTCGGCGGACCGGTCCCAGTTCTACAAGGACCTCGCCGAGCCCTTCTACGGCGCGAACCGACCGGGATCCAAGGTGTCGCAGGGCCTGAAGGACCAGTTCTGGCAGCAGTCGATGACGTGCGGGATCAAGGGCGCGTACGACTGCATCAAGGCGTTCTCGGAGACCGACCTCACGATGGACTGTCAGGCCATTGACGTGCCGACGCTGATCATTCACGGCGATGACGACCAGATCGTGCCGATCGTCGCATCGGCCGAGAAGTCGTCGAAGATCATCAAGGGCGCCCAGCTGAAGGTCTACAAGGGAGCGCCGCACGGGCTGACGAGCACCATGAAGGACCAGTTCCACAGCGACCTGATGGCGTTCCTCAAGTCGTGACCGAGTCGCAGCCGGTGTGGAGAGGCGTCACCGAAAGCGCTCTCTTCCTCATTCTGACCGTACGGGACGGGGCCGAGCCGGACGTCCGGGATCTCCTGGGCGACGTGCGGAGCCTCGCCCGCGCGGTCGGGTTCCGCCGACCCGACGATGAGCTTCAATGCGTGGTGGGGGTCGGCTCGCTGTTGTGGGACCGGATGCTCAGCGGTCCACGTCCGGCCGGCCTGCACCCGTTCCGTGAGATCACGGGCGACCGTCACGTGGCGGTCGCGACCCCCGGCGATCTGCTGTTCCATCTGCGGGCCCGCAAGCTCGACCTCTGCTTCGAGTACGCCCGCCAGGTCATGGCCCGACTCGGTGGCCGGGTCGACGTTGTCGACGAGACGCACGGCTTCAAGTACTTCGACGAACGCGACCTGCTCGGATTCGTCGACGGCACGGAGAACCCCACCGGGTCGTCGGCCTACACGTTCGCGACCATCGGCGACGAGGACCCCGACTTCCGCGGCGGCAGCTACGTCATCGTGCAGAAGTACCTGCACGACCTGGAAGCGTGGGGTGCCATAACGGTGGGCGAGCAGGAGCGGATCATCGGTCGTACCAAGCTTGATGACATCGAGTTTCCGGACGAGGAGAAGCCGACCAACTCCCACGTGGCGCTAAACACCATCGAGGACGCCGACGGGAACGAGCACAAGATCATCCGTGACAACATGCCGTTCGGGTCGGCCGGCGACGGGGTCTTCGGCACGTACTTCATCGGATACGCCGGCGACGTGGACATCACCGAG
>Ga0163163_10006507_pt1 | contig 10222 bp, 7 predicted proteins | sample S65metaG_FD_119766 | JGI IMG/M metagenome (GOLD analysis project Ga0163163, IMG submission 119766) | Switchgrass rhizosphere microbial communities from Kellogg Biological Station, Michigan, USA - S6-5 metaG | ecosystem: Host-associated > Plants > Roots > Rhizosphere > Soil | place: USA: Michigan... | reverse complement strand
CGCGGCAAGGGCTTTCGCCATTCCGTTCACGAACGGCTCGCAGCCGATGAAGCCGACGTTGGGATTTTCCGCGGCGGTTCGGACCAGATGTCGGCCACTGCCAAAGCCGATCTCCAGCCAGCAGCTGGAGGCATGACCGCCGAAGAGCGCGCGGAGATCGGAAACACTGCTGGTTAGATCGACACACAAGTGTGGCAGCAGCTCTTTGAGCAGCCGCATCTGGTGTGGGCGTATCGCCTTGCCCCTGCGGCGGCCATAGAGAGCGCCTCGTGCGTGATCGTGTTTTTCTGCCTCAGTCTCGATCAGAAGGCCCTTCAGTCGAAGTGCGACTTCAGCTGGTCGGCAAGATCAGTCTTTTCCCAGGAAAAGCCGCCGGTCGCATCCGGCGCGCGGCCGAAATGACCGTAGGCGGAAGTCCGCGCAAAGATGGCCCGATTGAGCTTCAGGTGCTCGCGGATGCCGCGCGGGGAGAGGCGCATCGCCTCCATGAGCACTTTTTCGAGCTTGTCCTCTGGGACTTGGCCGGTGCCGTGCAGGTCGGCATAGATCGACAATGGCTCGGCGACTCCAATCGCATAGGAGAGCTGCAATGTGCAGCGCTCAGACAGGCCTGCCGCGACAACGTTCTTCGCGAGGTAACGCGCCGCATAGGCCGCCGAGCGGTCGACCTTCGTCGGATCCTTGCCGGAAAATGCGCCCCCGCCATGCGGCGCCGCGCCTCCATATGTATCGACGATGATTTTGCGGCCGGTCAGCCCGCAATCTCCGTCCGGGCCGCCGATATAGAACTTGCCGGTCGGATTAACGTGCCAGACCGTGTCCTTGGAAATCCAGCCGTCCGGAAGCGTCTCCCGGATGTAGGGCTCGACGATCTTCTGGACGTCGCCCGAACTCAGGTTCTCGTCCGTATGCTGATGCGACAGCACGACTTGGGTCGCGGCGACCGGCTTGCCCTGGTCATAACGCACGGTGACTTGGCTCTTCGCATCGGGACCCAGCCCCTTCTCGCGCCCCGAATGCCGGGCCTTGGCCAAATCTTCCAGGATCTTGTGGGCGTAATAGATCGGCGCCGGCATCAGCTCAGGCGTCTCGCGGCATGCGTAGCCGAACATGATGCCCTGGTCGCCGGCTCCTTCGTCCTTGTTGCCGATGGCATCGACGCCCTGCGCGATGTCGGCCGATTGAGCGTGCAGCAGAATTTCAACATTGGCGTGCTTCCAATGGAAGCCGTCCTGCTCGTAGCCTATCTCGTGAATTGCTTTGCGGGCGGCTTCCTCTATCTGCTCCGGCGAGATTTTCGGCCCCCGAACCTCACCGGCGATAATCACCCGATTGGTGGTCGCCAGCGTCTCGCATGCGACGCGGATCTGGTAGGGATCGAGTTTCGATTTTTCGGCTTCGCCGAAGAAGAGATCAACCACCTCGTCGGAGATGCGATCGCAAACCTTGTCGGGATGGCCTTCCGAAACCGACTCGCTGGTGAACAAATACGAGGAACGCGCCAAGAAGTGCCTCCAGGACTAAAAACCGGAAGAGCGGATTGGAAGGGCGGTTGGCTCTGCTCCCAGCTCTTTGGCACGGGCTAAAGCGGGTATTTGCGGAGATTTCGAGGCGGTCGTTCGTTGTGTCAAGCCAAAGACCGAAAATTGTTCTGTTTATCGAACTTCGGCTTACGCGCGCGGTGCGGGACATGCGGCTCGTCGGAATGTTCGTGGGGAGCGCGTTGATCAAAGCGAATTAGCCGGCGCTTGACGCGCGCATCCGTGATACGGGCGAACGCGCGACGGACATAAGGTACATCTGCCAAAAGAATCAAACGCGGAAGCGGTTCACTGCCGAGATGGTCAACAGCAGAAGGAACATTGCAAACGCGGGAAGATTCCCGAATCTTGCAAACAATGTGGCCTCTATGCTGGCCGGTAGTTTGCTGTCGAGAACACCGTCGATGCCGATCGGGAGCTCGGCAGAAATGCGGCCATAGGAGTCGACAACCGCGGAAATGCCGGTATTCGCTGCGCGCACGAGCGGCAACCCCTCTTCGATGCTGCGTAGTCGCGCCTGTGCAAAATGCTGGTGCGGGCCGACATAGCGGCCAAACCACCCGTCATTAGTGACATTGAGGAGAAGTCCGGGCCTCTTGTCACGGCCCGCGGGCCAAATCTGCGGCGTCACCTCGCCGGGAAAGATAGCCTCGTAGCAGATGAGCGGGGAAACCAGCGGGAGGCCCGGAACATTGAGCGCCTTGCGACGTACGCCGGGCTCAAAGCCGCCGGGGATGGCAACGAATTGCCGAAAGCCGATGCGGTTCAACAGGTTCGAAAACGGCAAATATTCGCCAAAGGGGACCAAGTGGACCTTGTCCGAACTGTCCAAAATTGTGCCGGCGCTCTCGACAACTTGCACCGAATTGTAAACTGAGTTCGCTCCGTTCGAGGCGCCGGCGTTCGGCGCATCCATTCGCGCCGCCCCAGTGACGAGCGTCGTCTGCCCCGGCAAGGCTGCGCCAATTCGGGCCAGCGCCTGAGCGTCTCGCCCTAAAATGAAAGGGAACGCCGATTCGGGCCAAATCAGATGCGTTAAATCGGCGAGACCAGTGCGGTGCGTCGATGTCGCTCGATCCGAGAGCGACAGATATTGGTTGAGGATCGCCCCGGAATATTCCGGACGAAATTTCGCGTTCTGATCAAGATTGGGCTGCATGATCCGCAGTCTGACGCCGGAAACATAGCCGGGCTCGGCTCCTAACTCGAGCCGGAGCGACCCGAAAACCGCGAGCCCCGCCAGGGTGACGCCCGCTGAGAGCGTAGGCCAACGGCGGGACCGGGTTGTGCTCGCGTCAGCCAGTGTGGCCGGGGCCGCGAACAGAAGGACCGCAATCAGCGTCAGGCCATAGACGCCCACGAGAGAGGCGGCTTGCGCTAGAACGAGATTGCCGCCAAGCGCCATGCCGAAGAGGTTCCACGGGAAGCCCGTGAACAGATGTCCGCGTAACCACTCAGAGACGCCAAGTCCAACGGCCAGCGCCAAAACGCGTGACGAGCCGGGCACCCACAACAGCCGCGCCACAATGAACCCGAACCCGGTGAAGAGGGCGAGGACCGCAGGCAAGCCGAGCACGCCCAGGGGTAGCGCCCATGCAAAACGGTCCGGCTCAACTACGAATGCATCGCCGAGCCACCAGAGACTCGCCACGAAATACCCGAAGCCCAGCCACCATCCGTCCAGCGCGGCCATTCGCGCGGAGGCGATCAGCCCGCCCCGAGGGCTGTCATTAATTTGCGCCGCGCCATCGACCAGCCAGACTGCGATAGAAAAAGTGATGATCAGCGCCGGGAATATATTAAATGGCGCCATCGCCAGGGCGCCGACAGCGCCACTGCTGATGGCCATCGCGCGTCTGGTCCAGCCCTGTGAAACAATCATGGGGGCGGCGCGTTCACGAGGCACTCTTTCCGAGAGAGCCGACATCGACCGAGATCTCCGAATCAGGCGAGCTTAGGGTTTGCCCGACGATTTGCACGATGTTCTGACGTTCGGTTGAGGCATTGTGGCCCGGCGCGCCAGTTTTCCGGCAACCGCCGACATACGGCTGGGCGCCTTGTTTCGCCTCGTCTGCGCGATTCTGCCGCGCCTCGCCTAGCTGGAGCACAGAATGTTGCATGAAAGCGCCTGCAAGGGTTGTCGCCAACCGAAAAAATGCGCGCTCCAGCACTGGTCCTCGGACCCGTCCTGGGAAATTGCGGACGTCGAAAAACGCGCTCCGCCATGGGCTTTCTGTCCCGCTGCCGCCTGACCCCTGGCTCGAAGCGGAGGTCGAGGAGCTCGCATATTTGATCGACGAAGGGAGTGCCGATTCCATTCGTCACCAACACGCCAGAGCAATCGCCGTGGAGCTGATGGAGCTTCGGCGTATTCGGGCCGCGCGAGAAAACTTGTTCCTCGATCAAGTAAAACGGATCAAGCCGTTGAGCGCAGCAACAAGTGCGCGCCTGCATTGACTTCTACAAAAAAGACCCAACCCCGACATTGTTTACATGCTTGCCGGGAAGGCTGGTCTCGACACGCAATTGCGACCGGTGAGCTTTGAGGATGGAATCGGAGTTTTGGCGCGCAACATTGCGCGCCTTGATCGTGATGAGGCACGCGCGCTGTCGCGTCGGCGGCGCGCCATTCAGCTCTTCCATCTCACCGCATAGGTTTGTAGTCCTATTCAATGCGGCATAGCCCACTTGCAATTGCGTTTGGCAGAACAAAGCCAATCCGGCCTAAGTGCTTGGGAATGGAGCAGTTTCAGCTGGAGAGCGTGCGCTCTCGCCGATGTGCGATAAGCCCCACTCACGGCTCTCGTATTGCATTTTGCGGCCGCAGTTGTGAAAGGATACATACTTTTAGAGCTGGGCTCTGAGATGTGGCATATTCTGGCGCACCTGGCTAGGCTTCTTTCGACGAAGGTGACAATGCAAATAGCGATGATTGGGGCGGGGTATGTTGGTTTGGTTTCGGGCGCCTGCTTTGCGGATTTTGGCCATATCGTCCGCTGTGTTGACAAGGAGGAGATCAAGATTGCCGCCCTCCAAGAGGGGCGCATGCCGATCTACGAGCCGGGGCTCGAGGAGCTTGTCGGAACTAATGTGCGGGCGAACCGCCTGACCTTTACAAGCGATCTCAAAGCCGCGGTGGGCGAGGCAGAGGCGGTGTTCATCGCCGTGGGTACACCATCTCGGCGCGGTGATGGCTATGCCGATCTTTCTTATGTCTACCAAGCGGCACGCGAAATCGCAGGCGCACTGTCGGGCTATACGGTGGTCGTGACCAAATCGACCGTGCCGGTAGGCACCGGCGACGAGGTGGAGCGTATAATCCAGGAGAGCCGACCTGACGCCGAGTTCGCAGTTGTGTCCAACCCTGAATTCTTACGCGAAGGAGCGGCAATCGCCGATTTCAAGCGTCCGGATCGAATCGTCATAGGCACTGACGACCTGCAGGCGGCAGAGGTTATGCGTGAACTTTACAGGCCCCTCTATCTCAATCAGGCGCCTATCGTGCAGACCAGCCGGCGAACGGCGGAACTCACGAAGTACGCCGCGAACGCGTTTCTCGCCACTAAGATCACCTTCATCAACGAGATCGCCGATTTATGCGAACAGGTGGGCGCCGACGTCCAACAAGTCGCGCGCGGGATCGGCCTGGACAATCGCATAGGGGGCAAGTTCCTGCATGCTGGGCCTGGGTACGGCGGTTCCTGCTTCCCGAAAGATACCCTGGCGCTGATTAAGACTGCACAGGATCATGCCGCGCCATTGCGACTCGTTGAAACGACGGCGGCCGTCAATGACCAGCGGAAGCGTGCCATGGCACGCAAGGTCCTGCAGGCTTGTCGTGGTGACATTCGTGGCAAGCGCATTGCGGTGCTCGGACTTACGTTTAAGCCGAACACTGACGATATGCGCGATGCTCCGTCACTCGCACTGATCACCGGCTTGCGTGACTTAGGCGGTCATGTGTGCGCCTACGATCCGGCAGGCATGGCGAATGCGCGCGAGATGCTGAACGGCATCGACTATGCGGAAGATCCGTACACATGCGCAAAGGGCGCCCACGCCTTGGTGATCGTCACCGAGTGGGACGCGTTTCGCGCGCTCGATCTGGAGCGAGTCAAGACGGCAATGGCTGGACTTGTCCTCGTCGACCTGCGTAACATCTATGAGCCCGCCGAGATGCGCCGTCACGGCTTTACTTATGTTAGTATCGGAAGATCGACGTAAGCCGAGCTTCCGCCGTTCAGTAGGCCCGCAAACCTCGGGATCATATGGGAGCATGCTAGTGTCACGTAAGCAGAGCCATGGCCAGGTCAAGAAGATTCTGGTGACCGGTGGGGCGGGGTTTCTGGGCTCTCACTTATGTGAGCGCCTGCTGGCGCAGGGTCACGATGTTCTATGCGTGGACAATTTCTTCACCGGAACGAAACGCAACATCGCGCACATGATCGGCGATCCTCGGTTCGAGTTTCTGCGGCACGACGTCACTTTTCCGCTCTATGTCGAGGTTGACGAAATTTATAATCTCGCCTGCCCAGCTTCGCCCATCCACTACCAGTTTGACCCGGTGCAGACAACGAAGACGAGCGTGCACGGTGCGATCAATGTGCTCGGCCTCGCAAAACGCGTGAAGGCGCGCGTGTTGCAGGCATCCACATCCGAAGTCTACGGCGATCCTGAAGTCCATCCGCAGCCGGAAACCTACTGGGGCCGTGTCAACCCCATCGGCTACCGCGCCTGCTATGACGAGGGGAAGCGCTGCGCCGAAACACTCTTTTTCGATTACCACCGTCAGCACCGCATGGAGATCAAAGTGGTGCGCATCTTCAACACGTACGGCCCGCGCATGCATCCGAATGACGGGCGAGTGGTCTCGAACTTCATCGTGCAGGCGCTTAAAGGCGAGGACATTACGATCTATGGGGAGGGGTCACAGACACGCGCCTTCTGCTATGTCGACGATCTTGTCGAGGCCATGCTGCGCATGATGGGGACGGCTGCGGAGTTCACGGGGCCTGTGAATATTGGCAATCCAGGCGAGTTCTCTATTCGCGAACTTGCCGAACTCGTCATCGAGCTGACAGGAACGAGGTCTAAGCTCGTGTCGAGGCCGCTGCCACAAGACGATCCGAAACAACGGCGTCCTGACATAACGCTGGCAAAGAAGGTGCTCGGCTGGGAACCAAAAATCGAACTGCGCGAGGGACTGCTAAGAACGATCGATTATTTCAAGCGATTTCTGTATGGGGAGAAAAAGGTAACGAGACGGCAGAGAGCCACCTTGAAGGAGGTTACCTAAACTGAAGAGCGACCGGGCCAAATGCAATCAAAGCCGGCCGGGGAGAATGACATAGGACGCGGCATACCGCGCGCTCAGAATTTCATACTGAATTAATCTGTGCCTTTTAATTTCTACTTCCTCCCCCTTCCGGGTTATGTCTGGATGCCCGCTTGGGTAAAAAAATTTCACATAGCCGGTGTTGAACCGTACCATTCACGCCTGCCGAGATCCCGTGCCTATGTGAGCGATCCTCACCAGCCAGCCCGGCAGTTCCTCCAGGCGAAAATGGCAGAACGAACCCAATCAGCGTTAAGTAACTGAATTTTGTGCTGCGTTGCAGAATGCAACCTCACTATTGAGAACGGGCCAATGGCCCGCTCTGGCAAGGCTGCTCTGACAGTTTGACCGTCAGCGCCGACAACAGCCGGACGCGACAGCACTAGGTGCATAACGAAATACCACCACAATTCGCGGCCGGTCGTGTTCTTGAGCTCCGTGGAGGAGCACAAAAGCTGAACCGCCAAAGACTCGGTCCCAAGTCCGAATGCAGGTAAGTTTACGTCGCCTACCTGCGTGCGCGGCCCGGAATCCCGAAGGGAATCCGATCTACTCCGCGGCGACTCCCATCCCGATCGGGCACGACACGCCGGTGCCGCCGAGCCCGCAGTAGCCCGACGGATTTTTGGCGAGATACTGCTGGTGGTAATCCTCGGCAAAGTAGAAGGGTGGCGCGTCCAATATTTCGGTCGTGATGGACCCCATCCGCCGCTCCCCCAGCGCCCTTTCGTAGGCTTCCTTCGAGGCCTCCGCCGCGGCGCGCTGGGCCGGCGAGGTCACGTAGATCCCGGAGCGGTATTGCGTGCCGATATCGTTGCCCTGGCGCATGCCTTGGGTCGGGTCATGACCTTCCCAGAAGGTCTTGAGCAGCCGCTCGTAGGAGAGCTTCTTCGGGTCGGAGACGACCAGCACCACCTCGGTGTGGCCCGTGAGCCCCGAGCAGACCTCCTCGTAGCTCGGATTGGGCGTATGTCCGCCCGCATAACCCACCGCGGTCACGAAGACGCCTTCGCCCAGTTTCCAGAACATCCGCTCCGCTCCCCAGAAGCAGCCGAGCCCGAAAAGCGCCGACTCCATCCCTTCCGGATACGGGCCCTTCAGCGGCCGGCCATTGACGAAATGCGTCTTCGCCGTCGCGATGGCCTCGGAGCGGCCGGGCAGCGCCTCGTCGGGCGCAGGCATCGCAGTCTTCTTGCGGAACAGGAACATGGGGCACCTCCGAATGGTCATGTAAGCCTTGGCGCAGCGCCAAGGTAGGGCGCCCGCCTCAAGCCAGGATCACAAGTGCGTCAGCGGCTGGAATAGCCGATTTTCGGCCGCGGCCGTCGGCCAAGCGCGAGGCAGATCAACCCGAAACTGGCAATAATAATCCAGATAGGCAGGCGAAGTATGTCGGTCGCCACCGGGTTCCAGACCAGCGGATGGATGTGCTCCAGGGTGGGCTGCAACAGCTTGTATTTCTCGGGAAATATCTGCTGCGCCGTCTCGGCCGCGGGCGTGTAGATAATGGTGCTTGAGGCGATCGACTTCGTCCCGTCTATGATCAGCGCGGCGAAGGCCGCTGCCAAGACCAGGATACCAAGAAACCGGAACGTGAGACGGATCATCGATCAACAAGCGGAGCGGTTCTCCTGGTCTTAAGCGAGCCGGCAAAAAGTGTCCATGGCGGCCCTTTCATGGTTGCGGGAGAACGCCTGCCGCGGGGTTCCCAGCCGGCGCCAAAGCAGGCTAGACAGCCGGCCATGCCGAAACGGACGGACCTCCAGACCATCTTGATCATCGGCGCCGGCCCAATCGTCATCGGCCAAGCCTGCGAATTCGATTATTCCGGCACCCAGGCCTGCAAGGCGCTGCGCGAGGAAGGCTACCGGATCGTCCTCGTCAACTCGAATCCGGCGACGATCATGACCGACCCGGACATGGCCGATCGCACTTATGTCGAGCCGATCACGCCCGAAATCGTCGCGAAGATTATCGAGAAGGAGCGCTATGTCCTGCCCGGCGGATTCGCGCTTTTGCCCACAATGGGCGGCCAGACCGCGCTGAACTGCGCGCTGTCCCTGAAGCGGATGGGCGTCTTGCAGAAATTCGACATCGAAATGATTGGCGCCACGGCCGAGGCGATCGACAAGGCCGAGGACCGCGAGCGGTTCCAGAAGGCGATGACGCGGATTGGCCTCGAGACGCCGCGCTCTCATCACGTGAAGACGCTCTCGGCCGCCTTGGCCGCGCTCGACGATATTGGTTTACCGGCAATCATCCGGCCCTCCTTCACCCTCGGCGGCACCGGCGGCGGCATCGCATATAATAAGACCGAGTTCATCGAAATCGTCGAGCGCGGCATCGACGCCTCGCCGACCAACGAGGTGCTGATCGAAGAGAGCGTCCTCGGTTGGAAGGAATTCGAGATGGAGGTCGTCCGCGATAAGGCGAACAATTGCATCATCATCTGCTCGATCGAGAACGTCGATCCGATGGGCGTTCATACCGGCGATTCGATCACGGTAGCCCCGGCGCTGACGCTCACCGACAAGGAATATCAGGTGATGCGCGACGCTTCGATCGCGGTATTGCGCGAGATCGGCGTTGAGACCGGCGGATCGAACGTGCAGTTCGCCATCGACCCGGCGAGCGGCCGCATGATCGTCATCGAGATGAATCCGCGCGTGTCGCGGTCCTCCGCGCTGGCCTCGAAAGCGACGGGCTTTCCGATCGCCAAGGTCGCGGCGAAACTCGCGGTCGGCTACACGCTCGACGAGATCGCCAACGATATAACCGGCGGCGCGACCCCGGCCTCTTTCGAGCCGACGATCGATTACGTCGTGACCAAAATCCCGCGCTTCGCCTTCGAGAAATTTCCCGGCGCCGAGCCGGTGCTAACGACGGCGATGAAGTCGGTCGGTGAGGCGATGGCGATCGGACGCACCTTTGTCGAAAGCCTGCAGAAGGCGCTGCGCTCCCTGGAGACGGGCCTCTCCGGCCTTGACGAGATCGAAATCGAGGGGCTGGGTCACGGGGAGGACCGTGCCGCTTTGCGCGCCGCGCTGGGCACGCCGACGCCCGACCGGCTCCGCGTCGTCGCGCAGGCGCTGCGCATGGGCGTGACGCGGAAGGACATCCACGACGCCTGCATGATCGATCCGTGGTTTATCGACCGCATGGCGGAAATCGTCGACATGGAAGAAAGGATCCGCCGGTTCGGGCTTCCGCCCGATTCCGCAAACCTGCGCATGCTGAAAGCCATGGGCTTTTCCGATACGCGGCTCTCCGTGCTCGCGGGCAAAGGCGAGCCGGAGGTCGCGGCGTTACGCGAGCGGCTCAACGTGCATCCCGTCTACAAGCGCAT
>Ga0163163_10006506_pt1 | contig 10223 bp, 9 predicted proteins | sample S65metaG_FD_119766 | JGI IMG/M metagenome (GOLD analysis project Ga0163163, IMG submission 119766) | Switchgrass rhizosphere microbial communities from Kellogg Biological Station, Michigan, USA - S6-5 metaG | ecosystem: Host-associated > Plants > Roots > Rhizosphere > Soil | place: USA: Michigan... | reverse complement strand
TTGAGAGGTGCGAGTGGAGAAGTCTCCATCAGTGAGCTGGCTCTCCTAGTGCATGACACCGAAATCCATCAGGCCGAACCGGTGCGGCTCACATTAAAAGACGAGATCCTCACCGTCGACAGCTTCCACATCGAAGGCGCCGATACCACCGCTGTGATTCGTGGAAACGCCGCACTGAAGTCCGGCGCCCTGAATCTGGATGTGAATGCGGATACCAATTTGAGCATCCTCGAAGCCTTTCTCCCCGATTCCAGCGTCACCGGCAGGATGCAGACAGAAGCCAGTATTCGTGGCACAACAAACCAGCCCAGCATCAACGGATATATCCATATTGCCGACACTCAGCTTCAGGTTGAGAATCCTCCACTGGATTTGAGCATGCTCAATATTCAGATGGACCTGCTCGGAGATCGAGCGGAAATCCGCAGAGCCGATGCCAACCTCAACGGTGGAAAGTTTACAGCCACTGGAAAGTCCGGGTTCTCCACGCGCGGACTGCATGACTCGTCATTGACTCTTCATGCTGAGAAAGTACAACTGGAATACCCGGAGGGACTGCAGAGCGAAATCAACAGCGAGTTGACTCTATCCGGCGCCGGTTCCAGCACAACTCTTGAAGGCAGCGTGGATATTGTCAGCGCTCTGTATCGCGACAAAATCGACATATCGAAACAGATTTTTTCCGGCATCACAAAAACTTCCGAAGTTATGTCCGCTGCACGACCGGCGTTACCGGGATATACCGACAACATCGAACTGGATGTTACCGTCCAAACGCCCGGTCTCGTGACGATTTCGAATAACGTCGCCGACCTGGATCTCACGGGAGACTTTCGAATCCGTGGAAGCCTCAGCAATCCGATCATCATCGGACGCGCCGAAGTCAACGATGGCGGCGAATTGTATTTCGGGCCCGGGATCGCCGTGGACGAAGTCGCCCCGATGGAAAGGCGTGACCGATATGCAATCAACCGGGGAGTTATTGAATTCAACAATGCCCTTCGAACCGAACCGGAGTTTGATTTCGAAGCCATTCATGAACTCCAGGCGAAGGACGAACGATATCTGATCACGCTTCGCGCCAGCGGCACTCCGAGCGATCTGAGAACCGAGTTTTCCTCGGATCCATTTCTTTCCGAGTCCGACATTATTTCAATGCTTCTGACGGGACGAACGTTTGAAGAGCTTCAGGGTTCGCACCTCGCCGTGGCACGTGAACAGCTGGCAGGCTACCTGACCGGGCAGGTGAGTGGATTCTTCGATACCGCCGGCACAGCTCTCGGGTTGGATACGGTTCGCCTCGATGCCGTCAGCCTCGCCTCGGACCAGGACATCAGCGCGAAACTTGTTGTCGGCAAGAACGTGACGAAAGATTTCAATTTTACGTTCTCACAGAATTTAAACGGAGCGCGCTCCCAGGCGTGGATTGCAGCATACAACCCGTACCGGAACTTCCTGCTTCGCGCGGTCAATGAGACCGATCAACGCGAGGTTCGGCTCGAATTGAAACAGACACTCAGCTACGGAGGCGGCCCGCCTCTTCCGAAACGAACCGCTCCCCATGCCGAATTGCTTCTCGGCAATGTGACGTTCACCGGAACCAGCGAATCCAGGGATGTGCTGATGCGACAGCTTACGAAACCCGGCAAACCATTCAGTGCCTACCGCATGAATGACGATGTGCGAAAGCTGGAAAAGTTTTATTCCAAAAGCAATTTTCTAGATGTGAAGGTTCGCGGGCATCGGAATTCTGCCGAGGGAAAGATCGATGTGGAGTATGAAATCTCGAAAGGCCCACAGATTCTTCTCGAGTATGAAGGCGCAGAGGTTCCCACCAAAGTGAAGGAAGACGTCCGCAAAATCTGGATCGACAGCCTCACACAGGCCCCGGCCTTGCGTGGTGCCGAAAACCGGCTGCTCAAACATTTTCGCGACCAGGGCTATTTAAAATCGAAGGTCACGCATCGTGAAGAGTCGCCCGATGCCGATTCGCACCGCTTCGTATTTGTAATCGAAGAAGGCGCGAAATATGAAGACCCGGACTGGCAGATTCTCGGCCCCGAAAAAGACATGATCGACGAAATTCGCAGCGACATTAAAGAAAGTACCGGAGAGATACTTGCCGCCCCCGAAGAATTCAAGAAGCGTGTCGAATACAGCCTCCAGAAAAAAGGCTTTCTTGCTGCGGAAGCCACCGCCCCGGAACTGGTGATTGACGGAATGAAATCGCACCTCATTATGCACGTCACTCCCGGCGCCCAATACATGGTTGGAAAGCTGGAATTTGCCGGCAATACATTTTTCACTGCCGACCACCTTCAGCACGTGGTGATCCTTGGAGCAACACAGATCATTCCGAAAGACCAGGCAGGCCGCCCTCCGGAGGCGGAAAAACCGCTGGAGCCATTCCCGTTCACATCCACCTGGATTGAAACCGCACGACAGCGCATTACCGCCGAATACTGGCAACAGGGCTTCAACGACGTGCAGATCAAACCTTCCAGCAACTGGGACAAAACCTCGTCACGCATCACGATATCGTTTGCCATCCAGGAAGGCGAACATCAGGTTGTAAATCACGTCTCTGTGGATGGCCCGATCCTGACAGACAGCTCGTACATCCAGCGGCAGTTTCAATTTCACGAAGGCGATCCGGTCGACTACTCCAGAATCAACCTCACGAGGAAAAAGCTTTACGACACCGGGCTCTTCAAGCGGGTGGATATCGATGTTCAGCCGGGCAAAGATGGCTACACCACCAGCGTTCACCTGAATGAAAACGCTCCGTGGCGTTTTCGATACGGCTTTGCCGTGGCAAATCGCCTTCAAACCAGCGACAGGCAACTGGGGGTTACTGCAGAACTGAAGTATGGCAACCTGTTCGGACGCGGCATCAGTGTCGGAACCAATGTCACAGCGCAGCAGGAAGAACGGGACGTCCGTACGTTTGCCTCGTTTCCGGAGTTCATGGGCAAGCGGGTGATCACGACAGGAACACTGTTTCGCACACGAGACCGATCCATCCCGGAAACCACACAATACTTCCTGGGTTTAACCGGGCAGCAGCAATGGCGACTGACGGATTTCTACGTCCTGACCTACGACTTCACGTATCAGCAGGTCCGTGCAATCGGACCTGCGGTGGATCCGCGCGATCCGGCCGTAACCGATTTTCGGTACAACATCGGAAAGATCAATATCGCCATTTCACGGGATACACGCGACGACATCCTGAATGCCACCCGCGGAACATTTCTCTCCAACAGCTTCGAAGTTGCACCTCCGGGCCTGGGAACGACGTTCACGTACGTGAAAAACTTTGCTCAGTATTTCCGATACCGGCAGGTACGAAAGAATCTCGTATGGGCCAGCGGCTATCGCGCCGGCATGGCCAGGGGATTTGGATCTGTCGATCTCGTTCCCGCACAGCAATTTCTCGCCGGCGGTGGAACGTCACTGCGCGGATTCCGGCAGGACCAGCTCACATTGGAGCCAGGCAATGGATTGCTGATCATGAATCAGGAACTTCGATTCCCACTATTCTGGAGATTCGCAGGCGTTGCGTTCTTTGACGTGGGAAATATCTATCACGACGTGAAGAGTGTGCGCCCGTGGGATGTCCGATATTCACCGGGAGTCGGATTGCGCATCGCCACGCCATTCATGCTGTTTCGTTTCGATTTCGGGATGAATTTGTCGACGCGATCCGGCGAACCACCGCGGCGTTTTGTGTTTGGGATTGGACAGGCATTTTGAGGTGGCAGATGTGGCTGAACCTGGTGCAGTGGCCTGCAATGCTCCTGACTATAATCGCAGCCTGGATGGTTTCCTCACGGCGGAAGTTCAAGCGCAATTGGGGCTTCTGGATTTTCCTCATGAGCAATGCATTGTGGATCGTCTGGGCGATCAGTGATCGCGCCTACGCCATGATCGTCCTTCAGGTTTGTCTTGCCGTCATGAACGTCCGCGGCGTTCGGATGAACGACACCTCCGAAGATCCGGCACGCTCGCTCCTATAGGCCTTCAAAAAAGCGAATCAACGTCACTGTTTTCTGGATTTGGCAATGGACGTGCATTGCGTAATGCCGGATCCATTCCAATACGGAGACTCAAATGACGTGATTTGAAACAGGGAGGCGTTATGAGCGAATTTCGCGTGGAGCTTGTTCCTGCTGGTCTCATTGTCAGCCTTGGCATTGTCTGTCTCTATCGTCAAACATCCGCATTGCCCTTGACCCTGGAACTGCTTCGCAAACTGGCCGCCGTCTATCTGGCTTTCTTCAAGAAATTCCGTTCCGTCAATTCAGATTACATCCCGCGTTCAGGCCCGGTGATCCTGGTGGCCAATCACACTGCCGTTTACGATCCTGTATGCCTGCAGGTTGCTTGCAAATACCGGCACATTCGGTTTCTGGAAGCGCGTGAATACTACAATCAGGCGCCATTGACCACGATCTATCGGGCGCTTCGCGTCATACCCGTCAATCGTACAGGCAATGATACGGCGGGCATTCGAACTGCAGCGCGAGAGCTATCGAACAATGGATGCATTGGAATCTTCCCGGAGGGACGAATCAGCGACGACTGCCAGCTTCAAGAGGGTCGGAAGGGCGTTGCGTTGCTGGCGCTGATGACCAACGCGGTCGTTGTGCCCGCATATATACGCGGAACTCGGCCATTCTCGGGAATGATGAAGGATTTCCTTCAATTCAATCAGGTAACGCTTCAATTCGGCCGACCCATTCGATTTGATGATTTGACCGGTCGTCATCGGGACAGAGACGCCCGCGAAATCGCCTTGCAGCGAATCATGGATGCCATCGTCGCATTGCAACACGACTCCGCTCCTCGAAAGGCGGCATAGCGATATGGCGATTCAACAATCCGAAAAGTCTCGCACGCACCAGGGGAGCCTGGCCATTTATCCGCTCGCCTTCAACCATGGATCCGTTGAGAACCCATACATGGACGATCCCGCGGTGCGCACGCTCATTGATTTTTTTGAACAAAAGGGGATAGCTGCGCTGAAGGATGAAGATCGACTCGAGCAGTGGTACAGCGACTGGATTGAATATCAGAGTAAGCATGGGCTCTATGCCACGATGCTTTCGCCGGAACAATATTCCAGTCGCGGGAATTCCTTTGATCTGCTCCGGTATTCGCGTTTCCTTGAGGTATTTGCCTATTGCAGTCCGGCGCACGGATACAGTCTCCAGGTCAGCTTTCTGGGTTTGTTTTCGATTCTTATGGGCACCAATACGAAATTGAAGAAGGAAGCTGTCGCTGCAATGGAAGCGGGGCATCTCCTGGGATTTGGAGTATCGGAAAAGGACCACGGATCGGATCTGCTGGCCAATGAGTTCACTGTGGCGGAATCGGAGAACGGCCGGTTCGTGGCGAACGGCACAAAGTATTACATCGGCAACACGGACGTCGCTTCCATGATTTCGATTCTTGGCAGAAGGCCAGGGGGCACAGGCGGCCACGCCAATCGAGCGCCCTTCATGATGATTGCCGTTCGGCCAGGACAGACTGCGGCGTTTCGAAGCCTTGGGAAAATCCGAACACTGGGAGTTAGAGCCGCGAATGTAGGCTCGTTCGAACTGAAGAACCATCTGGTTCCGGCAGACGACGTCATTGCGGAAGGACGCAGTGCATGGGACGCGATTTTTGGAACCATCACGCTGGGGAAATTCTTTCTTGGATTCGGATCGATCGGAATCTGCGAGCATGCACTTCAGGAAGCCGTGACCCACCTTCGAAGGCGAAAGTTGTATGGCAAAGCGGTGATCGAAATGGGACATATTCACGCCAATGTGTTGCGAGCCTGGTTGCGCCTCACGGCAATGAAGCTCTACGCGTATCGTGCGCTGGACTATGTGCACGCTGCCTCCGCTTCAGATCGCCGCTATCTGCTTTTTTGTGCCGTTCAAAAAGCGAAAGTGAGCACGGAGGGACTGAAAGTGATGTCCCTCCTTCAGGAATGCATCGGCGCAAAAGGGTTTGAAAGCGGCGGCTACTTTGAAATGGCACTCCGCGATATACAGCTGATTCCGAGTCTTGAAGGAAGCATGCACATCAATCTTGGACTGGCAGTGCAGTTCATTCCACGCTATTTCGATCGGCGGGATTCCACTGCCGGTGAGCCGCCTTCGCTGATTGGTGGAGAAGTACCGTCCCGTGAGAATCCCTATCTGATGGATGCACGAGCCGGTTCGCCACGCGCTGTCGAATTTCGTCCATTCAGGGATGCATATCGTCCGCTTGAATCCGTGGAAGGAACAGCGACTTTCCTGCGTCAGGTAGAAGTGTTCCGGGAAATCGCAACCGCGAAATCAGCCTGAGACGAAACAACGGACATGCAGTTTGAGATGGCGTTGGGCCATTGTTTTGTGACCATTGCTTATGGGCAGCTCATTGCAGAAAATGCCGTGCGCCTCGACTTGCCAAAAGCGGTGACGTCTTCCATTTTTTCAGTGCTTGTGGAAGATCTCAGCACCCTTGCCCTGCGTCTCGCCGCGATTCCCGGGATCAGTCGTGGGCTGCGGGAGTCGATATCCAGGATGATTGAAATTCCGAATGTGAACTCCGCAGACTGGGACTTGGTCGCGCGCCACTTTGAATGAAAAAGGGGCCTGATGGGTTTGGCACTTTTTCGTAAAATGGTGACAAACCCGTCAGGCCCCTTTTTTATTTCTTCTTGTGTTTGAAGTACTCCACCTGCTGCAGCCGTTTAACGGCTTCTTCTTTGGTCTTGTAAGGTCCACCGAGATTCTTGCCTGTCTTTTCCGACATCACTTTATATCCTTCTTTCACTTTCTTGATCATGACAACCTCCGGAAGATTTCATGCGGCGCTGGAAACCTGCTTCAGTGTCGTGGCTGCCAGTGGGAGTTCGCCGGCTCTGGTTGCAATGTCTCCAAGGGAAACCACGCCGACGAGGTTCTTCCCGCGATTCAGCACCAGCATTCTGCGAACACTCTGGCTTTGCATCGAATGGCCACACTCGGAAATATCCTGATCGTCGTAGCAGTAATACACCGGTGCGGACATGACATCACGAGCCTTTGTTTTCCGGATGTCATGGCCTTCCGCGACAGATCGAATGGCAATATCCCGATCGGTTATCGTTCCAATCAGGATATCGTTTTCACAAACGGGAAGGAATCCGACATCCAGTGCCTTCATCCGCTGCGCCGTCTCCTGAAGTGTGGCATCCGGTGCAATACATTCCACATTCGATGTCATGACACTGGTAACTTTCATGGAACTACCTCCTTTGATTTAGAAACGAAACGGCCCAGCCTGCGGTGTAATAGCCGGATCATGCTTGTTCAAGCACCGACAGAATATTTCCAGCAGGATCCTTGAACCACGCAATCTTCGGGTGGGAGGTGTGGGCGATTCCCTTTTCATCCGTCTTGATTTCACCTTCGTCGTAATGCTCGAAGCGAATCCCGCGCCTGCCGAGGTCGCTCACCGCGCGTTCAATATTGTCGACTGGAAAATTCAGAACGGTATAGGTCGCTGGCACGTGATTTGGCTTGGGGTACATGAACACCGTAGACTTTCCAGCCAGGTGCAGTTCCAGCCCCTCTGTCTTGTCGGACACATCAAGGCCAAGCAGTTGGCCGTAAAATCTCTTTGCCTGATTCAGATCATTAACCGAGAAACTCGAGAATGCTTCAGCAGTTTTGAGCATGGTATTTCCTCCTGCACTGAGCTTTCCCCCGGATCGCGACGCAAATTAGTGTCCTTGCCTCCGCGGCTTGCGAATTCGTCCGCAAGACAAAGACAGAGACTCGTCCTTAAAAGCAATTCTCAATCCACATCTCGTGACGCCAGTCGTGACGCCTGGATGTGAAGACGTATTTTCCCGGGTTTCTCTTCCGGTTATGGTCCCCGATGTGCTTTCTCACAAACAGGAGGTCCGCCATGGCAAAGACAGATAAGTGTGCGCATCCTGCCTGTTCATGTACGGTGAAAGACGGCGAGAAGTATTGCAGCGGGTACTGCCATGATGCCGGTAATCTTGCAGATCTTGCCTGCGGTTGCGGGCATTTGGAATGCACGGGCTGAGCAGTGCCCGGCGATGCCACAATTGGGATTTGCACAGCCACAGACCGACATGAAATTGTTCCGCGTTTCGACAAACCCCCGAAGGCCGTTTCATTCGTCCGCGTCTGCAAGTGCACAATGCGGCACCTGAGGTCTCTCGAATTGCCCCTGTCGCGAATCGCTGCAGTGTAAGTTCGCGAACTTAACAAAGGTTTACTTTTGGAAACCCGATTGCACTATAGAAAAGTGAAGACCAGGCTGAAAGACGAGAAGCGATACAGCCCGACAATCGATGCAAAGTGAGAACTTAGCAACATTAAGGGCCGGGTAGAACGAAAGTTCAATCCAATCATTTCTCGAAACTCACCAGGATCAAACCTGGAGACTCTTGAAGCCTGGTCTTATTGCGTTACGAAGCATTCTGATTCCACCGGCCGATTCCTTTCACTTTTGTTTCAAGTGTCCCGCGAGTGGAATTCCCTCTGCTGACAAATCGCAAGGAGGTCATTTGGCATGAAACGCAAAAAGAGAATTCCAAAAAATCCCAACACTTCGTCAGACGTCGCTTCAGAAAGAGATCTGTCGAGCATGGAATCGATCAACGAGATCGAAAATGAAATGGCCGATGAGCCGGATCGTGGGTCGATTGAGGCCGTGGAACGAGATTATGAGGGACGAAGCTCGGATGAAGAAGACGGAGCAATCCCGATGGACCCGGTCGATCAGGACCCTTTATCGGAAGACGCTCTTCGAAGACCGAGCAGGCCACCGCGACACAACATATGACTACTTCCGCTCACGCCATTCAAAAACGGTGGAATGCCTCGATGCGCGACCGCTGGAAGCGCTTCTCAAGGCAATGGTCCGACCTTCGGCGCCATTCATCCTCCAATGCAGTACACAAAATGAGAACGGCCAGCCGGCGTCTGGCGTCTTCTATTAATGTCGCCTTGCTGTCGGCGGGTGTACCAGGCGAGCACGCTACCCGCCGACTGGACCAGCTTTCGGATCAACTGGGTCCGGTTCGCGACAACCACGTCTATCGAAAGAAGCTGGAACGTTTGAAAACCTCCGGCAATGTCCGGGCATTTATTCGATACCTCGCGCGCCATAAGGCGGAAGAATATAGACGACTCGATAAATATCTCCGCCGGCATCCCAAACGACGTATTCATCAGCAGGTCGACAAGATCGAACGCAAACTTCAACGTATTTCCAAAGATTGGACAGCCGGCGACTTCCGCACCGCGTTCGAAAAAGTGCTTCGCCGACGGTTCGAAATTCTGATTCAGACCCATCAGGAATGGAAAGACAACCCGGATAACAAGCGGTTCCATCGCATGAGAGTCGAACTGCGCGAGCTTCGTTATGCCAGTGAGGCCGTTGGGGAGGTGCTCGGATTGTCCCGCACGCACAATATTCAAACCGTCCTTCAAATAATGAGATCTCTGCAAACGAGCATGGGAAATATCCACGATATTCACAAGCTGCGAACGGAACTCGTGGCATGGAGCAGCAGCCGCTCTGGAAAAAAGCGAGCTTTGCGAATGACGGCTGCATCGGAACTGCAGAAAGAGTTGAAAAACCGGACGGTGGAATTCAAAGACCACAGTTTGGCATCCAAGGTTTCACTGCCAACCCTGTAGTCGCCATTCCGGCGGACTATTCGTACCGCGGCGCCATCTGGGCCTCGAGCTGAAAGTCATCCTGGCTCTTCCACTTTTGGGAATTCGGCTTGCCACCGATTCGCATGAGGATTGCATGACGCCTCTTGTGCCAGGTGACCGACGAATGTGCCGGATGTGCAGATAAAGTCGCGAAGGAGGACTTATGACAGATGCAGTGTACTGCTTGTGTTCGAGTGAACCCCAGGCCAATGCGGTAATCATTCACCTGCGCAATGCGGGGCTGGGATCGGACCTTTCCATATTTCTTCATGACCGAACCGACACAAAGGACATTTCTCTAAAGGAAAATGCAGTTCGTGGAGCCGGCATCGGCGGCGTATTGGGAGGATTGGTGTCGCTCGCTGTACCCGGGATCGGACCGGCACTGGCCATCGGACCAATTCTCGCGATCATTAATGGAGCGGCGGCGGGCGGTGTCGTGGGAGGACTGTTGGGAGGTACGGGCGCACTCAAGCCGATGGGCCTCCCTGAGGATGT
>Ga0163163_10006504_pt1 | contig 10225 bp, 8 predicted proteins | sample S65metaG_FD_119766 | JGI IMG/M metagenome (GOLD analysis project Ga0163163, IMG submission 119766) | Switchgrass rhizosphere microbial communities from Kellogg Biological Station, Michigan, USA - S6-5 metaG | ecosystem: Host-associated > Plants > Roots > Rhizosphere > Soil | place: USA: Michigan... | reverse complement strand
TCTGGAATTGATTGCGCGATAGCCCGCAAAACTCCATTAAAAGCCGTGGCGCACGCATTCTTGTGTGCCGCGTCGAGTCTAACTCGACGCTCGGGCCTGTGCGGTTTCGGGGGTCGGCATGAGTGCGGACGCTGCACACAGGAATGCGTGCGCCACGGCATGTTTTCATTCCTGTCCAAATTGCTCGCACTAACAGAGATGAAACTGCTGCCCGATTCTATGCAGGGCCACCCGGTCGGAACGATTGCCGGCAGACTCACAGACTCGCTCGATCGGCTCGAAGTAAGGCTCCCGGCTTAACGTAAAGGTCTGGTGGTGCACGGGGAGAAAGAACTCCGAGCCTGCGTCCTGCGCCATCTGCCAGGATTGTTCGGGGTTGCAATGGGAGCGGATCCACGGGTTGTACGCGCCCACCGGCATGATGGCAAGATCGAAAGGCCGCGAAGACTTTAAGGAGCGGAAGGCGCTGGTCATTGCCGTATCCCCCCCGAATAGCACACGATAGCGCCCGGCATCGATGGTGTAGCCGTTATACCCCCGGTATGTGTCGCTGCGCATGCGTGCACCCCAATGCTTCACCTGGAAGGCGCGAATTTCCAACGGTCCTACCCGCGTCCGCGCGCCCCAGTCGAGTTCGTGGACGGCAGCGTATCGGTTGACGCGCAAGAGATCGGCCGTACGCGAGGCCGTAACCACTGTGGTCGCGGGGCTTTCCAGACGCCGCAGGCTGCGGATATCGAAATGATCCATGTGGGCATGAGAAAGCAGAATAACGTCGATTTTCGGCAACTCGGCCAGGGAGAGTGCCGGTTCCACCAGTCGCTTCAGTCCGAGTGTCACGGGGCCTAGTCCAATACCCGCGCGCCTGCTGAAAACCGGATCTGTAAGGATTGTTACACCCTCGATCTTGAGGAGCACGGATGAGTGGCCCAACCAGGCGGCGTGCAGACCGGAATCGGACCAGAAATGGGGACGGGGACGATGGGGCGCCGGAAGAATCTGGCGCTTAAGGTCGCGAACAATACTACTTCGCCTCATCTGGCTGTTTAGATGCGGGTTCGGGGGAAATGGTTGCGTCCGCTATATTGATGGAGTGGCTTCCGGCAAAGATCCGCTGCGGTTAGGCATCCACGTGACCGTTTACGTGGCGCTGTATTTCGGCACCGCGTTCGTGTTCAGCGGCCTGTTGGTGTGGTTGGGCGGGTATCTAACCGGTGTGACGGGTACTGGATTGCTCGCCGCAGTTTTTGCCAACTGGCTGGCGCTGCGGATTTATGAAAACCGCCATCTAGTGGAAATCGGTCTTTGGCTGAACCGTAGGTCGGCCGAAAACCTGCTGCTGGGGTTGTTGGGGGGCGCTGCTTCAGCGACCCTGGTGCTGGCTCCGGCGCTCCTGGTCGGTGCGGCGCATCTCACTCCCACCCCGGACGACCTGCCCACCGTCGGAACTATCATCTTCGTGAGCATTCTGCTGGCGGCGGGGTCCATCGGTGAGGAACTCTTCTTCCGCGGGTATGGATTTCAGGAGCTGCTGGCGGCCATCGGGCCCTGGGCGACTGTCATTCCCGTAGGAGTTATCTTTGGCCTGCTGCACGGTTCCAATCCGGGGGCGACGTGGTTCAGCGCGGCAAATACAGCGGGGTTTGGAATACTCTTCGGGTACGCGTATCTGCGCAGCCGCGATTTGTGGCTTCCCATGGGACTTCATTTCGGATGGAACTTCACCCTGCCGCTGTTCGGGGTGAACGTCAGCGGGCTTAGAATGAAAGTGACGGGCTACGAAATGTCGTGGACCGCCGGCGGCTTGTGGAGTGGCGGGGTATATGGCCCGGAAGCGAGTGTGCTGACTTCCGTGGTGCTGATCGGGTTATTCGTATACCTCTACAAGGCTCCGATCCGCCGGCAGGTTTCAGCGCTAACGGACCCGCCTGCTGGGAGTGAAGTATGCGAGGCTACGCCGTCATCGCTGTCCTGACCTTTGCGCCGGGGTTGTTCCCGGCGGGGAACAAACTGACCTGGGAAGACCGGGTCGAACTCACGCGCGGCCTCACCGCCGAGTACGCCACCGCGAAAACTCTGTTGCCGCGCTCGAGCAAGGCGTTGGAGTTTGACGCCAATAGCGGCTACGACAAGAACCAGTGGCTGGCTATCGGGCGCGAAGGTGGTCCCGCGGCGCGCACCGGCGACATGGTGCAAATCACCAAAATCGATATCGGCGACGACAAGCTCGTGCTGCAGATCAACGGCGGTTACAAGGGCGGGCGCAAATGGTACCAAGGGGTGCAGATCGGCATGGGCGGCTCAACCGCGCCGGTCGCCACCAATAACGATTCGAATGCGCCGGGCGGGACCTCGATCGTCATTCTGTTTCACAAGCCGCTTGAGCCCATGAAGGCATCGGAAATCAAGAAAATGCTCGCGTCTGTGCTGGATTTCGAGAAACACAGCGTAACCCAGCTTTATTCCGAAAGCCTGCCTCCGGAAACCCAAAAGGCGATTAAAGAGAAGCGCGTCATGGTGGGGATGGACCATGAGCAGGTACGGATGGCGATGGGACAGCCACAGCACAAGTCACGCGAGACGAAAGACGGCGTTGACGTGGAGGATTGGGTGTACGGCACGCCGCCTGGAAAGATCACTTTCGTAACATTCAGCGGCGACAAGGTGATCACCGTGAAGGATGCCTACGCGGGCCTTGGAAGTCAGGTGGGCAACACGCCCGTCGTCCGTTAGATGCGCGGCCACGGTTGGCTCGCTGTCGCGGCGGCAGCTTTGCTGAGTGGGTGCGGCGGCCCGCAAAAACCCGCTGCGACCACGGTGCACAACCCATCGGATGATGCCGCGCGGATTACACAATTCTATACAACTTCCGGGCAGGTGGCGAAGGGCGAGAAGGCCCTCGTGTGTTACGGCGTGGAGAATGCCTCGACCGTTTGGATGGAGCCACCGCGACAGGAGCTGTCGGCCGCGCTCGCAAGGTGTGTGGAAGTATTTCCGGAGGCGGCTACTACGTACAAACTCACCGCACAGGGCGTGGACGGAAAGCCAGTGACGCGGGAACTCACGGTGGCGGTGGGCGCGCCCCGGGCGAAGATTGTCAACGTGGACATCAGCGCGCTGGAGGTCAAGGCGGGCGAAGTGGTGAGCGTATGCTACACCGTGGAACACGCGCGCACCGTAACCATCGACCCCATCCGGTTTCGCGGCGGGAGCGCGAGCAAAGGGTGTGCCACCCACCAGCCGAGGAAATCGACAACCTACACGATTTCGGCTGTAGGCGCAGATGGAGATAAGGATCAGGAACAGGTGACCGTTCGCGTGAAGTAAGGACGGAGGGGTAAATCCCCGATCCTCTTAGGGCGCGTCTGGTTTGCTAACGCCGCCAGCCGGGGCGCGTCTGATGGGTGTATGAAGCACGAAGGCTTGCTCTATGTTGCGGCCGCGATGCTGTGTCTGGGGTGGCTGGCAATGCCACCTGCCAGGACGCACGCAGCTAAGAATCGGGGCTATAACCTCAACATCGATGGCAATGCGGAGAGTTGCGCGGAGCTGAAGGTACGCTCTTCCGGCGAAATTGCCCAGGTGAACGAGAGTTTTACGATGAGCAAGGCAGAGGCGCCCATTCTGGAGCTGAACGCAGCCGAGCGCGGCCACATTCGCGTACGCGGTTGGGATCGCGCCGACTATTCCGTGGAAACCTGCAAGATCGCGGCGGCGGAAACGCGCGGCGAAGCGGAACAGATGACGCGAGGCATCTCCGTGGGGCATGCCGCTGGACGGATCTCGTACAACGGACCGGCCGGCGATTCCGCCGAGTGGACGGCAGTCTTCATCGTTCACGCGCCGCGGGACGCTTCGTTGAATCTGGAATCCAAGAACGGTCCCATCGAGGTGCGCGGTGTAAACGGCAGCGTCAAACTGCGAGCCAGCAACGGCCCCATCGCCATCGCCGATTGCGGCGGCACGGTGGAGGCGCACACCTCCAACGGCCCCATCGCTTTCTCGGGCGATCGCGGCGAGGTGCACTTGAACGCGCAGAACGGGCCGATTGCGGTGAAACTCGCAACCGAAACCTGGAACGGGTCGCAGTTGGAAGCGCGCACCATCAACGGTCCCCTGGCGGTTTCCCTACCCGAGAACTTCCGTTCGGGAATGCGCCTGGAAACCTCCGGCCACGCGCCGGTTTCCTGCAGCGCGGCCCCTTGCCGCAATGCCTGGCGCGACGGCCGCACCATGCAGATGAACGGAACGAACGACACGATTCGCCTATCCACGGAGAACGGTCCAGTAGCTGTCCACACCACCGGCCCCACAAGAAAATAATCTGAAGTTGGAAAGCGATGCCGGTCCGGCCCGAGCCCTATTGCCGCTCAGCCTCCGATCGAATACATAGGACGCGGCGGCGCGACGAATTTCGACGAGTTGATCTCGTGGCCGATCCATTTGCCTGCGATGTTGCGTCGCACCAGGGCGGCGATCTCTTCGTCGGAGGCGCCCGTACGCATCAGCGCCTTCACGTCGTCCTCTTCGATCGCAAACAGGCAATACCGGAGCTTGCCATCCGCCGTAAGCCTCACGCGATTGCAGTTCAGGCAAAACGGCCGGCTTACCGACGCGATGAAGCCCACCATGCCGCCGCCATCCTCATAGACGTACTCTGAGGCAGGCGCGCGCGGATCGGGATCCGGCACAGGCGTCAGCGGCGAGATCTCGCGCGACAACATCGCGATCATGTCGTCCGCCAGCAGGACCTTGCCGCGGTCCCACAGGTTCTGCGCGTCCAGCGGCATGAACTCGATGTACCGCACTTCGAAGCCGTTCTCGCGTGCATATCGCGCCAGCGGCACAATGTCAGGCTCGACGAGATTCTTCACCGCCACAGCGTTCAGCTTGATCCGGAATCCCGCTTGCCTGGCCAGCGCCAACCCGCTCAATACGCGCCCCAAATCGTCGCGCCGCGTGATCTGCTCGAAGCGCGCGCGATCCAGCGTGTCGATGTGCACGTTGAGCCGCCGCAGCCCCGCATCGTACAAAGGCTGCGCGAATTCCTCCAGCAGCACGCCGTTGGTAGTCAGCGCCAAGTCTTGAATCCCCGGAATGGCCGCCAACCTCCGGATCAATACCGGCAGATCGCGCCGCACCAGCGGCTCTCCACCGGTGACGCGCAGCTTGCGGATTCCCAACCCGACGGCCACTCGCACGAAGCGTTCGATCTCTTCAAAGTCCAGAATCTCGCTGCGCTCCACAAAATGCACATCCGTCTCCGGCATGCAGTAAAAGCAGCGGATGTTGCACCGGTCGGTGACACTGATGCGCAGGTTATCGTGCACCCGCCCGAAGGAATCCAGTAGTGGAGCAGTGTCCATTATTTCACCGCGAGCATGCGCTCCAGCGGCGCCAGCGCCCGCTGCATCACTTCCGCGGACAATTCCACCCGCGGCTCCAGATTGCGCAGACAGTCGCGCAGCTTCTCGAGCGTATTGAGTTTCATGTACGGGCACTCGCTGCAATTGCAGTTTTCGTTGGCCACGTAGTAGAACTGTTTCCCAGGCGCCAACTTGCGCAGCGAGTAATTTACGCCGCTCTCGGTCATCACGATAAACTCCGGCGCGTCGCTGGCGACGCACCACTCAATCAGCGCCGACGTAGACCCGATGAAGTCCGCCATCGCCAGCACAGATTCAGGACATTCCGGATGCGCCACCACCTTGGCCCGCGGATGTTCCGCCTTGGCTTCCGCGAGTCGCCGCGCCGGGAATGTGGCATGCACGATGCATGTGCCCTGCCAGATCTTCATGTTCTCGCGCCCGGTTTGCTTCTTTACATAGTTGCCCAGATTGCTATCCGGAAGGAAAAGCACGGGCTGCTCCGGCGGAATCGAGTTGACGATCTGCACCGCATTGCGCGACGTGCAGAGGATATCGCTTTCCGCCTTCACCTCGATCGACGTGTTGATGTAACTGACAATCGCATACTCCGGATGCAGCCGCCGGAACTCGCGCACCGGCTCCACCGGGCAGGCCTCCACCAGGCTGCAACTCGCCTCGCGATCCGGCACGACGACAATCCTGCCTGGGTTCAAGACTTTGGCCGTTTCCGCCATGAACCAGACACCGCAGAACGCGATCACATCGCCGGAGAACTCGCGCGCCTTTCGCGCCAGCTCCAGGCTGTCCCCGACCACGTCGGCCAGTTCCTGAATCTCCGATTCCTGGTAATGGTGCGCCAGCAAAATCGCCCGGCGCTGCTGCTTCAATTCCAGAATCTCTTCCGCGATGGTAGTAGTTAACAACATGAAGGGGACCCAAAATGGCTCGTTGGTGCTACTTCCAGTCTACCAACCCCAGGGGATCGTCCAACTACGGTGCCTGACCGAGACTATTGACTGGCACTAGCCGAAATGCCGCTCGGCCTCACCACGGTGGCCTCTAACGAAACGCCGCGATCGCCCACCCCCACCTGCACGCCCTTTGCATCGTAAAACTTGACCTGATAGTAGGCCACGTGTGCCGGCAGGACGGGCAGGGTGATAGTGCAGGATTTCGCGCACGGCATACGCGTGTACGTTTCCGTCTGTGCGAAATGGAACGGTGTGGCGTCGTTAACTGTGCCCGAGACTGCTACGCAGGCCTCGCGGCGCGACGTGCAATAGAATTGGGACGGGTCGCCTTGTTCCCGGTAGCCGAACTCGATCGCCGCGGAAGCGATGCCCTGGCCCGGCGGTGTCGATACCGGTATACGCGCACGAATGAACGTGGAGCGATCCACTTCATCCTGCTTGTTGAACGGCGGCAGCTTGGCCATCCAGACATTTACCTGATCGGTGTCGCGGTTGCCGCTCACAACCCCCACGTTGAACAGCGCCCAGGAAGCGTCGGGCAGGGATTTGGCGGTGGAGTAGTAAAACATGTTCTTTATGCCCGCCAAGCCATGGGAGATCACCCGGGTATGCGAGACGCTGTCGGCGGAGGTGGTCCCCAGATAAACCTGAGTCATCCCCTGCGCCCACGACCCGGCGTTTCCTACGCAAATGTCTCGATTGCCTGGATTGGGTCCGTCACCGCCCGTGCAAGACAGGTACTTCACGTCGGGCGCGTTGATCAGGATGTCCCCGGGCGCAGAGCCCTCGCGGCATTCACCGGCGACATTCGCAACGCAGTATTTATACGACTCCGAAGGCTGATCGGAGATACGGCTCCCGGGGCCACTGATATCGAGCAGGGACGATCCTCCGCTGGAGGCAATCGTCGCCAGTTGTTTGCGGGCCAGTCCGGGGAGGCCCGTATTGATGTACTTGTAGAGTTGGCCGGAGATCAGCGTTGCCCCCGGATTCGGCGAAAAGAGATTGCCGCCATCAAAGGCCAGCATGTCTAGAAACCAGCGCTGCTCGGAGACGGGAGTCTGCGCCTCGTCCTGATGATAACTGGGGTGCTTACTGGTCGTGCTCCCGTAGTCGAGGCCATGAACTCCCGCAAAGAAGGGAGAGTCGTCGATCATCAGCGAGAGCGGTTCGTTCAAATGATCGATCACTCGCCCGAAGACGGCTGCCCAACCGGAGTTATACTCCGTAATGCGGCCCAACACCCCTGCGTCGGCGTGCCCGCCTCCATCCCAATAACTATCGATTACGACATCCTTGTTAGTCGTGTCCTGCCCGTGCGGGTCGTTGAGGAACTTCCAATAAGTCAGACGAAATCCCGCTTTGCAGTCCGCCCACACAACCGTGCCGGCGGGAAATGCTTTCGCCTGGCCGTCGCGGGTAACTGTCCAGACTCGCTGGCCATTGGGAAGCTGAGTAATGTCGCTAATGCGCACCGATTCCGCGGGGTTAGTGCCGATGATAAACCTATCGCCCACCGCTGCATCCTGCCGCACCGGGTCCCCGGCGGTTGCCATGCTCAAGGGCTCTCCGTCCACAGTGATCTTAGTGTCGCCCGGCGCGATGGCGGTACTCAGCTTGGTGGCCATCGGTGCCGCGCCCAGCGCTCCGCTGAAATCGTGAAGCTGCTGGAAATTCAAGCCAACCAGCGGATTATTGGGAATCAATTGAATGTTGTGCAAAGCGCACCAGCGCGTCGCCGGCGCGCTTAAAACATTCATCGCTGCCACTACGCGGGGGCACGCATCGCCGGCGGTGCAGTTGGCGGTGATCGGCCGGCCGTCGCCGCCGTAAAACGCGCCGATCCAGCCATACGAATCTTGAATGCTGCGATTGCACTGTATCAGCGCATATTGTCCCGGACCCGCCACCGGCGAACTGCACCCATAAAGGCGATCGTCGAATGTAGGGTCGAACTGCTTCATGAGTTGGCCAATCGGAGTTGCGCTGTATAGAACGCCCGGCGACATAGCGATGGCGTCATTAGTCGTCACGGGCCGAAAGTTGCCGGTATAGGTGCTCCGATAAGTCTTGCCCTCGGTCCAGTAATAGAGCGACAGGTCGCTGCCGTTGATGCCGGCACCGGGGTACGGGATCAGGCCCAGATACAGAACCTCGCCCGTTGCAGGCACGATAAAGTACAACAGTCCCAATTGCAGGCCATAATCGGGGAAGACACAGAGATACCCTTGCTTGGACTGCGCTGGTCCGGTGCGCGAAGGGGAGCACACGCGAGTGAATCCCCCATAGGTCAGGAACGCTCCGGCATATCCGTACGACTTATTGCCGGCTTCGGCATCCAGCGACACGCGTTTGAGCAGCGCGCCCGTCTGCGGATCCACAATCGTCTGGGTGCGATCCTGCAACTGCGTCGGAATCATCCACTGACCGGGATTGCTGTCGTCCACCTGGGGAACATCGTTATACGTCATCCCCAAGGGAATATTGGCGGTCTTGAATACTCCGGTCGCGACCAGGGAACCGCAAGTGACCTGATAGTGATGATCTGCGAAAGTCTCGAGCGCCCGCGAATAATTCTTGCCATCGGCCCCGCGCTGCGTAATGCGTTTGCCGACAACGAAAATGCGATTGGCCTTTGCGGTGACGGTCTCCGGCCGTGTGTCCTGATCGGCGCCGGGAAAGAGCGCCGGATCCACGTCGCGCACCAGCGGCGTGAACGAGGCTTGCTGCGATACCTTCACCGTACAGGGGCTGTCATCGGGAGCGGAATACGTAAGGACGGCCTGCGTGTTCGTGGTTCCCACGACCCTGACCTGGAAGGGCGAACCTTCCCTTGGAACCCGCTGCGCTGCTGCGGTATTCTCGGTCTGGGAATAGCCAGGTGCCCCGCTACAATGTACGAACAGGCAACACACGGCCAGCCATCGAAGAGCCTGCATTTCGCCCATGAGTCCTATTGGAGCACAGCGATCCGGGCAGGCGATGTTGTGAATCGTCCACTTCGCGGACAGGTTTCGGCCGCGCCCCCGGCCTATTCCGGCGTGGCGGCCTCGGCCAGCACCAGCCCTGAAGGGAGTTCCTCTCCGAAGATGCGGCCTAACGTCCTGTCGTCCTCTTCTTCGCCATCGAGTACGGCGAGCAGGCGATCGGAATGCGGCAGCGCCTGGAGCTTGCTTCGCACCGCATCGCGTGTAGCGGCGGGGAGGTCGCGGGTGGGATCCTCGGTACGGCGCGCCATTGCCGCCAACGCGTCGCCCGCGGCAGGGAGACGAAGCAGTGTATCCACCCAGCGCGAGACCGTGGCGGGCGGGATAACCAGGTTGATCGGCGCGTAGAAGAGTTTGCGTGCGCCGAGCCGGCCCAGGCACCAGAGTTCGCTTTCCTTGAAATCGCCAGCTTTGACGCGCTTGATCAAAGCCTCGCCGAGTTCGGTCTTGGTGGCCAACGGCAGCAACTCCAGGCTGGCGGAGCAACGCCACATTTCGCGAAACAAGGAGGGGTTGACCCGCTGCGGCTTTTTGGCGCCGCGCGGCAGCAGGAAGCCGGAAAGCCGTTGGTAGACGTCGGTCTGCTGGTTGCGATTGAGGCCGCCCGCCACGCGTCCCCAAAAAATCCACCAATCGATTTCGCACTGCACCTGGTTCCCGTAGGTCAGGCCGGCGGCGTAGACGCGGCGCGCCTGTTCGATACGGAAATAGTCGCCGGGATAGCCGAAGCCGGGGCGCAGGCAGAAGCCCGCGAGATTGAGCCAGCGCATTTCGTAGGCGGGACTCTTCTTGCGGCCGTCGGATGCCGCGAGGAAAGCGTCGGCCATGGGACGTATGGCGGATAGCGGCCAGCTGTTCTTGCCGAGGCCCATAGTCTGCTCGAGTTTGGCCGGGACCT
>Ga0163163_10006503_pt1 | contig 10226 bp, 7 predicted proteins | sample S65metaG_FD_119766 | JGI IMG/M metagenome (GOLD analysis project Ga0163163, IMG submission 119766) | Switchgrass rhizosphere microbial communities from Kellogg Biological Station, Michigan, USA - S6-5 metaG | ecosystem: Host-associated > Plants > Roots > Rhizosphere > Soil | place: USA: Michigan... | reverse complement strand
CTGCTGGACGTGGCCCGGGAAAGCGGGTTCAAGGGCGTCATCGCCACCGACGGCGCCCTGGCGCTCAGCATGGTGAAGGAATTCTCGCCCGACGCGGTCACCCTGGACCTGAAGCTGCCCGACACCGATGGCTGGGCCGTCCTCGACCAGCTCAAGCACGATCCGGAAACGCGCCACATCCCGGTGAGCGTGATCTCGGTCGAGAACGAAATGCACAAGTGCCTGCAGCTCGGCGCGCTTCAGGCGGTGCGCAAGCCGGCGCAGAAAGACACGCTGGTGGAGGCGCTGGCCAAGACCCGCCGCATTATCGACAACGAGGTCAAGCGGCTGCTGGTGGCGGAAGCCGACGAGGCGCAGCGGGCCGGCATCGCCTCGGCGCTCGCCGACGAGGAGGTGCAGATCAGCGCCTTCGGCCCGGGCCGCGAAGTGCTGGAGGCGCTGCGCCGCGACCGCTTCGATTGCCTGGTCGTGGGCCCCAAGCTGGCTGACATGACGGCCATCGGCCTCATCCGCAGCATCCTCGAGTCGGGCGCGGGAAGCGAAATGCCCGTGGTGATCTACGACAACGGCGGCCTGGGAGAGGGCGAGCAGGACAACCTCAAGAAACTGGCCGAGATCGCCGTGCTAAAGAACGCGCGCACGCTGCAGTCGGTGCTGCGCGAGACCACGCTGTTCCTGCACCAGGCGGTGGACGACCTGCCGGTGGACAAGCGCAAACTGCTGGCCGGCTCCTACGAAGCCAGTTCCGAGCTGGCCGGCCGCAAGGTGCTGATCGTGGACGACGACGTGCGCAACATCTTCGCGCTGTCGGGCGCCCTGGAGCAGCACGGCATGACGGTGCTCAGCGCCGAGAACGGCACCGACGGCATCGAGGTTCTCAAGAACAATCCCGGCATCGACGTGGTGCTGATGGACATCATGATGCCCGAACTGGACGGCTACGACACCATACGCATCGTGCGCGGCCTGGAGGAGTTCAAGGACCTGCCGGTCATCGCCGTCACCGCCAAGGCCATGAAGGGCGACCGGGAGAAATGCCTCATGGCGGGGGCGTCGGACTACCTGTCCAAGCCGGTGAACGTGGAGCAGCTCCTGTCGCTGATGCGCGTGAGGCTGGCGGCATGAGCGTTCCCCGGGAGCAGGGCGGAGCGCCGCCCATCGCCAACATCCTGGTGGTGGACGACGAGCGCAAGAACCTGCTGGCCATGCAGGAACTGCTGGCCGGACCCGGGCGCAGGCTGGTGCTGGCCGCGTCGGGGCGCGAGGCCCTCAAGCACGTGCTGCGCACGGAATTCGCTATCGTGCTGCTCGACGTGCGCATGCCGGAGATGGACGGCTTCGAGACCGCCGAGCTGATCCGCAAGCTCAAGCGCACGCGGCGCATTCCCATCATTTTCCTCACCGCGGCGTACGAGGACATGCGCTCCATGTTCCGCGGCTACGAGGTCGGCGCGGTGGACTACATCGTCAAGCCCGTGGATGCGGAGATACTGAAGTCGAAGGTGGCGGTGTTCGTCGACCTGTACGAGAAAAGCGCCAGCCTCACCACGCAGGTGCTGCAGCGGCGCGCGGCAGAGCGCAAGCTGGCGCGGCTGAACGAGGACCTGGAAGCCAAGGTGCGCGACCGGACGGCCAGCCTCATCAAGACCAACGAGCTGCTGTCCAAGGAAATCGAGATGCGCAAGCTCGCCGAGGCCGAGCTGACGGCCGCCATGCAGGCGGCGGAGGCCGCCAACATGGCCAAGTCGGCCTTCCTGGCCAACATGAGCCACGAGATCCGCACGCCCATGAACGCCATCATCGGCATGACCGAACTGGCGCGCCAGACCATTCTCACCGCGGAGCAGCGCGAATATCTGGACCTGGTCAAGGCGTCGGCCGACTCGCTGCTCACCATCATCAACGACATCCTGGATTTTTCCAAGATCGAGGCCGGCAAGCTGGAGATCGAGCAGATTCCGTTCCGGCTGCGCGACAGCGTGCAGGAGGTGACCAGGATGTTCGCCCTGGACGCGCGCAGGAAGGGGCTGGACCTGGAATGCCGCGTGGAATCCGGCGTCCCCGACGAACTGCTCGGCGACCCGGTCAGGACCCGCCAGATCCTCATCAATCTGCTGGGCAACGCCCTGAAGTTCACCGAGCGCGGCAGCGTGGACGTGGAAGTCATCCTGGAGCGCGATTCCGGCGACGCCGGCGCAACGGTGTGCCGCTTCGCGGTGCGCGACACGGGAGTGGGCATACCGGCGGAAAAGCAGGCGGTGATTTTCGCGGCTTTTTCCCAGGCCGACAGCTCCACCACCCGCATCCATGGCGGCACCGGCCTGGGGCTGACCATTTCCTCGCGCCTGGTGGAAATGATGGGCGGCAGGATCTGGGTGGAAAGCGTGCCCGGAAAGGGCAGCACGTTTTACTTCACGCTGCGCTTTGGGGCCCGGGCTGAAGACCGCGACGTGGCCGAAGGCGGTGTTGCGCACGCCGCCGCGCCAAGCGTTGCCGGCGCCCAGGCGACCGGCATCCGCCTGCCTGCCGAGGAGGGTGCCCGCGCCGGGGAACCGCCGCGCCTGCGCGTTGCCGAGGCGGAACGCGGCCCTGCGCAGCTTGCCGCATCGCCGGAGCCGGCCGCTGCCCAGGTCGCCGCGGCTGAAATCCCCATTGAGGCCCCGGCAGGGCCGAGTCCCGGCCTCAAAATCCTCCTGGTGGAAGACAATCCCGTGAACCGCAGGCTTGCCCAGCACGTGCTGGAGAAGGACGGGCACCAGGTGGTCACCGCCGACAACGGCGAAATGGCCCTGTCCAAACTGGCCTCGACCCGGGTCGACCTCGTGCTCATGGACGTGCAGATGCCAAGGATGGACGGGTTGGAAACCACCATGGCCATCCGCAAGCGCGAGCGCTTCAGCGGCAGCCGCGTGCCCATCATCGCGCTCACGGCGCACGCCATGGCCGGCGACCGTGAGCGCTGCCTGCAGGCGGGCATGGATTCCTACCTGGTGAAGCCGATCCGTCCCGCCACGCTGCTCGAGGCCATCGACAAGCTCAAGCTGGCCCCTGGAACCCAGTCCGCCGCCATGCCTGCGGAGAAGCCGGTGCTCGACCGGAGCATGCTGCTGGACCGCGTGGACGGAGACATGCAGTTGCTGGCCGAGATCACCGAGTTGTTCTTCCACAACTGCGACAAGCTCGTGGCCGGCGCCGAAACCGCGCTCGCCGAGCGCAACGCGAAGGAGTTCGCGTACCAGATTCACACGCTGCGCGGCATGTTCTCGAATCTGGCGGCCAGCGCTGCGCATGAAACCGCCACTCGCCTCGAAGAACTGGATTTGCTGAAGGAGCACGGGCGGGCCGTGGCGCTTTATACCGTCCTGCTGGACGACATCCGCGCGCTCAAGGCCGAACTGGACAAGCTGGGCAGGGCGGCTTCATCGGCCGCGTGACGGGGTCGGGAGACCTCCCCTAATGCGCTTGCGCGGCCCAAAGCGCGGCGGCCGACTCGACTTGCCTCAAAAACCGGGCGCACAAAGAAAAACCCCGGCTGGCGCCGGGGGTGCCAACATGCCTACGCTCAGGGAGGGGGGCGCAAGCAAACAAAGCACACCCCCATCGTAGGGGAAGCCTCACCCCTCCGCAATCGCGCGGCGGCGATTTTGATGTCGAATTTATGCGACAAAGGCTCGCCATTCCTCGACAAGTGTGCCGCGGTCCGCATCATTCTCGAAAAGCGCTAACCAATCGTTCGCAAGTGGCTGAGCAGCTTGCGCGATTTGTTCCTTCCCCAACGCTTACGCCGTTCGGCATGCTGACGGCATGGCGGCATGTCGCAAGCCGCCGGTATAAAAACGGCAATGCAAATCCAGTGTCAACGTCACACGGAGGCGGCCCTGTGCAAGGCCTCTGGGGAAGAACATGGCCACCATTCTGGTCGTTGAGGACAGGGCAATCAACCGAAGGTTTCTCAGCACCCTGCTGAAGGGGTGCGGCCATCGCGTTCTCGAAGCGGGGGATGGCGAGGAGGCGTGGAAAATCGCGCGCAGCGATCCCGTCGAGGTGGTGCTCATCGACGTGCTTGCCCCGGGCATGGACGGTTATCGCTTCCTCGAGCGCGTGCGCGCCCAGCCTGACATGCCGCAGCCGCGGGTCATCTTCCGCGCCCCGAGCTACATCGAGAGCGAGGCGCGCGCCTTCGCCGAGGCCAGCGGCGCGCTGTTCGCCTCCAAGCCCGGGCATCCCGACGGCCTGATCTCGGTCATCGAAGCCGCGCTCGCCGAGCCGGCACCGGCGGCGTCCCGGTCCGGCCCGCAACGCGAGGGCACGCACAATGGCGAGGCCACGGCCGCCGACACGCATGAATTCATGCTGGGCATCGCCCGGGCGCTGCAGGGCTATGCGGGCAGCCTGGAGCGGCTCAATGCGCGGCTCGACCAGGGCATCGCGCAGCGCGACGCCCAGCTCTCGGTGGCACGCTCGGCCGTGGACCAGGAAATCAAGAAGCGCATCTGGGCCGAGCAGGAACTCACGCAGGCCAATTACGGCCTGCGCGACCTGGTGGTGCACGACGAACTGACCGGACTGCACAACCGCCGCTACCTGGACGAGTCGCTGGACCGCGAGGAAAGCCGCGCCCTGCGCAGCCGCAGGCCGCTCGCCTTCATGATGATCGACATCGACAAGTTCAAGCAGATCAACGACACCTACGGCCACGCCGCGGGCGACGCCGCGCTGCGCGCCCTGGGCGGCTACCTCATGTCCGTGGCGCGCGGTGAAGACATCGTGTGCCGCTACGGAGGCGAGGAATTCGTGCTGGTCATGGCGCAGACGCCGCGCGAGATCATCCGCGAGCGCGCCGAGAAAATCCGCCGCGGCGTGGAAGCCATCGAGATCGAGTACGAGTGGCAGCCGCTGGGTCCGTTGACGGTGTCCATCGGCGTGGGCATTTTCCCCGACCACGGCAACAACGCCCGCGACGTGCTGCGCGTGGCCGACCGGGCCATGTACCGCGCCAAGCAGGGCGGCCGCAACCGGGTGGAATTCGGCGGCGCCTCGCGCATGGAGCGCAGCGAGGGCTCCACGCCGCCGCGCAAGGGCGCGTCGTCGGGATAACAGGCCAACGCGGTCTAAAGAATCTTGACCAGCATGCGGATGGCCAGCACGTACAGCAGCACGGCGAAAATCCGCTTCAGCATGGCCGTGGGCAACCGGTGCGCCGCGGCCGCCCCCAGCGGCGCGAACAGCACGCTGGTGACAGTGATGCCCAGCATGGCCGGCAGGTAGACATAGCCCAGGCTCCAAGCCGGCAACCCGGTATCCCGCAGCCCGTTGTAGACGAAGCCGATGGTGCCGGCCAAGGCGATGGGAAACCCCAAGGCGGCGGCGGTTCCGATGGCCTGGATCATGGGCACGTTGCACCAGACCATGTAGGGCACCGAGGCGAAGCCTCCGCCCATGGCCGCGATGGAAGAGACTCCGCCGATGGCGGCGCCAACCCCGGCTTGTCCGGCCCATCCCGGCAACTGGCGCGCCGCGTGCGGCTGGCGGTTGAGCAGCATGTTGGTCGCCGCCACGAAAATGATGGCGGTGAAGGCCATGGCCAGCGCGGCACTTGGAATGTGCGACGCCAGCGCCGCGCCGATCAAGCCGCCGATGAGAATGCCCGGCGTCATGGCGCGGAACACGTCCCAGCGGATGGCGCCGCGGCGCTGGTGCGAGCGCACGCTGGACAGCGAGGTGAACAGGATGGTGGACATGGATGTCCCCACCGCGAGGTGCAGCACCTGCGCGTGCGGCAGGCCCTGCGCGTCCATGAGCAGCACCAGCAGCGGCACCATGATGGCCCCGCCGCCGATGCCGAGCATGCCGGCGAAGAAGCCCACGAACGCTCCCAGGACCACGTAGGCGGCGGCCCATTCGGCGGCGATGGCGGTCATGCCCCGCCGAGAATGTCGGTGGCCATCTGCTGCAGCCGGTTCTTCTGCACCTTGGTGGCGTTGGCGCTTTGCGTGACCGGAAAGGCGTCGATGGCCACTGTGCGCACCGGCACCTTGTAAGCGGCCATGCGCGCGCGGCAATGCCCGATCAACGCCTGTTCGTCCAGCGCGGCCCCTGGGTGCAGCAGGACGAAGGCAAACGGCTTCACGCCGGACAGGGTGGTCACCCCCACCACCTGGCAATCCGCCACGCCGGCGAAGCCCATAATCACGGCCTCGATCTCGGCCGGCGCCACCAGGAACCCGCTCAGCCGCAATGCGTCACCCAGCCGGGTGAGGTAGACGAAGCGCCCGTCGGCCAGGGTGTATCCCGAGTCTCCGGTGCGGAACCAGCCGTCCGCGGTGAAGGCGGCGCGCGTGGCTTCCTCATTGCCTGCGTACCCGAGCATGACGCTGGGCCCGCGAATTTCCAGTTCGCCCACCGGGCCGTGGGGAAGGATGACGCCGCTGTCCACGTCCCGGGCGCGCACGGCCGCGCGCGGCGAGACCGGCCGGCCGCCGGCCAGCACGCGCTGTTCGCCATCGAGGGAAAGGTCCTGCACGGAGAACAGTGCCTGGACCTCGCTGGACCCATACAGGCCGCGCAGCGCGAGGCCGCGGCGCGCCGCACGTTGCCCGATATCGGCCAGGCTGGGAGAGAACGCGCCGTAGGCGCAATGCCGCAGGGTGGGGAAGGGCCCGTCTCTTACCGCGAGCAACTGGTCGAACATGCTGTCGGCGCCGATGAGGTGCGTGACGCCGTGGCGCTCGATGGCGGCCGCGGCCTGGGCGGCGTCGAACACCGGCGCGATGCACAGCCGGCAATCGGCCAGCAGCGCCGCCATGGCCTGCATGAAATCGAACACGCCGCAGAAGGGCACGGTCATCAGCAGCGCGGAATTGCCGTCCACTTCGAAACCCCGGCACACGTCGTGTGCGTGCTCGGACAGCGTGCGCAGGCTGTGCTGGACGAACTTGGGGGCGCGGGTGGTTCCCGAGGTGGTGAAGATGAGGCACGCGGCATCGGGATGATGCGCGCCTTCGGCATCGGTCAGAGCGGGGGATGCCGCAAGCGCGGCATACCACACCGTTTGCTTGCCTTGGGGAGGCCGCCACGCGGCGGGGGTGTTATCCGGCGGGCCGGCGTCCGGAGCGCCGCCGTAGAGGACCACCGCGCGCAATGCGGACAGGGCGGCCGGTTCCACGTCGCCCAGAATGGCGGCGAAATCGATGCCCTTGAAGCCCGGCCACAGCACCAGCACTCGGGCTTCCGAACGCTTCAGTATGTCGCCTACTTCATGGGACCGGAAGCGCGTGTTGACCGCCACCCCGACGGCGCCCAGGCGGGCACACGCGAGGAACACGATGGGCCAAGCCACCGTGTCAGGCAGCCAGATGGCGACCTTGTCGCCCCGGCCCACGCCGAGGCGATGCAGGCCGGAAGCAACGTGCCGGCTTGCCCGTGCGATATCCGCGAACGAAAAGGCGGCGGCGCCTTCGTGCAGCGTGCCGGGGCTGCCGCGCCGTGAGGCGCGGCCATCGAGCACTTCCAAAACAGTGGGACGCGATGAATGGGGCCCGTCTGCCTGGCCAGACGGTGCGTTTTCGAGCATGATGCTTCTCCGGCACCGGGCCCTTGGCGGCCCGGTGCCGTATGTTACGTCATTGTCGCGTCATGCCCGTGGTCGCGCCACGGTTCCAACCCGGTTCCCCGTTCGACAGACGAGCCGGGCGTGGGATCAGATTAGGACGGCTTCTTGGCCTTCAGGTCAGCTTCGGCCTTGGCGCGGTCGGCCTTGGCCTGCTTTTCGCACGCCTTTTCTTCCGCACCCTTCATGGCCTCGCAGGCCTTGTGCGCCGACTTGTAGTCGGCTTTGACCTTGGCCATGTCAGCCTTGTACTGGTCCTTGGCGGCCTTCTCTTCGGGCGTGGCGGCGAAGCCGGCTGCGCTCAGCGAAGCGGCAAAAACGGCTACGGCAAGGGTCGTTGCTTTCAGCATGGTTGTTCTCCTTGTGTTGGACACCACGCAACATTGGAGCAAGTCGTCCGGCATGAATATCGGACAAGGCTGCGTCCGTCGGTCGGAAAAAAAGAGACCCCGGCCGGCTTAGGTTCAGCCGGCCGCGGCGGACCAACTCTCTACCTAGATGGAAGGATTGACGATGATGATGGTGTCGGCATTGTCCGACGAATCCGGCTGGTTTGACTGCATGGACTCATCGGGATTGCCTTGGCCATCGCTGCTCATCGCTCCCGCGGCCCCGGCGCGCTGCTGGTCCAGGCAGGCCTGCAGATCGGCGCCGTACTGGCCATCGCAACGGATGGCCTGCGGATTGTCGCTGTCGTCGGGCGGGACGACGTAGTACGGAGCGTTGTCGTCCGGCGGCGAATTCCTCATGGCGGAGTCGTCGGACTGCGCCCCGGCGAGCGGAGCCGCGCCCAGCAATGTACCTGCCGCAACCGCAATTGCCAGCCTGGATCTCAAGGATGTGCTCATGGCGAATTCCTTTCAGGTTTCGCCCCTCCGCTTGCTTGAGTTCAGGCTAACGCTCCCACGGGCGCGCGCGCGCCGGCCCCCTTCGCAATGGCGGGTCGCGATATTCCGACCATGAGGCATCGCCGGCATCGGGGTTATCCACGATGCCGGTGCCACCGGGCGTCAGATGATCAGATGATCTTGCGCTTGCGCATCCACTCGATGGTGGTGCGCAGGCCCCGGTCGAGGGGCGTGGGGGCGTAGCCCAGGCGGCGCTGGGTGAATTGGCTGTCGAACAGGGGCGAGGGGTAATCGCGCTTGCCCAGCGTGGTCATGGTCGTGCCGTATTTCTCCACGATGGCGGGATCGTCGAGCTTGTTCTTGGGCACTTCCTCGACCCGGTGCGAAACACCGGCCGCGGCGCAGGCCTGGTTGCAGACGGCGGCGATGGTGCCGGCGTCCTCGACCCGGCCGAAGGCCATGTAGCGCTCGCCTCTGGCGCCTTTTTCGAGCGCGGCGATGCACACCCAGGCGCAGTCGTCGGCCAGCACGTACGGCACCGGCATGGGCATTTGCGGCGGCAACTCGCCGCGGATGGCCTTGGCGATGCGGTCGTTGAAGCTGGGGCTGAACATGCCGTTTTCCAGGCACGGCGTCGGCCCGTAGCCGGCGCCCGGCAGCATGAAGCGGATGTCCTGGCCTTCGGCGACGCGCGCCAGTCCTTCGACGTAGGCCAGGCGCTTGGTGAGGGAATAGGGATCGGTGTTGCGGAACAGCAGGTCGAGCGGCGAGGACTCGGTCAAGGCCTTGTCGTTGGCGAAGAAGGTGCTCGTGAGAACCTGCACGGTCGGTATCCGCAACTCGTGCGCCGCCGTGAGCACGTGGATGGTGCCCAGGGTGTTCGGGCCGAAGCTCTTGTCTACCGTCGCGCCGGGCAGCCCGCGCAGCGCCGCGCAGTGGATGACGGCGTCCACGCCCTTCACGGCCTCGCGCACGCTCTTCATGTCGGTGATGTCGCCCGGAACGATGTCCACGCCAAGCGCGCGCAGCGCCTTGGCGTCGGGCGCATCGGCCTTGCGGACGATGGCGCGCGCTTTGTCGCCCTTCCTGATCAGTTGCTCGCAGGCGCAGGAGCCGATCAGCCCCGTCGCGCCGGTCACCAGCACGGTCTTGCCCATGATTCCTCCTGTCCCCGTGGAATGAGGACCAGTCTACACCGCGCCGGAGGCGCGGGCAGCGTGAGAGAGGAGAAACAAAGGCCTTGCTTGGACCATAATGGAATGGCCAGCGGCATCTAGAATCTGGCGCCGAGCAGACTGTCGCGCCACTGTCGCGCAAAACGGAGGGAAAGGCGATTTCAGAGGGGAAAACCTGGTGGGTGGTACAGGGATCGAACCTGTGGCCCCTGCCGTGTGAAGGCAGTGCTCTACCGCTGAGCTAACCACCCATGAAGGCCTGGCGAATCCACAATGCCGATTCGCGAGGCTGCTTGGGCGCGCCATTATAATGCAACTTCTTCGCGCACCCAAATTGCCCTTTCGATGATCCGCACCCGCTTCGCACCCAGTCCCACCGGCTATCTCCACATCGGGGGCGCGCGCACGGCGCTGTTCTCCTGGGCCTATGCGCGCCGGCACGGCGGACAGTTCGTGCTGCGCATCGAGGACACCGACCTGGAGCGCTCGACCGAAGAGTCGGTGCAGGCCATCCTCGACGGCATGCGCTGGCTGGGGCTGGACTGGGACGAAGGGCCGATTCGACAAATGGACCGGCTGCCGCGCTACCGCGAG
>Ga0163163_10006502_pt1 | contig 10227 bp, 6 predicted proteins | sample S65metaG_FD_119766 | JGI IMG/M metagenome (GOLD analysis project Ga0163163, IMG submission 119766) | Switchgrass rhizosphere microbial communities from Kellogg Biological Station, Michigan, USA - S6-5 metaG | ecosystem: Host-associated > Plants > Roots > Rhizosphere > Soil | place: USA: Michigan... | reverse complement strand
GGAAATCGCGGCGGGAACCGCGGTGGAAATGGCGGGAACCGCGGTGGCGCCGCGACACCTGCTGCGACCGCCGCGGATGCAGCCGCAGATGATGGCGGGGACGATGCTGCAGGCCCGATTGCCGGAGCTACGGGCAACAGTGGCGGCGGGCTCACCGCACTGATTTTTGCGTCACGTCAGGGTGATCTGGAATCGGCGAAGCTCCTTCTGGCGGCTGGAGCCGATATCAATCAACCATCCGATTACGGTTGGACTCCGCTGCTGACAGCGACACAAAATCGACATTACATTCTCGGAAAATACCTGATGGACCGTGGTGCAGACGTCAATCTGGCCAATAAATCGTCGTGGACGAATCTGTATCTGGCGACCGACAATCGGAACATTGAAGGTGGGGATTTTCCGGTTCCCAAGGCCGACATGGACAGCCTGGAATACATCCGGGCTCTGCTGGACCACAAGGCCGATGTGAATACTCAAATACGCGAGAACACGCTGACCCGCACGATCTTCACCATGCAGTGGCTTTTTGAACGGGGCGCAACTCCATTTCTTCGCGCTTCGCAGTCCAGCGATACCGCGCTGATGAATCTTCTTCTGGAACGGGGTGCAAATCCGAAAATTGCAACCGATTACGGCGATACGGCCCTTTCTGCCGCGGCCGGCATCGGATGGGTGGAAGGCGTAACCTACGAATGGTCCAAGGAAGAGAATTACCAGGCCATCAAGATGCTGTTGGATTTGGGACTGGATCCCAACTCCGCCAACAACGATGGCCGAACTCCGTTGATGGGCGCAGCACTCAAGGGCAGAAATGACGTCATTCAACTTCTTGTGGATCGCGGCGCGAAACTTGAAACTCGCGATAAAGGAAGCCGCGATACGGACAAACTGGCTTCCAAACTCGCCGGGCACACATGGCAGGCGGTGGATTATGCCGAGGGGCTGGTTCGTGTCGGCGTGCAGTCGGCAGTTCTTTTCCCGGACACCGCGAAGCTCCTTCGCAAATTGATGATGGAGCGTGGTCTTGAAGTTCCTGCAGAGAATCGGAATGTGGACTCGATCTGCGTTGTCGACGGCCTCTGCAAGGATGTTGCGAAATAGCAGATCCGTCGAACTCAAATGGAAAAGGCCCCAACCACGCTGCGTGGATGGGGCCTTTTTTTAATCCTTAGGTCTGAAGTTTCTGGCGAGATAGTTCAGGATAATCGGAAAGTCTTCATCTGAAAGCGGAGCTCCTTCGTTCAGCATGGACAACAGTGTCGCCTCCCACTCGTCTCTGGAAGCCGGCGATTTAAGAACCCTTTCAAGATCGTGGCATTGCGTACACACATTGAGCAAAATCTTTTTGCCAGCGCCTTCGGGTAACGGTCCGTGCTTCCGGACCAGATAATCGACGAAGCCAGGAACGTCATCTGGCTTAATAGAAGATCCCTTCTCCATCATGGAACGAATTACCTTTGTCCATGCGTCCTTATCCATGGCCTGTGTATCAATATTCCGTAGCTCATGACAGCTGGAACAGGATTGATTCAGAATCTGCTCACCCCTGGCGTCGGTCATCGTTGCATCTTGGGTATTCTGCACCGCTCCAAATGCCATAGCTGCCGAGAGCGCTGTAGCCAATCCCCACAACGCCGTCTTTCCGCGCATTGACTTCATTTCAATATTTCCTCGCCTTTCAGCGATGCAATTTTACCAGAAAGTGCGGATGAACCGCATTCCGGTTCTTCCCCTGTAGGCGCGGTCTATGACCGCGCACATTCGCTCAAGTCGAGATCGCGCGCGGTCACAGACCGCGCCTACAGGGTTCGCCGTCTGTTCCAGGGAGATTAGACGGTATACTCTGATAAAATCCTGGCTCTAAGGAGTCCTGCCAATGAAACCTCGGTACATGATAGTCATTGCCATTCTCACCATTGCAGTTTCCGCCACGGCTCAGCCACCCTCAAAGACGGTTGCTCTCGTCAATGGCGAGGCTATTACGGAGGCGCAGGTGACGACAGTTGCAGCCTCGGAACTGGCGGCGCTGGAATCGAAGAAGGCCGTGAATCCGGCCACCTATGAACGAGACAAGCTGGTGATCCTGCACGCCGCGCTGGATTCCATTATCGAGGACAAGCTGATTGCCGCAGAGGCGGCACGGGATCGGGTTACGAAGGAGCAGGTGATTTACTCGGAAGTCGAGAGCAACGTTCCGACGCCGTCACCTGAAGAAGTTGAAGCATTTTACCAGGCAAATAAATCGCAAATTACGATACCGCACGACCAGGCGATTCCCCGCGTGAAGCAATACATGATGGATCAGGCGCGCAAACACTACCGGGATGCCATGGTCAACATGCTGAAGACGCAGTTTCCGGTAAAAATTCTCCTCGATCCGGTTCGCACGGATATCGCAACGGCGGGTTATCCTTCGCAGGGTCCGGATACAGCGCCAGTGACGATTGTGGAGTTCTCGGATTTTCAATGTCCCTTCTGTGGTGGCTTGTTTCCAACATTGAAAACCGTCGAGAAAAATTATCCGGATAAGGTTCGCCTGGTTTATCGACAGTTCCCACTGACGAATATTCATCCCTTTGCGCAGAAAGCTGCGGAGGCTTCCCTGTGTGCTAACGATCAAAAACGTTTCTGGGAATTTCACGACTCCATGTTCGGCGACCAGATGCATCTCACGGTGGATGACCTGAAGAAACGGGCCGCCGATTTGAAGCTGAACACCGCGGAGTTCAACTCCTGTCTCGATACCGGCGCAAAGGTCAGTGCTGTGAAGAAGGATGTAGAAGAGGGAACCAAGGCCGGCGTCAACAGCACTCCTTCCATGTTTATCAATGGACGGTTTCTTTCCGGAAGTCATCCCTACGCCGATATCCGCGAGATTATTGAGGACGAACTGCAACGCCAGCCTCAGGCAAAGGCAGGAGGGAAGTAGCATGGCTCCTGCCGTCCGAAATTCCCGGCGGCGCAAATTGGGAATGGGTATCTTGATCCTGCTGCTTCCCGCGGCGGGATATGCCCTGCTGCGAGTGCAATCTTCCAGAACGACAGTTCCTGCCACGGGTACCACTGCGGGATACGCTGCAGATGCGGACGATGCTGCAGTCGATCTTCAGCGCAGACTGGATTCCGGCGAAGCGAAACTGACATATGAGACGGGACAGGGGTACCTGCGATCACTGCTTCAAAATTTGAAGATACCGGAATCGTCACAGACACTGGTTTTTGCAAAATCCAGCTTTCAGCTCGACCATATATCGCCGCAATCGCCACGGGCGTTGTATTTCAATGACGATGTTTATGTGGGATTCGTGCCCACCGGCCCGGTTATTGAGATCACGGCGGAGGATCCCAAACTCGGTCCGGTCTTTTACACGATCAGTCGCGAGCAAACGGCCAAGCCAAAAATCGAGCCTCAGTCCCAAACGCGTAATTGCATTGTCTGTCACGACTCATCGTCGAACGACAATCCCATTCCGCGTCTCCTCATGCTGTCCGTGCTTCCCAATCCTGCAGGCAATGCGTTGCGTGCGCAGTCTCTGCTGACGAATGACCAGAGCCCGATGATTGAACGTTGGGGTGGGTTTTACGTCACCGGAACACATGGCGCGCAGCGGCATCTTGGGAACATGGTGGTTCGTGCGCCCGCATCGGAAATTGATTCCATTAAAAGCTACATTCCGCGATTGAACCTGGAGCCGGGCGCAAACGTGACGGATCTGAGCACGCGTTTTGACACGAAGCAGTATCCGAATCCGAACAGCGATATCGTGGCCTTGATGCTGCTTGCGCATCAGACGCACATACACAATCTGATTACGCTGGCATCTTACGAAGTCGCGGAGGCCGTGAAGTCACATCCAGACACGGTCGGCAAGCTGGTGAAGGAAGATGGAGACCTGCTGGTGAACGCGATGCTTTTTTCCGGAGCTGCAAAATTCACGGATCCCATTAAGGGCACTTCCGGATTTGCTGTGGAGTTTTCGAGTCGGGGGATACGCGACAGCCATGGGCGCTCGCTGAAGGATCTGGATCTTCAGCATCGATTGCTCAAATATCCGATGAGCTATCTGATCTATTCGAAGTCGTTTGATTCGATGCCGGCTCCGGTTCGCGACTATGTCTACCGCCGCTTCCGGCAGATCCTGACCGGCGAGGACAAATCGCCAGCCTTTGCGCATCTGACGGAAACGGATCGCGCGAACATTCTCGGAATCCTCCAGGAAACCAGACCCGCCTTTGCGGCCGCTGTTTCAGTGAAGTAAAGAACATAAACTGTGCCGATCGCCCCTCCTGGCCAGGAGGTGTGGCTGCGCCGAAGGCGCAGACGGGGTGGTGGGTTAGGTTCGACAGGTAACATTTTTCGATCAAGAACAAGCACCCCGGCCGCTCCGTAATAGGAAGTTTCGCGACATTTTTTTGATGTCGCGTCCACCCCTCCTGGCCAGGAGGGGTAGGTTGTCAAATTGTAATTCGGACAATCGATATTGATCTTCTTTTGTGGAACAAACAGGTATTTGGACGATTCACATTCGATCGCCAGCTTGCCGAGGTGATAACCGATGGAGTCCACGAGATTCTCCCGGATCAATACCGCTGGGTATTTCTCCGAGTTCCTGGCCACTCCCGTTGAGAAGAAATGGTCCATCCACTTTTCCCCCTGTTGGTGAATTCCTGATTGATTTGTGGAGGCTCTGTTAGAATCCGCGGGGTATTTTCACGAGAACGATGATCGGAACAAAGCTGGCGCACTACGAAATCACCAGTCACCTGGGAACAGGCGGCATGGGAGAGGTATACCAGGCCGCCGACTCGAAGCTGGGCCGCAACGTTGCAATCAAGCTCCTGCCCGAAGCCGTCACTCACGATCCCGACCGCGCTGCACGATTCGACCGCGAAGCCCGAGTTCTGGCAGCATTGAATCACCCGAGCATTGCGACCATCTATGGAGTCGAGGAATCCGGCGGACGGAAATATCTGGTGATGGAACTTGTTCCCGGAGAAACTCTGGCCGATCGCATCAAGCTCGGAGCCATTCCCATAGCAGACGCATTGAACATTGCGATACAGATTACCCAGGCTCTGGAGGCAGCACATGAAAAAGGCATCATCCATCGGGACCTGAAGCCGGCAAATGTGAAGATCACTCCGGACGGCAAAGTCAAAGTGCTCGACTTCGGATTGGCGAAGGCCTACGAGACGGAGACTTCAAACGCGAGTCTTTCCAATTCTCCAACGTTGAGTCTTGCCGCGACGCAACAAGGCATGATTCTTGGAACAGCGGCCTACATGTCGCCCGAACAGGCGAAAGGTCGTGCCGTCGACAAACGAACCGACATCTTTGCGTTTGGCTGTCTGCTCTTCGAAATGCTCACTGGAAAACCGGCGTTTGAAGGGGAGGACGTGCCCGAGGTTCTCGGCGCGGTTTTGAAGAGCGATCCGGTCTGGACGCAGCTTCCGGAAGACCTGCCGCCCGGTATTCATCATCTTCTCCGCCTGTGTCTGGAAAAGAACGCAAAGAATCGTCGCAGTGATGCCACCGACGTTCGCCTCGACATCGAGCAAGCGCTCAAAGAGCCTGCTCCTGCAACTCAGACCTCCAGTGAAATCGTTAAACGACCGTTATGGAGGCGCGCGATTCCCGTTGTTATCGCTTTGGCGATGTTCACTTCGATTGCAGGTTTTGCCGCCTGGCATCTCAAGCCATCTCCGAATGCCATGATCGTGCGCTTCCCCTTCACAGTTCCGGATGGCGAACGGTTCACGAACACCGGACGTCAGCTCGTGTCGATATCGCCCGATGGCAGCCAGTTCGTGTATGTCGCCAATTTTCGACTCTACCTCAAACCAATGCGTGAGCTGTCGTCGGTCTTTATCGAGGGAACCTATCTTGGATCAGGCGTTTTGAATCCCGTGTTTTCTCCAGACAATCTCTCGGTGGCGTTCTTTTCGAATGGGGAAAAGACACTAAAGCGGATCGCCGTCACCGGCGGAGCGCCGATCACTCTTGGCACATTGGATTCGCCGTATGGTATGAGTTGGGGACCAGATAACGAGATTCTTGTCGGACAGGGAAGCAAGGGGATTGTCCGCGTGTTCGCGAACGGCGGCAAACCCGAAACGATCATTACTGTCAAACCGAATGAACTCGCCCATGGTCCGCAGATGTTGCCCGGTGGTGACGCCATATTATTTACGTTGGCAAGCGGAAACGCCGCAGATCGGTGGAACAAGGCGCAGATCGTCGTCCAATCGTTGAAATCCGGTGAACGCAAAGTGTTAATCGAAGGCGGAAGCGATGCGCGCTACCTTCCCACCGGTCATTTGATATACACACTGTCCGGTGCACTTTTAGCCATGCCGTTTGATGTGAAGCGCCTTGCCGTGACTGGTGGTCCGGTTCCCATTGTTGAAGGAATTCAGACGGCAGGCGGTAACACGGGCACCGGTCAATTCAGCATCTCGGAAAACGGCTCGCTGGTCTATATCCCAGGCGACGGCTCGGCTCCTAAAAGTACGCTTGCCCTGATGGATCGGAATGGGCATCCGAACCCGCTGGGTCTTCCCAATATGGCCTATTGGCACCCTCGGATTTCTCCCAATGGGAAGCAACTCGCTGTTTCCAGCGATGATGGGAAGGAACAGATTGTCTGGATCTACAATCTGGATGGCAAAACCTCCATGCGGAGGCTGACATTTGGTGGAAAAAACCTGCTTCCCGTTTGGTCTCCAGATAGCCAGCGCGTTCTCTTCCAGTCCGACCGCGAAGGAGACGCCGGACTCTTCTGGCAGCGCGCCGACGGAACAGGTGTGGCCGAACGCGTAACCAAACCCGAAGGGGAATGGACCTCCCACAGAGCGGACGCCTGGGCCCCGGACGGTCAGACATTCCTGTTCACCGCGTTGAAACCCGGTGATGCGAGTATCTGGACCTATTCACTTCGCGATAAGAAAGCGTACCTGTTTTCCGACGCCCCATCGTGGCAGCAGTCTTCGGCATTCTCACCGGATGGCCGCTGGGTGGCGTATGTATCTGAAGAGCCCGGCCGCAAAGTCTATGTCGAACCGTTTCCGGCAACAGGCGCGAAGTTTCTGATTACCAAGGATGGTGGCAACCATCCCGTCTGGTCACCCGACGGCCGGGAACTGATATTCATGGACGATATGAACAACGGCCAACTGTATTCCGTCGCCATTGCGACACAACCCAGTTTGACGTTTGGCAATCCCGTCGCGCTTCCCATCAAAGGCTTTCTGCAGCGCGTTGGCAGTTGGCGAGACTACGACATTAGTCCGGACGGAAAACAACTTCTCGTCGTGCTGCCTCCAGGAACAGCAAGTTCCGATGCCCCGCAGGCTTTGCAGATCCAGGTCGTCCTCAACTGGTTTGAAGAACTGAAGCAGCGCATGGCGTCGCACTAGCGGGTTCGGCTGAAGATTTCCTTTCGTTAGAGGAATGGGGACGGTTCTTTGATTTCGCGGCAGGCCAGAGCGAGGTATTCCGGCCGATGGTAGTGGCGGGACTCCCGCCAGCTGGCGTAGCAAAGCTTAACGATGTGCTCGAGGGAGTCCTCGCTGGCGACAGCTGCTGCAAAAATTTCTTCCCATTGCAATTGGCAGCTGGGTACGGTGTCTCTTCCCATTTCAAAGCTGCTTCGGAGCACCGTCACATAAGCGGCGCACACCGAGTGCCAGTACGCACTCAGACTCTTCGCGGGGTCTTTCAGATAGGGAAGAACCCGTCTCATTGCGTGGCAACTCGTGAGGGCATGAAGCAAGGTGAAATGCTGGCTCTCAGCGAATAGCCGAAGAATCAGCCCGGACATTTTCTCAAGCGGATCGGAATCAGATATCCGGATGGGCTTCCAGAGTCGCGCGAATTCGCGGAATCGATACACCTGCTGAATCTTGCCATCGATGCTGTTCACGGGTTCAATTTGCAACTTTGAAGCGGCTTTGATTACTTCGTCGAAGAGCGCTTCCGGTTCCACAGGGGTTGCGTCGGCATCGAAATCCGGCCCTGGATAAAATTCTACGGTCCAATATGCCAGGCCGAACACCACCTCATCTTTGCTTCCGTAATTGAGGCCATAAGCCAGGCGGAGTAACGCATGATATGCGGCCGTGCAGACTCCCGACATCAAGACGGGTACGGCTGCATGCAGTACCGCATCCATGCTCGTCGTACTTATCCATTCGTAGAAAAAGTCCAACCATGCGGAGAATGCGCCTTGTCCCAAACGGTATTTCCAGTTATGGCGGGTGATCCAATTTGCACGAGAAGCAACGGGCGGCGGAGTCGCTTCGCTGAGATCAAACTTCTCAACATAACGATTCATTTGTGCGGAGCTGGCTCCCAGCCGATAGAGAGCAATCAGCACCATCGGAACGTGATTGTTTGTTCCAGGCGGAGTCGACTTCTCGTGATTCCGATTCTTTTCCAACAGAGCCTCGAGAGTTTCCTGCACGTTCATTTTTTCAGTCTCCATCATCCCGTTTTTTCCTGATATAAGGTCGGGTGCCATCAATCTTAATAGGAGAACTGCGATGAAGCGATTTTGCCTCGGGCTCACGTTGGGGATCGTCGTACTCACAGGTGCTTTTCAAACCCACGCGCAGGAGGGCACGCGGAAGTTCGTGCCCGTCACGGACGCGATGCTCGAAAAGCCGGATCCCGCAAACTGGCTCATGTGGAGGCGGACTCAGGATAGCTGGGGATATAGCCCGTTGAACCAGATCAATAAGAATAATGTCGCGCAGTTGCGCATGGTCTGGACGCGAGGGATGATCGCAGGAGGAAGTCAGGAATCCACTCCGCTGGTCTACGACGGCGTCATGTACCTTCCGAACTCCGGCGATCTCATTCAGTCGCTCGATGCGAGGACCGGCGACCTCATTTGGGACCACCAACGTCCGCTTCGTGGGAACCGCGGCACGAATCGCAACATTGCGATCTATGGAACGAACATCATCGACACAAGCATGGACAATGCAGTCTATGCGCTCGATGCACAGACCGGGAAGCTGGCATGGGAAACTCAAATCCTCGATCCCGGCAAACCCGCCAACGCCAGTTCGGGCCCAATCATCGCCAACGGGAAGATTATTTCCGGCCGCCAATGTCAGCCGGGCGCCACATATGAAGGCTGCGTCATCACGGCGCACGACGCCAAAACCGGCAAGGAACTTTGGCGAACCAGTACGATTCCCAAACCGGGTGAACCGGGCGATGAAACCTGGGGCGGCGTGCCGATGGAGCAGCGGTGGCACGTCGGCACCTGGATGGTGCCGAGCTACGATCGCGAACTCAATTTGATCTATGTCGGAACTTCCGTGACGATACCCGCGCCAAAATTTATTCTCGGCGGCAACAATAATAAGTACCTCTATCACAACTCCACGCTGGCACTGAATGCGGACACGGGAAAGATCGTGTGGTACTACCAGCACATTGTCGATCATTGGGATCTGGATCATCCTTTCGAACGCATCCTTGTGGATACGGCGGTGGCGCCAGCCGCGGGCGACGTGCTGTGGATCAATCCGAAGGTGAAAACCGGCGAACGCCGAAAGGTGATTACGGGGATCCCGGGAAAAACAGGCGTGGTTTATACACTGGATCGCCAGACGGGCGAGTTTCTCTGGGCGCGGCCGACGGTGTATCAGAACGTGATCAGCAAAATCAACGGCAGCACCGGAGAAGTGACGGTCAACGATGAGGTCACGTTTTCGGGAATCAATCAGAGCCGTTTCGTTTGCCCGGGGAGTACCGGAGGCAAAAACTGGCCGGCGGGCGCTTACAGTCCGTTGACGAACATGATGTATTTCCCGTTGCAGAACCTTTGCAACACCGCCACCACGACGACAGACCAACGCGATCCGTCCAAGGTGTACGGCCTCCAAATGGTTCAAAAACTCGCACCGAACACGGATAAGGTCGGTACAGTCTGGGCTATCTCCGTGGACTCCGGCCGAACGACATGGAAATACGAACAGCGCGCCGGAACTCTTTCATTGGTGGCAACCGGTGGCGGCCTTATCTTCGGCGGGGATGATAACGGGCGCTTCCGTGCTTTCGATGACAAAACTGGCAAGGTTCTGTGGGAAACGAATCTCGGCTCTCCCGTTAGCGGGTTTCCGATTTCATTCGCCGCCGGCGGGAAACAGTACGTCGCCGTGACGACTGGAACTTCGCTGGTCGCGAATTCCGCGCTGGGCCTGACTCCGGAG
>Ga0163163_10006501_pt1 | contig 10227 bp, 4 predicted proteins | sample S65metaG_FD_119766 | JGI IMG/M metagenome (GOLD analysis project Ga0163163, IMG submission 119766) | Switchgrass rhizosphere microbial communities from Kellogg Biological Station, Michigan, USA - S6-5 metaG | ecosystem: Host-associated > Plants > Roots > Rhizosphere > Soil | place: USA: Michigan... | reverse complement strand
CTTCTGTTCCCCTTGCGTCAACACATTTTGCACCTATGTCGTACTGCTAGCAGCAAGGGCAATGGATCTTGCTGCCCCTCACGCCTGTCGGTTCCGACTTAGCCGTCGTTTCGCCTGATACCAACCTATAACCCCGGCCAGTACCACCAGCGCTTCGATGACGATCAGCTCAATCCAATCCTCCCGTTGTACCGGCTTGCCTTTCGCAAGCTGAAGACCAGGGCCAATAAGTACGAATATAAGCATCACCACTGAAAGAGTAAGAAGATATACCCACGAACGGAATCCAGCGGATGCATGTTTTTCCCGCCTCCTGTTGTCTCGATAGTTTTGTATCTCCTCCAAAGTCGGTCCAATTCGAAGTTGGTAAATGAACATTATTATGAATACTCCAACCATAACTTCCTTGTTGAATCGTCCAAAAATCCGCCATTCGAAGTAATAATTTGCTACGCAAAACAATGCCACTAGCAGCAAAATACCCGCGCCAACTCGTTTGCCATTGAAAGAGAGTTTAACCATTGATGCTCCTTGAACTGGCTGCTTACGGGCGAGAGCAGGTCTTTTTCTGCGGGCCCAACTGATCGATAAAGGACGTAACCGTATCGAAAATGCCGCCGGAAACTGTCGATGCATCTTTGAAGAACTGATCTGACGCCCTTTGACTTGCACTTCTGTACCCTGTTGAAGACGGACCAGCAACTGATCTACCGATCAATGCGCTAGCCCCGAGAGTAACCGTTCCATTTATTGCGTTGGAATACCCAGCTCCACCAATGCCTTGCAGTACCCCACCAACAATTTGAACGCCGCCAGCTGCCAAACCTTCAACCCCTCCCGTTGCGGTAACTGCCAATCCTATTGCAGCAACTTCTGGTTGTGCCGAAACTATACCAGCGAAAATGGTCACCAAACCGCCGGTTATCAATTTTCCAGACGCGTCCGCGGCTTTATTTGAAAAATCCTCGAATTGATTTCCTAATTGAACAAGACTTTCATTGCATGGCTTCTGCTCTTGCGTCTATAGCGCCGTGTAAAAGACGCGAACGTCAGCACTTTCATAAGTGTGATTTTCGGCTACTTTCAGCACCACCTGTACCTTTCTATCAAACAGGAATTTGTCAACTTTCGATTGAGCAATAATTCCCGTGTATTCGTGCTGATAAGTTTCATCCAGAGAATATCTCGCGGTATGTCGCCGCATGAATTCTGTCATTTCTCTAATGGATGCATGCGGTGGCAGTTCTCGCGCAGCTAGTAGGAGAACCTCCCTTCTCGTGCGCTCGTCGTAATACGATAAGGAAGTGGGAAGTGCCACAAAAAATGCGACTATCACCGCAACAAGCGTCAACACGACTTTCGCTGTCCGGCTCATGGCTTTGTGCACTGAAGCTGTGAACTCGGTGAATTCGTACCATATCCAGGAGCCTTCACGTCTGGCGTTGCTGACGGAAACCCTAACCCAGCAACAAGCGCACTGGCATACGAATTGCTGTTTTGAACGGGACCTAAGTACGTCAGATTGTTTGCATTCGTCGTGGTAGCGAAGGAATTGAAGTAACCCGTGACTTGGGCGAAGGAAGCGTTGACGTATCCGACCGTTTGGACTCCTGTAAGGGATCCATAGTCGGGGAATCCTTGAGCAAACGCACCCGAATTCGCTACAAACCTAAACGGCCCGGATCCAGCTCCACCGCCGGCGCCAGAACCTGGCCCTCCGCGTGACGCATAGACTGCGCCCGTTGTTGGGTCCACGGCAAGAACAACAATGTGATTGGCATCGGGAATTGCGGCTCCACTCGAATGGGCATCCGTAAATCCCATCTGAATGAGCACTCCTTGCCCCGTCGAGTTGGCCGCAGAACACGGTAGAGGATTCCCTTGCGTCGTCGGGGGCTTATTCGACTTCGTGGGGGTGCCTACGACCGTCACCGTCTGGAGGCCACCACCCGGATCACCCACAGTCACAGTGATGCCCGGATCCGAGCCGGTCTTCGGGGCATTGGGTCCCCCGCTGATCACGACTTCTTGCATATCCCCAGGCGCCGACGTTGCGGCTTCAAGTCCTTCGCATTCTCCCTCAACGTCAAGACAACCCGCGATAGCGAAACCGCTCGGATCCACATACCTGAGCGGACTGTTGTTGACGTAGCTGTAACGATTGTAGCTTTGCGAGAAGCCGGGATGGGACACGTAGGGATCGGCGGACAAGAAGCGCCCGGTCACCGGATCGTAGACTCTGCCGTTCATGTGGATGAGGTTGAGGTTATCCAGCGTCTCATGTCCCGTAAGCCCATCGCGCATGGTCGCCGCAATCGCTGCTGCATCGCCGCTGCTGGGGCTGCCGGTCCAAGTATTGCCTGCTCGGCGCTGACCAAAGGCGCCAAAGCTCTCCTGCACCTTCAAGGCTCCGCTGCCGTCCAGCACCGCATCGGAACTACCCAAGTGGTCGGTCAGCAGATAGCTCGTTGAGCTCGACCCACCCGAATTGCGGCTCACCAGAACCGTGCGCCCCGAAGGCGTCCTCACATAGTGCCGATAGTAGGTCAGTCCTGTGCTCGTCGTGTACTTCTTCTGCAGCAAGTCGCCAACATAAGTCGTCGTCTCCGTGCCATTGAGGTAAGTCCCCACCTGCTTGTAGCGCTGATGGTCGGAGCCGTAGAAGAAGCTGCTCGTGAGCGTCGTGCCGCTCACCGTCGCCTGCAGCTGTGTCGGCAGGTTGTACGAGGCCCACGTGAAGGTCAGGCCGTTCTTGGTCTGGGCATTGCCATTGGCGTCCCACGTATAAGTGTTTGAGCCCGCCGCCGTCACCGCGTGCGGATGGCTGGCGTTGCCGTAGGCGTAGCTACCAATGTTCTCATTCGGGTTCGTGGCGCTCGTCTTCGAGGTGATGTCGCCCGCCGCATCGTAGCCCATCGACAGATTCGTCACGCCTTTGAGTGTCGAGTGATCCAGCCGATTGAGCGGGTCAGGATAAAACACCTCGGTGAGGCTCTGATTCACATCCTGGCGCTGGATGAGATTGCCGTTCACATCCCACTGATAGGCGAGATTCTGCCGATTGGTCGTCGAGCCCGAGACGCCGCTTTGCAAACTCGTCAGCTCATTCGTCCACAGCTTGTAGCCCGAGGCGACCGAAACGAGGTTCACCCCAAGGGTTTCGGAGGTGGATGAAGAGTAATCATTCGCCGCGTTCAATAGCCAAAGTAAGGTCGCCGTGGGCTGCGTAATATCCAAGATCTCGTAGGGAAAGCCGTAGCTGTAGCCGTACTGAATCTTGAAACGCGTGGCGGTCGTTCCAGTCGGCGCCGGACTCGTCGGATACGTGATCGTGTCGATGGCGCCCAGCGCGTTGTATGCATAGTCGTAGTTATAGATCGCGTCGCCCGGAATCGTAATCGCCCGATCGGCAAGTCGGGCAATCGCATCGTTCGTCCGCGATTCTGAGTAACCCGGATTGGTCGGGCAATTGGCCGGATTCGTTCCGGTACCCGTGCAGACGCTTTTCAAGGTCCCGATGTATTTGTGGGTCGAGTCGTTATGGGTCAATGCACCCCAGGTCCATTGGGTATAAAGATCCGGCTCACTGCGCGAGATCATCCGTCCCAAGGCATCGTACGCGGCGCCGAAAGACTGACTCTTCGCATCCGTCCAGCCCGTGAGTTCATTGAGCGAGTCACCCGAGAAATTCCAGGTTCCCTGATCCGCATCGATCATCTGTGTCTTGAAGCCGCGCAGGTTATACGTGGCCTGCGAAACCTTGCCGATCGCATCCGTGATCTTGTTGAGATTGCGGAAGACGTCAAAATCGTAAGAGGTCGTGCCGCCGGGTGAAGGATCGGTCACCTGCCGGAGCAGGCCCACCACATCATTGATCTGAGTCGTGACGTTATTGAGCGGGTCGGTGATGGTGGTGGTCTGGCCGCCGTACGCATAGGAAGTCGTTCGGTCCAGCGTGCCATCCCCTCGGTACAGCTGCTTTCTCGTCAGTCGATCCTTCCCGTCGTATTGATACAGATCATATCCGTTTGCCGTTGTGCCCGAGGGATTGTAATGAGCATGCATTCGACCCAAGCTGTCATAGGTCATGACCCCAGCATGGGTCCACACCCCGAAGACGCGGTGCGGCTCATAGTCTCGCTCACGACTAAAACCGTCCAGGAAATTTTGCACTTCGTTGACGAAGGCGTGATTGGAATCATAGTAATTGTCATCGGTCCAGAAACGCAGATCCGGAACGCCGCAATAATTGTTACCGCTGTTGCACGCGTTGTAGGTGCGTGCAATAGAAGTATTGTCCGCATTGGTCTGAGTCGCAAGCCGGCCATAGTCATCGTAGGTCTGGTTGACCGAGATTCCGTTCGGGTCCGTCGTTTGGGTCGGTACGCCAAAATCGTACTGATACGCAACGCCGGTGGATTGACTGAGCGCATTGGTGATCGTTTCTGGCAGCTGGCAGCGCGTGCCATAGCCCAATCCTGTCGTGCGCGTCGTCATCGCCGAACCCGTTGCGGTGTGGCCTGTCACGCCGATCGAATTGACATTGCCGCACGAATCGTAACCCAGCGCCGTTGTCACCATCAAAGCTGTCGTGCTGGGCTCGATCACTTGCGACTGCTCCCGACAGAGATTGTGATTGGTATCGGGAGTGTAGCTAAAGGTGCGGGTTTGAGTTGTCTGACCCGGCACGACGCTTTGCACCGTGGTGTTGCCTGAGGGCAGTCCCAAACACCAAGCGGTCGTATCATTCAAAAATGCGGTCGTGGTGGTGGTCTGCCAGACCTGACCGTGAAAGGGCGAGGAAGGATCCAAGTCTGTAATGGACGTTTGCACTTGCGTGGGATTGCCGTAGGTATCCCCGTAAGCGTAGGTGGTCGCCGTCTGGCTCGTTTGCGTCCCATCAGCCAGGAGGCTTTGATACTCATACTGTTGATCGACAATGGGAGAAAGATAGGGGAAGTACCGCTGCTCGTAGCCCGTGCCGCCGGTGATCTGGTTGGCCGGCGTACCGCTCCAAAGCCGAATGTAGGGCGCTGAGAAGCTCGGCAAGACGCCTTCCTGGTAAAACATTCCGGTGTAGGGGAAAGTCCGTTGGGAGTAGTCAAAGGTGTACAGGCTGTTGCGCGAATCGAAGGTGCGCTTGGCGTAAAATCCTTCAAATCCTCGCCCCTGAAAATGTACTCTCGCCCCATAATAGAAAAGCTGGTTCTGATACGTGGACCCCGTGCCGTCCGACGCGGTGAACTGATTGACGACATAGAGTGGGCCTTGGTAGTCGGCTTCCGGGAAAACCGCGTCCGTATACTTCTGGTAGTTGCTGCTTTGCGTAATAGCCACATAAGTCGGGCTCTGGTTCATGCCAAACCCGTCAGTGAACGAGATCGCCAAGTCCGGCGGCGTTTGCGCCCGTTGGTGCACTCCATAAGTGACGGTGCCAGCGCTGTAACTGGCGTAGATGAGGTCGTCGAGTCCGTCGCCATCGATGTCCAAGAGCTGGTAGGCGCCGGAGCCGGAGTTGGCATTGATGCCGGTGGTGAGGAAGCCGCTGCTTAAGATATCGCCTTGAGAGAGCCACGCTTGCAGCGTGCCGCCGCTGTTGACGAGAAGATCGACGCGCCCGTCAGAATTCCAGTCCGTGGCAATAATAGGAGTGCTGCCGGAGAAGGTAAATGATCCTCCCTGTACTCCGCTGCAGGCCCAGGTGATGAGCGTGTTGCCGATGACCAAGTCGGTACAGGCGTCGTTGTTAAAATTAATCGGCATGAAGTCCGAGCTAAAGGTCGAGAGGGGAGCGGGATACAGGCCGCTTCCCGTGCCGGTGGACAGAAGCAGGAGCCATTGCAGATTCCCGCCGCCGCTCGGTTGCACCAGCACGGCCATATCCTGGTGCCCGTCGCCGTTAAAATCCATGGACCGGACATTCGATACCATCCGGTCGCTCATTGCTTGATTGTTACCGAACAGGTTGTAGGCCAGATAGCCGGGTATCAAGACCTGGGTTTCCGGTCCGAAATTCACGGCCCCGCCGGCAGGCGTCGTGTTCAACCGCAGGTAAACACTGGATGTGTCGGCATGAATGCACGCCAGATCGGGTCTTCCATCGCCGTCGACGTCCGCGGTGGAGCAACTGGTATTGAGGACTAGGCCGCCGTTGGGGACGGTCACGCCGGTGTTGGTCCCGACAAAGGCGCCGCCGTTCCAGCGGTATTCGTACCAGGTGGTCCCTACCGGAGTGAGCAGCGAGCTTTTGCCCTCGCCGCGAAAATCATCGAGCAAGAGAACTCGGCCGGAAGGCACCACGAGCGTGGTGTCCACGGGCGATCCGAAACCCGAGGTGGTGGCGAACTTCACGTACCAGTGGGCATTACTGCCCGAAACCGTGGAGTACACCAGATCCATTTTACCGTCGCCGTCGACATCGGCAGTGCGTACAACGCTGACTGACGAGGCGCCCGAGGAGGTGGTCGGATTGGCAATGCCAATCTGCCCATTTTGATAACTGATCGTCGTGGGCGGCAGACAGCTCGACGTCGAGCATTCCTGCACGCTGGTCAGCTGCATTCGCCCGCTCACGGCCGTGTTCTGCGTCAGCGTCAGCGTGTAGCTCTTGGTCGTGGTCCACAGGCCGATGCCGTTCTTCCATTGCATCGTGAGACTGCTGATGGCATTGACCTGCTTGGTCTTGTTGCCGGCCACATAAGCAATGATGTTGTCATTGGAGGGACGTGGGCTATAGGCAAATTGCACCCGGTAGAACGGTCCCTGACCGGTTGCCGTATAGGGATAGTCGATCTCGGAGATGATGTAGTTGCCGTTGGTGGAATCGAAGGTGTAGACGAACTGGATGTAGTTGCCGACACGGTCGCGGATCTTCGATAGCGCCCAGGTATGGATCGTCCCGCCTAGCGTGATCTCGGAGTGGGTGGTCGTGTTATTCGTGCCGTATTCGTAGATCAGACCGTTCTTGGTCGTTACCGTAAATGAAGCGGGGCCGTTGCCGACGGAAGTGGTTCCCGCCTGTACCTTCGAGAATGACTCAATCTCCGTGGCATACGTCGAGTTCGGCTGACCGTAAGTGCCTGATGCGCTCGTGAGCTTGAGCTGCTGACCGTCCAGGCAATACCGATCGCTCATCGTGAGCGTTACGCCGCCTGAGTTCCCATCCTGGGCATAGGTCTTGTTGCAGCGGGAGATGGCTGAAAGACCTGACAGATTCCAGCCCACACCATAGATGCCGTCGGGCGCGTGACTGTTGTAGACCAATGCCAGTTTAGGCTGCACCGCGCCAACGCCCGGCGCGGTCCAGAGTGGAATCGTATAGGTCGCCGCCCCGTCGTTGGATACCGCAAAGCTGGTGGGACTTTTCCCCGCCTCGGTCGGAAGCCCGCCCGGGTTAGACAACGCAGTCTGAAATTGCATCGAGCTCGCGCTCGGTATGCCGCTCGCCTCAACGTGTGCCGTCGTGGGAATCGGCGGAGTCGATGGGGTGGCCGCTGGGACCGGATAAATTACTGGCGCGGCCAGTGGAGCATCAGCTCCCTCGGGCAGCGGCTCGGCCGCGAAAGTCACGCCGATTGCGAGCTGTAGGGCGGGACCGATGAGCAATGTGCGGACTGATTGCCCAAATCCCAATCGCTTACGGTAAGACCCAACCTTGATCGTCATAAGCTCCCCGTATCGTCTTTTACAAGGACACAAATCCCCGTGTTCATTCAAACAAATGAACAGGCGCAATGAAAAATATTGTGAAAGCAACGATATCGCCTGCAGCAGCTGCCAATAAATTGGCGCTATAGCCTGGCATTGTCGATCAAGCCTTTCCTCGCTATTCGTACTCCGTGTGTCACACCTCGTGTGAGTTATTTTTATTGATACACAAAAATCGACTCGCGGAATATGCCGCAGCACGACAGTCGTGTCAATGAATTTTACGTGACAACTGTTTTTTCATGAGAGAGATTCCTTTGATTTCGTCGTCTCATGTAACGCCCGCATGGCAGTTCAAACGCAGCCCGAAATATCATGCAGAGAGCGTGGCCACCTATGTCAGTTCGGACGTCCGATAATGATAAATTTCAAGTCTACGAATACTTAATAGATCGGCGCTCATGTCATCTTTACTTCTATGTTGGCCCAGATCGAACAATTAAGGCGATGAAGGACTCGGGCAAGTGCTACTCCACGTTCCCATAGCCATAGTACAAAGTAACCATGGCTCTTTAATCAAGTTGATCGAGGACGGGTGGTCCGGTATTTTTTGGAAAGCCGTTCATGGTCGCCCAAGTTTTTGCAGTCAGAAGGGAGGCTGGCCATACTTATTTCGTGCGAGCAGCAATGGTCGGGAAACAGCGTACTTCTTGGCTGGCGGATATACCCGATGGGCAAGCAATCGGCACGCCCGTCGATGGACGCAATCTGTAGCCTTTATAGGCGCCACCGGACGGCCGAAGCCTCAGCCTGCCCAGACCTTCCTTTGTAATGTTTATCTCCGGCCCCGGCTTCGCATCACACCGATAATCACCGGAGTCAGCGATACGACGATAATCAATATCGTCACGACCCCGAAATGGTTTTTGACGACCGGTATATTGCCGAACAAATACCCACCCCAGATAAACAGCATCACCCAGGAAATACCGCCGGCGAGGTTATAAGCCTGGAATCTCGCGTAGGGCATCTGCCCGACCCCTGCAACAAATGGCGCGAACGTCCGCACGATCGGCACGAAGCGCGACAGGACGATCGTTCTGGCACCGTGACGGGCGAAGAAAGCTTGTGTTCGCTCAAGATAGCTGAGCTTTAAAAAGCGATAACGCCCACTGAAGGCCGGCGGACCTATGGCTCGACCAATGACGTAGTTGGCCGTATTGCCGAGCACTGCCGCCACGGCAAGCATCAGCGACGCCAAGGGTGCGCTCAAACTGCCGGCGGGGTCGGCGGCGGCCAGAGCGCCAAGGGCGAACAGCAACGAATCCCCCGGCAGAAACGGCGTGACGACAAAGCCCGTCTCCGCAAAAATGATCACGAACAGGATGGCGTAGATCCACAGGCCATACTGCTGCACCATCTCGAACAGATGATGGTCGAGATGCAGCACGAACTCGACGAACCACGAGATCACATCCACGCGATACCCCCAGTGGGTTACCGGTGCCGGGTTGCGGATTCGCAGTTATCCAGTAAACCCGAACTCCGGCAGCGGAATTGCGCAGAATAACCGCGAATCCACGGCCCGGCACTGGCTTGGATGACGGAAATATTATTTCTTAACGGCTATTAGGGGAACGGGCGTTCGCAGCGGCCTGGCGCTGGGCCAAACGCGCCTCCGCTTTCAGAGTATCCACTGCGAGGCGCACTTCTTTGTCCCGTGACATGAGCGACAGCGAGGAGCGGCCGGAGCGCAAATCCGCCGGCGGCTCTTCGGGACCGTTCGCCTGAATGTCCGGAGTGAGGCCTTTAGCCTGAATCGAAACGCCGGAAGGCGTGTAGTACCGGGACGTGGTGAGCTTGATGGCTCCCCCATGTGAAAGTGGCATCACCGTTTGCACCGAGCCTTTGCCATAGGTCTTGTGCCCGATGAGCTCTGCCCGATGGTGATCTTTGAGCGCGCCCGCCACGATTTCCGCCGCGGAAGCCGAGCCGCCATTGACGAGCACGACTAGATTGGCGCCATTCAAAAGATCGCCCGGCGTCGCTTCCATTCGGAAACGCGAATCCGGCGAGCGGCCATCGGCCGTGACGATCACGCCGTCATTGAGAAATGCATCCGCCACGGCAACGCCCGCTTCCAATACACCGCCCGGGTTGTTGCGCAAATCGAGCACGAGCCCGTTGAGCCCGCGCGGGTTCGCGCGTCTCAAGCTCGCGATGGCCTTGTTGACATCCTGCGGAGTGGTTTCACTGAAACTCGTAATGCGTAGGTAGCCGATACCCGGCTCCAGTGTTTGATCCATGACGCTGCGGACATCCACCCTCGCGCGTTGCAGCGAGAAACTCAACAATTCACCCGTGCTGGGCCGGCGAACGGTGAGTCGCACGTTGCTGCCCGCAGGGCCACGCATGCGAGTGATGGCGCCGGCGAGATCCGCGCCGACATCCGAATCGTCGATCTTCACGATCAAATCGCCAGGGAGCATGCCTGCGACTTCCGCAGGCGATCCTTCGATGGGCCTCAGGATTTTGACCGCTGAATCCTCGGCCACGACCTCAATGCCGACGCCGGGATAG
>Ga0163163_10006500_pt1 | contig 10230 bp, 15 predicted proteins | sample S65metaG_FD_119766 | JGI IMG/M metagenome (GOLD analysis project Ga0163163, IMG submission 119766) | Switchgrass rhizosphere microbial communities from Kellogg Biological Station, Michigan, USA - S6-5 metaG | ecosystem: Host-associated > Plants > Roots > Rhizosphere > Soil | place: USA... | reverse complement strand
TCAGTCCAAAATGCTCGTATGCGAGCCGCGTCGCCATGCGGCCGCGAGGTGTACGGTTGAGAAAGCCGATCTGAAGCAGGTATGGCTCGATGATCTCCTCGATCGAATCTTTTTCTTCGTGTAGGGAGGCGCAGAGCGTGCCTAAACCGACAGGCCCGCCGTCGAATTTTTCGATTATCGTCATAAGCAGCTTGCGGTCCATTTCGTCGAGGCCATAGGTGTCAACTTCCATCCGGTTCAATGCGTCGTTCGCCACGTGCTCGGTAATGTGGCCTTCGTGATCGACCTCGGCGAAATCGCGGACCCGTCTCAACAATCTGTTAGCGATTCGCGGTGTGCCCCGTGCGCGGCGAGCGATCTCATGCGAACCTTGTTCGTCGATACCGACGCCGAGTATATTCGCCGAGCGATTGACGATCGTTTGCAGGTCGTCGACCCCGTAGAAGTCGAGATTGAAAATAATTCCAAAACGGCCCCGAAGCGGAGCCGTGATCAAACCCGGTCGCGTGGTCGCTCCAACAAGAGTGAACTTCGGCAGTTCGAGTTTGATCGATCTCGCAGCAGTTCCTTGCCCGATCATCAGGTCGAGATTGTAGTCCTCCATCGCTGGATAGAGAATTTCCTCGATCGCCGGATTAAGGCGGTGTATCTCATCGATGAACAGAACGTCGCCTTCTTCAAGATTCGTGAGAATTGCCGCGAGGTCGCCCGCCTTTTCGATTATCGGCCCGGCAGTAGATTTGAGCGCCGCCCCCATTTCGTTGGCCACAATATTCGAGAGTGTAGTTTTACCAACTCCCGGCGGTCCGGTGAGCAAAATATGATCGAGTGCCTCGCGCCGCTTTAGCGCCGCCTTCATAAAAACCCGAAGGTTCTCTTTGACCTTTGTCTGGCCGATATATTCCGCGATTCGCGTCGGGCGCAAAGACAGATCAAACTGCCGCTCCTCGTCAGAGGCCGCGTCATTTCGAATATCAACTGCCGCTAAATTACTCATTTTTTACTTTGCGTCTCTGCGTCTTTGCGGAATAAAAATAGCATTTCTCGCAAAGGAGCCAAGATGCAGAGAATAAGATCGTTAGAATAATAGCCCCTTATTGAATAACGCCAAAATATCCATCGAGAATGCCACCGTACAATGAAGTACGAGGCCCATCCAGATGTTGCCGTTCTTGTAGGAAAGCCAGCCGAGGAAGATGCCGGCTCCTATGGCGGCGAACGTCTCAGGCATCGGCTTGCCGAAATGGATCATGCAATACGGAACGGTCATCACAAAAATCGAGTAAACCCCTAGCGACGGCTTTAGACTGTGGAGAAGAAATCCTCGAAAGAAAAACTCGAGCCCGAAGAACTGAAAGAAGTAGATTATCTCCCAGAGTAGCAGCGTGCGTCCCAGATACGGAGCGTTGTTATAGATGTGCAGGAATGGATATTTCGCAGCGAAGCCCGACGTCAGCGACATTAGGTAAACCAGCGGAAGCATGATCGCGATGCACTGGAGCAGTAGTTTCCAAAATCCTTCTTCGATCCGGAAGTTGAGACCGATCTCGCTCAGCGGCCGTTTCTGCCAAAACTTAACAAACAACATTGGCAGGACGAAGTAGAAAACTGAGACCACAAAAACCCACCACGTGAGCGCCGGCAGATTGTTGTCCGGCGAGTGCGCTACCCAATTGCCAAAATCTGAGGCGCTTGTGTTTTGCAGCCATGCGGCAAGGTATTCAGGATTTTTGAGGTAGTAAATGCAAGCGAGTCCGGCAGCGGCATAGACCAATGCGAAGAGGGCCTTGCGGTCCAGAAGAAGGAGGTCGTCCTGGATCTTTCGGTAGAGCTCAAGCATTTATTTTGCCAGGATCTGCAGGCCGCGTCTCAAAAGCTTTTGGACGGACAATTCCGTTCCTTCCTGTACGGATTGTTTCAGGGCCTTCTCGGCGAGGTCTTTCTTATAGCCGAGATTCACCAGGGCTGACAGAGCATCTTCGAACACGGCATCAACCTGTTCACCTCGCGTCTCAGCTCCGGCCACTGCTGCTCCTTCGAATGCAGCGTCCGAAACCTTGTCCCGCAACTCGATCACCAGCCTTTCAGCCGTTTTACGTCCCACCCCAGGGATCGAAGTGAGACGTCCCAGATCCTCGGTCCGGATCGCCAGAATTATCTCGTCGGCGCTCATGCCAGAAAGGAGAGATATCCCCGATTTTGCTCCTATACCTTGCACGCCGATCAGTTTCAGATACAACTCACGTTCGCGGGTCGTCTTAAAACCGAACAGCTGGATCGCGTCTTCCCGAACGTGTGTGTAGATCCGCAGTCGAATCTCGGAGCCCACGTCTCCAAGCTCGTAGAAGGTCGAAAGCGGTATCGCAACTTCATAACCCACGCCGTTCACATCGACAATAACGGTGTTAGCTTGTTTTTCGAGAAGTTTGCCGGAAAGGTAGGCGATCATCGTTTCACGCGTGAAACATGATTGTAAAGGATAATGCGGTCCGCCGCAACTGTCTGCGATATTTACGATTTTTATGATTTTAAGGTCGATTGCCTGCTGCCGAACAGTCGAGCCAACTCAAACGTAATTACCTGCGTCCTAGTCTTGCGCTTCTTTTCACAATTTGTTTAAGTAACACTCGAATATGAAGTCCGAAAAGATATCGGAATTGACCACTAATCGTCTCAGCGTCTATCTTCGCTGTCTTAATGAGCTTGCTGCCTCGGGCGAGAAGGCCGTTTCGTCCGACACACTGGCAAAACGTTTCCATCTTAATTCGGCGCAGATCCGGAAAGACCTGGCAAACTTTGGCGAATTTGGGGTTCGGGGTGTTGGATATTACATCGCGAGCCTGGCAGATCACCTGACAAAAATTCTCGGCCTCGACAAGGAACATCGCGTTTGCATAATCGGCGCAGGACGGCTCGGAACGGCTCTCGCGGACTACTACGGATTTAAGAAGGCAAATTTTACCGTCACCGCTCTTTTCGATTCCGATTCGAAGAAGATCGGAAAAAAAGTCGGCGGCGTTCCGATTCTCGACATAAAAAGCTTTTCTCAGACGGTCAAAAGAGATAAAATCGAAGTTGCGGTACTTGCCGTGCCCGCGGAATACGCTCAGGCTGCTTTGGAGCGTGTCGTTAAAGCGGGCATAAAAGCGGTTATGAATTTCGCTCCCGTTTCGCTCAAGGCAGACGGAGACGTTAAATTGAAAACAGTCGACCTGACGACATCGCTCGAGAGCCTTTCGTATTTTTTGGCTGGAGGCTCAGGATCGAACGGCAAATCGGTGAAACCTGGCAGAGCGAGCCGCCGTAAGTAGTAGAAAGTCTTAAGAGGTACAAGCAGTATGTGCGGGATGGGAATTTTTAAGCGAATAGCTCCTTTCTTTCTGGCTTTAACGGTCGGAATACTTATTGCCAGCATTTTTGTCGATGTCGCGTCGCCGTGGGGCTTTAGGGCTCGCCGGATCCAGAGAATGACCGAATACCGTCAGATGCAGAGCGACTTTGAGCGCCTCAGAAGCGAGCGTGACCAACTGAGATCTGAAAACGAAGAACTCAAACGCCAGCTGAACGCGGGACGATATAGGATCAACCGCGACGATTTTATCCCGCCGGTGCCGCCGCCAACTATGGACATACCGCCACCGCCGCCAATCAAACTCGGCACCAGGTCGGTTCGGTAAGGGCATAGCCAAAGAGTTTCAGACCACAGATTAACTGCGCCGCGAGGTTGTGTTAATCTGTGGTTTCTTATTTGGAGGCGTGACTATGTGCTGTAAGAATTCAATTCTAAAGCTCACAGTTTTGGGAATCAGCTTGGTGTTAGGATTGGCCGCCGCCGCTTTTTTTGCGCCGCCAGATCCGTCGCTGAGCTGGGACGATGCGTTAACCGCTGTCCGAAATTCAGGAGATGGAAAGGATTCCGGGCCAGACGCTGCTTCAGGCAAGGCCGGGAGTGTATCTTCGGACCCAGCGAACGTTCCATTGAGTATTATTTCAAAGCCAAAAGCTGCCTACACCGACGAAGCCCGAACTAACGACACTCAAGGTGTGGTGACATTAAGGATTACGTTTCTGGCTTCTGGCGAAATTGGCGGCATCACGGTGGTAAGCGGATTGCCTGACGGACTTACCGAACAGGCGATCGCAGCGGCAAAACAGATCAAATTTGAGCCGAAACGCGTTGGCGGCCAACCAGTTTCAGTAACAATGACCTTTCAATACGGTTTCAATATCTATTAATGGACGAGCAATCGGCCCGAAAACTTATCTGCCAAGTCGGTGAGCTGCTTTATGAGCGGAGCTATGTCGTTTCGTCAGACGGAAACGTCAGTATTCGTCTTGATGAAAACACGGTTTTGGCAACGCCGACGATGACGTGCAAGGGCAGGATGACAGAAGATTGCCTGGCTCTCACAGACATGGAGGGCAAGCCCCTTACGGAGAAACGGGCGTCGTCCGAGCTGGCAATGCATTTGCTCATCTATCGTGAACGTCCTGATATCAAGGCAGTCTGTCATGCTCATCCGCCGCACGGGACGGCATTTGCGGTAGCAGGCCTTGCGATCGATAAACCGATCCTCTCGGAAGTTATCCTCACGCTCGGCTGTGTGCCGCTGACCGATTACGGAACGCCATCGACAGATGAATTGACAAATGCAATGCAGCCGTATGTTAAGCATCACAATGCTTTACTGATGGCAAATCACGGCGCGGTTGCATACGGCGAGGACCTCTGGCAGGCGTTTGACCGCCTGGAGACGCTCGAACACACAGCAAAGATCGCGATCCTCGCGAAAGCCCTTGGCGGCGCGAACGACCTTCCGGCCGACGCTATTGAAAAGCTGATTCAGATACGTGAAAAGTCCGGTTATCTAAAGGAAAACGCTCGATGCCAAGCCTGCGGCTACTTGCATGAGAACAACATTGCATGCGATCTCGACGTCAGTTATCCGGCGTCTCCGTCCTCAAACGGAGCAAAGATCTCGTTTACCCGCGAAGAATTGATCGAGCTTTTGAGCCAGGCAGCTAAACTGGGTTAAACTAGCGGTTACCTTTTGACGTTTCTTATCCACAATTTTAGGAGCAAACTGAATGCAGGAAGCATTAGGAATGGTAGAGTGCAAGGGCCTCGTGGCGATGATCGAGGCGGCCGATGCAATGGTGAAAGCGGCGAATGTGCAGCTTGTCGGCTATGAAAAGATCGGAGCCGGATTCGTGACCGCGATCGTTCGCGGCGATGTCGCTGCTGTTAAGGCCGCAACCGATGCCGGAGCTGCCGCAGCCCGCCGCGTCGGCGAGCTTGTCAGCGTCCACGTCATCCCCCGCCCGCACTCAAGCGTCGATGAAACGCTGCCGATCGTGAGGAAATAGTTGTCAGTTGTCGGTCGTCAGCTGTCAGAGAACGTCTGATTTGCAAACTGACAACTGACAACTGGCTACCGACAACGGACCATGATAATTGCCAGGATCCTGGGCACGGTCGTGTCCACACAAAAAGACGAACGCCTGCAAGGAAAAAAGCTGCTCATCGTAAAGCCGATCAATCTCGACGGTACCGATCAGAGCGGCTATATCGTTGCTGTCGATACGGTTGGTGCCGGCTTTCACGAAAAAGTGATGGTTGTTGGCGGTTCGTCTGCCCGGATGGCCGAGGGCAATAAGGATTGCCCGGTCGATTCGGCGATCATCGGGGTCATCGACAACATAGATTTTATTAAATAGAGGTATAGAAAGATGAACAATAAGCGCAAAGTTGGGTTTATCTTCGTCTTATCGGGCGTTTTGTTATTCGTGGCCGCACTGACGAACGCGCAGGGAATCGGCGACCGCAATCGCGCAAGCGGTGTCGAGGGCGGCGTTTATTCGATCCAGGGCCGCGTGGTCCTGCCGGACGGCAAGCCGGCGAAAGACGTAAAGGTTTCCATTTCGAGTACCGACACAAATACCTCCGTTACAACCGATCGCGACGGAGAGTTTCAGACCGGCGGGATACATTCGGGCAACTACACGCTTACGGCAAAGGTCGAGGGATTTCCGGCCGAGAGTGAATCTGTCGCGATCGATCGTGATTCGCCACCAAGCCAAACTTTCAGCATCGTTATATACATACGAATGCCCGGACAGAAAAAGGGTGACATCTATTCGAACAACCCTCTTTTCAAGGAGGTGCCCAAGACCGCTCTCGACAAGTTCAAAAAAGGTGAGGATAAGCTGCACGCAAATGATGCGAAGGGAGCGATACCTCTTTTTGACGAAGCGATAGCCGAATACGCCAACTTTGCACCTGCCTATTATGAACGTGGTTCGGCCTACCTAAAGACAAACGATCTGGACAAAGCTCTTGAGTCTTTCGTGAAAGCTATCCAGACCAAGCCCGATTATGTGGAAGCCAAGTATTCCTACGGCTACGCCGAATATTTGAAAAACAATTTCGAGGTAGCGGCCGCGGTATTTGACGACGTTTTGAAACAAAAGGACATGCCGGAGGCACATCTTTACCTTGGCATCTCGCTCGTGAAATTGAGAAACGTCGATGCCTCGATCCCGCATTTCAAAGCAGCTGTTGTGGCGAAAGACGACGAAAGCACGGCTCTCGCTCACCGATATCTGGGCGGCATTTATATGCAGAAGAAGCAGAATGCCGAAGCCGCTGCGGAGCTCGAAAAATACGTGAAGTTAGTCCCGAAGGCGCCCGACGCGGATAAACTGAAATCGACGATCGCCGATTTAAAAAAGAACTCATAAGATGCAAATCGCTCGCGTCATCGGCACGGTAGTCTCAACCGTTAAGAACGAATCGCTTGAGGGGAGAAAGATCTTGCTTGTTCAGACTCTCGATGCGGACCTGAATGAAAAAGGGAAGCCTATGGTCGCGCTCGACGCCATTGGTGCGGGAGTTGGTGAACTTGTTTTCTGGTGCCGAGGAAAAGAGGCTTCGTTCCCGTTCAAACGTGACGAAACGCCGACCGACTGCACGATCGTCGGAATCATAGATTCGGACAGCCACGTGTTTAACTGTGAGTGATGAATGATGAATGATGAGTGGTGAAAAGAAACTCTTTGCTACTTATCGTTTATCATTCACAGTTCACCATCCTTATGTTGATCGCTCGTGTAATTGGTAACGTAGTCGCAACGCAAAAGAATCAGCGTTACGAGGGAACGAGTGTAATGCTTTGCCGTCAGATCACGCCGGAGGGCGACGATATGGACTACACGTGTCTCGCTCTCGACTCCGTTAATTCAGGCGAAGGTGATATCGTTATCATCGCTCAAGAAGGATGGTCGGCATCGACCGCTGCGACCGGACGCGCGGGGGCCGCGATCGATTCGGCGATCGTGGGTGTAGTTGATTATATTGATCTATTGCCGAACGAGAAGTAATGCAGAACGACGAAGTAAAGAACCTGGCGGAGAAGATCGCTCAATTGATCACCGTCGAAAACAAAAAGACTGACATTTCGACCCTGTTTGCAAGCATTGAAAAACTGAATCATCGATTGGATAAGTTGGAACAAGCTCAGGCAAATCCGCAGGCCTCGGTCCTAAATCCGCAATCCGTTCATCCCTCCCAGGACCGCTTTGCTGTTGCTGAGGCGATAGCAGACGCTCTGTTCGATCTCAAATCAAAAGAAAAGGCCTGCACGTTCGAACCGAACGGCAAGCCTTGTGACCATTGCGCGATGTGCAGCTCGCGCGGGTTCTAACCCTATTTATTCGCTGGAGCGGGGGCCGCTGGCGGCTGTTGCTGTGCCGGAGGCTGACGCCGCAGCGAATTTGCATCGCCTATATCAGGGGCGTTCTGAGATCCGGGCTGGGCCTGGAAATACGGCTCCTCTTTAAATCCGAGAAGCCCCGCCGTAATAACGGCCGGAAATGAGTTGCGTGTTGTATTGTAGTCGCGAACAGCATTGTTGTAGTCCTGCCGAGCTACATTTATGCGATTTTCGGTTCCAGCCAGTTCAATTTGAACATTCATAAATGCTTCGACCGATCGCAATTGCGGATAGTTTTCCTGCAAACTTAAGAGCCGGCCGATAGTGCCGCCAAAGCTGTTCGCAGCGTCAATGACAGCTTGCTTTTGCTCAGGAGTTCGGTCGCCGTCGGGAGCTGCTGGGGCCTGCTGCTGGGCGTTCAACAATCGAGAACGGGCCTCGGATATCTGGCCAAAGACCTCCTGCTCCTGAACGCCTGCCATTTGCGCCGCTTTCACCAGATTCGGGATCAGATCAGCGCGCCGTTGAAGCGAACTTTCGATGTTTGCCCAGCCGCCTTTCACATTTTGCTGTTTTGCGGTCAAGTCGTTGTAGCTGCATCCGCTCATAGCAAAAGCTGCAAACAACGCCACACCCAACAAAATTGCTCGTTTCATAGTTTTTCTCCTCATAAATGTAGGACAGACCTCAGTCTGTTCATCATTCTTCTTTCCGTTAATGAACAGGCTGATCGGCCTGTTCTACATTCACTCGTCCACTTTGATCATTCAGGTGATCGACGTAGTCGATCACCTTCTCGATCTGTTCCAGATACTCGGCAAAAAGCTGGTTAGCCGTGGCCTCGTCCAATTTTTGATCGAAGTTATCCCTCCGAATATTGAAGATCTTCTCAAACGGTGCGCCGTTCAAGCCAAGGTGCTGTGCTGTTAGGGCAACGACGGTACGCTTTTGAGCCGGCGGCTCTACCCCTTTCATCATCAGCACAGCCCTGAAAAGAGCCGCGAAGCTCGTCAGGCTGCCGGCCATTAGATTCTTCAGGCCGTCCACAGACATCGAGGCGGGAATATACTGCCGCCGCAGTTGGATAAGTTTGCTTCGAAGCTCGTATTCAGCCTGGTGTCTCAAGTTCTCATCCGAGATCTTTACATTCGCCAAAACGTCCGACCCGTAAAGAACTTTTCGGGCGCTTTCCATTCCGTGAAACTCTATTGGAAACACATCGGCCGCATCATGCAGCTCGGTAACAGTGAAATAAACCGGCACGGGGTGGCCAAGCTTTACCCACTCTCGGATCGCAGGATTCGCGTTTCGCAATTCTTTCGGCGTTATCTTTTCCAGCGCGATCAGCAGATTATAGTCCGAGCGGTGCGAAACATGATCGCCCGCCGCCGCCGAGCCGTAGAGTGTCACCGAGGCCAAATTCTTGCCGTGCGTCGCCTTAAGATCGTCGATAAATGCCGATAGTTGATGATTCATCAGTTTTGTAATCGTCGTTGGCGGATGGTTGTTTATGGACGTCACAACTCTCCGCGACCAAATTTACCAACCGCCTCCTGCTCCGCCGCCGCCAGCATCTCCGCCGCCGCCGAATCCGCCCCAATCGCTTCCGCCGCCGCCGCCAAATGAGCCTCCCCAATCAGATCCGCTGGAAGATCTGCTGCCTCCCAGTTCCGAACCGATGATCCCGCCGACGATCCATGGCAAAGCGCTTCCTCCTCCGCCACCACCGAAGCCGCCTCCTCCCCAACGGTTTCGATCATTTCCCGTCGGGCCGCGACGCCGCGGGATGAATATCAGGAGCAGGATCACGACGATCACTATCAAGCAGCAAACGGTGCTAAAAAGCGAGCTTCCTGTGGAGCCGACGCTCTTTCCGGAGCTCTTCGGCGTGGGCGTTGGGTTTCCGCTTTGCTTTGCGTCGATGGTAGCAATGTATGCGTCGATCGTATCCGAAATGCCTTTCGCGTAATTGCCTTTTTTGAACTCTGGAACAAGGTATTGTCGCTGCAGGCTGCCCACCAACCCGTCAGGTAGTTCATCCTCCAGATCCCTGCCCACCTCGGTGAAGTACTTCCGGTCATCGATCGCAACGAGTAGCAGAGCGCCCGGATTGTCACCTTCCTTAGATCCGATCTTCCACCCGCGATAGATCGCAAGAGCATAGTCCGAGATTTCTCTGTCGCCTGTCGTCTTGATCACAGCCACCGCGAGCTCGACAGACGGATTTGTTCTCTCCTTAAACGCTTTTATCTTTTGCTCGAGTTGTTGCTTGGTCGCCGGATCGATTACGCCAACGTAATCATTCACGTATCCCGTCGGGGGTGGGAGCGGCGAAGTGTTGATGGAAAAAGGCTGTGAATCCTGCGGGCAGGCGATAGCCGCCGCTAGAAGAGTGACAAAAAAAGCGAATAAAACCCGAAGTTTGGCCGAAGCTGCTTTTGTGTTCATTCGTTGGTTCAATATTTTGTCAAATATAAACCAAATACGAAAGGCCGAGCTTGCCGGTTCCGGTTATTTC
>Ga0163163_10006499_pt1 | contig 10230 bp, 7 predicted proteins | sample S65metaG_FD_119766 | JGI IMG/M metagenome (GOLD analysis project Ga0163163, IMG submission 119766) | Switchgrass rhizosphere microbial communities from Kellogg Biological Station, Michigan, USA - S6-5 metaG | ecosystem: Host-associated > Plants > Roots > Rhizosphere > Soil | place: USA: Michigan... | reverse complement strand
GACAAGGTCGTCGACTCGCGCACGACCAAGGAAGGCGAAGCCATCCGCCGCCGGCGTGAGTGTCTCGACTGCGGCCGCCGTTTCACCAGTTACGAACGCATCGACGAGATCGCCTACATGGTGATCAAGAAGGACGGCACGCGCGAACGCTTCGAACGGCAGAAGCTGATTGCCGGCCTCCTCAAGGCGTGCGAGAAGCGTCCGGTCAGCATTGCGGCCATCGAAGCGGTGGCCGACAAGGCCGAGGCGCTGCTGCAGGAGCGCCCCGACAAGGAGATTGCCACCGACGAGGTGGGCGCGCTGGTGATGGACGAGCTGAAGCGGCTCGACAAGGTCGCCTACGTCCGCTTCGCGTCGGTCTACCGTCATTTCCGCGACATCGGGGAGTTCATGAGCGAGCTGAAGGATCTGCTCGCGACCAAGGAGTAGCGTGGCGCTCTCCCTGCGGCACTCCACCGCGCAGCCGGAGGCAGCCAAGCCTGCCGAGCCGGCCCCGCCGCGGCGTCGCGCGGGCGACCGCAAGACGCCGGCGTTCTTCGACAACACCAAGCGGATCCTGTTCGGCATCGCCGCGCTCGTCGGGGCGCTGGCCGGCCTGCTGGCGCTCGCCAACCGCTCGTCGTCACTCACGCCCGATTTCCTCTCCGAATTCGTCCTCTACGCGCTCTCGGCCACCGACTTCACCATCCTGGTGGCGCTCGTCTTCGTGCTGGCGCGCAACATCGTCAAGCTGGTGGTCGAGCGGCGGCGCGCGCTGCCGTTCGCCCGCTTCCGCGCCAAGCTGGTGGCGGCGCTGCTTGGGATGACCTTCATTCCAGCGGTGCTGGTGCTCATCGTCGGCAGCGAGCTCATTCGCAACAGCGTGGACCGCTGGTTCAACGCGCCGATGGAGCAGGTGCTGGCGTCGGCGCAAGGCATTGCCGCCGACTACTACCAGGAGCAGCAGCGCGTCGTGTCGTCGTTCTCGCTGCGACTCTCGCGCCGGCTCGGCGCGATGGACGTCGGCTCCGCCGATCCCGCGGCGGTGCAGGCGGCGGTGAAGTCCGACGAGCCGCCGGATCACGTGGAGCTCGTCGAGGTGTTCGGCGTCACGTCGCTGGGCGCCGCGTCGTCTCAGATTCGCCCGGTGGCGAGAGTGCAGGCCGAGGGCCTTCCGACCGGTACCGACGCGAGCTCGGCGGCGCTCGCAGAGCGTGCCGTGGCGTCCGGCGCCGAAGCCACTTCCGTCGACCGGCTGGCCAGCGGCGCGGAGCTGATTCGATCGGCGATGCCGATTCGCGGCAGCGCGCAGGGGCCCGTGCGCGGCGTGGTGATCGCCAGCCACTACCTCCCACGCGACTTCGTGGCCCGTGCGCGCGGCATGACCAGCGCCTTCGAGGGGTATCAGCAGCTGCGCGTGCTCAAGGGGCCGGTCACCGGCGTCTACGTGTCGTTCTTCCTGATGCTGACGCTGATGATTCTGGTCGGCGCCACGTGGATGGGGCTATACATGGCCAAGCGCATTACCCGCCCGGTGCAGCTGCTGGCCACGGCCGCGCACGAGATCGGCGCCGGCCGTCTGGACTACCGCGTCGAGATCCAGAGCCACGACGAGTTCGGCGCGCTGGCCGAGGCGTTCAACGTGATGGCCGGCGACCTGTCGACGAGCCGCCAGCAGCTCGAGCGCTCGGCCGTCGATCTCGAGCGCCGTCATCACGACGTCGAGAGCCGCCGCCGCTACGTCGAGACCGTTCTCGAGCGCATCGCTACCGGCGTCCTGTCGGTCGATGCCGCCGGGCGCATCCGCACCGGCAACTCGGCGGCGCGGCGTCTGCTGGGGCTCGAATCCGACGTGTCGGGCCAGCGCGCGGCCGACGTGTTCAACGCGCCCGGTCTCAATCCGCTGGCGGCACTGCTGGCCGACAGCGCCACCGCGCGCGACACGCGGCCGCAGGACGTGTCGATCACGCGCGACGGCCGCGAGCTCCATCTGGCGGTGGTGATGTCGCCGCTCCGGCGCGAGGACGGCAGCCACGACGGCGTGGTGGTGGTGTTCGACGACATCTCGCCGCTCATCCGCGCGCAGAAGGTGGCCGCGTGGCGCGAGGTGGCGCGCCGCCTGGCGCACGAGATCAAGAACCCGCTGACGCCGATTCAGCTCTCGGCCGAGCGGCTGCGCCGCCATTTTGGCCAGGCACCGGAGACCACGCGCGCGCTGGTGGAGGAGTGCGCAAGCACCATCATCACCGAGGTCGAGTCGCTGAAAGGGCTGGTGGACGAGTTCTCGCAGTTCGCGCGCATGCCGGCGCCTCGCGCGGTGCCGACCGACGTGCACGCGCTGCTCGACAGCGCGCTGGCGCTCTACGACGGGCTGCTGGCCAACGTCCGCATCGAGCGCCGCTACGCCGCCGCGTTGCCCCGCGCCTCGGTCGATCCCGAGCAGATGCGCCGCGTCGTGCTCAACCTCGTGGACAACGCCGTCGAGGCGATGCACCGCAGCGGCACGATCGCGCTCTCCACCGAGCACGACAAGGTGAACAACCTGCTGCGCATCGTCGTGGCCGACGACGGGCCCGGCATTCCGCCGGCGGAGCGCGAGAAGCTCTTCCTGCCGTACTATTCGACCAAACAGCGGGGCAGCGGTCTGGGCCTCGCCATCGTCCGCCGGATCGTGGCCGAGCACGGCGGCGCCATCGACGTGACCGAGAACGTGCCGCGGGGTACCCGTTTTGTGATCGAATTGCCGTGCTGATGGCCGCTGCCACTGTTGCCGGCTTGAAAGGCCGGCTCTTATGAGGATCGGACACGCAGTCCGGCCGGACTTTCAAGACGGCCCGCCCCCGCGAAGCGGGGGCAAGAAGATACTGTCGTCTAGCGAGGCGGAGCCTTCGTGCTCTCCGGCGGAGCCTCGCTAGACCATGTCCTCGATTCTCATCGTCGACGACGAACCCGGCGTCCGCAGCGCCCTCGGCGGGGTGCTCCGCGACGAGGGCTACACGGTGGACGCGGTGGACAGCGGGGAGGCGTGCCTCGACCGTCTGAGCCGCCAACCCTACGACGTGGTGGTGCTCGATATCTGGCTGCCTCGCATGGACGGCCTGGCCACGCTGACGCGGATGCGCGAGCGCGAGTTCGACGCGGAAGTGGTGATCATTTCCGGGCACGGCAGCGTCGAGGCCGCGGTGCGGGCGATCAAGATGGGGGCTTACGACTTCGTCGAAAAGCCGCTGTCGCTCGACAAGACCGTGCTGGTCGTGCGCAACGCCCTGCGGCAGCGCCGGCTGCAGGCGGAGAACATCGCGCTGCGGGCCAAGGTGGACGCGCAGCACACGATGGTGGGCGAGAGCCACGCCATGAGCCGGCTGCGCGATCAGATTGCGATGGCGGCGCCGTCCAACGGGCGCGTGCTGATCTTCGGCGAGAACGGCACTGGCAAGGAGCTGGTGGCGCGCAACATCCACGCGATGAGCCGGCGGCGCGCGGCGCCGTTCGTCGAAGTGAACTGCGCCGCAATCCCCGAGGAACTGATCGAGAGCGAGCTCTTCGGCCACGTCCGCGGCGCGTTCACCGGCGCGGTGGCCGATCGGCGCGGCAAGTTCGAAACCGCCAACGGCGGCACCATCTTCCTGGACGAGATCGCCGACATGAGCCTGAAGACGCAGGCCAAGGTGCTGCGCGTGCTCCAGGAGCAGGTGATGGAGGCCGTCGGCGGCTCGACGCGCATCCGGGTGGATGCGCGCGTGCTCGCCGCCACCAACAAGGACCTCACCGAGGAGATTCGGGCCGGGCGGTTCCGCGAGGATCTCTACTTCCGCCTGAACGTCGTGCCGATCTTCGTGCCGCCGCTGCGCGAGCGCCCCGAGGACACGCAGCTGCTCGCGGACCATTTCATGGCGCTGCTCGCGCGCGAATACGGACGCCGGCCGAAGGCGTTCGAGCCCGAGGCGGTGGCCCTGCTGCGGCGCTACAGCTGGCCGGGCAACGTCCGCGAACTGCGCAACGTCGTGGAGCGGCTGATGATCATGGTGCCGGGCGAGGTGGTGACGGCGGCCGATCTCGCGTTTCTCGGCCAGGGCGGCCTGGTGACCGTCCGCGCTGAAGCGCCGCCCGATCGGCTGGTGCCGCTGCACGTCGCCCGCGACGATTTCGAGAAGGGGTACATCCTGCACGCGCTCGCCGTTCAGCAAGGCAACATGTCGCGCACCGCCGACCTGCTTGGCGTGGAGCGCAGCAATCTATATCGCAAGATGCGGCGCTTCGGCATCGCGCCGACGCGCCGCTCGGACGACGATCAGGAGCCGTCGTGACACTGGCGGAGCTGGCGACGCCCGCGTTGATCGTGGACGTCGGGGCGCTCGACCGCAACATCACCCGCATGGCGCGCTTCTTTGCCGGCGGCAGCTGCCGGCTGCGCCCGCACGTCAAGGCGCACAAGACGCCCGAGATCGCGCGGCGTCAGCTCGCGGCGGGATCGTGCGTGGGGCTGACCTGCGCCACCGTGCGCGAGGCCGAGGCGGTGGCGGGCTTCTGTGACGACATCCTGCTGGCGAACGAGATCGTTACCGCGGACAAAGGCGCCCGCGTGGCCGCGCTGGCGGCGTCGCGCCGGGTGACGGTGGCGGTGGACTCCGTTGAGGGCGTCGAGGCGCTGGCCGCGGCCGCGCGCGCGGCGGGCGTGACCCTCGGCGTCCTGGTCGATCTGAACGTCGGCCAGATGCGGTGCGGCGTGCTGCCGGGCGAGCCGGCGGTGACGCTGGCCGCGCGCGTGGCGCGCACGAGCGGGCTCGAGCTGCGCGGCGTGATGGGCTACGAAGGGCACGTGCAGCCGATCCGCGATCGCGCCGAGCGTGTCGCGCAGGCCGAGCGCGCGATGGCGGCGCTCGTGGACACCGCCGCGCAGCTGCGCGCGGCCGGTCTGCCGTGCGAGATCGTGTCGGGGGGCGGCACCGGCACCTACGACATCAGTGGACGCGTCGCCGGCGTCACCGAAATCCAGGCCGGTTCGTACGCGCTGATGGACACCGACTACGGCGACGTGGGCGTGCCGTTCGAGCAGGCGTTCTTCGTGCTCGGCACCATCGTGAGCCGCCCGGCGGCCGACCGTTGCGTGGCCGATGCCGGCCACAAGTCCACGACGAAAGATCACGGCCTGCCGCGTGTGCACGGTGTCGAGGGCGCGACGGTGACGTCGCTCAACGACGAGCACGCGACGATCGCCATTCCGTCCAACGCGGGGCTGCGCGTGGGTGATCGCGTGCGCCTCGTGCCCTCGCACACCGACCCGACGATGAACCTTCACGACGTCATCTACGCCGTTGAAGGGGAGCGCGTGGTCGACGTGTGGCCGATCTCCGCTCGCGGTTACAAGAACACACCGCTCGCATCTGGCAGGTAGGCAGGTGAGCAGGTAGGCCCACCTGCCCCCGGGGCAAGCGGCGGAGGATCGCGCCGCTTGACAGACCGAAAAGGTCGGATATCTAATCTGCGTGTGAGACTCAGTCTCAATATTCAGACACCCGCCGACCCGGCCGCACCCTCCGTCCCGGACCCACGCCGCATGAAGCTCCGAACCCTGCTGTTCTGGCCCCACCTGGTGGCGGGCGTGCTGGCGGGCGCCCTGATTCTGTTGATGTCGGCCACCGGCGTGCTGCTCACCTACGAGCGGCAGCTCGTCGAGTGGTCGAACTCGGATCTGCGGTCCCGCGTTCCGGCGTCGGGTCCGTCGCGCTTACCGATCGAGCAGGTGGTGGCGTCGTTCCAGCAGGCGTATCCGGAGCTCACACCGTCGAGCATCGCGGTCGGCTCGCAGCCCGACGACGCGGTGATTGTCAGCGCCGGTCCGCGGACCTTCTACCTCGACGCCTACGGCGGCGCCGTGCTCGGTGAGGGGCGGCAGGGCATGCGCCAGTTCATGTCCGACGTGCGCGCGTGGCACCGCTGGCTGGCTGCGGAGGGCGAGGCCCGCGCGACGGCACGCGCGTTCACCGGCTGGTCGAACCTGCTCTTCCTCTTCATCGTGTGCTCCGGCCTCTACCTGTGGTTCCCGCGGAAGTGGACGTGGCAGCACCTGCGGCCGGTGGTGTGGTTCTCGCGCGGCACCCAGGGAAGAGCGCGCGACTTCAACTGGCACAACACCATCGGCGTGTGGTGCCTGGTGCCGCTCGTCGTCGTCGTGGCGAGTGCGGTGCCGATGTCGTTCCCGTGGGCGAACGACTGGGTCTATCGCGCGGCGGGCGAAGCGCCGCCGGCCGGACGCCGCGGCGGCGGTCCCGGAGAGGGGGGCGCGCGGGAAGGCCGCGGCAGTGGTCGGGCGCCGCACGCATCAGCAAACGGCATCGATGGTCTTCTCCAGCGCGCGGCGCAGCAGGAGCGCGACTGGCAGACGATGACGGTGCGCCTCCCAGAGTCCGCGCGCGGACCGGTGAGCGTGGCCATCGATCGCGGCGACGGCGGGCAGCCGCAGCTGCGCTCGACGCTGACGCTCGATGGCGCCGGCGCCGTGGTTCGCTACGAGACCTTTGCCGATCAGGGCCCCGGACGTCGCCTCCGCAGCCTCATGCGCTTCGCGCACACCGGCGAGGTCCTCGGAATTCCCGGCCAGACGGTCGCGGGGCTGGCGTCGGCCGGTGCGGTCGTCCTGGTCTGGACCGGCATCGCGCTGGCGCTGCGCCGTGCGCGCGCCTGGCTGTCGCGCCGGCGGGCACGTGCCGACGTGCCGATGGTCGAAGACCCCGCGGCCTGACGCGGCGGGTAGAGGAGCGTCGCCGTGATTCTGCAGATTCCCGATGTCCTGAACGCCGAGCAGGTGGCGCACGCGCGCCGGCTGCTCAACGAGGCGACGTGGGTGGACGGGCGCGTGACGGCCGGTATGCAGGCGGCCCGCGCCAAGGACAACATGCAGCTGGCGGAAGACGATCCCGTCGCCGGCCGGATCGGCGATCAGATCCTGGCGGCGCTGCAGCGCAACCCGCTCTTCGTGTCGGCGGCGCTGCCGCTGAAAGTGTTTCCGCCGCTCTTCAATCGCTATCGCGGCGGGGAGTCGTTCGGTCATCACGTGGACAACGCGATCCGCCAGAGCCCGGTGACCGGGGCGCGCATTCGCACCGACTTGTCGGCCACGCTCTTCCTCGCCGACCCCGAGGAATACGAGGGCGGCGAGCTGATGATCGAGGACACCTACGGGGTACACGTGGCCAAGCTGCCGGCCGGGCACATGGTGCTGTACCCGTCGACCAGCCTGCATCACGTGAAGCCGGTAACGTCGGGCGCCCGCATCGCGTCGTTCTTCTGGATTCAGAGCATGGTGCGCGACGATGGCCAGCGGTCGCTGCTGTTCGATCTCGACACCGCGATTCAGCGGCTGACGCTGGACCTGCCCGATCATCCGGCCGCCGTCCAACTCACGGCGGTCTATCACAACCTGCTCAGGCGCTGGGCAGACGCCTAGCCGGGGGCCGGGAGCCGTCCTCTTGCGGAAGACCGCGAGCAGTCGGCTCCAACCTACCTTGCAGCACCCTCTTCGACGAATCGCGCTATCTCGTCGTCGTCGAAGCCCGCCTCGACCAGCACCGTGCGCGTATGCTCGCCGAGGAGCGGGGCCCGCCGCCGCGGATTGGGCGGCGTGGCGCTCATTTTAATCGGCGACCCCAACGCTTTGAACGATCCAAGCGCCGGGTGAGTGATCTCCTGGACCAGCTCACGCGCCAGCACCTGCGGATCGCGGAAGACCTCTTCGTAGTCGTTGATCGGGCCACACGGCACGTTGTGCGCGTCGAGGAGCGCCAGCCAACGATCGCGCGGCTGCGTCATGGTGATCGCACCAATGCGACCGGCGAGATCGGCGCGGTTCCGCGTCCGCTGGTCGTCGGTGGCAAACTCGGGCATGGCCGCCCACTCGGGGTGGCCGAGGACGGCGCACAGCCGTTTGAACGTACGGTCGTTGGCCGCGCCGATCGTGACGAAGCCGTCGGCACAGGCAAACGCCTGATAGGGCGCGCTCATGCGATGCGCCGAGCCAAGCCGGTCCGGTACACCGCGCCCCGAGAAAAATTGCGTCGCCTCCCACACCGAGAGGCCGACGCCAGCGTCGAGCAGCGACGTGTCGATGTGCTGTCCGTGGCCGGATCGGTGGCGATATTCGAGCGCAGCCAGGATGCCGACCGTCGCGAAGAGCGCGGCGCCAAGGTCAGTCAGCGGGATGCCAGACTTCACTGGTGCCCCGTCGGGCTCGCCGGTCACCGACATGATGCCCGACACCCCCTGTGCCACCAGATCGAAGCCGCCTTTCGCTTTCATCGGCCCGGTCTGTCCGTACCCGGAAATGGAGGCGTAGATGAGCCGCGGGTTGAGAGCCGCAAGCGCCGGATAGTCGAGGCCGAGCGCCGTCATCACACCCGGACGAAAGTTCTCAACGAGGACGTCGGCCGACTGCGCCAGGCGCTTCACGATCCCGACGCCCGCTGGCGTCTTCAGATTGATGACGATGCTGCGCTTGCCACGGTTGACCGCGTTGAAACTCGGACTGTCGGTGCCGATCGCCCCCGCCATCGTTCGCGACGAATCGCCGTCCGGCGACTCGACCTTGATGACGTCCGCGCCGAGGTCTCCGAGTTGCATCGCGCAGAACGGTCCGGCCATCACCTGCGTGACGTCGATCACGCGCAGGCCTTCGAGCGCCGCAGCCGTCGGATCCATCGCGGTATTCAATCACGAAGCCTGGGCGCCCGCGGGACGCATACTAAGGTGACCCCGCGCCCGCCACGCGGGACTGGAGGAGCCGTGGCCACCCCCGAGACGATCTTCGTGGTCGAGCCGCCGTTTGCGTTTTTCACCTTCAACCGACCCGAAGCGCGAAACGCGATGACGTGGGCCATGTACGACGCGCTGCTCGACGCGTGCGATCGGGTGGACGCGGATCCGCGAGTCTTCGTGTGGATCCTCCGCGGGGCCGGCGGCAAGGCCTTCGCGTCGGGCACCGACATCGCGCAGTTTCAGAGCTTCCGCACGCCGTCGGATGCGATGGGATACGAGCGGCGGATCAGCGCCGTACTCGAGCGCCTCGAGCGCGTGACGAAACCGACGATTGCGTGGATCGAAGGGTTCGCGGTGGGCGCCGGTTGCGCCATCGCGCTGACCTGCGATCTGCGGGTGGCCACCGAGGATTCAGCGATCGGGATTCCCGTGGCTCGCACCCTCGGCAACTGCGCGTCGACCGCCACCTACGGCCGCCTGCTCGATCTCGCGGGTCCGGCCCGGGCGAAAGAGATGCTGTTCACCGGGCGTCTCGTGCCGGCCGCGGAAGCGATGGCCATCGGTCTGGTGAACCGCGTGGTCTCAAGGAGTGCGATCGAAGGCGAGGTGCTGACGGTCGCGCGCGAGATCGCCAACAACGCGCCGCTCACGATTCGCGCGACCAAGGAGATGACGCGCCGCATCCTCGAGGTCCGCCGCCCCGCCGGCAGCGACGCGGATCTGATCGAGATGTGCTACATGAGCGCGGACTTCGCCGAAGGCATCAGCGCCTTTCTCGGCAAGCGCAAACCGCAGTGGACCGGCAGGTAATCAGCGCGCCGCGGCGGCGACGGCAGGTGAGGATGTCACCTCGCGCGAAGCGTCGGCCGGATCCTCGAGCTCTTCGTCGGGCTTGATCCAAAACGCGAGCACGGCGCCGATCAGGAGCAGCACGATGCCGGCGACGAACGTCAGCTCCCAACTACCGGTCGTGTCGACGATATAGCCGCCGATGAGCGGCGACAGGATCGCCGCCAGCGCGGAGCCGGAGTTCATGAAGCCGCTGGCGAATCCCGAGTAGCGCGGCGCGATGTCCATCGGGATGGCCCAGAACGCGCCCACCGTGAACTCCGCGAAGAAGAATGCGAGACAGAGACACAGCACGACGACGGTGAGGTTGTGCACCATCAGCACCGGCACCATGAAGACGGTGGAGAGCAGGAAGCCGAAGATGATGATGTTGCGTCGCGCCTTCTTACGATCGTGTGTCCTCTCGAAGATCCGATCGCTGACGACGCCGCCGAGAAAATCGCCGAGCGTGCCGCCCAGGAACACGCCAGAGGCAAAGAGCGCCGAGCTGCTCAACTTGAGCTGATAGCTGTGGAGAAAGTACGACGGGATCCACGACAGGAAGAACCACAGCGTCCAGCCGTAGCAGAAGTAGACCAGCGTCACCGGGACCATCCGCGCGGCGAGGCGCGCAAACGGCACACTGGCCGCCGTCTTCACGCGCTTGGCGGG
>Ga0163163_10006495_pt1 | contig 10233 bp, 6 predicted proteins | sample S65metaG_FD_119766 | JGI IMG/M metagenome (GOLD analysis project Ga0163163, IMG submission 119766) | Switchgrass rhizosphere microbial communities from Kellogg Biological Station, Michigan, USA - S6-5 metaG | ecosystem: Host-associated > Plants > Roots > Rhizosphere > Soil | place: USA: Michigan... | reverse complement strand
TCGCGCTTCGATAGTCATCGGTACAGGCAGTCTATCGTTTGAGATGGTCCGAGCTCTTGTGGAACGGCTTCCGATCATGATCGCGCCGCGCTGGGTCTCCGCCGCGGCCCAGCCTATCGGCATCGAGGACCTCCTCCAGTACCTCATGGCTGCGTTAGACCTCGCCCCCCAGGCTAGTAGGATATTTGAGATCGGCGGATCCAACCGCGTATCCTACGGCGGATTGATGAAAGAGTACGCACGACAGAGGGGGCTGAAACGCATCATCATCTCAGTGCCCTTCCTGACGCCGCGATTATCGAGCCTCTGGTTGGGCTTGGTCACTCCGCTGCACGTCCGAATTGGACGCAAATTAATCGATAGCGTGCGGTTCCCGACCATAGTCGAAGATAAGACGGCGCTGACCGAATTCCCAATTCGCCCTAGCGGATTTCGCGAGGCTATGGCGGCGGCCCTTCAAGTAGACGGGCTAAATCTAATGGTCGATTCGAGAACAATGCACGTTAGCGCACCTCCAGCCCCTGCCTTCAGAGCGATCCGCAGAATAGGGGGCGCCACGGGCTGGTACTACGCGGACTGGCTGTGGCAATTACGCGGTTTGCTGGACGGTTTGTTCGGAGGGATTGGACGCAGAGCCGGGCGGCGCGATCCTGAGTGGCTACTCGTCGGCGATGCCGTGGACTTCTGGCGCGTCGAGGTGATTGAACCTGACCGCCTCCTTCGGCTAGTCGCGGAGATGAAGGTACCCGGACGTGCTTGGCTGCAGTTTGAAGTGACGGGCGATTCAACGGGATCCGTTATACGGCAAACCGCCACGTTCGATCCAAAAGGACTGCTAGGACGCGCCTATTGGTATGCCGTTTTTCCGCTTCATCAATTGGTTTTCGCGGGAATGCTGAATGGCATCGCCAACGCCATCAGTAGCAGCGAGTAACGTTTTGTGTACGAGATGGACGTCCGCGACTTGCTCCGGGTGCCAGAATGGTCTTTAACGCGAGGTTGCGCCATTGAAGATCGCCACCTTCAATATCAATAACATCAACAAGCGTCTGCATAATCTGACGGTGTGGCTAGCGAAGGCGCAGCCCGACGTGGTTTGCCTCCAGGAGTTGAAGGTAGAGCAGCGAGCATTTCCGGCAAGCACTCTGCGAGAACTGGGCTACCACGGAGTCTGGCTGGGCGAACGTTCCTGGAACGGTGTAGCGATCCTGACGCGGGATCACGGCCCGGTGCTGACGCGATCCAGTTTGCCTGGCAATCCTGAAGATCCCCAGGCTCGCTATATCGAGGCCGCGGTAGATGGTGTGCTAATCGCTTCCATTTACCTGCCGAACGGAAGTCCTCAACCCGGTCCGAAGTTCGACTACAAATTATCCTGGTTCGAACATTTAATCGAGCACGGGGCGGGACTCATAAAGGCCGGAGTTCCTGTCGTCTTGGAGGGCGATTATAATGGCGTGCCCACTGAGCAGGACATCTATCCAACACGATTACTTAATAGGAACGCGTTGATTCAACACCCAACTCGACAGGCGTATGCGAGGCTGTTAGCTCAAGGGTGGCATCACCGAGTAGAAAAAAAATGAATCGGTTTGCCTTTCAGGGATTCAACCCACGTACGTCTAAGTAACAAAACGGTTGTTTCAATCTGCACAGCTGCGGGACGACTAACAGCGTTTCTCGCCGCTTTTTTCACGTGGACTAACATCCTTGCTCCTCCACCTAAAGTCTGTACCATTCCGGCCGAAGGTTTCATACATGAGCGCTGTCGCTTTCCCGCCGATGCTAGAAATACGCGATACTCCCGCTATCAGTGAAGGGCTCGAACGCGTTTTTTACGTTCCGTGCCCGAACTGCGGGTGCACCGTCAAGCCTATTCCGTGTACGCTTTGCGGCGGGGCCGGATTCGCTGAAGTGCTACGGCATTAATACCGACCGTTCCTGTTTCACTTTTCAGCGACGGAGGGCAAATTTTGCCTCTACAGCAACCGGACATCCATGGTCCCGATGGGAGGCATTATAGAGCTTCTAAACGGTCCTTTCGATGGGGTTCGCCTTATGGATGTCCGATACGAAGGCGAAATTCATTATGATGTTCACGAATGATATGGAGAACCACACCGAAGTAGTCAAAACAAAAACCGCCTGATTACTTCTGAGAACAGCCCAGTTCCGGTCCCAATATGAATAGGACCGCACTCATGGGTCGGAGGTCCTGGCGTCGTTCGGTGGGCCGGCTTTTGCATGGACGTTATCCCTTGAATGGTTCTAGGTTTTGTTGTAATCAAGGCACTTTTCATTGGCGGTATTGTCCATTTTGCGCCGGATCAAACTCCCGACTAATGCCGGGATGGGATTGCTCGTGGCGGAAAGGGATGCCAGGCTTAGGCCATGGCCGGGCGGGTTTGGCCAATCCTCGGCGGACTAGCCATGGCAGCGGGAATCCTGCTGCTCATTTGGGCCAGACAGCGACGCCGGCGGCGATGGATCAGCGAGAGAAAACGCCACGTGGAATGGGATTATTTCAGGTGGAAGCGGTGAGTCCCGTTACCGTGAATAGGGCCGCTTCTGGAGACCGGCCCATCGCCTGACTCTCTGAGTCCGGTCTTCGGATCGGCCCGTTTAGTCGGGAAACAATTTTGGGCCCTTGAGGCTCTAACCCGGCAAAAGTATCCGAATCCCGTACTCCTGTGGCCAGGGCGAATCGGTTTGCCCTGGCCCTTTTTTAAGCCGAAAGGGGGCTCAGTTCCGCGAAACATTTTCGCTACCGGCTCGCTCCGACTATAAACGGCAGGTCAAAGAACATGTCCTTTTCATCCTGCCGGGCCGGAGGGCGGCCAAAGTGTCTTATCCCCCCCGCCCCCGGCTTCACCGATCTCCCTGACGGAGCGGCTTCGGATCGGCCTTTTGTATTTCAGCCGATCAGTCCTCCCGGTCATCCCTGCTAGCTAAGGTGGCATATCCCTTGGCCATCTTCGGCGGATCGCTCGGATTACAAGCAGGGCACGGCGGACCGGCGCCGCCACAGTCAGGCGTCCGCGCGGTCGCTCTCTTCACCCCAAGACTTGTCGATGTGATCCTCGCCCACCCAGAGCGCTCCTCCACAGATTGGGCAAACAGTCGATTCGCTCACGCTTCAGGGTAGCCGCGATAATTCAACGTGAGTAACCATCTTTCGATCTGTAGTCGTCTAGCAATGCGTATGGTGCTCTGCGCATTCTGTAAAATCCGTGAGGCCCATTTTTACGATCACGGTGTTCCGGTTTGCCGCGATTGCTTGGACATCACGCTTTGGCATGAAGCCGACCTTTATCGTATTGTTAGGGGCGCCCGCAGCCCGACCGCCTCAGTCCAAGTAGCAGGCCCCGCGCCGGAAACAATCTCACGGGCGATCATGGAAGCCATGAAGATCGACGTGAGCGATGAGGAACTAAAGCTCATCACCGAGGCCCTGGAACACTACTACGCTTACACGCGGGCAGCCCAGCGCGACTCGCGCTATCAGGAGTTGGCGGACCGGCTGAAGGAAAGTGCCTCGCCGGAGGATGCACCCGTTCAGAGGATCAGTCCGAAGAGGAAGCGCTAGAAAAATCGCCTACGGCTTTATCTATTATCTTCGCTGTCTTGGGGTTTTGGAAAGGCCTGAGCGCGTCAACCGCCTGGCGGTAGGCCCCGATATACCGTCCCGAGGGATTCTAACCTACAACCCTTCGGTTAGAGCGGAGTGAGTTGTAGTAACTAACTGAAACTTCAGGCACGAGTGGCACTCAAAGTAAGCCTAGGAAGCGGTTTGGCAACGGTTAATGGGGGCCTAAAAGGGGTCGTGCGTTGCGGCTTGAAAGGCACCTGAACATTTGATTCGGTGTTTGGATCTTACCTCCGAGGGAGGCAGTAAGCCATGCCTAACACTGTTCAGCGCGAGTTGCGGAAGGGAATGATGGGATCAAGCCCTAGCCGAAGGATCGTTCGGGCAAAAATCTCAGTCAGGGCCGTATAAAATCGGGCTCTAAAGAATAGATCTCCTTCAGGGCCGCACCTATGGCGCTTAGCCGTTGATATACTCCACCTATACAGCTCACGTTCTCCTACCGCGGCGTCGGGGAGCGCTGCGGAATGACATCTGATGTTATGCCCCGAATGCAAGCTCGACACACTCACTGACACCGGAAGGTGCCAGCACTGTAACGCTACGCTTGCCACCGAAGATGTTCCCACCGCCATCATGGAAGATCCCATGGCGACCGTGGCTATGGCGCCGTCCACGACACGTCGGCGCACGGTTTCTACGCGCAACGTGTCCTCCGATCTTGCAGCGGGTGCAATGCTGGGGGAACGCTACGAAATCCTGCAAATCCTCGGGGAAGGCGGCATGGGCGCCGTCTATAAAGCGAAAGATGTCGAAGTGGAGCGCGTCGTCGCGATCAAAGTCATCCGCCCGGAGTTGGCGAACCACCCGGATATTCTGGCTCGTTTCAAACGCGAATTGGTTCTCTCGCGGCAAATCACTCACCGCAACGTTGTCCGAATCTACGATCTCGGCGAAGCGGATGGCATCAAGTACATCACGATGGAGTTTGTCGAAGGCCGTGACCTCCGGTCTGTGATTCGAAGCGGAACTCCAATGAGCCTGCCAGAAAAGGTGAAGGTAGCGGCGCAGATCTGCCGGGCTCTCAACGCGGCTCACGCCGAGGGCGTGGTTCATCGCGATCTCAAGCCGCAGAACATTCTAGTCGAAAACACCGGACGCATCGTCGTGATGGACTTCGGCATCGCGCACTCCATGGAGGAATCGAGCTTGACGTCGACGGGCATGCTGCTTGGCACGCCCACGTACGTCTCGCCCGAACAAGCCAAGGGCGAGAAGATCGACCCGCGGTCGGACATCTATTCGTTCGGAATTGTCTTCTACGAAATCCTAACCGGGAAAGTACCATTCGAGGCCGAGACCGTTGTGGGGTTGCTGCTGAAGAGACTCCAGGAGCGGCCAATTCCACCGATCGAGCGCGATAAGGACATTCCGCAGGGCTTGAGCGATGTGGTTATAAAGTGCCTTGCGGTCGAGCGGGAGGCTCGTTATCAGTCCGCTGAGGAGGTAGAGCAGGATCTCGCCGCGTGGCTCGACGCTCCCGCGACGTTCCGCACAAAAGTGAATGCGATGGCAGTGTCGGATTTACCCGCCCAAGCCGCGTCGCCCGGAACCATCGTCACTCCGGGCATGGTGATGATGGAGAAATCGAACGCCTGGAAATGGGTCACCATTTCGCTGGTGGCTGCCGCCATTGTCATCAGTGCTGTGTTTGCCTTTTTTAAGCTTCGCGTGATGCCGGTGGGACCTCATTCGCCCGTCACCGTCGTGGTCGCGGATATTGCGAATCACACCGGCGATCCGATTTTCGATCGTACCCTTGAACCCATTCTGAAGATTGCGCTGGAGGGTTCGTCCTTCGTTAGCGCGTACGACCGGACGCAGATGCGCGCCCTAGGCGTGCAACCGATTCCCGCCAAGCTCGACGAACTGGCCGCACAACAAATTGCCATCGGACAGGGATTGAACGTCGTCGTATCTGGCTCGCTTGACCGGGATGGAAGCGGATATAAGCTTTCGCTGAAGGCAAAGCAGGCCGTCACGGGGAACGACATCACGATTGCCGAAGACGGCGCCTCGAACAAAGATCAAGTCCTGGCAACCGTGTCGCAGGTTGCGGCGAAGGTCCGAAAGGCTCTGGGCGATGACACCTCGGAGGCCGCGCAACGGTTTGCCATGGAAGCCCTCTCGGCCTCCTCGTTAGAAGCGGTGCGTGAATATTCGACGGCCATGGATTTCCTGTCCAACGGCAAATTCGAAGATGCGCGACAGAGCTTCGCGAAATCCACGGATCTTGACCCGAACTTCGGACTTGCCTATGCGGGAGCGGCGATCGCTTCCGTCAGCATCAATGAGAGGGATCAAGCTGAAGACTACGCCCGCCAGGCGATTCAGCATATCGACCGGATGACGGAGCGCGAGCGCTACCGCACGCGCGGCATGTTCTACGTCGTTACCGGGAACCAGCAGAAGTGCGTGGAAGAATATTCGACACTGGTCGGCAAGTACGCCTCCGACGTTGCGGCTCACAATAATCTCGGAGCGTGTTACAGCCATCTGCGGAACATGCCGAAGGCGATCGCGGAAATGTCGAAGGCTGTCGAAATCCTCCCGAAGCGCGCTTTATACCAATTCAATCTGGCTCTGTATTACGCCTACGCAGGCGATTTCGTCGCCTCGGAAAAGACGGTGCGGGCCGCTCAAAAGTTGAATCCGGGATACGGCAAGGGATACGTGACACTAGCGTATTCTTTGCTCGGCCAGGGCAAGATTGAGCAGGCCTCCGCGGCGTACCAGCAACTCGCGGGGTTGAATGCCAACGGAGCGTCGCTGGCCGCCTCCGGGCTTGGGGATCTTGCGCTTTATGAAGGGCGCTTTGCAGAGGCAGGGCAAATTTTGGAGAAAGCCACCACCACCGACCTTGCCGCCAAAAAGACTGAGGCCGCGGCCTCAAAACAAACGGCCCTCGCGTACTCCGAAATGCAGCGGGGCCAGAAGAGCAACGCTCTGGCTGCCGCCGATCGCGCGTTGACGGCGGAGAAAGACCTTCGAACCAAATTTCTCGCCGCCCGCGTATTCGTGGAGGCCGGGCAGACCGCGAAGGCCCAGGCACTCATGGCGGACCTATCGAAGGAACGTCTCGCCGAACCTCAGGCGTACGCCAAAATCATCGAGGGCCTGATTGCATTGGGGTCCGGCGACGCCCGGCAAGCGATTGCATCTCTGACAGCCGCCAACCAACTGGTGGATCTCTGGATCACCCATTTCGATTTGGGACGTGCCTACTTGAAGTCGGGCGCGTTCATCGAGGCGGATTCCGAATTTGACCGCTGCATCAAGCGCCGAGGTGAGGCGATGGAACTGTTTATGGACGATATCGCCACGTATGGATTCTTCCCGGCCGTTTACTACTATCAGGCTCAAGTCCGCGAAGGCATGAAGAGTTCGGGCTCTGCGGATTCCTATCGGACCTACTTGACCATTCGTGGAAAAGCCGGCGAGGATCCCCTGCTTGGGGAGATCCGCCGCAGGCTCGGTCACTAAAGCAACCGGTTGTTTATCCGCTACCTGCTCTGTTTCACCAAGTTCGACGGTCCACTCTGTTTGCTGCTCACCGTTGCCGTGACCAGATAGACATACAGAGTGGAGTTCTTGGAACTCGTATCGCAGAAGTTGAAGGACCCATCGCAAAGCGGATCCGCGGGAACTGAGCCAACAGCGGGATGCCACACACCGATCTTTGCGGGTGGATTGCTAGGCGTGATCGTGCACGTGGTGGCTGTCGTATTTTTGGGACAGGTGCTGCGCCAGACCTGGTATTCCGTTACGTGACCCACGTTCGGGGCACTCCACTTCAGATCGATCGAGAACCTCGCAGGGGTGGCACTCAGGGCGTTCGGCGCGTTCCCCAGAGAGATTGCCGAGTCGAGGTCGAGTTCGCCGCCGAGATCGTATCCAGAGCCCAGGTCATAGCCCGAACCCAAATCGTAGCCAGAGCCTAGATCGTAACCCGACCCTAAGTCATACCCGGAGCCTAGATCGTATCCGGAACCAAGGTCGTAGCCGGATCCCAGATCATAGCCGGAGCCTAGATCGTCCAATGTAATGTCCAGCGAGTAGCCGAGCGGATCGCGCCGCGCACCCACCTGGCGAAGATCAAGGTTCGACCAGTCGTCGAACCCTGGCGGAATCGCCGTAATAGCCCCGTTGAAGCCGAGATCCTGGGCAAGCGATGTACTCAGGGTATTCCCGTCTGCATTCCAGTCGATCGGGCGGGCGCTGTAGCTATAACCATCCACGCGAACCGTTCCAGACGGGGGACCTGACGCCAGTATCGGAGACCCATCACAGTGCTTCGTGGCGGGCGACGTCTGGAGCGTCTGATCCAAAAAGCTGGTCGAAAATGGCGCATACCAGCGCGGAAGATAGGGCAACGTGCCGGTGGTCAAACCGAACGATTCGTTCAGGCTTGTTTCGTTGATCGCCGGCAAAGCCTGCCCGGAGTAGTTGATTAGAGGATTGCCGCTTAAGTCCAGAAGCCCGCGCACCTGATACAGGTAGCTCATGATGCTCTGATAGTTTGGCTTACAGTTCAGCTCGTTTGGCGCACCGCCATGTCGCAGCCCGAGATTGTGACCAAGCTCATGCATGATCGTGGATGCCTGCATGAATTCGCTGCCAGTACCGCCATCCCAGAGGCCCAGCGTAATCATCAGATCTCCGCCAAGCAGATCGGAGACGCCGGAATTGCTGCGCGGGACTCCCGTATTGAGCACCAGCCCCCAGTTGGTGAAGTTGCCGCTGACGCCGGCGCCGGTGGTGATCGTAAAGGTTGTGGTGGTATGTGCGCCCACCGTGTACGTTGCATTCAGGTTCGATCCGGCAGGCGCGCCCGCCACGGTAACGGTGTCCCCGGAGTTCAGGCCGTGCGCTGTTTTCGTGGTGACGATCGCCGTTCCTCCACCCGCGACGATGGATACCAGGCTCCCGTCGTTGGTCACGAACTTCGGGAAGGCCAGGGCGTGGGCCATCAGGATGTAGTGGAACATGTCCTTCCGGTTCACATCGAATTGGCTGTCTTTAATCCGCCGGTACCCTCGCTTCCAACTGACGGTTCCCGGAGGAAACTGGCAGGGCTGGGTCGAAGCCGGATCGCAGGTGAGGCCTTCATCGATAGGCTCGCCCCCCCCGTGAACCGCGCCGCCCAAAGAAGCGGACGGAATGATATAGGGATCGGGAGTCGGATCGGTCTCGAATTGTTTCCCTACGTCAAAGTGAAGGTTAATGCCTCGCGCGGCGAATGCATTGCCGACATTGTCCAATACCTGCCGGGAGGGCAAGTGCCTGTGGGCGCCGGACTGCATGTAATCCAATTCGACAAAGACATCCCGCTGATTGTCCCGGGCGCCCATCGCGTAAAGATTCGGCAGGCCTGCGGGAGGAGTGTCGCTTTCCCATGCGTCTAGAAGACCGTCTCCATCCTTATCTTGCACCGTAGTGCTCAAGATGATGGCGCCCCACGAAAGGCAGTCGACAGACGAAGGACTGCTTGGTCCGACGCTGGTCAAGATCGATGGAGTCCCACCGCCAATGAGATTGCTGACGCTGAACGTCAAATTGTCCCAGGACGAGCCCAGCGAGCCTTGGAACGCATTCGTGCCCGAAACACCGGTAGGAGTCGTGCCGTTGACTGTGAGCCGCTCCTGGAAGCTTGTATCCCCATCCCCAACAATGTGGGTCATTTTTGCGTCGGGGCCGGACAACGAGGACTGGTAGAAGCCTCGAATCGTCTGAGACATGGTGGCGTTAGTGGGGCTAAATGTATAGCCGCCGTCATAGATGGAGATTCCCCGCAGCGGGACCGCTGGTGAACCGACTGGAACAACGCCGGGAACTCTATAAATCACGACCAGACTCGCTCCTTCAGACAGGAATGCCTGATTGCTACTGCTAGGAGATTGCGTGCCGCCGGCGCCAGAGTCCGGGATCGAGACAGTGTGGGCCGGAATGAGATTCGAGGCTAAGTCGGAATCATTCACCAATCGCTGTCCGACGGGCTGGCCGGTGGCGGAATTTGCCAAGAATGGCAGAAAGCGCAACACGTCCGCTCGAAAAACAAGTAGCGGCTGCGCGTTATTCTGGTTTCCGCCTCCACCGCCTGACCCCCGGCATGCGGCCGTGTTCGCTGGCGCAATCTGTTTCCCTTCCACCTTATTGCCACGGAACAGCGCGAACTTGAGATTGGGGATCAACGAAGCGTCGGCAATGGTTTCCCAATATAAAAATGCCGCCACCACGTCCGCGTTGGCAGGCACAATGTTGTTGGTGCCCGCCATGGGAGCCATGTGTATCACGCCAGTCGCGTATGAGCCGACGCCGCCAGAGACGATGAGAGGCGTCCCCTGTCCGCGAAGACCGACTCCGCCGACAACATAGTCGCCCGTCAAGAAGTAATTCTTAAAGAGCGCGAGAGGCCCATCCTGCGCTCGAACGGCAGAAGTCGCGGATAGGAGACAGAGCAGCGCCACGATGGCCTGTGCTCTGATGGACTGAAGATGCAATGCCGATTTAAACTGTGTCCGCGAACGAACGGACGCATCAAGAAATCGGCTACGATTCTTTGCGAGGATCATTGTGGCTCCCGGATT
>Ga0163163_10006494_pt1 | contig 10234 bp, 6 predicted proteins | sample S65metaG_FD_119766 | JGI IMG/M metagenome (GOLD analysis project Ga0163163, IMG submission 119766) | Switchgrass rhizosphere microbial communities from Kellogg Biological Station, Michigan, USA - S6-5 metaG | ecosystem: Host-associated > Plants > Roots > Rhizosphere > Soil | place: USA: Michigan... | reverse complement strand
CAAATTTTCCTCGCTGCCGAATTCCCAGGTCATATCGCCGGAAGCCCACAGACCGGCGTAGCCCTCGACGAGGGCCCGTTTCACGCTGTCGTCGAGCAACCGGAGCATCCGAGCCACTTCAAATTTGCCACCCGACAGGTGCCCTTGGTCCGACGAAGTGACGAGTGCACCGCGTCGCTCCTGCGCAGCCAAATCGACACCGGCGACAGTAAGATGCCAGCGCATACCCGCGACCATTGGCGGACTGTTCAAGTAGAGGCATCGATGATTCGCGTTCAGCTTCTGCATGAGAGTTCGCGCAACTTCTCTTAAGTGAGAGGATGGCGCGCCCTCATAAACGAAGCACTGATGTTGCGGAGAGTTCGGCATCAGAGGTAATTCGAAATTCGCGGCAGAATAGGTACGGCCAGGAGGAAAACAATCCTAGAACCTCGACCTTTCGTGTCATTGCGATCACAATACGGTCTCACGGGCCAAGCTGCTCGAGAGGTTGCATGGCCCATCCCAGGTTTTCGCCGACGCACGCTTGTTGTGCCCTGGTTAGGCCGGTCTCTCACCGGATCGCTCGCTGACTGGAGCCTCTAAATAATTACGCAGCCGAATCGTGTGTCATTGCGAGCAGCGCAGCGGCGAAGCAATCCAGCTGGATCGCCACGGCGCGCTTCGCGCACCTCGCGATGACAAGGAGTGCGGAGGCGGCTACAGTTCAACTTAGTCCACTCGAGCCTGATGAAAAATGCCATTCTCGCGTTACCCCCGGCGGCCTCAGGAGCTCACGGCACCGCCACTGCCGGAAGCTTCCAGATTTGTTCGGCGTACTCGCGGATCGTTCGGTCGCTCGAGAATTTGCCCACGCGCGCCGTATTCAGAATCGCCATCTTCGCCCACGTGGCCGAGTCCCGATAAGCTGCATCCACCTTTGCCTGGGCGTCGCTGTACGCACGAAAATCGGCCAGCACGAGATACGGATCACCGCCCCCGAGCAGACTGTGATGCACCAGCGAAAAGGCTCCGTGCTCGCCCGGGGTGAAATAATCACTGCCGAGCCAATCGACAACCGCACGGAGTTCTTCGTCCCGATTGTAGATGTCCCACGGATTGTAGCCGGCGCTTTGCAACGCCTCCACTTCAGCCACGGTCAGCCCGAAAATGAAGATGTTGTCGTCCCCCACCTCCTCCTTGATTTCCACATTCGCGCCATCGAGGGTTCCGATTGTCAGCGATCCATTGAGCGCCAGCTTCATATTACCCGTGCCGGATGCTTCCTTGCCAGCGGTGGAGATCTGTTCCGACAAGTCCGAGGCGGGGATGATTTTCTCCGCCAGTGACACGCGGTAATTGGGCAGAAACGCCACTTTCAGTTTTCCCTCGATGCGCGGGTCGCCATTTATTTTGGCGCCGATGAGATTGATCGCGCGAATGATGTTTTTCGCGAGATCGTAGCCCGGCGCGGCTTTGGCCGCGAAGATGAACACGCGCGGAACGACATCCATCGAGGGGTTCTGCAGCAGACGGCGATACAGAGCGAGAATGTGGAGTAGATTCAGATGCTGCCGTTTGTATTCGTGCAGACGCTTGATCTGGACGTCGAACAACGCGTCCGGCGAAACTTCCAGTCCACATTCTGCTTTGATCACCGCAGCAAGCTGCACTTTGTTGGCGCGCTTGATCCCCATGAACTCTTTTTGAAACGCGGGATCGTTCGCGAATTTTTCGAGACCGCGCAACAGATCAAGATCACGCACCCAGTCTTCGCTTCCGAGTTTCTTTGTGATCAGTGACGAGAGACTCGGATTGCACTGGGCGAGCCAGCGGCGCGGCGTGATGCCGTTGGTCTTGTTCTGAAACTTGCCGGGATAGAGTGCGTCGAAATCGGGAAACAGGTGCTTTTTCAAGAGCTCCGTGTGTAACGCGGCGACGCCGTTTACCGTGTGCGAGCCTACGACCGCGAGGTTCGCCATCCGCACCATCTTGCCGCCGTTCTCTTCGACCAGCGAACACACGCGCATCTTGTCCACCTGACCTGGCCACATCGTTTCGACTTTCTGAAGCAGCCGCGTGTTGATATCGAAAATAATCTGAAGATGCCGCGGCAGCACGCGCTCGAACAAGGGCACGCTCCATTTTTCCAACGCTTCGGGGAGCAGCGTGTGATTGGTATAGCCGAACGTGCGGCCGACAATTGCCCAAGCAGCATCCCAGCCCATCTGGTGTTCATCGAGCAGGATTCTCATCAGCTCTGGCACTGCAATTGCCGGATGGGTGTCGTTCAGCTGCACCGCAACCTTGTCCGAAAAATTCGCCCACGTGTTGACCGGATTACGGAAATGCCGCCGCAAGATGTCGCGGAGAGAGCATGCGACAAAAAAGTACTGCTGCACCAACCGAAGCTCTTTTCCGTTTTCCGTTTTGTCGTTCGGATAAAGAACTTTTGAGATCGTCTCTCCCATCGCCTTCTCGCGCACCGCCTCGACGTAGCCGCCTGAATTAAACGCGGCGAGGTCGAAGTCCTTGGAGGCTTTGGAAGCCCAGAGTCGAAGCAGGTTAACCGTCTTGGTGCCGTAACCGGCGATCGGAATATCGTGCGGCACGCCGATGATCGTCTGCGTTCCGACCCAGCGCGGTCGGGAGTTGCCGCGATCATCAAAAATATTTTCCACACGTCCATACAGCCGCACTTCCTGCGTGTAATCAGCGCGAACCACTTCCCACGGATCGCCAAACATTCCCCAGCGATCGGGGTGCTCGATCTGATGACCTTGCAGGAACTCCTGCTTGAAGAGTCCAAATTCGTAATAGATGCCGTAGCCCAACGCGGGATAATCCAGTGTCGTGAGCGAATCGAGGAAGCACGCGGCCAGGCGGCCCAAGCCACCATTACCGAGTCCCATATCAAACTCCGCCTCTCGCACTGCGTCGAAGTCAACGCCGAGCGCCGTAAGCGACTTGCGTGCTTCGTCCGTCAAGCCAGTGGCCAGCAGATTGCTCTCAAACAACCGGCCCATCAAATACTCCATTGAGAAGTAGTAAACGCGCCGGACGTTCTCGTTGTTGTGGACGGATTGGGTCTCGATCATCCGCTCGTGAATGCGGTCACGTGTCGCCAGCGCAGTCGCAACCCACCAGTCACGCGGCGTCGCCGCACCGGGATGTCGGGCCAGAGTAGAAGTCAGATGATGTAGGATGATGGACCCAAACTCGCCACCGGCGCCAGCGGTCGGCACGCCATTTGCAGACGTGCGTTTTTGCCCGTCTTTGGAAGGCGTCGTGGGATGAGGAGGTGTCGTGGCGAACGTCGGCATGGGAAAGAGTTAAGACCAAAGGAGAATCATGATTCGTGCCATTGCTGGCAGTGCCGGCTTCTATTTTTGAAACCGGCGAGACAGTTCATTGTGATTCAATTCAATGTACGTCGGGCGGCCAGATGGACTCGTGAGCGGCGTTTGGGTGGCGAATAATTCGGTGACCAAAACGCGCAAATCAGAATCCCCGGCGGCCGACGGCAGCCGAACCGCTTTGAGGGCAGCCAGTCGCGCGAGTTCATCGCGCGCCAACTCGGGATTTGAATCCGGCCAACGCCCTTCGCGAAATGCCCCTAGCAGGTTCCGGAGAAACGCCTCGGCATCGGCCGGCTCCATCCAACCCGGAACTGCCTCGACGCGATAAAAATTTCGGCCGAATTCTGAAATTTCGAACCCATGGGCGTTGAGAAATACGAGCCGATCGAGCAGCAACGACGCCGAAATTGGATCCAGTTCCATCGGCACCGGCAGCAAGAGACGCTGGCTGGGCACAGTACCGGCACGAAATTGCTCTTTCAGTCGCTCAAACCAAACGCGTTCGTGGGCCGCCCGGCGGTCGAGCAGTACCAGTCCTGCCGCCGTCTCGAACAAGGCGTAGCTGCCATGCGCCAATCCCACAAACCGCCACGCCAGCGTCAAGGGAGCTTCGGTCGGCGGAATTGTGTAGGAAGGTGCTGCGCTCGCCACGCTTTCAGCCGGCCGCGTGAACGGACCGCTCGACGCCGCCCGCACAAATGATCCGCCTCCCAGCGGTACGCTGACCGCCACAGCGCGGGTCGGCGTCTCGATTGGCGGACGTGAAATCGCGGGCATCGCGTTCGTGAGGTCGGCGGAATTCGGAGCAGTCGGTGCGGGCTCGATCATCCGCACGCCAGCATCACCGAGTTCTCGCAAGCGTTGCAACACTGCGCGAATCACAAAACTCCGCACCGTCGGCTCACTCCGAAATCGCACCTCACGCTTGGCCGGATGGACGTTGACGTCCACCGCCGAGGGATCGCAGTCGAAGAAAACGAAAGCCAAAGGATAGCGCCCCTTCGGGATCGACTCGTGATAACTTTCGATCAGCGCGTAACTGAGCGTTCGACTGTCAACCGGCCTCTGGTTCACAAACACAATCATTTCGTGGCGCGTACCACGTCCAATTCCTGGACGGCCGATCAGGCCACTGAGACGCAAGCCCGTTTCCGCAGCATCGAGCGACACGAGCGATTCCGCCGTTTGTCTCCCAAAAATCTCTGCAATGCGTTGCGCGAGGGTCGCGCATTCCGGTGATCGGAAAATGACCCGACCGTCCTCGATCAGCGTGAAGGCCGTCTGCGGACACGCGAGCGCGTAAAGCCGCACGCATTGAACGATGTGCGCCGCTTCCGTCTGATCCGTCTTCAAAAATTTTCGGCGGGCGGGGACGGAATTAAACAAATGGGTCACCTCGATGCGGGTGCCCACCGGTCGGCCACAATCGTGCACGTGCACAAACTTCCCTCCGTTCACCAGAACTTCGGTACCGACGTCCGATCCGGATTCACGGGTTTGCAGCTCGAACCGTGACACGCTTGCGATTGAAGGCAGCGCTTCTCCGCGGAAGCCATAGCTCGAAAGGCGGTCCAAGTCAGCCGCCTCGAGAATTTTGCTCGTAGCGTGGCGTTCCAACGCGAGCAAGGCGTCATCGCGCGACATGCCCAGCCCGTTGTCCTCAACCCGCATGAGCGAGCGACCGCCGTTTCGAAATTCGACCTCAATGCGGGTAGCTCCCGCATCGAGAGAATTTTCAACGAGTTCTTTGACCACAGCAGCGGGTCGCTCAATCACCTCACCAGCAGCGATCTGATTGGCAACCCGGTCGGAGAGAATGCGAACTTTGGCCATCGGCGCCCAAACCAATTGCGGAATGCGACAGAACGGAAGCGCAGAATGTGAGACTCGGCCTGCACGCGTCGCAAAATTGGGGAAAGAGCTTCTGCCGCAAACAGGTCGCGGATCGTCGCAGGCCAGCGCGCTTGCGCGCGCTCCGAGGTTCGAATGTAGGTTGCGCGCTAGCCGCGCAACGGATCGAAAGCGAACGGCGATTGGTTCCCGAACCGTGGCGCGACGAGCGCGCCACCTACATCGATCTCTGCGCTACTTCAGCAATTTCTTCCAGCGCGCAAACTGCTTCCCGACCTGAGCGGGGCCAGGCATTCCCGTGCCCACGCGTTTTGCGAGCGCACGCTTTAAATCGAATACCGTGACCCAGTCGGATCCAAAACTCGGATGCACCCGCTGTACTTCTTCCGTCGGCAAGTGATCCAGCGCCACGGCATTCTTTTCCGCCAGGCGAACCACGGCCCCCACGGCGTGATGAGCGTCGCGAAATGCCACGCCCTTCAAAACCAAATAATCCGCGAGATCAGTCGCGAGCAGCGCCGGATCGGCCACGGCTGCCGCACACCGATCCGGGTAAACGGTGGTGCCTTGCAGCGTTCCCGCGAGCACGTCGGCGCAGAGCGCCGCCTGATCGAAGCTATCGAACACCGGCGGTTTGTCCTCCTGCAAATCTCGATTGTAGGTCAACGGCAGGCCTTTCGTCAGCGTGAGCAGCGTATGAAGATTTCCCTGCAACCGGGCTGATTTGCCCCGCAACAATTCGCACGAATCCGGATTCTTTTTCTGCGGCATCAACGACGACCCGGTGCAAAATGCGTCAGGCAGCTCCACGAATTTAAACTCGGCGCTGCTCCACAAAATCAGGTCTTCTGCCATTCGCGACACGTGGACGCCGAAGAGCGCGCAGGCGGTGGCGAATTCGATGAACACGTCGCGATCAGCCACCGTGTCCATCGAGTTCTGGGTGACCTGCGGCCGACCCTTCGCATCAACGAAACCAAGGGCTTTGGCAGTGAACTCGCGATCGATCGGCAACGTGGTGCCGGCGATTGCTCCCGATCCCAACGGACACCAATTCGCATGCGCGGCCACCTCGCCAAACCGGGCTCGGTCGCGATCCAGCATTTCCATCCACGCAAACAGATGATGCGCGAGGAAAACCGGCTGCGCGCGCTGCAAATGCGTGTAGCCCGGAATGAGCACGGACCGGTTGGCCTCAGCCAAGCCCAATAATGCGCGTTGAGCGCCCAAAATCTTTTCGCCGAGCACCCCGCATGCGAATTTGAAAAACAACCTCATGTCAGTCGCGACCTGGTCGTTGCGACTGCGCGCCGTGTGCAGCTTCGCCGCCGCCGGCTCGCGCTGGGTCAAGGCCTGCTCGATGTTCATGTGAACGTCTTCCAACTTCGTGTCCCACGAAAATTTGCCGGCAGTGATTTCGGCAAAGATTGCATCCAGGCCTGCATGGATGTCATCGCGCTCTTTCGTCGTGATCAGTCCCACGCTAGCGAGCATCGCCGAGTGCGCCTTGCTCCCTGCGATATCAAACGGAGCCAGCCGGCGGTCGAACGACACGGATTCACTGAACTGCAGCATGAGTTCGGCGGGGCCGGCGGTGAAGCGGCCGCCCCAAGTGACTTGCGAGGACTTTTTGGGCATGGCACGACGAGATGACCGTCCGCCACGCATTCGCGCAACGCGAAAACGGGGCGGCGGCGAGTCAGTTGCCATCAAAAATGAGAGGGTCCGTTGGAAATTCGAAATCCCAAGCCGCGCGCGCAAGCGCGCTGACCTACGTCGACCGCATCGATCCGTCGTAGCCCGCTGCGTGAGCAGCGGGAGGGAGAACCGCGCGATAATCTGCCTCGCATTTCCAGCGACTTCGCTCCCCCAGCTCAGACGTCCGGAAACCGATAAGTCGTATTGAAGATCAGCTGGATTTTTTTCGACACGAACACCCGGACTTTGATCTTGCCCGTCCGCGCGTCAGTTGGAATTGCTCGACCTTCAATGCGCCGCTCGTCGCCGTCGGTGTTCTTGCCCCGACCTTTGAATTCGACCACCTCACCGCGTTCGAGGCGCTTGAGATCTTCGTCAGTGATGTCGATGGAGAGCTCTCCTTTCTCGCTTTCGAAAAAATAGGGAAAAACTTTGGCCGAGTACGTGGAAGAATACGCGATTCCGTGGCGCTCAAACAGCGGCATCGTCATCGACACGCTGCCAATGTAGATCGACGTTTTCGTGGGTGCGATCGCAACCCGTTTAAAGCGCCCGATGTCTTGAGCGGGAAGCGACGTCGCGAGCGAACTTGCGAAAACCAAGGCAAGCAGCGTGGCGAAGTAACGGCTCGGCATGCGCGGAATGTGGAAGGGTCGAGGGATGGAGCAAACCGGAAATATTGGGCGCTAACCTCCCGCTGCTCACGCAGGGTGCTACGTGCCCGGAACCTTTCGGCTTCCGACGTAGATCAGCGCGCTTGCACGCGCGGTTTGGAATTCCGCGTCTTACGGGGCTCCCCTCCCGCTGCTCACGCAGCGGGCTACGAGGAGGAATAAAACCCGGATGGTTACAACGCCGCTGCGGCCCAGGATGGGACAGGGAATTCGCGGTTCAGCGCGAAGTCATTCAGCAGGTTTTGCAACCACGGTCGGCTGCACGCGCACGCTCCGATTTTCAGCATCTTCTTGTCCCCTGATTCCCGCACCGCGTAACGTTCAACCCGAACGACAATCGGCGCGGGTTCTCCGACGAGCTGGCAACTCAACTCCATGCTCTTGGTGCGCGAGTCAATCCGCAGTGTTTGTACCTGACCGTAGCGCGCGATCCGCTGATTGATGTACGTCTGGGCAGCCTTGCTCGTAAACGCGTCTTTCGCCGCTTTGAACATAAGGAAATATGGCGCTGGTACTGCGCACCGCAAGTGCCCTCGCCGTTTCCAGTCCGACGATCGACGTTCGTTCATGTCCAATCGCGTTTTCGCGCGGAGAACCAGCCCGGCAAACGGATGTCCATGGCCTGGTTAGCTGTCGGCCAGCTCTGCTCACATGAAACTCTCCAGTGCCCATTTGAAGCGTTACAAGGAAATCGCGGCCCTGCTGTGGAAGTATGGTCGTTCGGACCTGGCCCAACAAATGGCGCAACAGGATGAAATCGCCGCCACGGATACGGCGCCGCCCCCATCAGGTTCGGCCACCCCGGATCAACTTGCCGATGACTTGGAGGCCATGGGTCCGACGTATGTTAAAATCGGACAGGTACTCGCAGGGCGGCCCGATCTCGTGCCCAGCGCATACCTGAAGGCACTCGCGCGGCTGCAGGATCACGTAAAGCCGTTTCCGTTCGCTGAGGTGGAGCAGATCGTCATGTCCGAACTAGGGGTGCGAATTTCAAAAGCATTCTCGCGATTCGATGCGGAACCCATGGCGGCAGCATCGCTCGGTCAAGTGCACTATGCGGAGTTGCGAGACGGTCGCCCCGTCGTGGTAAAAGTCCAACGTCCCAACATCCGAACGCAGATCGCCGAGGACTTCGAGGTCCTGGCGGACATCGCCGTTTTCTTCGATCAGCACACCACCATGGGGCAGCGCTACCGATTTGCCCGGGTGCTCGAGGAGTTTCGATCCACAATTCATCAAGAGCTCAATTATCTCATCGAGGCCCAGAACCTCGTCGCCATTGGAGCCAACCTGCGCGAATTCCCTCGCATCCTGGTGCCTCAACCAATCCCCGACTACACGTCGCGCTCGGTCCTCACAATGGAGCATGTTCGCGGCCAAAAGGTCACGGCATTGAGCCCTCTGGCTCGACTCGACTGGAACACGGGATTGCTGGTCGAGGAACTCTTTAGGGCCTACCTCAAGCAGGTGCTCATCGATGGCGTGTTTCACGCAGATCCACATCCTGGAAATGTCTTCATCACCGATGACGGTCGCGTGGCACTGCTTGATTTGGGACAAGTGGGTCACGTTGCGCCCGGGATGCAGGAAACACTTTTCAAAGTCCTGCTCGCCATTAGCGAAGGGCGCGGCGAAGACGCGGCCCAAATTGTGGTTCGGATGAGTGAAAAGCTGAACGGTTTCGACAACGCGGAGTTCAGCCGAAAAATCAGCCATTTGGTTTCAGAGCGGCGCGACCAGGGTCTGGAACAGTTGAACGTCGGACAGGCCTTGCTCAACGTGAGTCAGCACGCGCGTGACGATGGCCTTTACGTGCCGAGTGAGTTGACCCTTCTCGGCAAAACATTGCTTCAACTGGACGAGGTCGGCCGAACTCTTGATCCCACGTTCGATCCCAACGCAGCGATTCGCAGAAACGTGACGGAGTTGATGTCGAAGCGAATGAAACGCGACCTGACTCAGGGTAACGCGTTCTCAGCGATGCTCGAAATGAAGGATTTCGTCGGGAGTCTGCCGACCCGTCTGAACGGCGTTATGGACGCCGTCATCAATGGCAACCTCGAGGTGAAGGTGAAGTCCATCGACGCTAACGTCGCACTCGAAGGAATGCAGAAAATTGCAAACCGCATCACCTGTGGGGTTGTGCTGGCAGCACTCATCGTAGGGGCATCACTGCTGATGCGTGTCGATACCCCGTTCGTTCTCTTCGGTTATCCTGGGCTCGCGATGTTACTCTTCCTCGCGGCTGCGGCTGGCGCGTTTTACCTCGTCGGAAGTATTTTTTGGCAGGATTACAAAAGCAGGAAAAAGCTGCGGTAAGGCACAACCCTTTCGAACGAATTCAACCACGGATTACACCGATTGACGCTGATCAAGACATTGAGCCAAAACCTGAAGCCCGATCAGATTTCATTTGTCGGTTCGTCATGGTCTCCGTTTTCGCTGGCTCGTTTTCTGCCCTCTGATCATCCGCGACAATCCGTGTAATCCGCGGTTTAAACGCATTGATCCGGATGTAGGTGGCGCGCTCGCCGCGCCACGTTTGATCAGGCAAACAAACCGTTGCGCGGCGAGCGCGCAACCTACGTCGGCGTTCGCCGCAACACGCTATCGACGGCCGAGGCGAAATGCGCGCGGACCTCATCTGTGTGCAAATTCACCAGTGCTTTT
>Ga0163163_10006493_pt1 | contig 10235 bp, 8 predicted proteins | sample S65metaG_FD_119766 | JGI IMG/M metagenome (GOLD analysis project Ga0163163, IMG submission 119766) | Switchgrass rhizosphere microbial communities from Kellogg Biological Station, Michigan, USA - S6-5 metaG | ecosystem: Host-associated > Plants > Roots > Rhizosphere > Soil | place: USA: Michigan... | reverse complement strand
TGTCCTACAACGGGGCGCTGGCCGCGAACGCCACCACCAGCTTCGGCTACACCGCCAACGGCGCACCCAACACCCCGACCATCACCTGCACGGCCAGCTGACCGACGGATGATCCCGACCGTTTGGGCCGGCTATAGCCGGCCCAAACGGTCGGGGGATCACGGCGTCCTAGAGTTGGCGGACCGCGGACAGCGCACGGTCCACGTCCGCCTCGCTGACCAGGAAGCTCGTGCCGAACCGCAGGTACGGGGTGGCGTAGGGCGTGACGCTGGCCGAGACCTTGAGCTCGGTGAGGCGCCCGACGGCCGCTCGCGGTGCGACGCCGGCGATCTCGCACGTGACCACGCCGGCCGACAGGTCGGTCGACCGCGGGGTATGCAGGGTCACCCGCGGGAGGGCGGCCAGCCCGTCCTTGAGCGCGGTGGCGAGCTGGTGGGTACGGTCGGCGACGCGGGCCGGTCCGATCGCGGCGTGCAGGTCGAAGGCGGGCGCGAGCGCCCACCGGTGCTCGAACGAGTGGTAGCCGCCGGGCGTGGCCAGCGGCCCGGGCGGTCCGGACGGTGCGCGGCCGGAGAGCCAGCCGTCGATTCCGTCGACGGAGAAGCTCGGGATGACCGGTGCGTACCGGTTCCACGCCTCGGCCCGACCCCAGACGAACCCGGTGCCGCGCGGGCCGAACAGCCACTTGTGGCACCCGGACACGAGAAAGTCGCAGCCGAGCTGCCCGGGCGGGACGCCCTCGGCGCCGAACCCGTGCACGCCGTCCACGCAGAGCAGGGCCCGGTCCGCCTCGGCCCGCTCGCGGTTCAGCTCGGCCAGCGCGTCGCTGATCCGCCGCACCGGAAGCTTCACCCCGGTGCTCGAGTGGACCCACGTGACGGCCACGATGCGGGTGGCCGGGGTGACCGCCGCGCGGAGCCGGCCAACCATGCCGTCCGCGTCCGCCCGCGCCGGCTCGTCGTACAGACGGACCCGCCGGACCGTGGCCCCGTCCCGGACCGCGCGAAGGCGCAACGACTCGTGGGTGGAGTAGAAGTCGTGCTCGGTGGTGAGGATCTCGTCGCCGGGGCGCAGGCGCAGGCCGGCGTAGAGCAGGCCGAGGCCCATGGTCGTCGAGTCGGTGAGCGCGATCTGGTCGGCCGCCGTGTCCAGGTACCGAGCGGCGGCGGCGAGCACGGCGTCGTCGTTGCCCGCCTCGGCCCGACCCAGATATCCGTACGGGTCGCGGTCCAGCTCCGAGCGGAAGCGGTCGATGGCGGCCCGGACCGGCGCCGGATGGCTGGCGAAGACGAAGGCGGCGAAGTGGGCCAGCGCCGGGTCGAGCTCGAACTGGCCGCGCACGCTGTCCCAGTCCCTGGGGTTGAATGTGGGTGCCGGCATGGGATCCGGGTCGCCGGTGCAGCCGGCCACCACGGCGGCGCTCGCCAGTCCGGTCGCCGCGGCCCCCGCCGCCCGCAACACGGCGCGTCGAGTCAGCATGCCCACATCGTGGCCGCCGGTCGGCCGCTGCCCAACCCCCGCTCGGCTGAGCCGGCCGTCGAGAATCCGCGCGTATCCTGGCGCCGTGGCGGCGGGCACGGATCCGACGGTGGTCAGACTCTCGGAGCTGGTCACGGCGTTGTCGTACGTCACCGACCTCGGCCTGGGCCAGCCGCTCGCGCACTGCATGCGCAAGACGGTGATCGCGTTGCGGATGGCCGACCTGCTCGGCGCGGACGCCGCCGAGCGTGAGGCGACCTTCTACACCGGACTGATGGCCAACGTCTACTGCCACGCGGACGCCGCCGAGCAGGCGAGCTGGTTCGGCGACGACATCGAGTTCAAGAGCGGCGCCTTCGAGGCGATGGACATGTCCACCCCGCAGATGATCTCGACGCTCGTGCGGCTCACGGCGGCGCGCGGCAGCGGCCTGCGGCGGGTCAGGAACGTGGCCGGCCTGGCGAGCATGCGCAAGCGGGTGACGGACTTCCTCAGCACGCACTCCACCCTGGCGTCCCAGTTCGCCGAGGAGATCGGGCTGCACCCGGCGGTGGCCGGCTCCATCCGCCATTACTACGAGCAGTGGGACGGCAAGGGTCTGCCCGAACACCTGCACGGCGAGCAGATCAGCCTGCCGGCTCGACTCACGCAACTGGCCGGCCCGGTCGAGGTGTTCGGTCGGCGCGGCGTTGAGGCGGCTCGGCGGATCGCCGTGCGGCATCGCGGCACCCAGTTCGACCCGGGCGCGGTGGACCTCTTCTGCGGCCACGCGTCCGAGCTGCTCGACGGCCTCGACGCGGCGGCCGACTGGAACTCGTTCCTCGACGCGCAGCCGACCCTGTCGCACGTCGTCACTGGCGACGCCCTCGACCAGGTGCTGCGGGCGATGGCCGACCTGGTCGACATGAAGTCGCCGTTCTTCGCCGGCCACTCCCGGGGCGTGGCCAACCTGGCGGCCGCCGCCGCCACCGGGGCCGGCTGGCCGACCGACGAGGTGACCGTGGTCCGGCGGGCGGCGCTGCTGCACGACCTCGGCCGGCTCGGCGTCTCGAACTCCATTCTGGACAGACCCGGTCCGCTGGCGCCGGCCGAACGCGAACGGGTCCGGCTGCATCCGTACCTCACGGACCGGATGCTGGCCGGCATCGATGCCCTGCGGTCCAGCCGCGTCATCGCGGGCCGGCACCATGAGCGCCTCGACGGCTCGGGGTACCCGCATGGACTCACCGCGGCCACGCTCACCCCGGCGGACCGGTTGCTCGCCGCGGCCGACGCGTACCACGCGATGACCGAGCCGAGACCGCATCGCGACCCGCTCGACCCGGCCCGCGCCGCGGAGGTGCTGCGCGACGAGGTGGCGGCCGGCCGGGTCGACGCGGACGCCGCGTCGGCCGTGCTCAAGGCGGCCGGCCAGCGCGCCTCGGTTCGGCGCGCCTGGCCGGGCGGCCTGACCGATCGCGAGGCGGAGATCCTGGCTCTGGTCGCCCGCGGTCTGTCCAACCGGGAGATCGCATCCCGCCTCGTCGTGGCGCCGAAGACGGTCTCCAACCACGTCGAGCACATCTACACCAAACTCGGTGTCAAGAGTCGGGCCGCGGCGACGCTCGTCGCGACCCGACACGGCCTGGTCGGGGCCTACGAGGCCGGCTGAGCCGCCGCTCAGGCGGACGGTGCCGCTTGCATCTGGCGCGCCTTGGCGACCAGGTGCGCGGAGACCTCGTGCAACTCTTTGCTCGGGCTGAACTGCAGGTACTCGGTCCCCGCCGCGACGATCGGGATCTGCCCGGCCGGCAGGTAAAACGCGTCGCCCGGTCCGAGCGTCTCCTCGCCCTGGTCGCTGCGGAACGTGATGACACCCTCCTGGTGATCGACTTAACGGCGATCGTAGGAACTGGACCCGGCGGCGGTCATGAGGCGATCACCCCATTTCCCGGCACCACTCGCGCCGAGGCGTGTGACCATGGTGAAGAAGGACTCACAGCGGGGGGCGGTGGTCCGCGTGGCTGCACCAGTGGAGACGGTCCAGGAGCGGCGGCGGCTCAGCACCGGAGCGATCATCTCGTTGATCGCGTTGGCCGTGCTGCTCATCTTCATCTTCCAGAACACCAGCGACATCAGAGTCCACTTCCTCTGGCTTTACTTCAGTTGGGCGCTGTGGCTGTACACGATCGTCATGGCGGTCGTTGGGGCCCTGGTCTGGTTCGGGCTGGGTGTCATGCGCCGGCACCGTCGCCGCGTCGAGCGGCGCGCCGAACGCCGCGACTGAGGCGCTCCACAGTAGACAGATTCGAGGTGGGGGATAACCCCCACCCGGAGTTGGCCGCTGTCCCCGTTCCGGCCGGGTACGCCGAAACGTAGCGTCGACGGCATGATCGAAGTACGAGAGCTGACGAAACGCTACGGGTCGACGATCGCGGTCGACCGGCTGAGCTTCACCGTCGGACCGGGCGCGGTGACCGGGTTCCTCGGTCCGAACGGATCCGGCAAGTCGACCACGATGCGGGTGATCCTGGGGCTCGACGCGCCCAGCCGCGGTGACGCGCTCGTCGGCGGTCGCCGGTACCGTGACCTCCCCTGTCCCCTGCGCGAGGTCGGCGCGGTTCTGGAGGCGCGCGCGTTCCACCCCGGCCGCACCGCCCGGGCACACCTGTCCGCGCTGGCCGCCGGCAACGCGCTCCCACCGTCGCGTGTGGACGATGTGCTCGACCAGGTCGGCCTGACCGACGCGGCTGGCCGGCGGGTCGGCGGGTTCTCGCTGGGAATGGCGCAGCGGCTGGGCATCGCGGCCGCGCTGCTCGGCGACCCGGGCGTGCTGATCCTCGACGAGCCGCTCAACGGTCTCGACCCGGAGGGCATCCGGTGGCTGCGTGAGCTGCTGCGGGAACTTGCCAGGCAGGGCCGGGTGGTGCTGGTCTCGAGCCACCTCATCAACGAGATGTCGGTGACCGCCGACCGGCTCATCGTGATCGGGCAGGGTCGGCTGCTCGCCGAGACGACGGTGGCCGACCTGTCCCGCCGCTCAGCCACGCTGGAGGACGCGTTCCTGGAGCTGACCGCCGCGGCGACCGACTTCCGGGGGTCACGATGACCTACGACTTCCGCTCGGTGGCCCGGATGGAGTGGATCAAGCTGCGCAGCCTGCGGTCGGCCTGGTGGCTGCTCGTGGCGAGCATGCTGTCCATGGTCGCGATGGGCATCGGAATCGGCCTGGGCTACCGCGGCCACACGCCGGTCGCGACCGCCGACCAGATCGTGAACAACAGCCTGGGCGGGGCGATCCTGGCCCAGCTCTTCGTCGGCGCGTTGGGCATCCTCGTGGTCACCGGCGAGTACTCGTCCGGCACGATCCGGGCCACGGTGGCCGCGGTGCCGCGCCGGTCGCTGCTGCTCGCGGCGAAGGCATGCGTCTACGGCGGTCTCGCGATCGGGACCGGGCTCGCGGCCAGCCTGGCCGGGTACCTGGCCGGACAGCTCGCCATCGCGGGCTCGCCGGTGCCGCATGCCTCGCTGGGCGACACCGCGAACCTGGTTCCGCTGCTGCTGACCGGGGTGTACCTCGGGGTGATCGGCCTGATCGGCGTCGGGCTGGGCGCGCTCATCCGCCACAGCGGCGGCGCGATCGGGGCCCTGTTCGCCGGGCTGTTCGTGCCGATGATCGTGGCCGGGTTGTTCGGCGAGGCCGGCATCCCGGTGGGCCGGTTCCTGCCGGTACTCATGCTGCTGAACTCGATATCGGTGACCGCGCCGGTGCCCGGCATGATCCCGGCCTGGGCAGCGACCGCGGTGATGGTCGGGTACGCGGCGGTCGCGCTCGCCATCGGCGGGGTCACGCTGTCCCGTCGCGACGTGTGAATCCGCCACAATGGAGCGCATGACGGCACGGGTCCTGCGAGCGCCGTTCACCGGCCGGGCGGCGCGGGAACTGCTGTTCTGCGCGCTGGGGCTCGTGTTCGGGCTCGCCGTCTTCGTCATCCCGCCCGCGTTCATCGCGCTCTCGTTCGCGGTGGGCGGGTCGGCCCGGGGCGGCGGGCCCGCGCCGGCGGCCATCCCGGCGGTGCTCGTCGTCGACCTGCTGGTCCTCGCGGCGGTCGTCCTGGCGGCGCCGCTGGTCGGCCGGTGGCTCGGCGCGGTCCACCGGTTCTTCGCCGCCTGGCTGTTGGGCGAGCGGATCGCGTCACCCGCCACACCGTGGCGCCTGCGTGCAAGCCTCGCCGACGGGCCCGGCTGGCGCGCCGCCGCGTACAGCCTGATCAAGGTGCCGCTCGGGATCCTCGAGGGGTACGGCCCGTTCTGCTGGGTCGCCGGCATCGTGGCCATCTCGTACCCGTTGTGGTGGGGCCTGTTCCGCAACCACCCGCCGGGCGTGACGCTGAGTCCGGTGCCGGTGATCACTCCACTGGGGACATTCCAGGTGTCCACCTTCGCCGGTACGTTCGCGGCGCTGGCGGCCGGAGTGGCGATGCTGCTGGCCGCGCCCTGGCTGGCCCGCGGTGCCTCCACGCTCGACCGGGCGGTCATGCGCCGGCTGCTCGGCCCCGGGCGGGTGCAGCAGTTGCTCGCCACCCGCACCCGGGCGGTCGACGACGCCGCGGCGACGCTGCGCCGGCTGGAGCGGGACCTGCACGACGGGGCGCAGATCCGCCTCGCGACAGTGGCCATGAACCTGGGCATGGCCACCGAGAAGCTCGGCTCCACCGGTACGCCGCCCGATCTGGACCAGGCCCGGGACCTCGTCGACACCGCGCACCGCGGGGCCAAGGAGGCCCTGACCGACCTGCGCAACCTGATCCGCGGCATCCATCCGCCGGTGCTCGACAGCGGCCTGGGCGACGCGCTGGCCACGCTGGCGGCCGGCAGCCCGATCCCGACCACGCTCACCGTCGACCTGCCGACCCGACCGACCCCGGCGATCGAGACCATCGCGTACTTCTGCGCGTCCGAACTGCTCGCCAACGCGGCCAAGCACAGCGACGCGCGACACATCGCGATGTCACTACGTCAGCGCGGCGAGACGGTCCGCCTGGAGGTCCGCGACGACGGGGTCGGCGGCGCGGTGCTCTTCTCCGGCGGCACAGGGCTGGCCGGCCTGGCCGATCGAGTGAGCACAGTGGACGGTCGCATCGACCTGTCCAGCCCGCCCGGTGGACCGACCCGGGTCACCGTCGAACTCCCCCTGCGGGCGTGAGACATGCGGATCGCGATCGCGGAGGACGCCGTCATGATGCGGGAGGGTCTGGTGCGGCTCCTGGCCGACCGCGGGCACGAGGTGGTCGCCGCGGTCGGGGACGCCGACGCGCTGCGGGCCGCGGTCGACGAACACCAACCGGACGTGGTGATCGTCGACATCCGGATGCCGCCGACCCACACCGACGAGGGTTTGCGGGCTGCGCTTCGGCTGCGGCGCGACCACCCCGCGGTCGGCGTTCTGGTCTTCTCCCAGTACGTCGAGACCCGGTACGCGTCCCAGCTGCTCGCCGACAACCCGACCGGTGTGGGCTACCTGCTCAAGGACCGGGTGGCCGACGTGGCCGACTTCGCGGCCGCGGTGACCCGGGTCGGCGCCGGTGGCACCGCGCTCGACCCCGAGGTCGTCAGCCAACTGCTGCGGGCCAGCCGGCAACACGACGCGCTCGCCGCGCTGACCCCGCGCGAACGCGAGGTGCTCGCCCTGATGGCCGAGGGCCGCTCCAACGCCGGCATCTCCGAGGCCCTGGTCATCACGGAGGGTGTGGTGGAGAAGCACGTGGCGAGCATCTTCGCCAAGCTCGGCCTGCCGGCCACCGAGGGTGACAACCGGCGGGTGCTGGCCGTGCTGCGCTACCTGCGCCCGTAGCTTCGCGTACCAGAGGAACTGGTCTATGGCCGCGGGCCCTCCTAGAATGCCGATGACGAGCAGGGGAGCGGCCATGAATCCACCACGCACTGTCCCGGACGAGCTTGACGCGGTGGTGGTCGGCGCCGGGTTCTCCGGCCTGTACCTGTTGCATCGCCTGCGCCAGGCCGGATTCTCGGTGAAGGTCTTCGACTCGGCCGGCGACGTCGGCGGGACCTGGTACTGGAACCGGTATCCCGGCGCGCGGTGCGACATCCCGACCACCGACTACACGTACGGCTTCGACCCGGAGCTCGAGGCGGCGTGGACCTGGTCCGAGAAGTACGCCACCCAGCCGGAGATCCTCGGGTACCTGCGGTTCGTGGCCGACCGGTACGACCTGCGCCGCGACATCGAGTTCTCGACCGGCATCACCGCCGCATCCTGGGACGCGGCCGGCAAGCGGTGGAACCTCACCACCGACCGCGGCGAGCAACTGCGGTGCCGGCACTACATCATGGCCAGCGGCTGCCTCTCACTGCCCAAGTCGCCCGACATCATCGGCGCCGGCCTGTACACCGGCGAGGTCTACTACACCAGTCGATGGCCGCACGAGGGCGTCGACTTCACCGGCAAGCGGGTCGCGGTCATCGGGACCGGTTCGTCGGGCATCCAGTCCATCCCGCTCATCGCCGAGCAGGCCAGTCAGCTGACGGTCTTCCAGCGCACGCCCAACTTCTCCATCCCCGCGCACAACGGCCCCGCCCCGGCCGACCGGCTGCAACGGCTGAGCGAGGACCGCGACGGGTACCGGGAGGCGGCCAAGTACTCGCGGGGAGGCATCCCCAACGAGCCGACCGACATCCTCGGCATCACGGCGAGCGAGGAGGTCCGGCGGGAGCGCTTCGAGGCGGCCTGGGAACAGGGTGAGCTCTTCGGCATCCTCGGCGTCTTCGCCGATCAGGGGCTGAACCCGATCTCCAACGAGATCGTGGCGGAGATGATCCGCGAGAAGATCCGCGCGACCGTGAACGACCCGGAGACGGCGGAAGCGCTCTGCCCCAAGGACCACTACTTCGGCACCAAGCGGCCCTGCCTCGACACGAACTACTTCCAGACCTACAACCTCCCGCACGTACGCCTCGTCGACCTGCGCAAGCAGCCGATCACGAGCATCACCGAGACGGGCGTCGACACGGCCGACGAGTCGCATTCCTTCGACGCCATCGTGTACGCCACCGGCTTCGACGCGATGACCGGACCCGTGACGGCGGTCGACGTCACCGGGACCGATGGCCTGTCCCTCAAGGAGAAGTGGGTCGCTGGGCCGTCGACATACCTGGGCCTCATGTCGGTCGGTTTCCCCAACTTCTTCATGATCACCGGACCGGGCAGCCCGTCGGTGCTGTCCAACATGACCGTCTCGATCGAGCAGCACGTCGACTGGGTCACCGACTGCCTGACGCGCATGCGCGACCAGGGCTTCGAGACCATCGAGCCGACCGAGCTCGCCGAGGCCGGATGGGGCCAGCACGTCCAGGACTGCGCCGCCATCAGCCTGCACCCGACGGCCGACTCCTGGTACATGGGCGCCAACGTCCCGGGCAAGCCGCGCGTGTTCCTCCCGTACATCGGCGGGGTCGACGCGTACCGGCGGGCCTGTGACGACCTGGTCGCGCAGGGCTACCTGGGGTTCCGGCTGAGCGGTCCCGGCCGGGACGAGTGCCGGGACGGGGTCATCCGGACCATGCAGCCGGACGTCGCCGTGGTGCTGGAGCTGTTGGCCACGGTCGGCCTGCCACCGCTGGAGACGCTGCCGGTCCCCGACGCCCGGGCCATCATGAGCGCCATCAACGCGACCCGCCCGCCGAGCCCCGAGGTTGGCGAGGTCACCGACGGCGCGCTGCCCGGCCCCGGCGGGGACCTGCCGTACCGGCTCTACCGCCCGGCCGTGCCGGCCGAGGGTCCGTACCCGATCGTGGTGTACTTCCACGGCGGCGGCTGGGTGCTCGGGGACCTGGACTCCGACGACCCGTTGTGCCGGGACCTGTGTGCCCGCTCGGGCGCGATCGTCGTTTCCGTGAACTACCGCCACGCCCCGGAGGACCGCTTCCCGGCCGCCGCGGAGGACGCGTTCGCGGCCGTGCGATGGGTGGACGCCAACGCCGCCGACCTGGGCGGCATCCCCGGTCAGCTCGCGGTCGCCGGCTGGAGCGCCGGGGGCAACATCGCGGCCGTCGCGTGCCAGCTCGCCCGCGACGCCGGCGGACCGCGCATCCTCGGACAGCTGCTGATGCACCCGGTGGTCGACTCGGACCTGACCCGGCAGTCCTATGTGGACAACGGGGACGGCTACATCCTCACCAAGGGCCTGATGAGCTGGTTCTGGGACCACTACGCCGATCCGGCCGACCGCGGCGACCTCCGGCTGGCCCCGCTGCGCGGCGACCTGGCCGGCCTGCCGCCGGCGTGCGTCGTCACCGCCGACTTCGACCCGCTGCGCGATGAGGGCCTCGCCTATGTGGACGCGCTGCACGCCGCGGGCGTGCCGGTGCGCCATGTCCGGGCCCGCGGGCACACCCACACGTCGGTGACGATGGTCGGCGTGGTCATTTCGGGAGCACCGGTACGCGCCGAGATGGCCGAGGCGCTCACCGGCTTCTTCGGAGTGCGTACCCTCGCCTGAGCACCGTCAGCCCACCATGAACGGGTTCCACGTCCGGCCGGCGTCCGTGGTGCTGAACGCGGTCGCGTAGCCGGGCAGCCACCAGCCGTGCGCGGGGTCGGACGGGAACACGATCCGGGTCGGCGCGACCGCGCCGTCCGCCACGGTGTCCGGTGCGATGGCGACGACCGTCCACTGTGTACCGCCATTGCCGGTGCGGTACAGGCGGAGTGTCCTGCCCTCCAGTGTGCACACGAACAGCGTGCTCTTGCTGGAGGC
>Ga0163163_10006492_pt1 | contig 10236 bp, 11 predicted proteins | sample S65metaG_FD_119766 | JGI IMG/M metagenome (GOLD analysis project Ga0163163, IMG submission 119766) | Switchgrass rhizosphere microbial communities from Kellogg Biological Station, Michigan, USA - S6-5 metaG | ecosystem: Host-associated > Plants > Roots > Rhizosphere > Soil | place: USA... | reverse complement strand
TGAGATCCGCGAGCTGACGCCGATGTTGAAGGCCGTGGCCACGCGCATGACCCAGTCCAAGCAGACCGTCCCCCACTTCTACGTCGAGTCGGAAATCGACATGACCCGCGCCATGCAGTTGCGGGCCGAGCTGAACAGCGGCCTTGCCGACTCCGGCGACAAGATCAGCGTCAACGACCTGATCGTGCGCGCCTCGGCGCTGGCCCTGATCCAGCACCCCCAGGCGCACCGCTCATACGTGGACGGCAAGCACGTCTACCACACGCACGCCAACGTCGGCATCGCGGTGGCCCTCGACGACGGACTGATCGTGCCGGTGCTGAACGAGGCCGACACCAAGCCGGTGCGCGAGATCAGCCGCGAGACGCGCGACCTGGCCGGGCGCGCCCGCGCCGGCAAGCTCAAGCAACGCGAGATCGAGGGCGCCACCTTCTCGGTCTCCAACCTGGGCATGTTCGACGTCGCCAACTTCGAGGCGATCATCAACCCGCCCGAGTCGGCGATCATCGCGGTCGGCGCCACCGTCGATCGCCCGGTGGTCGTGGATGGGGAGATCGTCGTGCGCAAGATCATGCGCGTGACGCTGTCCTGCGACCACCGCGCGTGCTCGGGAGCGGACGGCGCCAAGCTGCTGCTGACGATCAAGCAGCTGTTGCAGTCTCCATCGCTGCTGCTGGTCTAACGGAGCCAGGCAAGTACACTCGAACCATGCAGCTGACCGACGTCATGAGCACTTCACTGGTGGCCGTCACCCCGGAGACCCGGGTCGGCGATGCCGCCCGGCGCATGGTCGAGCACGACGTCGGGGCCGCGATCGTGCTCGCCGACGGCGACGACCTGGTCGGGGTGATCACGGAGCGCGACCTGCTGCGATGCGTCAGCGAGGGCATCGACCCGTCGGTGCCCGTGTCCGACCGCATGACCCGCCACGTGCTGACCGCCTCGCCGCAGACCGAGCTGGCCGAGGCGATGGCGCTGATGGTGGACGGGCACTTCCGCCACCTGCCGGTCGTGAACGACGAGGGCCACGTGATCGGCCTGGCCTCGATGCGCGACCTGATGGCCTACACCTCGCTGCGCCTGCGCCACGGCAGCATGGGCAGCGACGACGACCTCGACCCGGCCGAGGTGATCGCGACCATCCATCGCATGCGCACCGGCGCGGCGTAGCTAGAGCTGCCAGGCGCCGCCGCGCAGCACCGGCACCCGGTCGCCGCTGCCCGTGATGCCGGTGACGTCCACGTCGTCGTCGCCGATCATGAAGTCGATGTGGATCTGGCTGGCGTTGATCCGCCCCACGTCGTCGCCCGATACGCAGTAGTCGAAGCCCTGGCCGAGCGCGATGTGGCAGGCGGCGTTCTCGTCCAGCAGCGTCTCGTAGAACACGGTGCCGAGCTGCCCGATCCGGCTCTCGCCGTCGACCAGCGCCACCTCCCCCAGCCGCACGCCGCCGTCGTCGATGGCGGTGCGGGCGCGCAGCACCTCGGCGCCCTGGTCGGCGTCGATCGCGACCGCACGGCCGTCCTCGAACCGCACCCGCAGCCCGGTCAGCACCGTGCCGCCCACGTCCAGCGGCCGGGTCGCGCGCACCTCGCCGTTGACCCTGGTCGGGTCGGGCGTCGTGAACGCCTCCTCGGAGGGCACGTTCGGCCGGTGCGGGATGCCGTCCGCCGTCTCCGACCCGCCGGAGATGAACCGCGAGCTCGGCAGCAGGCCGACCTCCAGATCGGTGCCGGGCCCCTGGAAGTGCAACGTGTCGAACCGGTGGTCGTTGATGCGGCCGGCCGTCGCGACCATGTCGCCCATGCGCTGCTCCCACGACGCGACCGGGTCCTGCTCGTCCAGCCGGCAGACGCGCTCGACCTCCGCCCACAGCAGCTCCAGCGCCGCGTCCGGCTCCATGTCGGGATGCACGACCCCCGCCCAGACCGGCGACGGGCTGGGCCCGACCGTCCAGTTCACCAGCTGCTCGCTGACCGCCTTCAGCCACTCCGTGTTGACCGGCGAGTTGTCCCTGCCCAGCCGATCCGGATCGAGGCCGGCCAGGATCGAGGGATCGGTGCCGCCCGACAGGCTGATGATCGCCCACTTCTCGGCCGCCGCCGCCCGCGCCTGCTCGTACGACCAGGTGGTCGCGTACCCGATCGATTCGTCTCCGCCGAACTCGATCCGGGCCCGCTTGATGTGCAGGTCGAAGTAGTTCAGCTCCACGAATCTGGCACCTGCCAGGTAGCACTCGTTGGCCACGGCGCGCACCAGCTCACGGTCGTTGATGTCGCCACCCACCATCACTGTCTGGCCGGGCTGGACGTTGGCGCCGAACCCGACCAGCAGCCGCGCCAGCCTGCGCCGGCGCTCGTCGATCGTCAGATCTGCCATTCGCCGCCCCGCAGCACCGGCACGCGGGTACCGTCGTCATGCACGCCGTCGACGTCGATCTCCGGGCTGCCGATCATGAAGTCGATGTGGATCGAGCTCGAGTTCACCTGCTGTTTGCTGCCCTCGTCCTTGACGAGGTACCCCAATCCGCTCCCCAGCGCGATGTGGCTGGCCGCGTTCTCGTCGATCAGGGTCGAGTAGAAGACCGTGTCCAGCGCGCCGATGCGGCCCTCGCCGTCGACCAGCGCCAGCTCGCCCAGCCGCGACGCGCCGTCGTCTCGCGACGCGCGGCCACGCAGCACGTCGGCGCCGCCGTCGGCATCGATCGCCACCGCGCGGCCGCCCTCGAACCGCACCGTCAGGCCCGTCACCAGCGTGCCCTCGATGTTCAGCGGCTTGGTCGAGCGCACGACGCCGTCGGTGCGGCGTGGGTCGGGCGTCGTGAACACCTCTTCGGTGGGCAGGTTGGGATGGTGCGAGATGCCGTCCGCGGTGGTGAACGTCGCACACGCCCACTCGGCGCTGGGTAGTAGGCCCACGGTCAGGTCGGTGCCGTCGCCGCTGAAGTGGATGGCCTGGAACCGGTGCTCGCCGAGCCGCTCGCTGATCTCGGTCAGCCGGTCGAAGCGGGTCTGCCAGGCGGCCACCGGGTCGTCCTCGTCAAGCCTGCACACGCGCGCGATCTCCTGCGACAGCAGCTCGAACGCCTGATCGACGGGCAGGTCGGGATGCACTCTCGCCGCCCACTCCGGCGTCGGGCAGGCGATGATGCACCAGTTGATCAGGCGCTCCATCACCAGCCGCAGATAGGCCTGCCGCACCGGCGACTGATCGGCTCCCAGGCGGATGGGGTCGAGACCGTCGGTGGCGGCCGGGTCGATCGCCGCCTCCAGCGAGATCACGGCCACGCGCTGCTCTCCCATCTGCTTCATCCGCTCCACGTGCCAGGGCGGCGCGTATCCGATCGCGTCGTCGCCGGCATTCTCGATCTTGGCGCGGCGCACGAATGCGTCGCTGTAGGTGACGTCGACGTACCTGGCGCCGGCGCGGTAGGCGGCCGCCGCCACGGCCCGCGCCAGCGATTCGCGCCCGAGCTCGGCGGTCACCATCACGATCTGATCGGCCTGTACGTTGGCTCCGAAGCCAACGGCGAGCTCGGCCAGCCGCTCGGTCAACAGGTCGTCCACGGGCCGCACTGTACACAAGCTAGGATGGCCGCCAATGCAACAGCTCGCCGAACAGTGGGATCAGATACTGGCGCGCCAGCCCGAGGATTGGTCGTCGATGAACATCGAGCTGGAGCTGCTCGACGCGAACCAGAGCGAGGAGTCGGCGCTCGTGTTGTCTCCGCTGAATCCCTGGCACGAGCGGGACTGGCGAAGCGGCATCTTCCGCTTCCGCGCCGCGCACACGTTCGGCTACGGCACGGCCGCACCGCTCTGCCGCAAGCGGCTGGCGACGCTCGACAGCGTCGGCGTCAAGGGCACGCTGCGGCTGCTCTCGCGGGTGGCCGACGTGCGCCCGGTCGCCACCCAGGGCACCACGGACTGAGGCGCGGCGCTTAGCGCAGCTCGCCGCCCAGGCGCTCGCGCAGCGCCGCCACGATCGTCTCCCGGACCGCGTCCGCCTCGGCATCGGTCAGCGTGCGATCGGCTGCCTGGAACTGCAGGTGCACAGCCACGCTCTGGCGCCCCTCCCCAACCTGCTCGCCGCGGTAGGTGTCGAACACGTCAGCCCCCGCCAGCAGCTCACCGCCGGCCGCGCGGATCACCGCCAGCACCTCGGCGGCGGTGACCTCGGAGGCGACCACCACGGCGATGTCCTGGCGGACCGGCGGGAAGGTGACCACGTCGCGGTAGAGCGGTGTCGGGTCGGGCGTCTCGAGCTCCGCAAGGTCGATCTCGAACAGGCTCACCTGCTCCTCCACGCCGAACTCCCGAGCCACCAGCGGATGCAGCTCGCCCAGCGTGCCGCCCGCTCCCAGCCGGGCGCTGCGGCCCGGATGCAGGAACGGCTCGGGCGACGCCGCGACCTCGAGCTGGACGCGCAGCGCGCGCTCCAGCGCCTCGGCCACGCCCTTCATCTCGTGGTAGCCGGCGTCGCGGCCGGCGATCACACCGGACACCCGCACCGGCTGGTGCGGCAGCTCCTCGCCCGGCGCCGGCAGCACCACCCGGGCCACCTCGAACAGGGCAACCCGGTCGCGGCCGGCGTCCAGGTTGCGGCGGGCCGAGGCCAGCAGCCCCGGGAACAGCACGGTGCGAAGCAGCGCCTGGTCGGCACCCATCGGGTTCGCCACCCGCACCGCGTCGCGGCGAGGATGGCCGGGCGGAAGCCGCAGCCGGTCGGCCAGCGTCTCGTCCGTGAAGGCGACGGTGACCGCCTCCGACAGGCCGGCGCCGAGCAGCACCTCGATCACGCGGTTGCGCAACCGCACGTCGGGGTCGCGCTTGCCGATCGCGTCGGCGTGCGGCGGCATCACGGTCGGCACCTTCCAGACGCCGTCGATGCGCGCCACCTCCTCGATCAGGTCGACCTCGCGGAAGGTGTCGTTGGCGCGCCAGGTGGGCACCCGCCAGCCCCCGTCGGCGCTCTCGTAGCCGAGCCGGGTCAGCGCGCGGTCGATCTGCGCCTGCTCGTAAGGCACGCCGATCAGCAGCTCCAGCCGCTCCCGCCGCAGCGGCACCACCGCCGGCTCGGGCAGCTGCCCGTGCAGGTCGACGGTGCCGGGGACCAGCCGCGCGCCGGTCAGCTCCACCATCAGCTGCGATGCCAGCGCGAGCGCCCGCGGCACCAGATGCGGGTCGAGGCCCTTCTCCCAGCGGGTCGAGCCCTCGGTGCGCAGCTCCAGCCGCGTCGAGGAGCTCTGGACGTTGGGTCCGTCGAAGTTCGCGCACTCCATCAGCACCGTGGTCGTGGCCTCCGACACCTCGCTCCACTGCGACCCCATCAGCCCGGCCACCGCCGACGGCTTCTCCGTATCGGCGATCACCAGCACATCGGGATCGAGCGTCCGCCCCTGGCCGTCCAGCGTGATCACGCCCTCACCGTCGCCGACCCGTCGCACGATGATCTCGCGTCCCGTCACCTTGTCCAGGTCGAAGGCGTGCGTGGGCTCGCCGACGCACAGCATCACGTAGTTGGTGATGTCCACGACGTTCGAGATCGGGCGCATGCCGGCGGCCGCGACCCGCGCCTTCAGCCACGGCGGCGAGGGGCCGACTTTGACGTCGGTGAAGACCCGCGCCGCCCAGCGCGGGCACAGGTCGGGCGCGTCGATGCGCGCCTTCACCCACGACTCGACCGAGTCGTCGCCCGACGCATCCGGTTCGCGGCCCGGCCAGGGCGCGAGGTCGACGTCCAGCGACGCCGATGCCTCGCGGGCGATCCCGTACACCGACAAGCAGTCCGGCCGGTTCGAGGTGATCTCGAACTCCAGCACCTCGTCGTCGATCGGCAGCACCCGAGACAGCGGGGTGCCCGGCTCCAGGCCGTCCTCCAGCAGCATCAGGCCATCGTGGTCGCCCGACAGCTCCAGCTCGCTCTCCGACAGCATCATGCCGTGCGACTCCACCCCGCGCAGCTTCGCCACCCGCAGCACGGTGCCGTCCGGCAGCGTGGCGCCGGGCAGCGCCACGCCGACCGTGGCGCCGGCGTCGAAGTTGGTCGCCCCGCACACGATCTGGCGGGGCTCGCCGTCGCCCACGTCGACGGTGCACAGCGACAACCTGTCAGCGTCAGGGTGCTGCTCGCGGGAGATCACGCGGCCCACCCTGAACAGCTCGGCGCCGGACGGCACACCGATCCGGTGCACCGCCTCCAGCTTGGTGCCGGTCATGCTCAGCAGCTCCCCCAGCTGGCGCGGCGGCATGTCGAAGCTGACGTACTCGCGCAGCCACGAGACCGGCACCCTCATCCGAACTGCTCCATCAGCCGCAGGTCGTTCTCCCACAGCCAGCGGATGTCGGGCACGGCATGGCGCAGCGCAGCGATCCGCTCCACGCCCATCCCCCAGGCGTAGCCGGTCCACAACTCGGGGTCATAGCCCTCGACGTAGCCGAACAGGGCAGGGTCGACCATGCCCGCGCCGAGCACCTCGACCCAGCCCTCGCCCTTGCAGACACGGCAGGGCGAGCCGTCCCGGGCGCAGTTGAAGCAGGACACGTCCACCTCCACCGAGGGCTCGGTGAACGGGAAGAAGTGCGGTCGCAGGCGCACCTCGCGATCGGCGCCGAACATCTCGCGGGCGAACGCCAGCAGCGTCCCCTTCAGGTGCGCCAGCGACAGCCCGCGGTCGACCGCCAGGCCCTCGATCTGCGTGAACATGGCGGTGTGCGTGGCGTCGGGAGTGTCGCGGCGATAGCAGCGGCCCATAGTGGCCATGTACACGGGTGGCGGCTGCGACTGCATCGTGCGGATCTGCATCGGCGAGGTGTGCGTGCGCAGCACGGTGTGCTCGTCGATGTAGTACGTGTCCGTGGCCTGCCTGGTGGGATGCGTGGGCGCGTGGTTGAGCGCGTCGAAGTTGCGGTAGACGGTGTCGACCTCGGGGCCGTCGCTGATCCGGTATCCGAGGCCGACCAGCACCTCCAGGATCTCGCGGCCGGTCTGCTCGATCAGATGGGCGAACCCGCGCTCGACCCGCGCACCCGGCAGCGTCACGTCGATCCGGTCGCGGCGCAGCCGGTCGTCCAGCTCCGCCGCCTCCAGCTCGGACTCACGGGCGTCCAGGGCCGCCTCCAGCGACTGGCGCACCTGGTTCAGCACCTTGCCCCGCGGCCCCCGCTCTTCGGGCGCCAGGCTGCCCAGCTCCCGCAGCGCCAGCACCAGCGGCGCCTTGCGTCCGAGCAGCGCGATCCGGACCTGCTCCAGCGCGGCCGTGTCGGGCGCGGCGGCGATCGCCTGAAGGCCCTCGCTCTGCACGGAATCCGGGTTCATGAGCGGCCTAGTGTACCGGTGCGGGTTGCCGCGACAGTGCGCATGTAGGCTTGCCGAGCGGTGTCCCAGCAGCTCTTCATCCAGGAACACGCGGTCGCGTTTGCGCTGGTGGTCGGAGCGATCGGCGCCAACCTGGCGCTGGAGTGGTTCGTGACCGCACGCGAGCGGATGGCCGACGCCGGTGGGCGCGGCCGGGCGGCGGTGCTGGGCGGCACGCTGATCGAGGTCAGCACGTCACGCACCGGTGCCGGGCCGCCGGACGACTTTGCCGTGGGCGTGCCGCTGCTCGGCCACCTACCGCGGATCCGGGTCGAGGAGCGCGCGATGGCGGGCGCGCTCGGTCAGGAGTGGGTGGGCTACGCCGCCGGAACGGCTCCGATCGTTCCGGGGGTGTGGTGACCGACGACGCCTATGCGGTGCTGGGTACCGACTACGACGCCTGGTGCCATTCGGTCACCGAGGACATCGACTTCTACGTGCGGCTGGCGATCGAGAGCGGCGGCCCGGTCCTCGAGATCGGCGTGGGCAGCGGCCGCCTCGCCGTGCCCACCGCGCTGGCCGGGATCACGGTGGTGGGCGTCGACCGAAGCGGTCCCATGCTCGACCTGGCGCGGGCGAAGGCGCGCGCGCAGGGCGTGTCGCTGGAGCTGGTCCGCGCGGACATGCGGGCGCTGCCCGAGCTGGGCACCTTCCCGCTCGTGACCGTCCCGTTCAGGGCGCTGCTGCACCTGCGAGACGACGCAGAGCGACTGGGGGTCTTGCGCTCGCTGCGCGCGCGGCTGGAGCCAGACGGGCTGCTCGCGTTCGACGTGTTCCATCCCGACCGGCGCGATATCGAGGACACCGACGGCCGCTGGTTGGAGCGCGAACCGGGGATCATGGAGCGGGCCGACTGGCACCCGGCCGACCACAGCCTGACCCTGCGCGTCCGCGCCGGAGGGCGCGAGGCCGGCATGCGGCTGTGGTGGATGGAACCAGATGGATGGGGCCGGTTGCTGGCGGAGGCCGGGTTCGACCGGGTGAAGCGTTACGGCGGCTTCAGCGGCGAGCCGTTGGCGGCGGACGCAGCCGACTCGGTGTGGCTGGCCCGCGTGTCCGGGTCAGCCGGCGGCTGAACGCTGGCGAACGGCTTCGTACAGGGCCACGGTCGCCGCGGAGGCGGCGTTCAACGAGTCCGCTCCCAGGGCCTGCGGCACCGCGGCCACGTGCTCGCAGGCGGCCACGATCTCATCCGGGAGGCCGAGCCGCTCGGCGCCCACCACGAACACGGTGGCGGGACGCAGGTCGATCTGCCACAGCGGCGGCTCGGCGCCGGCCACCAGCGCGACCCGTGCCGGCCCGACCTCGGGCAGCTCGCCGTGCTCGATCGGGACGCGGAACACCGCGCCCATCGAGGCCCGCACGCCCTTCGCGGACAGTGGATCCGAGCAGCCCGCCGAGAGCGACAGGAAGGCGGGGCCGAGCGCGCCCGCCGCCCGCACCACTGTCCCCACGTTGCCGGGGTCGATGACGCGGTGCAGGTGCACGCCCAGGTCGGCGGTCGCGGCGTCGCGGACGGGCAGATCCTCGACCTTGAACACGCAGATCACGCGCGCCGGGTGCCCGAGCGACCCGAGCTCGGCCACCAGCTCGTCGTCGACGACGTGCACGGGGCCGCCGCGCGCCAACCGCGCGATCAGCGTCTCGTCCGGCGGGCGGCCGGCCGCCACGAACGTCTCGGCGGGCAGAATGCCCTCGGACAGCGCCTCCTCGACGATGTCCTCACCCTCGGCCAGGAACAGCCCGGCCGCGAGCCGGTTGCGCTTCGCCTGCAGCTTGCGGGCAGCCTTCAGCCGCGCGTTCGCGCGCGAGGTGATCGGCTCCATGCGGACGTCCGTCAGCCGGCCGCGGCCAGCGCCGCTTTTGCGGTATCGGCCAGCACCGCGAAGGCCTTGGGGTCGCTGACCGCGATATCGGCCAGCACCTTGCGATCGAGCTCGACCTCGGCCAGCTTCAGGCCGTGCATCATCTGGTTGTACGACATCCCGTTCTGGCGGGCGCCGGCGTTGATGCGGATGATCCACAGCCGCCGGAAGTCGCGCTTGCGAACGCGCCGGTCGCGGTAGGAGTAGGAGAGGGACTTCATCACCTGCTCCTTGGCGCGCTTGTAGCTGTTCTTCTTCAGGCCGCGGTAGCCCTTGGCCTGCTCCAGCACCTCGCGGCGCTTCTTCTTCGCATGAACGCTGCGCTTGACTCGTGCCATCGGGTCTCTCCTATCGCTTTCCGAGGAGGCGCAGCGCCTCTTTCGTGTCCGGGGCGGCGACGCCGGTGTCGCGGCGCTTCTTGCGTAGCCGCTTCGCCGACTTGTGCTCGAGCAGGTGCGACTTGAACGCGCGGCGGCGCATCAGCTTGCCGCCGGCAGAGAGCCGCAGCCGCTTGGCCGCGGCGCGCTTGGTTTTCATCTTCGGCATCGCTGTCTCCTACGTGGTGTCGCCGGCCGGGGCCGGATCGGCGGCCTTCTCGCTCTCGGCTTCGGGCGCCGGTGCGGCCGCCGCATCGCTGTCGGGTTCGGGTGCCGCATCGGCCGGTGAGGCCACCGGCGCGTTCTTGTGCGGCGCCAGCATCATCACCATGTTGCGACCGTCCTGCAGCGGGGCCGACTCGACGATGCCGAGATCCTGCACCTCGTCGGCCAGCTTCAACAGCAGCTGGCGGCCCCGGTCGGGGTGGGTCATCTCGCGTCCCCGGAACATGATCGTGACCTTGACCTTGTCACGGTTCTTGAGGAAGCGGACGACGTGCCCCTTCTTGGTCGCGTAGTCGTGCGGATCGATCTTGGGTCTGAGCTTGATCTCTTTGATCGTGATGGTGGACTGATGCTTTCGGGCCAGCTTGGCCTTCTGCTCCTGCTCGTACTTGTACTTCGAGTAGTCCATCACC
>Ga0163163_10006488_pt1 | contig 10239 bp, 4 predicted proteins | sample S65metaG_FD_119766 | JGI IMG/M metagenome (GOLD analysis project Ga0163163, IMG submission 119766) | Switchgrass rhizosphere microbial communities from Kellogg Biological Station, Michigan, USA - S6-5 metaG | ecosystem: Host-associated > Plants > Roots > Rhizosphere > Soil | place: USA: Michigan... | reverse complement strand
CACCTCGCCGCCACCGGTGACGTCACCGTCGACATGGGTCCCGCCACGCTGCCCGGCACCGACCGCAAGGTCGTCGTCGGCGACCGCACCTGGCCGGCGGTAGAGGTCACGACCGGCAACCCGCACGCAGTCGTCTTCGTCAACGGGCTCGCCGACGCCGGCGAGCTGCGCACGGCGCCGGTGGTCGAGCCGCCGTTCTCCGACGGCGTCAACGTCGAGTTCGTCGTACGCCGGGGGGACCGCCACGTCGCCATGCGGGTGCACGAGCGCGGGGTCGGCGAGACCCGGTCCTGCGGCACCGGGGCCTGCGCCGCGATGGTGGCTACCGCCCGGGCCGACGGCGCGGGGCCGGGCTCGACGTACCTCGTGGACGTCCCCGGCGGCCGGCTGTCGGTCACCGAGCGCCCGGACGGCCACCTCGAGCTGACGGGGCCGGCGGTGCTGGTGGCCCGCGGCGAGGTGGACCTGTGAGCGAGCCGTCGGACGCCGCGACGGCGGCAACGGCGGCGAGGTTCGAGGCGCTCCGGGACGAGTCGAACCTGGTGCTCGCCGAGGTCTCGCAGGGCCAGCAGCGGGCTGCCACGAACCTGCTGGAGAAGGCTTCGGTCGCGTTGTACCGGGGCGACCGCGACACCGCGCGGGCGCTGGTGCTCCGGACCCAGGCCCTGGGCCACGACGAGCACGAGGACGTCGACGTCTGCTCCTGGGGCGCGCACATGACGTTGTTCAACCTCGTCACCGACGTCATGGACGACCACGACGACGAGTGGGCCTGGCTGGACGCGGCTGCCACGGTGCTGCCGACCGTGCCGGAAGCCGGCCGCCTGGAGCTGGTCGACGTGCTGGTGACGATCAGCAAGGAGTACCTGGACCACACCGCCGCGACCCGCCTGCGGCCACTGATCCGGGGCGCGCTGCGGCGACAGAGCATCCCCGACGGCCGGGTGCTCGACGTGGAGGAGGTCCTCGGCGTCCTGGCCGCGATCGCCGCCTACGAGGACGCTGTCGACGCCATCGAGGGCCAAACCGGCGCGACGTAACGGCCCACGGCATGTCACCCTGGACGGGATGACACCCGCTGAGAAGAACCTCCGCCTCGTGCCGGACGAGCTGTTCGACGAGTCGGCCGCGCCCCCGGCGTACGACATCGATCCTCGTGACCACGACGGCGAGCGACCCGACGGTGACCAGTACGACCTGGCCGACCGGCAGGCCCTGCGGCGGGTCGCCGGCCTCTCGACCGAGCTCGAGGACGTCACCGAGGTCGAGTACCGCCAGCTCCGGCTGGAACGGGTCGTGCTCATCGGCGTCTGGACCGAGGGCTCGTCGCGGGATGCCGAGAACTCCCTGGCCGAGCTGGCCGCGCTGGCCGAGACGGCCGGGTCGCTGGTCCTCGAGGGCCTGATCCAGCGCCGGGACAAGCCCGACGCCGCGACCTTCGTCGGGTCGGGCAAGGCCAAGGAGCTGCGCGACATCGTGGTCGCGACCGGCGCCGACACGGTGATCGCCGACGGTGAGCTCACCCCCGGCCAGCTCAGCCAGCTCGAGGCCGTGGTCAAGGTCAAGGTCATCGACCGGACCGCCCTGATCCTGGACATCTTCGCCCAGCACGCCAGCAGCCGGGAGGGCAAGGCGCAGGTGTCGCTGGCCCAGATGGAGTACATGCTGCCGAGACTGCGCGGCTGGGGCGAGTCGATGTCCCGGCAGGCAGGAGGCGCGGGCGGCTCGGCCGGCGGCGTGGGCACCCGCGGGCCCGGTGAGACCAAGATCGAGACCGACCGGCGCCGGATCCGCACCAAGATGGCCAAGCTGCGCCGCGAGATCCGCGAGATGAAGACGTCGCGGGACACCAAACGTCAGGAACGCCGCCGCCACGAGGTGCCGTCGGTGGCCATCGCCGGCTACACCAACGCCGGCAAGTCGTCGCTCCTCAACCGGCTCACCGGTGCCGGCGTGCTGGTCGAGAACGCCCTGTTCGCCACCCTGGACCCGACCGTGCGCCGGGCCGAGACTCCCGACGGCCGGACCTACACGCTGGCCGACACGGTGGGCTTCGTCCGGCACTTGCCGACCCAGCTGGTCGAGGCGTTCCGGTCCACCCTGGAGGAGGTCGCCGAGGCCGACCTGATCCTGCACGTGGTGGACGGCTCGGACGCCGACCCGGAGGCCCAGCTCGCGGCCGTTCGCGCGGTGCTCGCCGACGTCGACGCCCACAAGGTGCCCGAGCTCGTGGTCATCAACAAGGCCGACCAGGCCGACCCGCTGGTGCTCGACCGGCTGCGGCGGCAGGAGAAGCACAGCGTCGTGGTCTCGGCCCGGACCGGGCTGGGGCTGCCCGAGCTGCAGCTGCTGATCGCCCGCGAGCTGCCCCGCCCGTCGGTGGCCGTGGACGTCCTGCTGCCCTACGACCGGGGCGACCTGGTGTCCCGGCTGCACGACGACGGCGAGCTGCTCGAGCAGGAGCACCGGGCCGACGGCACCTGGGTCCGCGCGCTGGTCACCCCGGCGCTGGCCGCCGAGCTCGCGCCGTACGCCGGGAGCGCTGCGCCGACCGGGTGAACTCGATGACGAACCGGGCAAAGATTCTCCTACGCCCCGGTTCACCCGGGCCCCACGCCTGACGAAGAGATCAGCATGCCGAGCACGTCTTGGGGGCGCTTGGCTGTGCCCGCCCCTGTCCTCGCCCTGCTGGGCATGCTCGCGGCCGCGCTGGTCGTGGTCTTCGCGCTGCCGCTGCTCGGACGGGGGGAGTGGGCCGACGGCGTGGCCGAGACGAGCCTCGCGGTCGCCGCCGCCCTCGGTCTCGGGTCGTTCGTGCGCCGGGCGTTGGGGGCCACCGGCCGGGCCCGGCTGCCGTGGCTGCTGATGGCCGGCACCGTCGCCGGCCTGGGTGTCTGGGCGGTCTTCGTCGAGCCGCCGGTGCATTCGACCCGCTCGCTCGGGATGCACCTGGTCGTCACCGGCGTCGTCGGCCTCGCCCTGTGGCTGCTGCCGAGCCCGCACATCACCCGGCGTGGCCTGGTCCGGTTGGGGACCGACGCCGCCGCTGCGGGGTTTGCCTTCGCGATCCCCGCGGCCGAGCTGGTGCTGCCCGAGGGTGGCCACGCCCTCGGTGGTGTCGGCGGCCTCTTGCACCCGGTTGCCGACGTGCTGCTGGCCACTCTCGCGCTGGCCGTGCTCGCCCGGTCGCGGCACCAGGGCGGGCTGGCCGTGGCCCCCTGCGTGGCGATGACCCTGGGCGCGATCGTGCTGGCCATGTCGGACCTGATGTTCCAGGCCGGAGCCCTCGAGACGCGCTGCGAGGGGATGCTGGCGCTCGCCGTGATGCTCTGGACGGTAGGCGCCTGGCTGCCCGGCGACGGCGCCGAGTCGGACCCGGAGACCCACTGGCGGGAGCGGGTCGCGGTCCTGGCGCCGCTGGCTCCGTTGTCCGCGGCGGCCGCCGTGCTGCTCGGGTCCACGGTCTTCGACCACCGACTCTCCGGGGTCACCCTGGCGGCGGCCGTGCTGCTCACCGCGACCGTGGTGGCCGGCGGGGTGATGGCCCGGCTGGACACGCTGGGCATCGAGCGCACCCTGGACGAGCTGGTGCTCAAGCGCACCATCACCATCGGCACCCGGGAGAAGTGGTTCCGCTCGCTGGTGCAGAACTCTTCGGACGTGATCACCGTGGTCGACGTGCGCGGCGTCGTCCGGTACCTCACGCCGTCGGTGACGCCGATCCTCGGTCACGACCCCAAGCTGCTCGTCGGCACCCGGTTCACTGCCCTGCTGCGCCCCTGTGACGGACGCCGCCTCGACGCGGCGCTGGCCTCGGCGGCCCGCAGCCCGGGCCGGCCGGTCACCCTCGACTTCCCGATCTGGGCCAAGTCCGGCGCCTGGTGCGACACCGAGACCACGGTGACCTCGCTGGTGCACGACCCCGACATCCGCGGGCTGGTGCTCAACACCCGCGACATCTCCGAGCGCCGCCGGCTCGAGGAGCAGCTGACCCTCCAGGCGTACTCGGACGGGCTCACCGGCCTGGCGAACCGGTCGCTGTTCCGCGCGAAGGTCGAAACCGCGCTGAAGGTGGCGCTGGACCGGGCCGAGGTCGGCGTCCTGTTCCTGGACCTGGACGGCTTCAAGGCGGTCAACGACGCGCAGGGGCACCATGTCGGCGACGAGCTGCTGGGCATCGTGGCCAAGCGGCTCACCAACTCGGTGCGGCCGGGTGACCTGGTGGCCCGCCTCGGCGGCGACGAGTTCGCCATCCTGGTCACCGGCCCGGACGCCGAGGAGGGCGCCATCTGGGCCGCCGAGCGGGTCCGGCGGGCCCTGTCCGCACCGTTCGTCCTGGACGGCCGGGAGCTGGCCCTGGGGGCTTCCACCGGCATCGCGATCAGCGACACCGGCGAGGAGACGGCCGACCAGCTGCTGCGCAACGCCGACCTGGCGATGTACCGCGCGAAGAGCCGGCGGGACCAGTCCTTCGTGCGTTTCGAGGCGCAGATGCACGACGCCCTGCTGGCCCGCATGAAGGCCGAGTCGGACCTGCGCCAGGCCGTCACCCGCGGCGACCTGGTCATGTACTACCAGCCGGTCGTCGAGCTGAGCAGTCGCACGGTGATCGGGGTCGAGGCGCTGGTCCGCTGGAAGCACCACGAGCGCGGGCTCATCTCGCCGGCCGACTTCATCGACCTGGCCGAGGAGACCGGGCTGGTGGGCGAGATCGGCCGCTGGGCCCTGGAGGAGAGCTGCAAGCAGGGCGCCCGGTGGCAGAAGCACGCGGCACCCGGTGGGCACTTCAAGATGGCGGTCAACGTGTCGGCCCGCCAGTTCGACGCGACGCTGCCCCGCCAGGTGCGCGACATCCTGTCGAGCACCGGGCTGCCCGGTCCGGCCCTGACCCTGGAGATGACCGAGAGCGTGCTGATGGAGCGCACCGACGAGGTCGTGGAGCTGCTCCGGCGGATGAAGACCCTCGGCCTCAAGGTGGCGGTCGACGACTTCGGCACCGGCTACTCGTCGCTGTCCTACCTGTCCCGGTTCCCGGTCGACATCCTCAAGATCGACAAGTCCTTCGTGCAGCACCTCGGGAACGACAGCGGCAAGGGCGAGCTGGTGCACACGATCGTCCGGCTCGGCGAGTCGCTGCGGCTGGACACCGTCGCCGAGGGCATCGAGACCGTCGCCCAGTGCGAGTCGCTGACCGCGATGGGCTGCATCTTCGGCCAGGGCTACCTGTTCTCCCGGCCCCTCCCGCCGGAGGACATCGACGCGCTGCTCGAGGAGCAGTCCCGCACCCGCGTGCCCGTCTGACCGGGTGAGCTTGTCAACAGGCTCGTACGCCGGCTGACGGCGCCCGGCACTAGCCTCGATCGGTGACCGCCACCCGTTCCGAGGAGCCCGCCGTGGCTCCGCCGGCGCCGGGCGTGCGCGAGCTGCTGGCGGCCGCGGTCGCCGGGGTCGGCGGCAGCGAGCGGCCCGGCCAGGTCGAGATGGCCGAGGCGGTGGCCGCCGCCATGACCGACGGCAGCCACCTGCTCGTCCAGGCCGGCACCGGCACCGGCAAGTCGCTGGCCTACCTGGTGCCGGCACTGCTGCACGGCGACACCGTGGTCGTGGCCACCGCGACGATCGCGCTGCAGAACCAGGTGGTCGACCGTGACCTGCCGGCCCTGGTCGACGCGGTCGAGCCGCTGCTGGGGCGGCGACCGACGTACGCGATCCTCAAGGGCCGGTCCAACTACCTGTGCCGCAACAAGGTGCTCGGCGGGATGCCCGACGACGACGGCGACGCGCTGTTCGACCCGTCGCCGACGACGGCGCTCGGGCGGGACGTGGTGCGGCTGCGCGGCTGGGCCGAGGAGACGGAGACCGGCGACCGGGACGAGCTCGACCCCGGTGTCAACGACCGGGCCTGGCGGCAGGTCAGCGTCACCGCGCGCGAGTGCCTGGGCGCGGCGAAGTGCCCGTTCGGCGAGGAGTGCTTCGCCGAGCTGGCCCGCAACCGGGCGGCTGAGGTCGAGATCGTCGTGACCAACCACGCGCTGCTGGCGATCGACGCCCTGGAGAGCTTCGCGGTGCTGCCCGAGCACGATGCGGTGGTCGTCGACGAGGCGCACGAGCTGGTCGACCGGGTCACCGGTGTCGCGACCGACGAGCTGACGGCACCGATGGTGGAGCGGGCTGCGTCCCGGGCCCGGCGGATCGTGGACGGCACGGAGGACCTCACCGACGCCGCGGCCGCGCTCGAGGCGGCCCTGGCCACGCTGCCGGAGGGCCGGATCGTCGAGCTGCCCGAGCAGCTGGCCACCGCGATGGCCCTGGTGCGCGACGCGGCTCGCGACGTGATCTCCGAGATCGGCCGGGCCAAGCAGGCCGACGACGGTGCGCGCAAGGTCGCGGTCGCGATGGTCGAGGCGGTGCACGAGACGGCCGAACGGGTCGCCGCCCACTCGCCGTACGACGTGACGTGGGTGTCGCAGGACGCGCGTCGCGGCTCGGTGCTCAAGGTGGCGCCACTGTCGGTCAACGGTCTTCTCCGGGAGGCGCTGTTCGGCGAGCGCTCGGTGGTGCTCACCAGTGCCACCCTCGAGCTCGGCGGGTCGTTCGAGCCGGTGGCCCGTCAGGTGGGTCTCACCGGCGACGACGCGCCGGAGTGGACCGGGCTCGACGTGGGCTCGCCGTTCGACTACCCCAGCCAGGGCATCCTGTACGTCGCCCGCAGGCTGCCGCCGCCGGGCCGCGACGGCGCCTCGCCCGCGGCCATGGACGAGCTCGAGGCACTGGTCCAGGCAGCCGGCGGCCGCACCCTCGGGCTGTTCTCCTCGATGCGGGCGGCCGAGGCCGCCGCGGCCGAGATGCGCGAGCGGTTGGACGTCCCGGTGCTCTGCCAGGGGGAGGAGCGGACGGCCGCGCTGGTGGCGGCGTTCGCGGCCGACCAGCCGACCTGCCTGTTCGGCACCCTCTCCTTGTGGCAGGGGGTCGACGTGCCGGGCGACGCCTGCCGGCTGGTGGTGATCGACCGGATCCCGTTCCCGAGGCCGGACGACCCGCTGATGTCGGCCCGCGCCCAGGCCGTGGCCGACGCCGGCGGCAACGGGTTCATGACCGTGTCGGCCGCGCACGCCGCCCTGCGCCTGGCCCAGGGTGCCGGCCGGCTGATCCGGGGCACCGGTGATCGCGGGGTGGTCGCGGTGCTCGACTCCCGGCTCGCGACCGCGCGGTACGCCGGGTTCCTGCGCACCTCGTTGCCGCCGTTCTGGTTCACCACCGACCACGAGGTGGCGGTCGGGGCCCTCCGGCGCCTGGGCGAGGGCTAGCGTCGGTGGCCGCCCGACCAAGATCCAGTGGTGGTGGCGCGGGGTCGATTCCGGGTGTCGACCCCGGGAGGTGCCCACTCGGTCACCATGGCCTGAACGGGTGGTCTCGGTAGGGCAAAGTTGCCATGACATAACGGTTGTTGCCATCACAACTGTGGACGTTGTGGCGCCCGTGGCATAGGTTCACCGCACTCGACGCGGGGCCCTGGCTGATCCGGCCTGGCGCTGCCCGTCGTCCTCTCGCGGTCACGAACTGGAGATGCTTCATGCGCGCACGGCGTAGCAGCTTGGTCGGTGGAGCCGGGGCGCTCGCCCTGGTCGCAGGACTGGTGGGCGGGCTGCCGACTACAGCTCAGGCGGCGGTCTCGCCGTCCGCGGCGGTTGTGATCAATGAGGTGTACGGCGGTGGCGGCAACTCCGGCTCGACGTACAAGCGTGACTTCGTGGAGCTGTACAACGCCTCGTCGGCGACTGTCGACCTCAGCAGCTGGTCGGTGCAGTACGCCTCGGCGACCGGCGGAGTCTGGCAGGTCACCAACCTCGTCGGCTCACTCCCGGCCGGCGGCTCGTACGTCATCGGGGAGGGCTCCGGCGGGACCAACGGCACGACGGACGTGCCGTTCGACGTCGATGGCGTCATCCAGATGGCTGCCGGCGCGGGGAAGGTGGCTCTGGTCAGCAACACGACCGCTCTGGCGTGCACCACCGGGTGCACCACGCTGGCCCCCGTCGTCGACTTCGTCGGCTACGGCACCACCGCCTCCGACTTCGCCGGAGCCGGGCGTGCGCCGGCCCCCAGCGCCAGCGTGGCGATCACGCGCAACGCGAGCCACGCCAACACGGCCAGCAACAGCGCCGACTTCACGACCGCGGCCCCGACCCCGAGCGCGTGCGGGACGGCGTGCACGCCTCCGCCCCCGGACGAGGCGCCCAGCGTCACCGCCACGACACCTGGCGACGGCGCCTCGGGCGTCTCCGAGTCTGCGGACCTCATGGTGACCTTCTCCGAGTCGGTCGGGACGGCTGCCGGTGCGTTCACCCTGGCCTGCGGCGGTACCGACCAGCCGCTGACCGTCAGCGGCACCGGGTCGTCGCGCACCCTCGACCCGACGTCCGACTTGCCGACCGGCGGCTCGTGCACCCTGACCGTGCACGCCGCGAACGTGACGGACAGCGACACGAACGACCCGCCGGACGCGATGGTCGCCGACAAGACTGTGACCTTCTCCACCGGCTCCGGGTGCGGTCAGCCCTACACCCACGCGTACCAGATCCAGGGCGCGACCGACACCCCGGCGATCACCGGGCCGGTCACCACGCAGGGAATCGTCGTGGGCGACTACGAGGGTGCGTCCCCGGCACTACGCGGGTTCTACCTCCAGGACCAGACAGGCGACGGCAACCCCGCGACGTCCGACGCGGTGTTCGTGTTCGAGGGCAGCAACGCCGACTCGGTGAACCTCGGGGACGTCGTCCGGGTCACCGGCGCAGCCGGCGACAACCAGGGGCAGACACAGGTCAGCCTCGGGCTCGGACTGACGCCGGAGAAGTGCGACACCGGCCAGACCATCCTTCCGACCGAGGTCACGCTGCCCTTCGCGTCCGCGGACTTCGCGGAGCGCTACGAGGGCATGCTCGTGAAGATGACGCAGACCCTGACTGTCACCGAGCACTTCCAGCTCGGCCGGTTCGGCGAGGTGCTGATGTCGTCCGGCGGCCGGCTCCCGCAGCCGACTTCCATCGCGGCGCCCGGTGCGCCGGCGCAGGCCCAGCAGGACGCCAACAACCTCAACCAGATCCTGTTCGACGACGCGTCGCAGGCCCAGAACCCCGACCCGATCCTGTTCGGCCGGGGCGGACAGCCGCTGTCGGCGGGCAACACGCTCCGGGGCGGTGACACCGCGACCGGAACGGTCGGCGTCTTCACCTACACCTGGGGCGGCAACGCGGCCAGCCCGAACTCCTACCGGCTCCGCCCGATCGGTGCGCTGGGGGGTGGCGTGCCCGACTTCCAGGCCATCAACGCGCGACCGACGGCGGCCCCGGCGCGAGCCGACGGCACGACGGTGCGCGTCGCCGGCATGAACCTGCTCAACTTCTTCAACACGTTCACCGGCTGCGCGAGCGGCACCACCGGCGGTCCCATGGACTGCCGCGGCGCCGACAACCAGGCCGAGTTCGACCGGCAGTGGCCCAAGACCGTGGCCGGCATCACCGGCACGGGCGCGGACGTCATCGGGATCAACGAGATCGAGAACGACGGCTACGGCCCGAGCAGTGCGATCCAGTTCCTCGTGGACAAGCTCAACCAGGCGACCGCTCCCGGCACGTACTCGTTCATCGACGTCGACGCGGCGACGGGTCAGCCGGACGCGGCTGGCAGCGACGCCATCAAGGTCGGAGTCCTCTACAAGCCGGCTGTCGTGACGCCGGTGGGCCACACGGCGGCCTTGAACACGGTCGCCTTCGTGAACGGCGGCGACGACGCGCCGCGCGCGCGCCCGTCGGTGGCGCAGGCGTTCGAGGCGAACGCCAGCGGCTCGGTCTTCGTCGTCGACGTCAACCACCTCAAGAGCAAGGGCAGCGCGTGCAATGCCCCGGACGCGGGCGACGGTTCCGGCAACTGCGACCAGGTCCGGAACAACTCGGCGGCAGCGCTCGCTGCCTGGCTCGACTCCGACCCGACGGGCGTCGACGACCCGGATGTCCTGCTCGTGGGCGACTACAACTCCTACGCCATGGAGCGTCCCGTCCAGACCTTGGAGACCGCCGGCTACACGAACCTGATCCATGACCGGATCGGCCGCGACGCCTACTCCTACGTGTTCGACGGCCAGTGGGGCTACCTCGACTACGTGCTCGCCTCGACGTCGCTCGCCGACCAGGTGACCGGCGCCGGCGACGCGCACCACAACGCGGACGAGCCGTCGGT
>Ga0163163_10006483_pt1 | contig 10242 bp, 7 predicted proteins | sample S65metaG_FD_119766 | JGI IMG/M metagenome (GOLD analysis project Ga0163163, IMG submission 119766) | Switchgrass rhizosphere microbial communities from Kellogg Biological Station, Michigan, USA - S6-5 metaG | ecosystem: Host-associated > Plants > Roots > Rhizosphere > Soil | place: USA: Michigan... | reverse complement strand
TTGAACGCGTCCTGAATGTGCATATGTAACTCAGACAGAATTGGCACACGTTCGTGAGGCTCTGTCAAAGAAACCACTAACTCATACTCAACATAGAAGTCTGACAGTGATTTTTGCCATACTCGAGGAGGTGGGTTCTTGCGAACACCGGTTGTTTGCTCCGCAGCGTGTATCAACATTTCATGCACCAGTCGCCATGGAGCGTCGTACCCAATTGTGACGGTAGTTCCGACGCCTCCTCCATCGTCTCCGGCATGCCGCGAATAATTTACTGTCTTTGTTCCGACCATGACTGCGTTGGGAATTGTTATTTCTTCGCGTTTACGTGTGAGGATCTTGGTGGACAACATTCCAATTTCAGTAACGATACCTAGATCCTCGCCAACGCGTACATACTCTCCAATTTGCAGCGCACGTGAATACACGACCACCAGTCCGCTCATCACCTGATTTATCAGACCCGCTGATCCTAGCGAAACCATCAGTCCCACAAAGACACTTACTCCCTTGAAAGCATCTGTGCTAGATCCGGGAATGTAGGGATACGCAACCGTTATCGCGAAGATCCAAATGAGCACAATCACCAATCGGCGCGTGGCCCGAGCCGTATCGGCGTGCATCCATGAAAACTTTATGTCTCCCTTCTCGACCTCTCTAAAAATAACGTTGGTGATGCGAGCGATCAGGCGAGTCAATAGAAAGATCACCGCTACCGTGAAGATCCCGGGCATAGCCCTCAACATGCCCATACCAAGTTTAGCGAACAGGTTTGAAAGGAATCCCCCAAGTTGTAGTCCCCACGGCTGGCTGTAAGGAAACCGGAGTAAAACAAAGGCGAGCCATACATAAATCAAGACAGCTGACGCAGCCCACACTGTGAGTTTGGTTACACCGTTTTCGATTGCCCTTGCAATCGCTCTTAGATCGAATCCACCAAATTTCAGTGCGAGTAAACCTGAATCAACCTTCTGATTCATATGTCGGATTATCAAGTCGCCGAGGCGGTTGATCAGCCACAGGCCAAGAATAAGAACCAATGTAGCAACTAAAGATATTAGGATGCCTTTGAGACGTATCGGCCAAAGGGCCTGTGTCGATCGGGCTTCAAGAGCATTTCGCAAATTAGCTACTGCCTGATCAGATGCGGCTTGTAGGGTCTGTTCTGACTCCGAATCAACATCTGTAGATAAGATCGCAAATGCTAATTGACCGTTTACTGAAATGATTGTTCCTGAGTAGCGTCCGCTAGTGGCTGGATGCGAAGTGACGTTCCACGAAGCAACTTGCGGTAACGCGGCGAGACGTTCGGCCGCCTTGCTCGCTCGCTCTGCAGGACTCGAGTGTTCGTAGTTTGAACGAAGGACTGTGATCTCTCGATTCCAAAACACGAGCGGCGCTGGCTCAGCTGTTGGCTCCGTAGCAGTCGATTCGTTTTGAGATGTTTGAGGTAACGGAGACTGAGCCCAGACAAAAGCCGATGAGAGTAAGAGAAGTGCGGCAATTGATAGGACGCTAAGGAATCTCATCGGCTTGGGACTTAACTAAGTTCAGATGCTGTTGTTTATTTAGTACCCTGTTCCCCCAAAGGACATGAAAGAAGCATAGGGTGATGGTCATCCGCACTGAACCTGCACAGCTCAGAACCTGATTGACAATCCAAGAATTGGGCCATGCAGAGCTACGTCAAAAAGAAAGTTATCCTTGTTGTAATCGACGCTGAGATCGCGATAGCCGCCAATCAAAGCGAAGCGCTTACCCATCAGCAAACCCATGCCACCAAACAGCTGATAAGTAAACTTTGAACCGCCACCACCCAGATCCGCTTTCCCAATGACGAACAAGCGCTTCGATAGCCTTGCTCTGCCACGAATACCTCCGACGGCGTCCACCCAGCCGCGACTACGTGAAGCAGAAATCGCCGGTAGTGCACCCGCAGTGAAAGTCAGCTCCGAATTCAAATGCCAGTAGCGAAAACCACCAACCACATCAACTGAAGTACCTTTATCAGTATTCTCGGCGATGCGGTATCCAACCTCTGGGTCAAGGATAAAAGTCTTGAAGCTGGCGGTTGCGCTGGTGAAGAGTGGACCAGGAGTTGGGTGGTCGGTTCCGAGATTCGAGTACTGGAAATCGGTGATGATTATGAATCTGTTTTTGCGGGCCTCGAGTGTTCCCATGAATCCAAAGCTGAGATGAACGTTTGTGTCAGTGATCCCTGAATCAACGTTGACGCTCAGGTTTCCGATTCCGGCGTTTCCGGAAATACCGGCGATCCATAAGTAAGGAGTAAAGCGAAACTGCCAACCATCGGAGTTGGCAGATTGCGGCGCTGGATCCGCCGCGGTTGATTCATCCTTCGTTACTGCGTTTTCAAACGGGTTATTGACATGGGCAAAGAGCCCGTCAGTATTCACACGATCGTGGCTGGAACTTTCGCTCGCAACCTGCTTTTCGTTTGATTCCACGAGGGTGCTCGCGTTCTTATTAAGCGCATCATCTGATTTTGAAGTGTCGCTCACTTTTTCAATTTTTGGAGCGGGAGTTACTTCAACAGCGGTGTCACTAGTTGCGACAATTTGTTGAGCTTTAACAATCGCTGTAAAAGTGAAGGCGAGCATTAAAATTGCGATGTATCGGGGTAGGTTCATAAAAACAGTCTTCTTTCTGATCAATTCGATCGTTGGTTGCCGAACGGCTACTGTCATCAATCTGGGCCGTTGCTGGGTAGACCGGGACGATTCTAAACGTGGGTGATTGTGTGGGGTAACTGTCAGTATTGACAGGCGGGGGAATACTGTCTGAGCCAGATTTCAGGGGTTTTTGTGAGTAACCGCCTCTACAAATTTTTCACACAGCGAAAGCCTACGTGGTTGCTGGCTGAACTAACTTCGCCCTTCCCACGCGTACCCACCATATAGCCGGTGCAATATTGATCCGTGCAAAGGAACGAGCCACCGCGCTGGACTCGTTTTGCTTCCTTCGGTTCCGCTGGATCGAAACTGCTCGTTGGGCCTTGTGGGTTGCGAGCAATGCCGCCTTGTGCTGCAACGGTTTGATAATAGTCAGGTCGGTACCAATCGCTGGTCCATTCCCAAACATTTCCGGCCACATCGAACAAGCCGTAACCGTCTGGTTTGAACTGAGCAACTGGCGCCAGGCCTTTAAATCCGTCTTCGCCAGCGTCGCCTCCTTTTTCAGGAAACCAGTTATTACCGCTCGGAGCACTCACAATCTTGCCCAATCTCGAGTGGTTCAGAGTCTTGCTAACGAATCGAATCGTCCGACTAAGGAACCAAGGGGATTCCCTTCGCCAGGTCATAGCGAATTGCAGCTCGAATCTTGTTCTCGATTTGGAGATAACGCGCGACTTTCTTAGCCGGCATTACATGTCCGAGCTTGGCAGCGTATGTCTTACGCAGCGTGAGTTCATCCTGGTCAATAGCAAGAGCCTCACCGGTCAACTGCATTGCCTGGGCATCAGTCAGTGTCTTTTTGTTGTAAGCGTCTGCGTACGCAAGAATCGTTTTGCCGAGACGATCGTTAAGAGACTGAAGCTCCTTTTGATAGTCGTCGTACATTGGCCAGAATGCCTTGGCCTCGGGTTCGGTCAGATCCATATTTGCAGCCACGACAAGTTTCTTATCGGCCTTCACTTTATCCAGCAGGATCTGCATGTTGGTATCCGTCGCCTGGTCCTGGGCGAAGATGGGCGCTGCTGTCAGTGCAACCAGACAAAACATCATGATCTTAACTATTTTCATTTTTGCTCACTCCTGATCTGAATTGACGGGTCGGCGAATTTATACGCGGAGATCAAGGTGGCTGGAACTGTCAAAAGTTACAGCCGCCTTTTTTACTCAGACGAGCCACGCGGCGCTATTTCTTTACTTCGATAGTTACTTTATTCAGCGTTCCTTTGAACTTCGGTGAGCCACCGTAGTCCGTTACTGGCGTTCCATCATCTGTGCCAACATCAGCAAGGTCATCTACCGAGAATATTCCGGGCTGAGTTTTTCCGATCCGGCCTTCTCCAACCTTGTTTCCATCGACACTCATCGTCCCCGTTCCCCCTGCTCCGAGGCCGCCGTCGTATTTGAAATCGTAAACAATGGTGTGTTTGCCTGGTGATAGACCACTTGACGACGCGACTTCAAATTTCTCCAGCCCGAGATAGTTGTAAGTGAAGGACGGCCTTCCCTTGTTTATGAAGAAAGTGAAGCCGCCAAATCTACCTCCCTGACAAACTATGACACCATTTCCGTCTGCGCCCACTTCGACGTCAGCGGTCATTGTGTATGACTTGCCGGGGGTGGCAATGAAGATATCGACTCCCATTCCTTTCATTCCCGGACCAAGCGTTACACTGTTTCTGCCTTCCATTACCGATGGTCTTCCTACGAGGTCCGCATTGGTCCTTTCCAACAAGCGGTCGTCAATCGGCAGTACGTGGTATTTCTCTGCTTCGGACATGAAAAGCGTTTGAAGTTCTTTCAGTTTGTCGGGGTTTTGGGCCGCGACATTTGTCGACAAACTGAAATCATTCGCGGAGTTGTAGAGATCCCATGGATCATCCTGGAGGCTTTGGGACGGTTTTGGCTGCCAGGCTGGTCTATGGATTGTTCGTGCGTACCAACCGTCGCTATAGACAGCCCGGTTTCCAAACATCTCGAAGTACTGCACCGTGTGCGTTTCTTTGGCATTGGGATCCGCAAAGGTGTAAACGAGACTTTTGCCTTCGATCGGATCCTGCTGAATTCCATTGACCGTCTTCGGCGCCGGAAGACTGCACGCCTCGAGTACGGTCGGTGCAATATCAATGACGTGCCCAAACTGCGAACGCAGGTCACCCTTGGCTTTAATTACCTTCGGCCAGGAGATGACCATGCCGTTGCGTGTACCGCCGAAGTCTGAGGCAACCTGCTTGGTGTACGAAAATGGAGTATCCATCGCCACGGCCCAGCCGGCAGCATAATGCGGATACGTGCTTGGGCCGCCCCATTCGTCGTAGTGCTTCAGCATCTCCGGGACACCTTCGGCGGCTCCATTGAAAAAGGACATTTCATTGAAACACCCGTTCATTTGTCCTTCGGCACTCGCACCGTTGTCGCCGACGATGTAGATGAACAACGTATTGTCTAACTGCCCTACGTCTTGGACGGCCTGATACAGCCTGCCAATTTCATTGTCAGTGTGCTCGGCAAAACCCGCATAGGTTTCCATCTGACGAGCGAACAACTTCTTCTCATCAGCCGAGAGCGCGTCCCAGTCCTTGATATCTTTGGGTTTTGGAGCGAGCTTGGTATCCGCCGGAACAATGCCAAGTTTCTTTTGACGTTCGAGCGTTTCCTCTCTGAGCTTGTCCCACCCTTGATCGAACTTGCCTTTGTATTTGTCGCGCCAAACTGCAGGGACGTGATGCGGGGCGTGAGTGCCTCCGGGCGCGTAGTACATAAAGAAAGGCTTATCTGGACTCAACGCCTTTTGAAACTTCATCCACGAGATAGCATGGTTAGTCATGTCGGTGGTGAAGTGATAATTGGGGTCTTCAGGCAGTTCGACCTGCGCGGTTCCGTCGTAGACTAACGGCGCATACTGGTTCGTTTCTCCACCAATAAATCCATAGAAGTTTTCGAACCCTGAATGTGTAGGCCAGCGATCGTATGGCCCAGCGGATGAGATTTCCCAGGGGGGTGTTTCGTGATACTTGCCAAATGCTGCCGTGCTAAAACCGTTCTGTCTCAGGACTTCAGCCATCGGAGTTATCGATTGTGGTCTTACCCCGTTGTTACCGGGAAATGCAGTTGAGGTTTCCATGACCGACCCAGCGTTATTGCTGTGATGGTTGTAACCCGTCAGCAACGCGACTCGAGTCGGAGAACATAACGATGTCGTATGAAATCGATTGTATTTGAGTCCGGTCGCAGCGATCTTTTCTAAATTAGGCATGTTGATCGGTCCGCCGAATGTGTTCGAGGCACCGAAACCCATGTCGTCGATCAAGACAACCACCACATTCGGTGCCCCCTGTGGTGCTTTTACCTCCCAGCGAGGCGGCGCCTTAGCATTGCGAGCATCGAGCTCTTTGTAAATCTGTCGAGCCGGTTCCTTTATAGGTAAATTTGTACGGTCTAATCCGTCCGATGCAGTATTCGATGACGTTGTTCCTACGTTACCCTGTTGGGTACAGCCGAAGGCAAACACTGTCATCGCGATGAGGATCGACGAGGCGATCTGGGTACTATGTCTGGTCGACATTTAGTCTCCTTAGCTACGACTTAATGATGTTGCTGAAAAATACGGTGGCTTCGAAATTAGGTTGGCGCGCATTTTGACGTAATAGAAAGGTCTTCAGACCTGTCAAAAGTTACAGCACCTCGATGAGTGAGAACTTGTTGAAGACCTATTGATTATTATCCGTTCCTCGCCGCCTAACATCGTCAAAGCTGTCATAGACTTTCCCAGGTCAACGGGGACAGGGTTCTCCTCCCTACCTGACAATTGATCTCACCGCACCCTAAAAATGCTCGTCTTGATCGCAAACCTCTGAGTACGATACGGGCCCACACCCACCTCAAATTTGATCCACACACCACGCCTCTTAGTTATGCGACCTAACAGAAAGCCGGTTTTAAGACCTGTGTGTGCATCGGCGTTCCAATTCGTTTGCGTCTCCGCATCCATTTGGATCCAGTAGGGTTTGTTTTTCAATCGCCACACCAACAACGGGGTGATGGTCATGTAATGCAGATCTGGTAGGTCACCGGCGCCTGCAACCGAAAAATAGTCTTGCACTTTGATCAAAAAGAATCCGCGCTTTGGAATAAACCGGACGGGAGCGATCACGGGAGCGATCGTTAACTTCCCGGTTCCCAGCCTCCGGCTCGTAGCGGTTGGTAAGAAGACGCCTGAACCTGCCGCCCAAACAAATTTTCCCCTACGGTAGGGCAGCACGAACGCTTGCGCGTAGATGTCCCCTAAGCCCGCTGTCGTTCCATCTCGACGATGCGCTACGACGAATGGAATATCTAAGCGCGTGAGAACTCCACTTTTCCCAAGCGGTCGTGGACGTTCCTTAAAAACAGCGCGGTCCACCCGAAACAGAAAAGCGTTGTTCCAAGCTTGGCCGGGAAGGTTGTAATACTCTTCGCGTAAGCTCCAGATCACCGGCCTTGTAGGATCGGAATCATCACCAGCAGTAGGTGGTGGAGCAATTGTGGGTGAACCTGCCTGAGCAACTGCCATCAGGCTCCAGAAAAGAATCACCATCGCTGCACCTAAGAAAGATCTATCGAAGGAGGTCATTCAATCGTCCTCAAGAACCGGAAGCTAGCGACGCTGATCATCTCACTTCGGAAAAAGTGCGGTAACGACAATTCGCAGTCCACAGCCATGAGGTCCGCCACCCGGTGCGGTGGCCCAACACCTCAACCCACCACCAAAGCTCACCGGCTGTTTGCCGAATCTAACCAGCTTGGAAATAGAAAGATGAATTGGTACGGCCCAACTGTTACTCGCCCAGTCGTAGGAGGATTCCGTGTTTATGCTGTAGGTCCAAGCATCTCTGGTGTTGTAAGACAAAAATGGTTGAAGGAACGTGGAGTTCACTTCCGAACTACTCGACTTCCCTGCTACTGACCAGATGTGATTAGCAAGTACACCCAAGGTCCATCCGTTTGTTTGTTTCAGGGCCAGTACAGTGGGACCAAGCCCTAACTTCCTCGAACCAAGTGCGTCATTCGTGGCAGTTGGAATCAACACAACAGGGCCGACAGCCCAAACAAATGGCTCTCTCTTATTTGGCGAGAAGAAGAAACTCTGGACAGTATCCCCCAGACCATTCTGGCTCGAGTTTGGGCCGGTTACATTACCCTGATGGATGATCGGGAGAATCGTGCGGGAGATGAGATTCCATTTATCACTGAGTTTAAAAGGAATTACTGGCTGAACATTGAGCGTGTAGCGCCATCCCGAGCCTGTGCCCATCTTAAAGTCGAAATTGCTCTGCATTGGAAAACTGATCAATGAGGCAACGGGATTGGATAACTTCTTCGCCAGTTCCTGTGCCTCGGCGCCACCACTCGGCTCTCCTTGAACTGGGACTGCGCCGGATCCAACCGCTTCACTCTTCTCAAAACTTTCGCCTCGAAAACCTAAGGTCGAGGTCGGACTGCTCTGTCTCATGACCAGGTATGCACACTTCTTTAATGCTTTAGAAGTTTCCGTGCGGAAGAAATCAACCCTGGCTTTGTGACCCATGCTGATCGTTCTTGCAGGAAAAGCTTGTGAAACTGTAACCGTGGCATCGATATTACAAAGATCTTGTTGACTGGGGAGAAAAAGAAAGTCTTGTTGTGCTGTAGCAGTTATTCCAAAGAGGGCTATTAAGTTCACTACGCCTTGCGCCGTCATAATCAGCCTGAGACATTTTGTCTTCATGAGTTAAGAATCCTGAAATTCGACAATATAAGGAGCCAATTCGAATATTTAGGGTCGTTCGCCTGCAATTCTTCGCATCGAAGCCTACCTTGGTCAAAACATCCAGGTAACTGTCAACTCTGACAGGAAAACCGACTTCACCTGTATTAATTGACAGTGGTTGTCGACTACCCGATATCTCTAAACTTCGCAGAGAAGTTTTCTAAATTGTCTGAGTCCTGCACACTCTTAGATGTTCGAGGAGACCACGATGAGCCAACATAAACGTTCAGAATCTGATGCCGATACCCTTGAGCTCTCAAGTCCAGGTCTGAAAACCGGACCCCCTTCCTCGCAAGTTAAGGTTGAAATTGCGGGCGCTACTCATTGCGGACACGTTCGACGTAACAATGAAGATCATTACCTCGCGGTCCGCTTTCAACGGTCCCTGGATATCCTGTGCTCTAATCTTGAAGACAGCACTGCCGAGCAGAGTTTTGAGGAAATCGGCTACGGTCTGTTAGTCGCGGATGGAATGGGCGGAATGGCCGCCGGAGAAGTTGCCAGCCGAATGGCGCTTTGCAAACTAGTTGAGCTAGTAGTGAACACTCCTGATTGGATTATGAAGTTCAACCGACAACAGGACGAAAACAATCTGATGGAACGAATAACCGAACGGTTCCGTCAGGTCAACGAAGCATTGAGAGATGAAGCTGCACACGATAGATCGCTGTCGGGTATGGGGACGACGCTGACGGTTGGTGTTAGTCTCGGCACAATACTTCTGATTGGTCATATTGGCGATTCCCGAGCGTATGTGCTGCGAAGCAAAGAACTACGTCAGTTGACGTACGACCACAACCTGGCCCAGGCATTAGCCGATGCCGGGAACGCGGATCCAGATGATCCTGCTCGACATGTCCTTCATAACGTTCTCACAGCAGCACTCGGGACATCTACAAAGCGAACTGATCCGCAGGTGCTGCGTTTTCAACTGTCTCCCGGTGATCAGGTCCTGCTTTGCACTGATGGTCTAACCGAAATGGTATCTGCTGAAACGATCGCTTCCGCCATAACTGCGGCACCATCATCGAAAGCAGCATGTGATTCGTTAATTGACCTCGCCCTGACCGCCGGCGGCGCGGACAATGTCACAGTGCTATTGGCTCGCTATCAATTTCCTGAAGCTAAGTAGTCCGCGGTGGGTGAGTTATGTGAGCGAACCTCTTACCAAAGAACAACTCCTAACAAGAACCGCAAGACTCCCGCGCCCATGATGACCCAGAAAGGGTTGGGCCGAAAACGAACTAACACAACTCCTGAACCCAGAGCCAAGAGGAGCCCAATCCACGTGTGAATCCCTGTCCTTCCAAATGTGATCGCTGCTGCGATGAGCAAACCTGCTACGGCTGGAGTCACACCCCGCAAAAATGATTGCACTATCTGATTGTCTCGAAAGCGCCGCAGACTGGTACCGGCGGCGATTGTCATAAGAAACGAAGGCAAAAAGATGCTGACAGTCGCAACTAGCGCTCCGAGTGTGCCCGCCACGCGATACCCGATGAAAGTAGCGGTGACTAATACGGGCCCTGGAGTGATCTGTCCAAGAGCTGTAGCGTCTGTAAACTCCTGATGCGTTAGCCAGTGATGATTATTGACCGCTTCAGCCTCTATCAATGGGATCATCACAAAGCCGCCGCCGAAAGTTATAGATCCAATCCTCATAAAAACGGCGCAGATAGTGAGAAGCAATCCAAACTTGACCAACAACGGAATTGCAATTCCTAGGGGAGCAAAGGAAAGTATTCGATCTTTTGTAGTCGACGA
>Ga0163163_10006482_pt1 | contig 10243 bp, 10 predicted proteins | sample S65metaG_FD_119766 | JGI IMG/M metagenome (GOLD analysis project Ga0163163, IMG submission 119766) | Switchgrass rhizosphere microbial communities from Kellogg Biological Station, Michigan, USA - S6-5 metaG | ecosystem: Host-associated > Plants > Roots > Rhizosphere > Soil | place: USA... | reverse complement strand
TCGCCGTAGCCGATGCCGTACGGCAGAACCTCGAACACTCGTTTGAACCCGAGCTCTTGCAGGACGCGATCGTAGAACTGTGCGGCGCGCGCGACGTCGGCGACGCCGATCGAAACGTGGTGCAGCATGGGGACTCCTTTGTGGTTCGTTGGGAGGAGCCGGCGAAGCTTAGCACTCACGCGTTTGGCGCCCACGTGTGCGCGCTCCCCGCGTGCAGCGCCGCATAGATCTCGTCGCGCAGCGAATTCGCCTCGGCGCCGGTCAGTGTACGCTCGAGATCGCGGATCACCACGCGCAGCAGCACGTTCTTCTGGCCCTCACCGATCCCGAGCCGCTCGCGCGCGACCGGCGACAGGTCCACGTACGGCGTCTCGCTGAGCACCTCGATCGCCTCGACGCTCGCGCAGCGATCACCGAGCGCCTGTCGCGCGCGATCGCCGAGCTCTTCCGGCGCCGTCTCGGCGGGCACGGCGATCGAGAGATCGCGGCGCATCGCGGGCTGCGACGACACCGGCCGATAGGGCTCGAGGTCGAGCATCTGCCCTGCGACTCGCGGATCGGCCGAGCGCAGCTCGCGAATATCGGCAACACCTTTGCGCAGCATCAGCATCCGATCGAGACCGATGCCCATTGCGAGCCCTTGATGCTCGTCGGACCGCCAGCCGGCGTCCTCGAGGATCCGCGGCGCGGCGACGCCGCACTCGAGGATCTCGACCGTGCGTCTCTCGATCTCCGCGTGAACCTCGAGCCCGTCCATCGTGTACGGGTGGTTCGCGGGCAAGAGCTTGAGCGGCACGCCGGGCAACATTGCGTGCGCCGCGACGTCGATCATCTCCTCGAGCGCCGCGCGGCCGAGAGGCCGACGCGCGATGCGCCAGAGATCGAGCTGGTGCGGCTCACCGACGTGCAGTCGGTCGATCGCGTCGCGCCGGTAAGTGAGCCCCGGGCACACGAGCAGCACGTCGTCGTAGCGCGCCGGCGCGAGCATCCGGAGCGCGGGCGGGACCATCGCGGAGGTTTGCGTGCGGAGCAACCGATCCGGCGCGACGTAGCGTGTGTAGCGCGCGTCACGCGCCGCGCCCTCCGCCGGATAGCCGAGCGAGTCGTAGTTTGCGGCGATCGTGACGACCGGCGGCGCGCGGTGCACGACGACCGCGCAGCGCCAACGCGCGACGAGCGCCGCGACGGCATCGCGAACCAGCAGCTGCATCGCGTGCGGACCGAGCGCGGCGTCGGTCAGATCGCGCAGCGCCAGCGCGCGTCCATAAGCCTCGGAATCGAGCAGTCGAGCGGACATGACACACCTCTCAGGCAGAACGTTGGGGTTGCGGGCGCTGCGCGAGCGCAGCGAACGGTGGTCACCCCGGTCCTGCTGAGGCTGTCAGGGAGAAAGCGGTGGCGGAGAGATCAGTGAGAAATCGACGCGCGACCGGAAACCCCCGAAGCCTGCAGCAGGCCGGGGCCGGTAAAGAACGAGCGACGCGCGTATGACATGGCGCGCACTCTAGTCGAGCCAGGCGCGAGCGGGCAAGCGACCGCGGTCACTAAACGGCCAAGTCGGGTGGCCGCCGGCCCGGGCAGGCATGAAGCGCTCAGACGTTCGGAGCGACGGCGGGCTCGCGCGGCAACATGAGCCTGTATTCGCGCCAAAGGATGATCGCGCCGGCCGCGATCACGAGCGGCGCACCGATCCAGGTCGCGCGATCCGGCAGCTCGTCGAAGAAGAACCAGCCGTAGACGATCGCAATCAGCAGGTTCACGTAGTCGATCGGCGCGATCGTCGACGCCTCGGCGAAGCGGTACGAGTAGGTCATGAACAGCTGGCCGAACACGCCGAAGAAGCCTGCGAGCACGATGAACAACCATTGCTGGGGCGTCGGCATGGGCCAGCCCGCGGCAACCGTGAATACCGAGCAGACCATGGTGGTCACCGAGAAATAGAAGGTGATCGTGATCGGGTGCTCCCCGCCGCTGCCGCTCATGCTGCGCAGAAACATCACCGCGAACGCCGAGAACACTGCCGCGGCGAGCGCCATCCCGACGCCAAGCGAGCCGGCGCCTAAGCTCAGGTGCGGTCCCACGATGACCAGCACGCCGACGAAGCCGATCGCGAGCGCCGTCCAGCGATAGCGATGGATCCGCTCGCCGAGGAACAGCATCGCGAGCAGCGTGAGGAACAGAGGCGAGGTGAACGCGATCGCCCAGAACTCTGCGAGCGGAATCAGCGTGAGCGCGAAGAACCAGCAGAACATGCTCGCGGTGCCGCAGAGCGAGCGCAGCGCGTGCGAGCGCAGGTTGCTCGTCTTCAGCAGTCCGAGCCCCTCCACTCGCCACGCGATGAGCGCTAGCACGGCGACGGAGATCACGCCGCGCACGAAGATCGTCTCGCCGCTCGGGATCGCGCTGCCGAGGTACTTCACGCACGCGGCCATGCTCGAGAGCAGGACCACGGACGTGAGCTTCAGGAAAACGCCGAGGACGGGGCGGTGCTCGCGGTGCGCTGGAATCGACGACAAAGCGGGCCTGCGTGGCGGACGGGAGGCTTCACGATAGCAACTCTCGGCGCCGCGTGCCGTTTCCTCGCGTGTCGCGCACGCCAATAATGGCGGACCGATGACGCTCGAACGTATTAACCGCGTGGTAGCCAAACGCAGGATGGCCGGCCGCGGGGCCGTCGAGCGGATGACCGAGCAGCCAGAGCCGCCGGACGACGGCGTGCAACCGACACAGGACCTCATTGCGCGGCTGTTCGAGCGGTTCCGCGTGCCGCTCCTACGCTACCTCACGGATCTGCTTTCGCGGCGCGACGAAGCCGAGGACTTGGTGCAAGAGACCTATTTGCGTCTGATGCAGGTCGAGACCATCGAGACGGGCCGCGTGCGCGCACTGATCTTCAAGGTCGCGACGAACCTCGCGTACGACCGTTTTCGTCAGCGCCGCGCGCGGGGACCGCACGGCGACGACGCGCAGCTCGCGGATGTTCCCGCCCCCGATCCCGCGCCCGAGCGCATCGTCGCGTTCGAGCAGGGTGTCGCGATCGTCAAGCGCGCGCTCCTCGATCTCGAGCCGCGCTGCCGGCAGGTGTTCCTGCTCCGCTCGTCCGCGGAGCTCAGCTACGAGGAGATCGCGCAACGGCTCAGGATCAGCAAACGCACTGCCGAGCGCGAGATGCAGCACGCGCTCGAGGTCTGCCAGCGGCGGCTCGGCGGGGAGCGAGACGAATGAGCGGCGAGCGCATGCGGCGGAACGGCGAGCCCGCCACCGCGGCCGAGTGGTTCGTCGCGATCGAATCGAGTGCGCCCGACGAAGTCACTGCCGCGCGCTTCGCCGCGTGGCTCGATCGCGCCGCGGACCACGAGCCCGCGCTCGAGCGCTGCGCGGCAGCCGTCGAGATCGCTCGCGGGCTCGCCGACGACCCCGAGCTGCGCTGGGCATACGACGAAGCGGCCGCCGTCGCGGCGCGCCGTCCGCGATTCGCCTGGCACACCATTCGCCGCTTCGCCCCACTCGGCGCCGCCGCCGCGGCGGCGGCGCTGCTTTGGATCGCGTTCCACCTGCGCGACGCCACGACGCCGAACGCCGCCGCCACTTCGTCGGCTGCGAGCATCGTGGCCTCGTCCGCCGGCGCGAATTCGACCGTGATGCTGCCCGGTGGCGTGGTGGTCGACGCCAATTCGATCGCCGTACTGCCATTCGTCGACTCGTCGGCGGACGACGCAAGCCGCAGACTGGCCGCGGGACTCTATGACGACATCGTCGCCGCGCTGCGTGCCGTGCCAGGGCTGTACGTCGTAGGCGGATCATCGGTCGCTCCGTACGCAGGCACCGATGTCGGACCGTCGGAAGTCGGCGCGCAGCTCGGAACCCGCGGCGTGCTTGCCGCGGACGTCCAGCTGCGGACAGGAGAGCTGCGTGTCGCGGTCCAGTTGACCGACGCAGCCACGGGTGACGCGCTCTGGCGCGCGGGGTACGAACGGCCGATCGACGAGCTCCGCGCCGTGCAGATCGACGTCATCGACAACGTCGCCGCCGCACTGGTCGATGACGAGCGCCGTGCGGCATCGGCAGCCGCGAATATTCAAGCGCGCGCCGACAGCTCCATCACTTCAACGCGTGACGACGGAAACATTCGCTAGCTTCAGGCTTCATGAGGAGTAGCTCGATGACTATCGCAAGAATCCATTCGCTCTGGTTCGCCGCGTGCCTCGGCGTGACAATCGCAAGCGCTCAAGCGCAACCGCCTGCGCAACCCGGCCAAGGTTCACCGCAGACTCAGACTATTCAAGCCGCCCCCGCTCCGGCACCTCAGCCGGCCCAGCCGCGCCCCGTCGAGCCTGCGGTCCTACCAGGCCTCCCGACGGTGCCACTACAGCCGCTGCTCGACCGCGTCGCGCGAGAATCGAAGAAGCAATTCCTCGTCGACGGCCGCGTCAGTCCGGAAATCTACCTTGGCGGCGTTCACCAGGAGGACGTGACCTATCCGCTGCTGCTGTCGATCTTGCGCGCGAACGGACTCGCGTCGGTCGAGATCGAGGGAAGGGTCAACGTGTTGCCCATGAACGAGGTGCGTTTCTACCCGACTCCGATTGTGCAGGGCGACGACAATCGGATCGCGGCCGACGCGTGGGTAACGCGCGTCCTTACCACGACGAACATCGAAGCTGCGATGCTGGTGCCGATCCTGCGACCGCTGCTGCCGGTACAAGCACACCTCGCGGCGATGCCACCGAGCTCCCTCATCGTGATGGACCGCTACGCAAATGTGCAGCGGATCGCGACACTCGTGAAGTCGCTCGACCAGCCGGGGGCCGGGCGCCGGAAGGAGTGAGTAGGCCCGGCGCGTCGCTGGCGCCGCCAAAGCACGACGGGCTATTCTTGCGCTCGAGCGCGCGCTGACCCGCATGTCGACATGTCGCCGACGCTCGTCGTCGGAGGATTTATGCGCAGAGCTCTCGCGGTCGTCGTCGCCTCGGCAACCCTGTTTCTCGCGCCGCCCGCACCTCTAGCTCAAGCGCCAGCGCGCGACGGTGACACCGTCTTCGCGCAGCATTGCGCGATCTGTCACGAGCACCCGACGCCCGAGAACAAGGCGCCGCCTCGCGACGTGCTCGCGACGCTCGGGTCCGACGCGATCTTCGCTTCACTGACTGAAGGCAACATGCGCATCCAGGGCCAAGCGCTCACGCCCGCCGAACGCCAGACGGTCGCGGAGCGCGTCGCCGGCCGACCGCTCACGGCCGCGACCGCCGGCGCCGCGAGCGCTCCGACCGGGCTGTGCACCGGAGGGCCGCTCGACCTGCGCAACGCGACATCGGTGTGGAACGGTTGGGGCCCCGACGTGCGCAACACGCGCTTCCAGACCAACGCCGCGGGGATCACCGCGGCGAACGTCGCGAACCTCAAGCTCAAGTGGGCGTTCGGCGTACCCAACGCGACGCAGTCGCGCTCGCAGCCGGCCGTGGTCGGCGGACGCCTATTCATGGCGAGCCAAAGCGGAATGGTCTATGCGCTCGACCCGGCGAAGGGCTGCACGTATTGGTCGTTCAAGGCCCAAGCGGGCGTGCGCACCGCGATCGCGGTCGGAACGCTTGGCCCGAACGGTAACGCCGGGGGCGGCGCGCCCGCCGTGTTCTTCTCGGACGCACAGGCGCGCGCGTACGCAGTCGACTTCAGGACGGGGCAGCAGCTCTGGGTCACGAAGATCGATGATCATCCGGCCGCGCGCGCGACGGGGTCGCCCACGTACTACGACGGCCGACTGTACGTCGTGCTCTCGGGCGTGTCCGAGGAGAGCTCAGCCGCGATGCCGGACTACGAGTGCTGCAAGTTCCGCGGGAGCCTCACGGCGCTCGACGCCAAGACCGGCACCGTGGTCTGGAAGACGTACACCGTCGGCGAGCCGAAGCCCCGCGGCAAGAGCACGACCGGCAAGCAGCTCTGGGGGCCCGCGGGCGCGCCGATCTGGAGCGCGCCGACGATCGACGCGAAGCGCCGCCTGATCTACGCAGCGACCGGCAACGCGTACGCGGACCCCGCGCCGAACACGAGCGACGCGATCGTCGCGTTCGACTTGAAGACCGGCAAGATCCGCTGGGTGAACCAGATCATGCCCGACACGTGGATCCTAGGCTGCTCGCCGCCGCCGGCGGGCGCACCCCCGGCCGCCGCCGGCGCGAAGTTCGGCGACAATCCGAACTGCCCGAAGGACGTCGGGCCCGACTTCGACTTCTCCGCGTCGCCCATGCTCGTGACGAAAGCGGACGGCAAGGACGTGCTCGTGGCGACCCAGAAGTCCGGCGTCGGCTACGCGCTCGATCCGGACAAGCGCGGCAAGATCCTGTGGCAATACCGCTGGGGCAAAGGTAGCCCGGTCGGCGGTGTCTGGGGCGCGACGACCGACGGGGAGCGCGCGTACTTCGACGTCGCGGATCAGCTCACGCCCGCGCCCGGCGGCGTGCACGCGGTAGATCTCGCGACGGGTCAGCGTGTGTGGTACACGCCGCCGCAGCCGCCCGCTTGCCGCGCGGGACCCGGCTGCAGCGCGGCCCAGTCCGCCGCGCTCACGTCGATACCGGGCGTCGTGTTCGCGGGCTCGGCCGACGGCGCCGTGCGCGCCTATGCGAGCGACACGGGGAAGATCTTGTGGACGTACGACACGAACCACGACTTCGCGACGGTCAACAACGTCAAAGCAAACGGCGGCTCGATCGACGGGCCTGGACCGGTCGTCGCGGACGGCATGCTGTACGTAACGGCCGGCAACGCCGGCTTCGTCGGCACCCCCGGCAACGTGCTCCTAGCGTTCAGCCTGGAGTGACCGACCTGCGTTGACGCCTGACGTCCGACGCCGCTTGCGGGAGGCACGCCTCCCCGGGGGCGTCGCCGCACAGGGATGTGCGGCGCCGAGCCCCAGGGATGGTGTCTTCGCGTCCCCCGGGGAGGCGTGCCTCCCGCAAGCGGCGTCGGACGCGCGAAACGCAGCGACTAAGCGACTACTTGATTTCGATGCGGCGAGCGAGCGCTTCCTTCGCCTTCGGCAGGCGCACCGTGAGCACGCCGTCGGCGACGCTCGCGGAAATCTCGTCGCTCGCGATCTTCGTCGACAACGTGAAGCTGCGGACGAAGTTGCCGACGTTGTACTCGGAATAGATCGGCGCGACATCCTCGTACCGCTTCGGATCGACGTTGCCGGTGACGGTCAGCACGCCCTTGTCGAGCCGGATGTCGATCGCCGAGCGCTCGACGCCCGGAACCTCCATCGCGACGACGACCGCGTCGTTCGTCTCATAGATATCGGTGTACGGGCTGTAGAACTTGCCGGCCTCGGTTCGCTCTTGAGACGGCGCGAGCTCTTTCTTGCCCTGCAGCGCAACTTCTTGCGTAGCCATGTTTCGTCTCCGCTGTTCCTGCAAATTAGTTGATCGTGACCGAGCGCGGACGCTCGCTTTCTGCTCGCGGCAGCTTGAGCGTGAGCACCCCGTCTCGGTAATCGGCGCTGACCTTCGCTGCGTCGATCTGCGCCGGCAACGTGAGCGTTCGATCGAACTCTCCGCCGACGCGCTCGCGCCGATGCGCGCTCGCCTGATCCGAGTATTCCACGGTCTTCTTGCCGTGGATCCGGACGGTCGCACCCTTCACTTGGATGTCGAGGTCTTCCTTCTTGACGCCGGGCAACTCGGCGACGATTTCGAAGTCTTCGCCGCGCTCGAATACGTTGACGGGCGGATACGCGCCGCGCCCGCTCGTGAGCGGCCCGAACCAATCGCGTTGCATTGCGTTGTCCATCGCGCGCTGGACGGATAAGAGCGTCGCGAACGGATCTCCGATTCTCAGGACCATGGGACCCTCCTCTGTCTTGGCGACAAAAATTGATGGACCCTGTTGTAGGGTCGGTGTTCCCCCTTTCAAGTGGGGGTTTGAGTAGACTTTGCCGTCGAGGCGACAGGGCCGAATACGCCAAAATGAATGAAATGGGAACCGATCGCATCGTGAGCATCAGCGCGAGGGATCGAGCTTGCGTATAGCGATATTCGGTGCGGGCGGCGTCGGCGCCTACTTCGGCGCCCGGCTCGCCGAGGTCGGCAACGAAGTGTCCATCGTCGCACGAGGCGCGCAACTCGACGCCATCCGCGAACACGGCTTGCGCGTCGACAGCGTGTTCGGCGACATGCTCGTTCGACCGAAGGTCGCGAGCGCGTCGGCCAAGGACATCGGGCAGGTCGACGCCGTGCTGCTCGGCGTGAAGACCTGGCAAGTCGCCGACGTCGCGCCCGCCCTGAAGCCGCTGCTCGGACGCGACACGTTCGTCGTGCCGCTGCAGAACGGCGTCGAGACCCCGGACCTGCTCGCGGCCGCCCTCAGCCCAGAGCACGTGGTCGGCGGTCTTTGCGGCGGGTTCTGCTTCATCGTCGCGCCGGGGCACGTGAAGCACATCGGCGGCATCACGTTCATCAAGTTTGGCGAGCTCGACGGTGAGAAGACCGAGCGGGTCGAGCGTCTGTGCGCCGAGTTCGTTGCCGCGAAGGTCGATGCCGAAGTGCCGAACGATATCCGCGTCGCGCTATGGGAGAAATTCATGCTCGTCGTGCCGTTCGGCGGCGTCGGCGCCGTGTCGCGCGCACCGATCGGCGTAATGCTGAAGACGCGCGAGACACGTGGATTGATCGAGTCCGGCATACGTGAGATCGCGGCCATCGCGCTCGCGCACGGTGTCCGGCTTTCGTCCGACGTGGTCCAGCGCACTCTGGCACTGCTCGACCGCACGACGCCGACGGGCACGTCGTCCCTGCAACGCGACATCGCGGCGGGTAAGCGCTCGGAGCTCGACGCGTGGACGGGTGCGGTCGTGAGGCTCGGTACAAAGCTCGGCGTGCCGACGCCGACGCACTCCTTCTTATACGCGGCGCTGCTGCCGCTCGACCGGCGAGCGCGCGGAGAGCTCGACTTCTAGACTGCGCTCAGTTCAAATCCGGCGTCTGCCAGTCCTTCGCGTACCACGCCCGCTCGCGCACATGCGTGCGCGTCTTGATGCGCCAACCTTCGGGCGTGCGCACGTAGACATCCTCGTAACCGCCGTGGCGGTCGACGCTGCCGGGCCCGCGCATTCCGAGCTGCACCAGGTAGATCCGGCCCTTCGCGCCCTCCGGCGTCGCGGTGATCTCGTGGTTCAGCATCAGATGGCTCCAGCCCGTCCAGGGCAGCTTCGTCTTGCAGCCCTTCGAGCCGCCGCCGACGAGCTCCGCGAGCGCGTCGCGGCCCTTCGCGAGCACGCGGCCGCCCGCGGCGAAACCTGCGTCCGAGTTCTTGTCGATGAACTGGCCGTCCGTCGTGAACACGTTCGCGTAGTCGTAACCGTTGCCGCCACACGTATCGATACCGTATGCGTAACGGTTGATCAGCTGCGTGATCTCATCGTAGTCGAGCGCCGTGAGCTTGCCGGTATCCGCAGCGGCCGCGCCCTGCAGCTCGACGCGGCCCGCGACGAAGCCGAGTGCGAGCGCGAGCGCGACGCCGAACGCGCCCAATGTCTTCTTGGTCATGGTCCCCCCTAGTTGTCGTTCACTTCGTTTGCACGTACGCGAGCACTTCTTTCGCGCGCTCGTCGGTCCAAGTCGTCACTCTGTACCAGACCGGTTGCGGCCCGCCGCAGGCTCGATCCACGTCGACGGCGATCGGCGCACCCTGCTCGGGCACCGGCCGAGGCTTCGAGCGCGTGATGATCGCGGTCTGTGTGCGGTAGACGTAATAGACGTTGGCGGGATCGATGTCTTGATATGTCGAGCTGCCATACGACGCGTCGATCAAGAAATTCCAACGGCCCAGCCCCTCGGCGAGGCTCACGAGGTCGACCGCCGTCTCGTCGCGCAGGTCGTGCGCGACCTTCGGCTGCGAGTTCTGATCGACGACCGAGCGATACCGGCCCTCGAGCCTATCGAGGCGGTATTGCGAGTCGAGACCGAGCAACAGCGCCCAGTACTTCCATTTGAGGAATTCCGCATCGACGCGCCATTGATCGCCGTAGACGGCCAGCACGCGCTCGTCGCAGCGATCACCGGTGCGCAGATGCGCTGCGTATTCGCGATCGCCGGATTGATCGAAGCGCAGCTCGGCGATAAGTGTCTCGCCGGTCAATCGATGATAGGTGTACACCGACGCCGACAGCAGCACGACGGCGAGCGCGCCGAGCGCGATGATCAGGACGAACGACCAACCGAGGAGCTTGCGCATGCCGTTGAATTCCATC
>Ga0163163_10006479_pt1 | contig 10245 bp, 8 predicted proteins | sample S65metaG_FD_119766 | JGI IMG/M metagenome (GOLD analysis project Ga0163163, IMG submission 119766) | Switchgrass rhizosphere microbial communities from Kellogg Biological Station, Michigan, USA - S6-5 metaG | ecosystem: Host-associated > Plants > Roots > Rhizosphere > Soil | place: USA: Michigan... | reverse complement strand
GTAACCATCGTGCGCGATGTAGTCTTCGATGCGCTCGGGATCGATCTTGCCGGAATTCTCCAGCACGATCTTCTTCTGCCGCGCGAAGAACGGCACGTTGGTGGGACAGGGGTGCAACCCGCTGGCGCTTGGCTCGCCGCCGTTGTCCATAGAGCGAATGATTTCCGGGGCCTGCTCCGGGGTCACCGAGGCATACATCCGGGCTTCGGTCTCGACGGCGGTCTCCACAGTGACCAGGGGACCGGCGCTGCACAATCCCATGCAGCCGACGCCCTTGACGAGGACTTCATTCTGCATGCCAGACTCGACGACTTCCATCTTCAGTGCGTCGCGCACCAGGTCTGCGCCGCTGGAGAGACAGCCGGCGGCGGTGCACACGCAGACATGGTGCTGAAACTTCGCCTGCGCCTTGCGCTCCGCCTCGGCGATTTTGAGCAGTTCCTCGAGGGTCATGGATGGATGCCTTTCCGGATGCGTGCCAGGATATCTTCGGGAGCGATCTTGCCGAGCACCGTGTTGTCCATGACAGCCGCCGGCGCCAGGCCGCACGATCCCAGGCAGCGCGCGGTCAGCACGCTCAGCTCGCCGTCCGGAGTGGTCTCGCCCGGTTTGATGCCGTGCTGCCGTTCGATCGCCTTCAAGAGGAGCGGCGCGCCCTTGATGTAGCAGGCGGTGCCGGTGCAGACCACGCAGGTATGCCGTCCTTTGGGCTTCAGGGTAAAGAAGTGATAGAAGGTGGCCGCGCCATAGACGCGGCTGAGCGGCACGCGCAATACGGAGGCGACGAATCGTAGGGCATTTTCATCGAGATAGCCGAAGCACTCCTGGACGGTGTGCAAGGTCTCGATGAGCGCGTGCGGTTCGCGCCCGTGACGGCGTGCGGTGGCCTCGACGATTTTCCAGCGCTTATCGTCGGAGGGCAGTTGAGGCGCTCCCACATAAGTCTGCATAACATTCATATCGAGTGCATTTGCCATTCCAGAGTGATTTATCCTAAATATTCAACGGGTTGCAGCGAGTTTGATCGCCGGGAGCAGCGGCGAATCGCGCAGTTGGGTGCCAATTCCTTGGGTTCGTTGGGTTCGTTGGGATCGACGTCCCACATCGACTTGCTTTAGAATGAATCACTTACTGGGTTCGTTTGGTTTTTTCGCGGTTGCATTCAGAGTTCGCCACGACGGGCGCTTCAGGGAGCAGGTCTGATAAAACATACCTACCTGTCCTAATTATACCTCGCGTGTGCAAGCCCCTTGCAGGTAAGTGCTTTAGGATCAGCGGAAAGATGGATGAAATGGACAGCTCGACTGCCGCCGTTTCACGCAGTTAACCACACAATGATGTTCTGGACGCAGCGCTGGATCATGGGATGAGACTGGGTGGCGACGTTATGGCCTGGAATCAGGACGGCCACTTTTCCCTTTCCATAGGTGTGCGCCCATCCCTGAGGGGCGCGGCCGTGTTCGGGGGAGTGGCTCTCCAGGAACACCGACGTTTGGCTCTCATCCATTTCCAATTGGTACTCTTCATCAGCGCAGGTAAAGGGTGTCATCCCCTCGGTCAATTCCGGCATCTTTCCGGTTAAGGTGACGTTGATGTTTACAACGGCAGGGTGCCGGACGAAGAATGCCCTGGCTACCCGGGATATTGCATTGCCTTTGGGATAAGAGAATCCGTCGTGGTAAGAAAAGAAACGGCCGCCGGCGTTGACGTAATCCTCGTACTTCTGCTCCTGCGCAGCCGTGAGCCAAGTGGCCTTTCCGCCGTTGGCGGGATCCCCATCGCGGTCGCGGTAATATTTGATATATTCGCGGCCCTCTCTGCTGTTGATGATCAGATCGAATTTGCCAAAATCGTCAAAGGGGACGTTGTAGTCCATGATCACAACCGCCTCCCAGCCGCTTCTTCGCAGCCTCCCCACCAAGAGGGAGTCGAGTGGCGCCACAGAGTGATACGCATCTCCCAATATGGCCAGCACGCGCTTCTTCCGCGGAGGTGCGTCCTGAGTGTTTCCCAAGCCAGCGGCGCCCAACAGAGCCATGCCGCAGGTGGTGGAGGTCTTAAGAAGGTGACGGCGCGTAGGTTCCACAGTTTCGTCTCCAGTTGGTGAGGCCGAACGGTTTGACGTCTCACCGTGTTTTCATGCTGCGCGGATCGACCGACCCTATTCTCCGCGGGAAGGGCCCGTAAACCGGACCCACAGCATGTGGCTAGACCTTTATCGCAGACGACCGCGCCTGCGTCAAGCGGGTCGGCCGTTCTGCGGCGGCCTAAGGTCGGATGAAGGCAGAAGGTCCAGTTCGCAAATTCGTTGTTGAAGTTTTGGGCGAGTGTTTTCGCATTCCCAGGTGTCGGCACTTCCGGGTTGGCATGCAACACGGTAGTGGCCAAGCGCAACCTCAGCCCTCTAAATCAATTGTTGACTGTTCTCGTGCTTGGATCGCGGTCTATCGCAAGAGCTCAGCTTTCCAAAGCCGTCGATTCTGAGTGCTGCGCTTCCCCTCTCAATCCGGTTCTGATTGAAGCTCAATATCTCCAGTCATCGAATTTCAGATCGGGAGTTCGTGAATCCACTTTCCTCTCTTTTTCACTGCCGCGATTCCCGCCCGCGCGTGACCGCTTGTGTATCATTTGCGTCTATTTGCTTGGCGCCGTCGATAAGCAACGCTTATGCCAGTCCGGTTCTCAAGCCTTCTGGCTCCTATCCCGCTGAGCTTCAATCCGGATAGGCTCTCTTCATTAGGCGCGGCCCGGCGACACTAGCGGAAATTCTCGACAAGCATCAGGTCTGCACCCTCCTCGTCGACTTGCGAGTAAATGAGGAACCTGCCGTCCGGGGAGAGGCTGAGGCCCAGGTAGGTCGGCTTGGTAATTGCAGAGATGCGGGAGTCTTCATGGCTGGAGAGCTTGAAGCGGCGAATGGAGATCTCCGTCGAGGATTCATCGCGCAGGTAATAGATTGAATCCGTGGTGGGAGCGAAGCCGCGATGGGACACGCCGCGAAGGACTTCTCTTTCCCCCCTGCCGTCCAACGCGGACTGCCAAAGGACAGGATCCACTTCGCCTTTGGTGTAGTACAGCAACGTCCCGGAATCATTTTCGAAAGCGGTCATGCCGCCCGCCCGAGTCACCTGCACCGGCGCACCTCCGGCGGCGGGTACCTTCCAAATGTTGCGTCTGCTACTCATGACCGTCGCGTAATAGACCCATTTGCCATCGTGAGACCAACTGGGGATCGCCCCGCCAATGGACTCGGGGGTAAGCCGGCGCGAGGTGCCTCCACCGGCGCCCGTCACGTAAACATGGAAGCGCCCCTCCCACGCGGAGTCGTAAGCGATCCACATGCCATCGGGAGACCAGCGCGGAGTTCCTGTGATGAACGGCCGGTTCACGTTTGTGACCTGCGTACAGTGTGCGCCATCGCTGCCGCAGGCCCAAATCTCAGTTCGGCCACTACGTGTTGACTGCAATAAAATCCTGGAGCCGTCCGGAGAGTATTGAGCATCCTGATCGTTTGCCGTGGAGGCGATGAGACACTGCGGGGGAGACGATGTGCTACCTTGTGCCGGAATTTCCTGCCGCCAGATGTTCGTGTCCGTGGTATTTCGGGAGAACGCCAGCCGGCCGGATTGCGACAGGACGGGAGTTGCGACCTCCCCCAAACCCGGGATTTCCCGCGGGACTGCACCGCTTTCCAGGCCGATGCGAGCAAGGCGCTGGCCGAAGATGAAGAGGATCTCCCTTCCATCCCTGCTCCAGAATGGGCTGACGGAACGGCGGGAATCGACTAGTTTACGCGGTTCGCCCGCCGGCTGCATGGAAGCAGATAGAGACAGCACGTGGAGATGCTGGTTGGGGGTCAGTCCGCGAGTGAAGGCAATGGTTCTGCCATCCGGGGACACAGCGGGCTCAAGATCTTCGACTAATTCGCCTGTCCGGGAAGCAGTCAGCCAAGTGATCTCGGCGCTGGCAGTGTCCACCATGAACAGGCGTTCGCCACTTTCCATGTGCTCGGCTCCGGACACCACGAGGTGCCGGCTGTCGGGCATCCAATCCATGCGCCGGATCTGGTGACGCATGACCCACAGGTTGGGGACAAACTCAGCGACCTTACGCTCCACTCCACCGACCGCGGGGATCACCCAGACTCCCATCAGTTCGGCAGTAATTGTGCGGAGGAACGCGATGTAGCGTCCGTCCCGCGACCAGGCCGGCCCATACTCGGCTGCCGAGGCCGAGGTCAGACGGACGGGGTCGCCAGCGCCGGTCACTTTTACGAAGATATGCGGCACTCGCGTGCCCTGATCCCATTCGAAGGCTATCTGGCTTCCGTCAGGTGAAAAGCTGGGATGGCGCTCGAAGCCCCGCTCGGCAGTCAGTTGCACCACGTAATAGGAAAAGTCGCCGGCCGGTGTTTGTGCCGCGTGCGAAAACCACCACATGGCAGCACCGAGAATTGCGAGCACCGCGACGGATGGCAGAAGCCACGAGCGCCACGATAGAGAGGCGGGGGGCAAGGGGATTGGCGGCTTGGGCGGCAGCGGTTCGGGCGGAGCATCGAGCGGTGCAATGAACCGATAGCCGCGGCGCGCCACGGTCTCCACATAGCGGGGCGTCTCGGCAGAATCGGAGAGGACCTGGCGGAGGCGGGTGACGGCGGCGTTCAGGCCGCGGTCGAAATCGACGACGGTACCATCGGGCCAGAGGCGGCGGACCAGATCTTCGCGGGCCACTACCTCTCCGGGGTTGTCCAGGAGGGCCGCCAATACTTGGAAGGGTTGTTCCTGCAGGCGTAGACGCAGACCCTGCTTGCGAAGCACGGCGGCCTTAAGGTCGACTTCGAACGGTCCGAAGCGAACGATGCGCGGCGATAGTCCCGGTTGCGCCACTCTGGTGCCCTGATCCAGTTGAGTGTACCACTGGACGGGCGTTTTTCAGTATCTCATTTGGATCGCGATCCATCCCATTTTCAGCAGCTTACCTCGTGGCATTCATTTAGTTGCCAGGTATCACCGCGGCCATTGGGGTACACGCGGCGAGTGCCTAGATTCTCACTCAGCCCGCCAGCCGGCGGGGGGAGAAACCGAAATGAGACACCTTCTGCTCGGCATCCTGATGTTGGTTCCGGCGCGAGGCGCCCAACTGCGGATCACCGTATACGATCAGGCTCACCTGTCCAAGCCGGTCAGCGAGGACGTGTTCGACATCCTCCTCCGGATACTCAGGCAGGCAGGAATAGACGGGGAGTTCGCAGCCGGCGACCTGGCAGCCCCCGAAGCCAGCCTGATCACCGCGCCGAGTACACCACGCCAGGGAAGAGAACGGGAAGCGGCATGCCGGGCGCGGCGCGATATCGCGCTAGAGATCGTGGCGAACACAGCATACGTCCGGAAGGGCACGCTGATGGGAATGGCGGTGCCGCTGGCCAAGGAAGGACTCAATGCGCGCGTGTTCGACGATCACGTGCGCGACACCGCATCCCGCCAGAACTGCCAATACGCCACGGTCTTGGCACATGCCATGGCCCACGAGCTTGGGCACGTCCTGCTCCGGAACGGCGCCCACACTCAGCGGGGGCTCATGTCCTCCGCGTGGACCGACTTCGAATATTGGTGGATGGCGCGCGGCCTGATGCTCTTTACAGGCGACCAGGCCAAGGCGATGCGTGCGTCGTTGAGCGGCGCGGGTTGCAGCCCGCCTACGTTAGCGGAAGTACTCCACTAGGAAAGAGTCGGAGCCCAATCACCTGATCTCGCATATGCATTCACTGATGTCATGACTTAAGCTCTCTAGCTTTCGCTTTCGACACTCCCTGCCCTGTATCCAGGAATCGTGCTCGGCGCCTGCCCACAAATAAAGAGAACGGCGACTTCGTGACGAAATAGTGGACATTGAACCAGCCGGCACCCCCGAGTGGAAGGGCAACTCGGATCAGTGCCTGCACGACAGGCGGAGATTCCTCCAGCAGCAAATACAACGCGCGGAGCTGAACTTCTCGTAGGGGCGAGCCGATTGGAGATTGGTAAATTGAAAGTAGTAATTCGTCGACCCTCGCCACGAAAGCAGTGCCCTCTGCATAGGTTTTCAAGATCGAAGTCGCGAGCGTTCGTGCATATGCGGTGAGCCAGCCTTCTTCGATATCCAAGCCAAATGGATCTCGACCAACACTCTGCGCGTAGCTCCACGGAGAAAGCAGGTCTTCTTGACTGAATCGGCCGATGTCTGGAGAGTAGCATCGCGTTCGAAAATAACCCGTTCCACTAGCGTCGAACTCGCGGCGCGCAAAGAGCAAATCATTTACAACAGCCGAGCTAGATTGAGCTAGCAGGTGTCCATATGAATCGTACTCATAGTGATTGATCGAAGTAGCGCCGTCGTCAATGATCTCGCGCACTGTACTCAGTTGATCCAATAGGAACCACCTGGATGCTCCCCCGGATTCATCACCTATGATATCGTCCAAAGAGCGGCTATATAGGCGGCGGCTAGCGACTACGGCCGACGACGTCAATTTGAGTGCGGGATTGAGGCGGTCATAGACGAAATAGGCCGTTTGACCAATATCCAGCACCCGAATCCCGTGGAGTCCAATCGAAGCCGCCAGATATTGGTATCCGAGAGATGTGTGCTGTAAGCCAGCTTCCACTCGTGCCGCGGAATTGCGACGCTCTCAATACGTCCGGCTCCGACCAGCATTGCTGACGGCTCGCCCCCATCCGCCCGAACACGCCAGATGGAACCGTTGATTAGTGGTCCTGCGACAAAGACGAGGTCGTGACCGTCCGGCGTCCACTGAACGGCCTCAATACGATCGCCTCTGTGAGTGACCTGGCGCGGCGCGCCTCGCAGCTTAAGGGACGAATCGATTTCGGCTACGAAGAGATCGGATGAGCCCTGATCCCGGCGACGGACGAAGGCCACGCGCCGACCATCCGGCGAGAAGGCCGGGCGCATGTCGCCACGGCTTCCCGGCGGCGGGATCACGAGATCTCTCCAGTCTCGCGTGTTCGTGTTGAGCACGCGCAAGCGGCGGTTTCCGGCTTCTCCAAAATCTTGCGACACGATCAGTGATACGCCATCCGGCGACCAGGTGAGGCTATCGAAGCGAGATGCATTTGCAATCTCGGTCTCTTTGCCCGAAGGGTCAAGGGACTCGAGCACAATCGCTGCCGCCAACGGCCGCCCGCGGATGAATGCCAAGGTCTTTCCATCCGGCGAGCATTCACGGCGGGCATCGTTTGCGGAACTAATCAACCAGGCGTAGGGGGTCACCGCCACCAATTTCCGTCCGGGAGATTTGAAGCCGGCCGGGGGGACCTGCCGCGTAGAAGACCGATTTTCCATCGGCGGAGAAGGAAGGCTGATATTCGAAACCGGGCGTTGTGACGAGTGGAAGAGGATTCGATGCAGAGGGTGCCGGGAGACGGGTCGAGACAAAGAAAAGGACGCTTCCGCCCAGAACAAAGGCGGAGATGGCGATAAGCCACGTCTTCCTCCGATGGACCGGTGGTTCGGCAGTATAACGTTTTAGAAACTCAGCAACCGAGGTGACCCGCATGTTCGGGTCGGCTTGAAGGGCTTGGGCAACCGCTGCGATAGCATTCGGTCCGACTGCTTTCGGTAGCTGGTCTTCGATTTTGGCGTTGGAATCGGGCAGGCGACCTGTAAAGATTTCAAAGGCCACGCGCCCCAACGTATAGACATCGCTCTTTGCGCTCGCATTCTCCGTCTGTTCGGGGGCCATGTAGAGGGGGGACCAGGCGGAGAGTTCGCGATTGGGGAGTTCCTTGAGGCGGGCGATGCCGAAGTCGATGACCGTAACGCGTTCGTCCGGAGTTCCGTGTTCCGAGAGGATTATGTTTTCCGGCTTCAGGTCCAAGTGCCACACGCCGGCTCTGTGTGCGGCAACGAGCGCCTGTCCAATCCCCTGCACGATGGATCCAGCCCGGGGAACCGGCAATTGACCTCCACGTAGGGCCTCTCGGAGTGTGATTCCGGGAACATATCCCAGGACCAGAAATGGCGTGCCGCCATCCAGTTCCCCGGCGTCAGAGATGCCGACTACGTTTGGATGGTGGACGCGGCATAGGGAACGGAGTTCGGGTTCGAACGTATCGCGGAGCGCCTGTTCATTGTAGATTCGGTCTAAGAGTTTGATGACGACGGGTTTTCCGGCGAGCGTTTCGTCTCTAGCCAGATAGACTGTGGCAAATCCGCTGTCCGCGATGGGTTGCTGGATGCGGTATCGACTCTTCAGAAGAGTTCCGGCTGGGAGGTCCTGGCGGACTCGTGTTCTTGCGCCCAGCAGCTCAGGCAAAGGAGTATTGAGAAAGTCTCCGGTCGATTCGTGCAGTTGAAGAAGCGCTTCCACTTCGGCGCGGAGCAGGTGATCGCCTTCGCATTGGGCCGCGAGGAATTTGCCCCGGTCCGCCGGCGGTTGCTTCAGGGCCGCCGAAAACACCGATTTCACTCTTTGCTGCAATTCAGAAGACATGCTTGAAGATGCGTGGCCCTTGTGGCGCAGCAGCGCAGCGATTCTTCTGAGTTTACGCCGATTCGGACCAGGCACTTCTAAGCTGTTACAATTCCTGGAGGTGCCTCCCCTCTCTACGGAACTGGACCGTTCCACGCGGGACCCCGTCGCATCCTCCGGTCGAGGCTCGCTGCCGTTTGCACGGTTCGCCCGATCACGCTGGGCCGGTCCACTTTTGGTGCTTGCGATCTGTTGCGGATTCTGCTGGAAGCTGGTGCTCTCCCACGAGTACACCTGGATCGACAACGCAGATATCGTACAGATGGATGTTCCGCGATTGCAGTTCCAGCAGGCCAGTTGGGGCATCGGACGCTTTCCGCTGTGGGATCCCCATCTGTGGTGCGGCCAGCCTTTTCTGGGACAGATTGTGGGCGCGGCGTTTCCGTTGACCTGGCCGCTGTTCTTTTTGCCATCCGACGCCTCCAACAAGATCTCCCTCGATGCTCTGAATTGGTATTTCGTCTTTCTTCACTTTCTGGCGGCATTCGCCGCGTACGCGCTTTGCCGCGAAGTGGGAGTCTCGCGCCTCGCGTCCGTCTTGGGCGGATTCGCTTATTCGTTCGACGGCATAATCGGCGCGACCCTGTGGCCGGAGGTCCTGGGCAGCCTCCTGGTCGCGCCATTGGTGTTTCTCTATCTCTTTCGTGCATTAAGGAGACACCAGGCGTATGGAAGCGCGGCGCTCTGTGGAATGTTTCTCGGCGGTGCCTGGCTGGCCGGTCACCACGAGGTGCCGATCTACCTGACCGTCACCGTGGTTTGTATCTGGGCCTTCGACTTTTTCCGCGCGGCCTCGAACCGCCTGCAGTCTCTGTGGCTCGCCTCGACGACGGGGCTTTTCGCGCTGCTGACCAGCGGGTTTCAGACAATTCCGGGGTACGAATATGCAAAGCTGGCCGTGCGCTGGGTCGGCATCGATCATCCAGTGGGATGGAGCGAAGCCGTACCCTACCGGATTCACGAGGGTGGTTCGCTGCTTCCCTCTTCAATCATCTCGATGATGGTGCCCTGGAGCGGCGGTAATTCAGAAGCGTTCTTGGGGATCGGCATCCTTGCGCTGGCTGCGGTCGCCGTTTGCACCGCGTGGCGCCGCCAGTCCGTGCCCCTGGTGATGTGCATCGGACTGGCCGGTTTCTTCTTCGCGTTCGGGGGCATCAACCTCCTTCACGGAATCGCCTATAGCGTCCTGCCGATCTTCGGGAAGGCGCGTGTCCCGCTGCGCATCCTCGCAATCTTCGACCTTGCTGTCGCCGTCCTGGCGGCGGTCGGCCTGGACTCGCTGGCGAGCGTTGCCCCTTCGAAGGCCGTGACTGTCGTGCGCCGGACACTGGTAGCCTTCGGTAGCATCGTCCTGGTCACTGCTCTGGTGGCGGCAGAACTCAATAAGGGCGGTCCGCGCGAGAACTTTTATGTCACTGCGTTGTGCGCACTGGCCCTGGCCTCTGTTGTTTCCGCCCATCAGGCGGGGCCGCTTTCGGCCCGAGGCCTTCGAGTGGCGGTGTTTGCACTGGTATTCTTCGAACTCGGGAACTATACACCGACGGTCTTCCGGGAACGCGCGGCACCGCAGCCGCACGTCTTGCAAAAGCTCACGGAATTCCAGGACATCGCGGAGTACCTCCGCAAGCAACCGGGGCCGGTGCGCGTCAACCTGGACAATGAACCCTTCAATTTCGGTGATTGGGAAGGGATCGATATGCTCACCGGCTTCGGTG
>Ga0163163_10006478_pt1 | contig 10246 bp, 7 predicted proteins | sample S65metaG_FD_119766 | JGI IMG/M metagenome (GOLD analysis project Ga0163163, IMG submission 119766) | Switchgrass rhizosphere microbial communities from Kellogg Biological Station, Michigan, USA - S6-5 metaG | ecosystem: Host-associated > Plants > Roots > Rhizosphere > Soil | place: USA: Michigan... | reverse complement strand
GTAGAGCGTCTGATTCGTAATTAGAAGGTCACCAGTTCAACTCTGGTAGCCGGCTCCATTTAATCTAAGTTTGTACAACAGTTTAGCGCAATAATGAAGGCGGCCGATTGGCCGCCTTTTTCATTGCTACAAAACTGTTGATGGAATTTGGATTAACTGGAGCCGGCTACCAGAGTTGAACTGGTGACCTTCTAATTACGAATCAGACGCTCTACCAACTGAGCTAAGCCGGCTAATCGCGAGAGGTCAAACGCGATTGCAATATACGGAGCCCCCGTTTGTAGTGTCAAGTTTGAACCAATTTTTTACAGTACCGCGAGCACAAGTCTCTTACCAAGCGGTGTTGCAGCGACCGGATGGTACACTCAACTACCCTTAGATCTGACCTGGGTTTCATTGACGGTAGCATCCGGTCGCTTCGCTCGCAGTACCGTACATCGCGCGGTACCCGTACACCACTGCAAGGCATCAGCGTACATAGTTAACCATGGCTACTTTCAAGCGTCTTAAATGTCATGAGAAATCAATTCTGCTGCTTGCGACTGAAAAGAGCCTTTCGTGACGGACTAATCCTCGCTCTGGTCTTCCTCGTCGGTGCTGAGCTCACCCGCGCGCAAAAGCCAAATCCCAGACTTCCTTCCGTCAATAAGATCATCGATCAGAATCTCAAAGCGCTCGGCGGAAAGAAGAGACTTGCATCAATAGCAGATGCAGAATACCAGTGGACAGTTGAAGCCAACGGAGAAAAGGTGGGAACGGCTCGGCTCCTACGTAAGTATCCTGCTTCTGAACGATGGGAGATCACCACAGCGCAGGACCAGATAATACTGGCGACAAACTCAAGTTCCGCGTGGCAAAGCAAGAACAACCAGCTCCGGACGCTGACAGGGCTTGAGTCTACCGCTGCAAAACTCAGAGCTGCCCTGGATAGTTCTCGCTTAGTTAACTTGAAGAAGAGTAGTGTTCTTGGTCGCGTAATTGCCATGAGTGGTCCGTCCTACATCGTAGAGTTTTCTACGCGAGGTGGGGCGAGACTGCGTTATCACTTTGCTACTGACAGCGCTTTAATTACCAAAGTTTCAGATGAGATCGGTAGATCGGTTTTTGTTTTTGACGACTACCGAGCAGAACAAGGAGTCCTCGAGCCTCATCGCGTTCAGGTACGGCTTGATCAGTCAATTGAGTACTCGCTTATTCTTCAACGAGTAACCTATAACTCAACTTTGGCCCAGTCTGTTTTCGATCCGCCTGCTGCGGCAGAAGCACTAGACATTGCGGCGCTTCTTCGTGAAGTCGGGAAGAACCAGGACGAAGTTGAGAAACACGTCTCGGAATACTCCTACCGCCAGAAGGAGACGGATAGGGAAATCAGCGACAAAGGCGAATTGAAAAAAGAGATCGTGAAACTCTATGAGGTCTTTCCGTTACCGAACCGAGAAGCAGTTCAGAAACTGATAAGTGAAAACGGCGTACCTCTTTCCGCTGAGCGCGCCGCCAAAGAAGACAAGCGGGTGCAGCAGGAATTGATAGAAGCTGAGCGCGATAAAGAAAAGGATGCGCAGTCCGTCGCTCGCCGCCGCGCGGAAAGGGAAAAAAAGAATCGATCCGCAGGTCGTCAAGAGGACGACGATCCCGAAATCTCGCAATTCCTTAAAGCCTGCGAATTTGTCTCACCTCGACGGGAACGTCTCGCAAATCGTGACACGATCGTCTTCGACTTTCGTCCTCGCTCTGGTTTCAAACCTTCATCAAGAGTTGAAAGCCTGATCTCAAAACTAATCGGGGTAGTCTGGATTGATCCGGTCGATAAACAGGTTGTTCGCCTCGAAGCGCGGCTCGCTGAGGGATTCAAAATGGCGGGCGGCCTGCTGGTTTCGTTGAAACCCGGCGCAGCGATGGTCATGGAACAAACGCGGATGACAGACGGAGTCTGGCTGCCGAGATTTGCGCAGATAAATCTTTCGGTTAAAGTCTTGCTGTTCGGCGGTGGTGATTACAACAAAACTATTGAGTGGAGCGACTACAAACACTTTTCAGGAGATGTAAAGGATTACAAAATCGAAGCGCCGAAAGTTGGCGAGGAAAAGAAGCCTTAGGTAGAACTATCAGACCTATAGGACCTGTAAGACCTAATAGAAACGATGAAAGAATTAATTGTAATTGGTGGTGGATTGGCTGGCGTCGAGGCTGCCTGGCAAGCTGCGGAGCTTGGTATAAAAGTTCAGCTTTTTGAAATGCGTCCGGTAAAACAGACTCCCGCACATCGAACGGATAAGTTGGCTGAGATTGTTTGTTCCAATTCGTTGAAATCCGACGAAGTTGGTACTGCGTCTTATTTGTTGAAAGAAGAGCTTCGTCGAGGGAGTTCTCTTGTGATGGAGGCAGCCGCTGCTACGCGTGTACCGGCAGGTGCTGCATTGGCCGTCGACCGTAACAGGTTCGCGGAGTTAATCACGACGAAAATTCAAGAGCATCCAAATATTATTCTCCGTCGCGAAGAAGTAACCTCAATACCTGACAACGCGGTGACGATTATCGCGACCGGACCGCTATCCTCCGAAAGTCTGACGGAACAGATTATGAAGCTGACCGGCAGCGACCAAATGTACTTCTACGACGCGATAGCTCCAATTGTTACTGCAGATTCGATTGATTTTAAGGTTGCCTTTCGAGCTGCTCGTTACGACAAAGGCGGCGACGATTACGTCAACTGCCCGTTTACTGAAGAACAGTACGGAAAGTTTTATTCCGAACTGACCGCGGCGAATAGTGTTCCGCTGCAAAGATTCGAAGAAACTCGTTGGTTCGAGGCTTGCCTGCCGATTGAAGAGCTCGCCCGACGCGGGGTCGATACTCTACGTTTTGGTCCGATGAAACCGGTGGGCCTGCGAGATCCTAGAACCGGTCGAGAGTCTTATGCAGCAGTTCAGTTGCGCCAGGAAAATTTAATGGCGGATGCGTACAGCCTTGTGGGCTTCCAGAATCATCTACGTTACGGTGAACAAGCACGAGTTATTCGCCTGATACCGGGATTGGAAAACGCCGAATTTCTGCAGTTTGGCCAAATCCATCGCAACACCTACATCTGTTCACCCCGAGTTTTGAACGCCACCATGCAGATGCGCGACCAGCCAACCGTTTTCTTTGCCGGTCAAATTACCGGCGTAGAGGGCTATGTTGAATCGGTGGCGATGGGTTGGTTGGCTGGGCTAAATGCGGCGCGTTTGTTAAGTGGCGAGACACTTGTAGAAGCGCCGGTTGAAAGTGCCACTGGTGCTCTAGCGCGGTATGTTTCGTCGGTTGAGACCAAGAATTTCCAACCGGTGAACATTACTTTTGGCCTGTTACCGCCACTATCTGAACCAGAGGCGCGCCGTGCACGTAAAAAGAGCGAGCGTCGCAAGCTGCAAGTCGAATTAGGTTTACAAAAATGGGTAGCGTGGTTGCAAGAAATCCAACCAAAAGAAATGGCCTATACCTCAACCTCATGACCAAGCTCTACCTATTTCCTCTTGTGCTGACCTTGATCCTCTTTCAGTTTTATTCTGCCTTTGCGCAATCCGGACGGCATCAGGAACCTGCCAAACCAGCCAAGCCTTCGCCTGGTCCAATTGCGGATCCCGATCGTCCCGGGATGTCGACTTCCAGCCGAGCTCGCAGAACAAATGATGAAGTTGCAGCAGACGATGTCATAAAGATCACTTCGAATCTTGTTCCAATTCCGGCGTCGGTAGTTGACGCGCGTGGAAAGGCTGTAGTCAATCTTAAGCTGGACGACTTTGAATTGTGGGTTGACGGTCAGCAGCGGCCCATTTCCGATCTCACCCGCGCTGAAACGACCGTTCACCTGGCAATGCTTTTCGACAATAGTGGCAGTCTGGATACAGCGCGTGAATTTGAGAAACACGCTGCGATCAGATTCTTCCGGAAGGTCATGCGCTCGAAGGACGAAGCCGCTATCTATTCAATCGAAACAGATAGTTATCTTGCTCAACCGCTTACCCAGGACGTGTCGCGTTTAGAACAGACCATTTCCATGTTTGGTCGCCCCGAGGGCGGGACGTCATTGTTCGACGCAATCATCGATGCCTCCAATTATTTACGACCATATGTTGGCAGACGTGTACTCGTGATTGTTTCTGACGGCATTGAAACAACTAGTAGACACAGTGACTTTGAAACAGTCATTCAACAAGTGCTGGCTGCGGACTGTCAGATCTACGTGGTGCAAACTGGTCTCTACGAAGGCGCAAACGTTCGCGCGCTGGCAGCTGAACGACGAATGGAAAGATTAACGGGACAAACCGGAGGCGCAGTATACCTGCCCAAGAGTATGCCGGAGCTCGACGAGGCTTTCGATCAAATTGCTGCCGATCTCGCACAACAATATGTGTTGAGTTATTACCCTCCAGCCGAACACCGAGATGGCCGGTTACATGTACTGGATCTAAAAGTTAAGGCCAGAGATGATGTTCGTATTCGTTCGCGAAAAGGCTATTATGCTCCCAAACAATCGGCAGCAGCTGATTGGTAACTGATTGTATGGAGCAACTAATCGAACAATTTCTCGAGCACCTTCGATACGAACGCAACGTTAGCACTCACACTTTACGAAACTACTCAAGTGACCTGGACCAATTCCTCGATTACCTTGCGCCTGCAAAGAGTGAAACTGGAAAAAGAAATATTCCCGAGCTTACTGCAATTGACCATTTGACGATTAGGGAATGGATTGCGTCGCTCCACTCGGCTCAAAAAAAGAAAGCTTCTATTGCTCGCAAACTCGCTACCCTGCGAACGTTCTTTCAGTTTCTGGTGCGTGAAGGTGTGTTGGAACTGAATCCGGCGAAACTCGTTTCCACTCCAAAGCAGGAAAAGAAGCTACCACGCCATCTTTCAGTTGAAGATGCGATCAGATTTATCGAGACGCCAGATACCGAAACGGATCTGGGCAAGCGAGACCGAGCGATTCTGGAGTTGATGTACGCGACTGGCGTGCGCGTCGCTGAGCTAACCACTCTGAACCTTGGTGATATCGATTTTCGCAATCAGTTAATGCGCGTTACTGGTAAACGTCGCAAACAGCGGATTGTGCCTTTTGGGGAACCAGCCGCCGTCGCAGTGCGTGCGTATCTAAAGGTGAGAGATAACTTCTTGATGAAAGCGCCAGTTTCCAAACGAGACGAAGCGGTGCTCTTCCTCAATTACCAGGGCACGCGAATAACTACCAGATCGGTTGGCCGGCTGGTTGACAAGTACATTCAGATTTGTGCCGGCATCCACAACATCAGTCCACACGCTCTGCGCCATTCCTTTGCAACTCATCTATTGGATAGCGGCGCGGACCTACGCGATATTCAGGAGTTGTTGGGCCATGCTCGGCTCTCAACAACCCAGGTTTACACGCATGTTTCGATGGAAAAATTGATTGCGGTTTACGACAAGGCCCATCCGAAAGCTTGATTTAATTTAGAGTGAGGGTAGATCGTCGTCGCCGTTCGCGCTCTCTATCAATGCCTGGCATTGAGCGTCGTAACGAGCAGTGGGTACTGCCTCAAGCCTGCGTTCGTTGATGGGCTGACCGCAACTAGCGCAGATGCCATAGGAACCTTCTCGAATTCTTAGCAGTGCCTGGTCTATATCTGCGACGATCTGCGATTCGCGTTCGCTCAGTCGAAACGCAATCTCTTTGCTAACGTCGAGCAAAGATAGATCGACGCTGTCTTTTACGCCGTCATCGTCCGACTCTAATGCGTTAGCCTGTTCAGCTGAGGCTTTGGCTACGTGCTGTTGGAGTTGCTGCTCCAGAATTTTTCTAAAGTGTTCGAGTTTCTCGCCGTTCACATTGTTCCTAAGATGACGCACTGGGCGTCACTTCAACTAAGTTAGATCGAGATCAATGAACGCGAGTATAGCATAGGTACACTTTCGCAACGGTCGCGAGTCGAGTCCGAGGTGTATGAACTCAGTGCCCCGAATCGGCTTATCCTGACTGTCAACGTGTCGGTTCAGAACCTTGCGATCAGTTGAACGCGCACTCCACGAGGATTTCCCGGTGAGATGTTATTGTTGTTGTCAGCGTTGATGTAATACGTGGTATTGAAAAGATTCTGCAGATTGGCCTGTAGTTTCCAACGCTCTGAGAACGAGTAGAAGACCGCAGCATCAGCTCGAGTATAACCGGGCAGCACCACGGTGTTATCGACTGCGGCGAACATGTCTGCGCGGCGAATGATTCCCAGCCCCAGCCCTAGCTTTTGAATTACACGATAATTATTCCAAAGTGAAAATGTGTGATGCGGGACTTGAGCGACCAGCGCGCCGGCCCGGGCCGCTGTTGTATCACTCGTGATGAATGCGTCCTGATGGGTGTATCCACCTGCGACGGACCATCTACTGGTAACGAATCCATTAAGGCCCAGCTCGAATCCGTTTGTTCGCTGACTGCCGGTCTGAATGATGCGAGTCGGATCGTTGGGATCGGTGGCGCGGGTGTTGGTCCTGTCTTGCCGGTACAGGGCCGTTGTCAAAGAGAGATTTCTGATGACGTCCCACTTTGCTCCGAGTTCGTAGTTAGTGAACTTCTCTGGTTTTACCTGTTGTGTAATTGAAGTTAAAGATGAGAACTGATCACCTGAACTTGGTAGATAGGCGACTCCGTAGTTTGCGTATACCGATAAGTTGGTTATCGGCTTGACTATCACGCCAGCTCGCGGAGAGACCAGGTGGTCTAAGCGTCTGAGATCCTCGCCGGTCCTGTTGTTATGAAAATTCAAATCGAAATAGTCGAAACGTACCCCGGTTACAACCTGCAGGTAGCGTGAAATCTCAATCTGATCCTGCACATAACCAGCTCCTAAATCTGTTCTCAAATGATTATTGGCGTCGGTTGCACTCTGACGAAAAGTCACCGGGGTATTAATGGTCGGGCTATTGTAAGGTACCAAAATTGACGTCGAAGTGTTGTTAAAAAAACCGGTGTTCCGAAAGTTATCAGTCAGTTGTCTACCCAGCTCCATACCTGATAGCACGTTGTGCTTGATTCCACCTGTAAAGAAGGAAAAGGTGAGATCTGTTTGATTGAAAACATTCTGACGCTTGGTCGCGTTATTGTATGCCGTCAATGCGACTCTCGATTTGTCGGCTGTAACGGCACCCGGTACGTAGTTTTGGTAGAACTTATCGTAATCACCAAACATTGTTCTGTTTTGGAGGTTGAAGCGTCCAAAGCTATGGTTGATGGTCGCAGACGCGAGATTGACTCCCGCTCGTACGTGACTGTTAGTGGGATCGCCAAAGAATGTTTCGATTGGTGTATCTGCCGGTCGACCGCGAAACGATGGAATACCACGATCTGCTGTTCGTCCGTCGTGGAAATACTCGTACGATAAAGTGATTCCGGTGTTGCTGCCAGGGCTCAAAGTCACAGTTGGGTTCACGCCGTACCTCTCCAGGTTGACGTCATTCCGAAAACTATCAGAGTTTTCATATAGACCGTTTACTCGAAACGCGGCCGTCCGAGAGAGCGGCTGATTTATATCTGTTGTGAATCTCTTATTGTTGAATGACCCGAATTGTGCGGTCACTTCGTGTAAACCCGTAAAGCCTGCTTCTTTAGTGACTCGATTGACAACGCCACCACCGCCGCCGCGACCGAAAATCATTGCGTTGGGCCCCTTGAGAGCTTCTACGCGGTCAACGTTATACAGGTCTCGATAATATTGAACGTCGTCTCGAACTCCATTCAGGAAAAAGTCTGCGCTCGAACTATTGCCTCTCAAGATCAATTGGTCGCGGTTGTTTTCGCCCTGGTGCGACACTATTCCGGGAACGTAGGTCATCACATCGGCGATACTTTGCATCGACTGATCTCTGATCTGCTCTTTCGAAACAACGGTGATCGACTGAGGAATATCGCGGAGTGGAGTCAGGGTTTTGGTCGCACTGCTGACGACTTCTGCCAGATAGCCGGCAGTATCGCTGATTGTAACGATTGCGCTGGCGTTGGCAATTTCAAGAGTGATGTCTAAGGGCTCGCTCTGTGTAGAGTTGGTTACGTTGACCGGACGCTGAACAGCGGCGAATCCATCAGCAAGAACAGTAAGTATGCTTTCACCGGGATCGACCTTAAGGGTAAATTCGCCGCGCGCATTTGTAACCGTCGAAGTTGAACTTTTCGAGCCTTTTTGTTGGACGGATAACTCTGCGCCGGGTATTGCGGCCCGGTCTTGATCAAGCACCCGACCCTGTAGCAACGCTTTATTAGATGACGCTTCCTGAGCCAGCGTGACGCCAGACAGCAATGGAGCCGCGATGAGGATAAGAAAAAAAACGATATTGAGTCGCGAGCTGGAGAACATAGGTACCTTTCGATCGAACGGAACCACGTTCCGCCTTCTAGAACTACAGTTCCGTTCTTGCTTTAAAGTTCCCCCGAAATTGAAATCCGTTTTCAATTTCAGCGATTAGGCAGGATAGACGAGAGGGGCTCATTTGGTCAAGCATCAGATTGTTGTTTTAGTCAGCGTGGTTGAAGAGGATCGGGATGACTATGCTCGGGCAGTTATCTTTAACATCGCTGCAAATAAAGGAATCGTGAGTTCATGGTGTCCGGTTATCGCAAAGCCTTTGCTGTCACCACCGCTCTCAGTTGGTCGCCGTACTACATTCGTGAGGGGTCGATACGATTGAATAAAATCAAAATTTGCAGTCGTAATGCCTGTCAGTGGATGGCCCAGATTGCGGACCACGGTCACACACTTGAGAAAGACTTCTGGTAATACCACCGCCGAACCAATATTGAGGTAAACACCGCCTCCGTCCATTTCTCGGACCAGCGCTGCCAGCAATCTAAAATCTGTATGCGTGGTCGCTCCCAAAGCCGCGCCATTAGCACTCGGATGAAAATGTGCAATATCGCCACCTATCGTCAGGTGAGCCGTAAAGGGAATCCCCTTTTCAAATGCAGCGCACAGAAGAGAATGCTCGCTGTGTTGCGGCACCCGGGCCGACAGTGTGCGAGCAAGTGCTTCTCCTAAACCTAGCCCAGCCTTTTCGCCGGTGACAGCCGCCTCATTTAACAGCGCGCCTGTCTCTTCAGCGCCACCAAAAAATCCTTCCGCCAATGTTGCGTCAACATCCTCTGAGGTTGAGCCAACCATTGCTATCTCCGCGTCATGGACCAACACTGATCCGTTTGCGGCGATGCCGGAAACTAAACCTTGGTCCATCAAATCAATCAGAATAGGAGCTAGCCCGGTCTTTATCACGTGACCGCCGATGCCCCAGATAATTGGTTTACCAAGAGCCCTGGCATTCAAAACTCGAGCGACAAGTTCTCGCATATTTTGTACCGCCAGGACATTGGGAAGGGAATTCAGAAACTCAGCTGTATTGGAGTCTTTGTTTATTGCTTTACCAAAGTCTTCGAGCTGGACTTTGCTGGGTCGTGATGAGAGTGGGTAGGTTTTAACGCCTTTTAGATCGAGAGGTCTGAGTTTGTCGTCCTTCTCGGGCATGTTTTAGTCTCGCGGGCGCGACGGCAAGTATATCACGCTCCGTTTTTGTGTTCGTGAGAGTTACCATTGCGCGTGAGGCTGCCGTTTAGCAGTGGCTTCAAAACTTGGCCCGTGTGCGATTTGCGAGACCGGGCCACTTCTTCCGGAGTCCCGGCGGCCACAACTCGCCCTCCCAGTTCTCCGCCTTCTGGACCAAGATCGATTATGTAATCAGCAGACTTAATTACATCCAGATTGTGTTCTATGACCAACACGGTATTACCGAGAGTTACAAGCCGCTGAAGTACATCGAGCAGTTTATGAACATCGGCGAAGTGGAGTCCTGTCGTTGGCTCGTCAAGAATATAGATGGTCCGCCCCGTCGCACGTTTTGAGAGTTCCTTTGCGAGCTTGATCCGTTGAGCCTCACCGCCGGAGAGAGTCGTAGCCGACTGACCAAGTTTTATGTAGCCCAGTCCTACGTCCAGCAGTGTTTGTAATTTTTGATTGATTTGCGGAATGTTCTCTAACAGTGGATGTGCTTCTTCAACGGTAGTGTCCAGCAGATCCGCGATAGACTTGCCTTTGTACTTTACGGCCAGCGTTTCACGATTGTAACGGGCACCGCGGCAGACATCGCACAGAACGTAGACGTCCGGAAGGAAATTCATTTCGATCCGCTTCATGCCGTCCCCTTCGCACGCCTCGCAGCGCCCGCCTTTTACGTTGAACGAGAATCGGCCCGGCTT
>Ga0163163_10006477_pt1 | contig 10246 bp, 13 predicted proteins | sample S65metaG_FD_119766 | JGI IMG/M metagenome (GOLD analysis project Ga0163163, IMG submission 119766) | Switchgrass rhizosphere microbial communities from Kellogg Biological Station, Michigan, USA - S6-5 metaG | ecosystem: Host-associated > Plants > Roots > Rhizosphere > Soil | place: USA... | reverse complement strand
TTTGTACCATTGGCGACTCCCGCGGCTGCGGGAACTCCGCAATAGTCCGCCCACTCCGCTTCGAAGGCGGCGACTTCCGGGCCAAGTATGAACCGCCCTCGGTCAAGTACGCGTTGAATCGTGACGGATAACTCCGGCTCAACTTCTGGATATTGTCGCGTCAGGTCCAGGAATGCGATCGACATTCGGCTCCAGATAGTGTGCGAGGTTTTTACGATAGAACTCGATCATGTTTGCGAGCCCGACGCGCAGCGATGTGCGTGGCTGCCAGCCGAGCGCCGATTGGATCTTGCGGCAGCTTAGATAGCAGTTGCCGATGTCGATCAAATGTTCTTCGGGTGGGAAGGACGAAGCTTGCACAGTGCCGCGTCCCGCTAACCCTATTAGCTGCGCCGCAACATCGGCGAGAGTGACCGGGTCACCTCCGCCAAGGTTGAAGACCTCGCCGTCGGCCTCCTCGCTGGCACCAGCGAGCAGCAGTGCCTCGACGACGTCGTCAACATAATTGAGATCGCGTCGCTGGAGTCCTTCTCCGTACAGCTTGATTACTTCACCCAAGATGGCCTGGCGAACAAACCAACCGATGAATCCCTGACGGTTGTGGCTGATGAGTTGGCGTGGTCCATATGTGTTCGTCAGGCGCAGGCAGACCGTGCGTACACCATAGGTGCGATGGTAGAAGTGATGATAGTGCTCGGCAGTACGTTTGTGAATGCCGTTGATGTCTACCGGCGAAAGTCGGTGCTGCTCGTCCACCGGCAGGTAGAGCGGACGGCCGTATACCTGGCGCGTCGAGGTAAAGATAATCTTCACCTGAGGATTGAAATTGCGGCACGCCTCGAGGAGAGTCAACTGCGCAGCGCAGTTCAATTCCAGATCGCGCCACGGGTGGACTAACGAGTCGATATGGCTGGCCTGGCCAGCGAGGTTGAAAATGTAGTCCACGCCTGCGACGAGGTGGTTGACAACACTTGCATTCCTCATGTCGGCGCGATGAACCGTGACACGATCTTCGACCCCTCGCAGGTTGAAAAGGTTACCACCTTGACCAGGAAGGAGTGCGTCGAGGATTTCGACGTTCACTCCATCCAGCGCGGCGAGTTGACGCGCGAGGTTGCCACCAATAAATCCAAGGCCACCCGTGATGAGCACGGAGCGGCCGCGGTACAGGTTGGCGATGTCGGTGACAGACATAAGCAGTTTTCAACGGGCGCGGCGTAACGCGACGAGCCTCAGCCACAGCGTGCAAAAGTCGCGCGTTGTGCTGGCAACGCGGCGCGGAGTAAAAAATTGCGAACGCCCATGGGCCCGCGGGTAGTGATGGACGGGGGTCTCCGCAAACCTGCATCCACTGCGCCGCAGCTTATATATCAACTCAACACAAATGGCCCCACCCGAGCAGGTCAAATCAATAGAACGTATCGCGGTACGCTTAATAAGTCTGAAGTCGCAGTCGATATCCCGAATCGGAAGACGAAAAAGAAGGCGCGCCAGTCGGTTGTAGACGCCGCCGGCGATTTTCCTGTGAACCGCGTCCGAACGGGTAATTTTGTAGCCGTTGACGACTTCGCGATCTTCCCTCATTAGCGCGAGCAGGTTCGGCATCTCCAGAAGATCATATTGGCCGTCCCCGTCCGTGTAAAAGATCAATCCCTTGCTCGCGTGACTGAACCCACTACGCAGCGCCGCGCCGTAGCCAAGATTCCGTTCGTGTCTAACTATCTTGACATGTTTCGATCCACGCGCCAGGTTGTCAAGAACTTCCTGAGTTGAATCCGTGCTTCCGTCGTTGACGACAAGCACTTCGTAATCGTCTGTAACCGTGGGGAGTAAATTGAGCGCTTGAGACACGAGCGCCCCGATAGTCTTTTGATCATTGAAAGCCGGAAAGAAGATAGAAATCCCGCCGTCGTTTTGAGACATTTCGTTTCGTTTACGTAGACAGCTTGTGTGGCGTGCTGCGAGTGATTCGAAATCGATCTCGTCGTAACAATGTATAGCGCAAGTCGCTTCGTGAGCGCTACAGCGAGTCAGCGGCAGCATAGTAAAAGTTTCGAGTCGCTAAGAAAGATTCATTACTGAAGACGCCAATAAGAGCGTTATGTGGTCTCAAGTCCCTTAACTATTCAAACGATCATCCCTGTGTGATATAAGCCCGCTAGTTCTCGTTCCTTAACAACTGAGCGACCTTTATTCGTAGTTGCGTGGGCGAGCCGCTCAAGCGTGACGTTATGTGGCATCGCTACCTCATGAACGGACTTGCTGCCGCACAGTATCTCAGCTATTTACTGGCCGGTGCGCTGTACTATTTGGTCTTCGGTGCGATCGCTGGGGTCTCTGCGCGTTTTGGCCTCGTAGGTCTCTTCGTCCTTTTTGTACCTCTTCTTCTTGGTGGGTACGTCTCAGGATTGTCGTTCTTTATGCCTCGCGTTGCCGCAACTGCAGCGCTTGTGATGGCCGCTCCGCTCTTGTTGCTTGGTATCGCAGATTTCTTTCGTGGAAACATTGCCGCTAATCTGTTGTTCGTCATAGCACCGGCGTTGGTCATCGCGGTTTCAATCATTGTTCTCCTTTGGACTGAACAGAACCGACCTGTGTGGCGCCGCCTTGTGACTAGGTTCGACAAACTTGAAATCGGTTTCTTTGCTGCGCTTCCGGCGTTGTTCGCAACGTGGTCTTTGTTATCGCTCTGCTGGTGGCTATTCAGCCATTCTTGGCGACGGGCCACATAACCAATCGTTGGACGCGAGCGGCGGGAGCATGTTTCGCATGAAGCTTTTGTAAATCAAAGTTGGCGCTACCGCGCGGCCGCGTCAACTCCGCCGTTCGGCGCTGCGCGAAATCATTTGATAGGTCCTAGCGGTGAGAGTAACAGCAATCGTGGCGAAGCCAATACTATTAGGAGAATGCCGATGAAGTACGTGATCAGCTGGTTCGAACGCCCGCAGGGTTCGCCCATGGAGTACGAGAATGCCCAGAAGCGAATCCTTGAGGTATTCGGTCAATGGAAGGCACCTTCTAATTTTAAGATTGAATTCTTCGTAATACGAGTCGGCGAGTGGGGTGGGCATATGCTAATGGAATGTGACGATCCCGTGACCATTCACAAATTCTGTTCGATGCTTCCGGCCTTCGTATTCGAAGTACATCCCGTCATTACGGTCGAGGAAGCCGTTCGCGGCGAACTCGAAGTCATTGCCTGGCGAGATGGACTGTGAACTAAAATCTAGAAGATCCTTCTCAGGTAGGGACTCTTAATGCGTGCGCGATGAGCCCCGCGCCGAACAAGCGCTTGCAGCGGGAGATCTATGTTATGAGAATCCGTAGTTCCTTGAGGGTCCAGGTTTCCGGAGGTACTTCGGATCTGATTCTTGAGAAACTCAACTTAACGCAAGCGATCGAACACGGCTGGACTAATGTTTTTTCCAAGGAATCAATTACCACAAACGGAAACTCATCGAGCGAACACCCAAGCAAGATCAGCCGACGAATCATCCCCGCCATATTCCGAAGTGTCCCCCTCGTAAAGCTGTTTGATCTTTTCGCCCTTCCGTGAGGTAACCAGATCAGCGCTAACCATAATCCGAATAACGACAGACGCGGCGGCTTTGAACGAACAGATAAGGAAGAACAAACGCTGATCTAACCCATCGAAGAATACTGCTGTGCTTGCACGCAATTTGCCGCCAGGGATCCGAACTGACCGCTGATGAATGGAGCCGCATTCGAAACTCATTGGCATAACCACGGATATTGAAGATGGATTGAGATCAAATAGGAGCCTCGTTCAATTATTCAGACGCCGAATGAGGAAAATACTGTGGCTTTAACTGGGAGCAGAATCTTATGAGCCGACTCCAAATTGAAATTCCAGGTGACTCGATTGAGGCAATGGTTCGCGAGGTTGTGGAACACTCTTTGGCTCAGATGCGCCCGCCGCTACCGGACGAAGAGACTGACAATACATTGCACACTCTGCAGCGGATTAACGCAAAGCAGTTCATCACGATCCCCGAGTTCGCATTTCTCTTCAACTGCTCGCGTGGCCATGTCGACAAGTTATTAGCGCAGGCTCAATTAAAGGACACAAAGTATCCTGTGCCTTACTTGGATTTGAACGGGTTGGTTCAGTTCGATCGGCTCGAAGTAATTGAATGGGCACGCACAGCAAAGCCTTTGCTCAAAAAACAACGTAAGACTGGCGGAAAGAAAAATGCGTAATCGCTCGATGTGATTTCAGGAAAAAATATTGAGACTCGCAAGTTCTAACAGTATATTCATGTCGCTCCTATCTGGATGCAATCCGCGCACGCGGAAAGGAGCGACGTATGGCAGTTAGAATACGCGGGCAGGTCTGGCACTACCAGTTCCAGTTCAGGAACAAGACAATCTGCGGAACGTTTCCCGATGCGAAGGATGAAGCCGAAGCTAAGGATCTCGAAGCAGACGAACGAGCTAAGCAACGGTTAGGGCTTCGCGCAAACACAAACATTGACGATGATTTTTCGAAGTTCGTCAATGACGTTTATTTGAAATACTCGAGAGAAAACAAGCAGTCTTATCTCCACGACGAATTTCGCTGCAAGGTGCTGACTGATTACTTTGCCGGCAAAAGATTTCGCGACATTCAAATGCTCGATGTGGTTCGTTTCATCAAGCACCGATTGTCGACCAAAATCAAACGGCATAACCAGGTATCCGAAGCAACCAAGAAACGAAGTCCGGTCACGGTGCATAAAGAAGTTGGGTTGCTGTCTTCGATTTTTAAGATGGCGATGATTCAAAAGGTAGCATTTGAGAATCCTTGCGCGAGCGTTCCCAGGAGTGTTCGCAAGATGACCAGGGCTCGTAACAAACGACCTTGCGCATTGACACCGCAGAAGGAAAAGGTGTTATTCGAAAAAGGTCTTGCAGGGCGTTACGCGCATCTAAGGCCCATCTGCTTGTTTGGTCATAACACAGGTTTGAGACTGGGGGAGTTAACCCGCTTGGAACGAGAGCATTTCAACCTGGAACCAGATTCGAAGTGGTTCGATGTTGAGGGCGAGATGATCGAAGTTCCGCGAGACTGTTTTATTGTCTCGCAGAGCAAGACCGGAAAAGCCCGAGTGGTGCCACTCAACAGTGTGGCCAGAAAGGTTGCGCTTCACCAGTTGAATGACGCCACGATCGACAAGTGGATCTTCCCCAGTTCGAAAACCAAAGAACAGATCAAGGAAGTCAAGAAGGGGTTTGCGGGAGCGTGTAAGCAAGGCGGGATTCTTTACGGGCGGACAGTGCCGGGAGGGATTACGTTTCACACTCTCCGACATTGGTTCGCTACCCGTCTTGAGGATCTCGGGGTAAGCAAGGCGGTCCGACGTGATCTCTTAGGCCACGAACCGAAGGACATCACGGACGATTACACACATTCGACGATCGAAATGCGGCGTCGAGCAGTTGGCCTGCTTTGCCAGACATCGAGCGAAAAGGTACTGAATTTTCAGGTTAAGTCTGGCAAAGTCTGGCAGGCAGTTGAAAAGTGAGAATGTTAGGAACGCTAAACTATTGATTTGATTGGTAGCGGGGGGCGGGATCGAACCGCCGACCTTGGGGTTATGAATCCCACGCTCTAACCATCTGAGCTACCCCGCCGTCTGAAAAGGGAAAACAGTTTACGAAGACATTCGCGTCAAAGTCCAATTGGGAGCTGAAGTCCAATTTGGTGATGAGTCCAATTTGGTGAACAAGTGGAATGAAGGCTGTGTCTCTGAACGTCCGTCCTGTTTCGTCTTTCGCCTTCGGCCTCCCCTGGCTTTGGACCATAATCGTTCGTCTTTGACCTTTGGTCATTCTTCGATTCGGACGTTGTATCTCGACCAGTCACAGCCTCTTTATCAGCCCTGCACTTTCAACCATCAGCTTCAACGAAGCTGACCCTTTTCAAAAAAACTCAACCTTTCCGCACAACCAACTCTTCAGGGCTTAACATCGTCGCTCGCTAAACCCTGAAATAAGAGATTCCTTTTTCTCAGCAACGACGAACCGGAACCTAGTCGATCAACTACTTCTTCGTTGCAATGACCTCGAGGTACTGCGATTCAACTTCAGTTGTTCCGTCGGTCACGCTGTTGTTGTCGCTCCAAAGCTTCTCAAGATCCCTTCGCAACGCTGCCTGACCATTTTCGTCCAATGCGCCGAATGCTTTTTGTGTCGGACCATAATAATTTCTGAAGTGCTCTACGACGTCCGCGGGAGGCATGGCAAATCTAAAGACGACGCTTCGGAGTTTTGTTTCCAGTGAAGAAACTGCGTTGCCTAACCGCTCGCGAACAGTTTCTTCCACTCCCCAAAGAACAGGTGATGGCATACCCGGCGGGGGTGGAACGTGTGCAGCAGTTGTCTTGAACATCTGTCCAACAAAACCTGACGGCGTCCAATTCGCCATCGCAATTCGGCCTCCCGATTTGCACACACGCACTAACTCCGACGCCGTAACATCCGGACGCGGAGCGAACATCGCGCCGAACATTGTCGCGACAACATCAAATGTGTCGTCGTCATACTGCAACGCTTCCGCGTCGCCTTCTTGAAAATCCGCTTTCAGTCCTTCACTCTCAGCATTGGCCCGCGCCTGAACGATCATCGCCGGCGCGAGATCCATGCCCGAGACTGAAGCACCTTGTCGCGCAGCGGGAATGGCAAGATTGCCAGAGCCACAAGCGACATCGAGAAACTTAGTCCCGGGTTGTAGATTCAAACGTTCGACAAACTGCTCCGCCCCACGTGTATAAGCTTTGGCAATCTCGTGAAAGTCGCCGGCGGTCCAAGTCGCTCGCAGTTTAGTTTTCAAGGTCTCAAGTTCAGGGGTCATAGTCGTACCTTTCTGGTTTGATCTTTCTCAATCAATGACTACTTCAGCAAGCTCGATAAGGTTGCCCCAAGGATCGCAAAAGAATGCGAGGCGTCGACTTATCTCTGGAAGATCAAATGCCTCCTTCACAATCTTCACGCCGCGCCTTTTAACTTCGTCGAGAGTTTCGTCGACACTCTCGACCATAAAACAAAGATGATGATAGCCGGCAAGCTCCAGACTATTCTCGAGGTCTGTGTAGGGACGTTCAGGTATAGGTGTTCCCCCGCCGATTAGTTCAACGAAGAAAGTATCGTCAGTAGGCGGAGCAACGTAGGCAAGTTGAAGATCTCCAAAGGTCCACTCGTGCACAAATCTGAAATCGAGTTTCTCAACCCACCAACGCCTCGCTTCCTCAAGATCAGCAACCCGTACAGCCACGTGATTTCCAGTCATGGAAGCAAACGGGCTAGAGAAATTAGTTTTCGGAAGTATTGTGAGTGCCATGTGGTTCGTCGTTTTCAGTACTCTGCAAAGGCATCGTCGGGATAGCAATACAGCCAACGCTCACCTGGTTCTGCCGATGCTATCACTGGATGTCCACTTGAATGAGCGTGTTTGGAAGCGTGTTGATTAGGCGAACTATCACAACAGAGTGTTGCATTGCATTCCTGACAAGTTCGCAGATGTAACCACTGAGCTCCGATCTTCGCACACTCTTCGCAAACCCTTTTGTGCGGGTGTTTGATAACACTAATTGTCTCGATATGAGTACAGGTCTCTTCGTCCATGGATCTTCCCTTTCTGTCGGGAAAGAATACCGATTTGCATCCAATTCAACAAAAGCAGATAGAGGGCACTGCTTCTTTAAGTTCAGGAGAACCTCCATTGCAAACAGCAGGCGGCGACGGCTGCGCTCCCAGCATGGGCTCCGAGAGAGAGTCGAAACAAAAAAGCCATCACCGGCTTTGAGCGTATGGAGTCTCAATTTTCGCCTAACCCGGAAGTGTCCGAACCCTCGCAGACCTCGCCGTGCGGAAAGAATCAGGGCAGTTCCCTTTCCTAAAATTGAGACCCCACTCGGACAAAGCCGGTGATGGTATTTCTATTTCTAAAAACGAACTGTTGTGTCCAACTCGCGTCTGAACTCGCGGCTCGGTAGCAATCTGTTCGGACACTCGGAATCCGAAGCTAACGCTAAAACAAAGTTGGGCGACGAATCAAACACGCGCTCGCCATGAAAAAGCCTGAAAGCCCTTGGATTCTTCATTAAGTGAGTGGCGTCTAAGTAAGTGTTTTGAGGTAACGCCAGTGCCCTTCAGGAGTGAAGGACGGAAATATAGGACTGAGGTGCATTTGGGCAGGTCAATAAAATAATTCTCGAGGCTGGCAATCCTGCAGATCAGTCCACCCTGCGTCGACACAGCAGTTCTTCACATGCAGAAAGGTTTTCAGCACACACCCTCCAACCAACGAACTAGTTGAAGCCGCTCCTGCTTTGAACTTGGTTCTTGAGATCCAGGGAAACGGCGATTGGCGTCGAGTTGGCGTATTAAAGTTACTTCAGAAGAATCTTCCGGCCGCCCTTCCAGACCTATTCTAGTCGAATGTCAATTCTGTATCTCATTACGACTTTCGCCTGTCCCATATAAATACGTCTGATCGATTGTCTGACGTACTGCATCAGTAGCGATACCTTCCGTCGCGTATCTCAAACTGCTGTGGTTTGCAAGTAACAGCGTTCTTACCCCCTCTGGCTTGCGCTTTGCTTAACCGACTGGAACAGATCAGTCTACGTGAAGAAAGATTCAAGGAGGGGATATGAAGGATGAACAGGTTCGCGAACTTCTTTATCAGGCACTTGAGACGGAACTCGGCGGCGTAGAGGTTTATACAAACGCTCTGCAGTGCGTCGAGAATGACGAACTCAAGGAGGAATGGGAAAAATATCTGGAGCAGACTCAAAATCACGTGCAGATAGTGCAAGACGTCTTGACCAAGCTTGGGCTCGATCCCAACGAAGAGACTGTGGGTCGAGAAGTCGTGAGGAACATCGGTGAGGCCCTGGTCTCGTCGATGCAGTTAGCACTCAGCGAAGGTGATCGTGGTGCAGCACAACTCGTGGCTGCGGAAGCGGTGGTTCTTGCCGAGACGAAGGATCATCAGAACTGGCATCTCATTGGTGAAGTAGTAAAGAAAGCCAAAGGTGAGCTAGCGAAAACACTCAAGGAAGCTCATGACCAGGTCGAAGACGAGGAAGATGAGCATCTCTACCACACCAAGGGGTGGGCGAGAGAACTATGGATCGAGTCATTGGGAATGAAAGCGGTCCTACCGCCACCGGAAGAAGTGAAAGAGGTCGAAACAGCGATTGGCGCTGCGCGCGCGGAGCAAAGTCGCTCGCAAATGCTTTGATGGTGTCCGATAAGCTTTAGCTTGTCGCTCCGATGTCCGATACACCTGGCTTGCCGACAAGCTAAAGCATATCGGACATCGGAGCGCAGGCGTCCAGGCCTGCGTCTGGAATGGCTTGCTAACACCTAAGCGTTTGAGAAATGTTTTCAGCAGGCTAGGACGCCTGCGGTCCCAGCACTACCCCTGGATATTCACTTTAGCGGATCACCTGAGCAGACATGCCAATGTAGATGTTTCGAGTCTTGATACTCGCCCAGGTTTGTTAGAACCCGGCAGGCTCCACGTTCAGAAACGATTTGCTGCGCGACCTCACGAACAACGCCAATCAACTCAAGTAACAATGCAGAGTCACTCTCTTCCAGCGTTAATAACGAACTAACGTGTAGCTTGGGAATGACAACAACATGAGCCGGCCAGAACGGTCGAGTGTGGTGATAGGCAAGTACGTTGTCGGTTTCGCGTACAATTCTGACTTCAGTCTTTCCACTCAAAACTTCGTCGCAATAAAAATCGACCGTCACTGTTAACTCCTGAGTGATTGAGAATCGTGATTAGCAGGCGAGGACGCCTGCGCTCCCAGCACGAATTTCTAAGATAAGGGTGGCTTAATCCACAACTCTTATTCTGGTCTCGGCTCCATTTGTACGAATCTCAGGGACGTACATAGCATGGCCCAACACAGGCAGAGCATGAAATGCGCCCGGTGCTTCGGCGCGCATCTCATAACTCAATTGCCAAACACCTTCCGGCAAGTGATCGATAAACATCGCTACCTTCCGATCACGAAGTTCCTGGTAGACCCATCGCGTTCGCCCGGTAAAGTTATCTGCTGATTTGAAATTCATCAGCGCCGTGTTCTTTTCACTTAGCGCTCCTGACTTCAGTTCACGAACGTAGACGTTTTCACCACTGCGAAGTTGAACAGCTTCAAGTCCAGCCGGCTTTAGATCTTCAAACAACAAGTATTCATAGTTGTTCTTCGCCTCAATCGTCAGCACG
>Ga0163163_10006476_pt1 | contig 10246 bp, 7 predicted proteins | sample S65metaG_FD_119766 | JGI IMG/M metagenome (GOLD analysis project Ga0163163, IMG submission 119766) | Switchgrass rhizosphere microbial communities from Kellogg Biological Station, Michigan, USA - S6-5 metaG | ecosystem: Host-associated > Plants > Roots > Rhizosphere > Soil | place: USA: Michigan... | reverse complement strand
TGCCCTGCCAGGCGCTCAGCGCGCTTCGCCGCGCTGTCCGGACAATCATGTAGATGACGCCGGCGACCGGGATCAGGATCGCGATGATCGCCAACACCCGTGCGGTGGCCTGAATCATGTCGCCGTCCGCCCATGCCGTGGTCAGCACATCCGCTTGCTTGCCAAGGGCCGACCACGCGCTGCCGATCAGTCGAGGCAGTGCAAGAACGGCGCCTGCGAGCGTGCACAAAAGCAGTGGCACCACGAGCATCACCCATACGGTCACCAAGATGCGGGCCCATGGCTTGAGCATCCGCGCATGCGGGTCGCCCCACCGCCACGGTAAGAGGCCGAGCAGCGTCGGCTTGATCCGTGAGTAGAGATCCGGCACGCCGGTGAGATCGGCCAGCACGTGATAGCCGTCGAACCGCACCATCGGGCCGAGTTGGCGGACCATCTGGATGATCTGCGTGGCCACGACCAACAGCAGGGCGTCGTACTGCAACCACCACCACAACCCGGTGATACCCACCGCGACGATCGCGTTGAAGTACAGCCCTCCGAGGTCGGTGCGAACCCGTCCCCCGCGGCCCAACCGGTACGTATCGGTGACATCGGTGTAGAAGGCAGGCCAGACGAGGTAGACACCGAAGCCCATGACTCCCGGTGTCGCACCGCCGTAGCGCGCCGCCGCCGCATGTCCGAATTCGTGGAAACCCGCCGAGAGAATCGTGACCGCGAAGACAAGGATCAGCAATCCGGGGCGCTCGAAGGCGTCATATGCTGCGTGCGCCAACCCTTTCCGGAAGAACACCCACCAGCACACGCCGACGAACGCAGCGAGAATGGGCACGACCATCCACGGCCGAAACAGGAACCGAAATGGGTCAGTGAGCCGTCGTGTCCGGTCCGGCTCGGTTACCGCATACCGAAACCGTAAGCCGAGTAACGGGTTTCGCACCTTCGTTTTCGGTTGGCTGCCGTCTTCGGCTACCAGAAGGCCAAGCGGCCGCAGCTGCTTGTCGACTAGATGCCAAATGTTGTCCTCGGTCACGGTGCGGCCGGTCGATGCGGAGACCGAAGCGGCGACCTCGGCCGTCGTGCGCTCCCCGTCGATTTCCCGCAATGTCGCATACAGCAGCGGGGTCAACTGGATTGTCTGACCGTCGGCGCGGCGGACCAGGGAAGGCGGGACCCGGTAACCAGATCCCGTCATCTCCCCAATCAGCTCGACACCATCGGCGCGGTCCAAGACCGCCCGCACCGGCCCGGCATGCTCCGTCGTCGCAGTCACGTTCGTGCTCCCAGTCTTGTTGGCAGCATTGACGGTTCGTGTCAGCGTCAGCCGGCCGACGAGCCGCTGCCGGAGGTGCCGGTGCTCGTCGTGCCACCGCTGGTGCCAGTGCTCGCGGTACCACCGGTGGTGCCGCTACTCGCATCCGAGCCCTGCGCGATGTTCGATGTTTGATCGGAATCCGCAGTGGCATGAACGTCGGTCATGGTCTGCGTAATGGTCGCGTCCTGGATGGTCACGGCATTGGCCGTCGAATCGATCGAGCCGATGTTGGCGGCGACGCCGGCGTTGATCGGTGCCGCCACGTTCGCATTGGCAGCTACAGCACCGGCGATGGGCGCCGCCAGATCGGCGTTGAGGTCGACGTTCACATCGACGTTGAGAAGAGCGCCCTCTGTCAACCCTGCCGTGCTGGTGTCGACGGTCGTGCCGGTGTCGGTTCCGGTGTCGGTTCCAGTTCCGGTATCGGTCCCTGTACCGGGGTCGCTGGTGTCGCCGGACTGATCGATGCCACTGTCCTGGATCGAGGTGGCGTCGGCGGTGACATCGCCCATGGTCTGCGTGATGACGACGCCGCCGCCCGTCGAATGCGTCGCGGTGGAATCGGCATCGGAGCCGTACGTCAGCACGTTGGCGCCAGCGGCAGCCTGGATCGGCGCCGCCACGTTCAGGTTGGCGGCCGCGGACAAATCGATCGGCGATGCGGCGTCGATGCCCACGTTGATGTCGGCATTGACGTCGATGATCGATACAACTTCCTTGGCCGGGAGTGCGATACCCATTTCGGCCTGGAGTTCGTCGGGGGTCAGTCCTTCGTGACTCATTTCTGTTCTCCGTCTTGCGTCAGATCCCGGCGCTCAGGGCGCCGAGTCAGCCCTTCTTTACCTGTGAGACGGAGGTACCCACCCTTGATAGCAAAATCACACACAATTCTAAGAAGGAGGCGGCTAGAACGCCATCCTAATTAACTGATGCGTAGAACAGCTGGCAGAAACACCCCGGTCGTCGATATTTCGAGCCCCTCCGCACCGCGCCGTCCAGTATTGCTGACCGCTTAATAATTTTCAGCAAACTCCGATTTGCTCAGGGCAACGCCAGCCGATCACCGGCACAGCGGTGATCTCGCGGGCGCGCGACAGGAGGGTGTTACCCGCCGTCAGAACGATCAACACCCATACTTATGCCGCTAGATTTAGCGGACCATGTCAATCGAGGTCGGACACGCCCCGTTCCTGCTGCTGTCGATCCGCGCCGAGGACGCAGCGGCCGACGACGAGTACGCGGCGATGATGCGCTTCGCCGGCGTGGACACCGACGGGATGCAGCGCATCCGACTGACACATCGATCCATTGGCGAGATCGACCTCGCCGACTGGTCCGGCATCATCCTGGGTGGCGGGCCGTACAACGTCAGCGACCCACCTGAGTTGAAATCGCAGACGCAGCTGCGGGTCGAATCGGAACTGCTACCGCTGATCGGCCGGATCGTCGACGACGACTTTCCGTTTCTCGGATGCTGCTACGGGGTCGGCACGCTTGGGTCGATCATCGGAGCGACCGTCGACCGCAGCTACCCGGAGCCGGTCGGTGCCCTGACTGTGACGCTGACCGAGCAGGGACGAGACGACCCGCTGTTCGCAGATCTGCCCGACGTCTTCGACGCCTACGGCGGCCATAAGGAAAATGCCAGTGCGCTGCCGTCTGGCATGGCGTCCCTCGCATACTCGGCCGACTGCCCCATCCAGGCGTTCCGCGTCGGCGACAACGTCTATGCGACACAGTTTCACCCCGAACTCGACGCCGACGGGATCTGCACGCGCATCGACGTCTACAAGGACTACGGCTACTTCGCGCCGGAAACCGCCGAGTCACTCAAGCTGGCTGCACTCGACCGGAGCGTCGAGCACCCGCCGACGATCCTGCGACGGTTCGCCGAGAGATACGTCCGGCCGGTCTAGTCAGGAATCGGCGACGGCTGTCGCCTGCCGCGTATCCGACTGTGGCGCAGCGGCTCCCGTGCACGCGTGCGAAACGCCGGATCCGCGCACGCGGAGAGAAATCTCCTAAAGTTTGCTGAAGTGCCCAACTGGCATCTTCCGGGTGCTGTGAGACGTGCCTCGGCGCCTCGCAATTCGGCAAATAACGGTCACGTTCCAGAAATTGTGTTGAACGTCAATAATGCTGGTTACAATCCTCGGCGAATTTGACAACTGGGCGTGTCATGGTTGCCGGAGTATCGACTGCGTTCGTTGGCAATAGTGACGCGCGTCAACTTAGCCCCGCTAGCTTGATGAAGTCGCTGAAATTGGCTTGGACAGCAAGGTTTTGACCGCCTCCGACACATCGCCCGCATAGCTGTTGCGCACCAGACGGCTACGTGTTAACGCCACGTGTGGTGCGCTCAGAATTGGTCTAGACCGACCATTCTGCAATGGCGTAAATCCAGCAAACGGCACTGTATTAGCCGGTAATGTTTGATCTCTGAATCTGCAATGTCTAGTTGCACAATTGCGATTGATTCCTGCTATTTTCTCGCGCATGCCAATTGCGGGGCTGCGCCTGTTTGACGGTCACCGCGTGGCATCGCCGGGCGGGCGTCGCTCGCGCGGTCTGGCAGACATTGCCTTGCGGACAACGACTGTCCCTGGCGCTCAACGATATTCAGCAGACCCTCTGCGGTGACGCCGACGCCATCGGGAGTGTCGTCACGAGCTGGCGAACACGAAAGGAAAACGCATGTTCTTGGGCACGGTTGACGACTGGACCGCCGAGGGCACCGTCGTGTCCTGGTACCCCACCGCGGCGAGCTATGCGAGCGCCGCCCAAGCGGCGCGCCATCCGGCCCCCGTGAGCTATCAGCAATCGCAACACCTCCACTACTACCGGCGGCAGACCAGCCTTGGCCGAGACATCCCGCGGTTGTGCATCGGTGTCTGGGAGATCGCAGGCACCTGCGACATTGACGCGATGACCGAGGCCGTCAACACGCATGTGCGAAGGCACGACACCTACCACGATCGGTTCGCATTCGGGGAGAACGACGAGATTCATCGTTACGTCATCGACGAGCCCGAGTCCATCACATTGGCCCCGACCGACCACGGCACGATGACTCCCCCGCAGATCCGCAAGCTCCTGCTCGACACCCCCGATCCCCTGCAGTGGGACTGCTTCACCTTCGGCATCATCCAGGGCGAGGACCGGTTCACCGTCTACATCGCGATCGACCACCTGCGAGCCGACGGCATGTCGGCAGGGGTGATCTTCCTCGACATCCAGACGGCGTACTTCACCAGCCTGCAGAGCGCGCCCGCCGTGCTGACGCCCGCGGCGAGCCACCGAGACTACTGCACCAACCAGCGCGCCTATACCGCGGCTCTGGACGAGGAGTCGCCTCAGATCCGGTCGTGGCGAGAGTTCGTCGCCGCAAACGGCGGTGCGCTACCGGCCTTTCCGCTGGAACTCGGCGAGGCAACTCCCGATACGCCGGGTGCCATCGATGTCTTCGACCTGATCGACGAGGATCAGGGACGGCGTTTCGAAGCGGCCTGCCGCGCCGCGGGCGCACGCTTCAGCGGCGGCGTCTTCGCCTGCGCGGCCCTCGCCGAACATCGGCTGACCGGAGCCGGCACGTATTTCGGACTCACGCCGTTCGATAACCGGCGAGACCCCGCGTTCGCGACCACCGTCGGCTGGTTGGCGAGCTTCGTGCCGTTGGCGATTCCGACGGACGGTGCGCCCTTCGAAGAGGTGGTCAACTCCGCGCAGTCGTCGTTCGACCTGAACATGACACTCGGCGCCGTGCCTTACTACCATCTGCTCGAGATGCCGGAGTCGTCGTCATCGGGTCCGCTCGAAGTGCCGGACCGTCCGGTTCCCATGTTGTCCTACATCGACATTCGCAAGCTGCCGTTCAGTGATTACTGGGACGGACTACGGATCGGGATCTGGGGAGACAACCGGCTGTCGGAGGCGGTGTGCATGTGGGTGAACCGCATGCACGACAAGACGCAGTTGGTGGTCGCCTACCCCGGCACCGACGTCGCCCGTAAATCGGTCCTGCGCTATGTCGAGGCGATGCGAGCCGAGTTCACCCGGGCCGCCGACGGCGTCGAGCAGTTCGCGCATGCCTGACGCTGCGATCGAATGCCGTGATCTGGCAAAGTCATTCGGCAAGGCGTCATCGGCGCTGCAAGGTGTGAGCTTCACGGTTCCGCGGGCATCGGTCTGTGCGCTGCTCGGTCACAACGGTGCAGGGAAGACCACAACGATCAACATCCTGTCCACGCTGTTGCGGCCGACTGCGGGGTCCGCGACCGTCGCGGGATTCGATGTGGTGCGCCAGTCGGGCGAGGTTCGCGCGTGCATCGGTGTCACGGGACAGTACGCTGCGCTCGACGAATTGCTCACCGGCCGTGAGAATCTGACCCTGTTCGGTAAGCTGCGCGGGCTGCGGCACCGGCATGCCAGACGCCGGGCCGATGAGCTCATCGAGCGGTTTGACATGGGTCATGCCGCCGATCGTCGGGTGTCCACGTATTCCGGCGGAATGCGCAGACGCATCGACATCGCAGTCGCGCTGGTAGTTCCACCCAGGGTGCTGTTTCTCGATGAACCGACGACCGGCCTGGATCCGCGCAGTCGCCGCGATGTCTGGGACTTGGTATCGGCATTGCGTCATCAGGACGTCACCGTGCTGCTCACCACGCAGTACCTCGAGGAGGCCGACGTCCTGAGTGACTCGATCATCGTGCTGGACTCCGGTCGCATCGTGGCCAGTGGCACCGCGGATGATCTGAAGTGCCGCGTCGGCGTCAGCTATTGCCAGGTCACGCCCGCCGATCCGGTCCATTTGTCCGCTATTGCAATGGCGTTGGCGGACTTCGCGGGTGCCGATTGTGATGCGCTGATCGATCAGCAGGCGGCAGCGGTATCCGTGCCTGCGCCAGACGGTGTGGTGACCTTCGGAGAGGTGTTCCGCCGACTTGATGGACTTGGCATCGAACTGGTCGACATCTCGCTGCGCAGACCGTCGCTGGACGAGGCATTCCTCAGTCTGACGTCACCGGCGGTCACCGTATGAGTGCCCTGGTGGCACTCACACTGCGCACCATGTCGGGCACCTTGCGCGACGCCGACCTGCTGTTCGCGGTGCTGGCCCCCGTCGGCTGCTTCCTCGGGTTCACCCTGGCGTTGGGCAACCTCATCGACACCGGCGGCATCACGTACCCGCAGTATGTGCTTCCGGTCGTCGTCGTGCAGGCCATGTTGTTCGGCGCGATGACCACCGCCGATCGCGCAGCCCGGGATCGGTTGTCGGGATTCGGAGTTCGGCTTCGCACCCTTCCGATCTCCGCGATGGTTCCGCTGGCTGCGCGGATGCTCTACTGCTTGATCCGCGCGGTGATTGCGTTGGCCGCCGGTGTCGTCGTCGCATCGATATTCGGCTTCCGGATGGTCGGTGGCCTGGGCTGTGCCGTGCTGTTCGTGCTCATCGTATTGGCGTTCGCGATGGCGGTTTGCCTCGGTGCCGATGCGCTTGGCTCACGGATCGGTTCGGTGGAGTCCTCCAGCCAAGTGCTGCTACTGCCCCAGTTGGTGCTGGTGCTGCTTTCCACCGGCATCGCACCTGCCGAATCGTTTCCAGCCTGGCTCGGTCCGTTCGTCCGCTATCAGCCCGTATCGCAGGTCACCGAGACCCTGCGCGGGCTCGCGGCCGGACACATCACGGCCGTCGGCCTGGCCGTGACAACGGCTTGGTGCGTGACGTTGTTGGCGGTGTTCGGCAGTCTCGCCTTGCGCATGCAAAGGCGCGCATGATGATTCGGCAGAGTGCGTTGGAGGCGGGACGACTGCTGCGGCGCTGGCGGCGCGACCCCATCGTCGCCGTGCAGGCATTGTTGTTCCCGACTTTTCTGCTGGTGATCTACAAGCTGCTCGTCGGCAAGGCCGTGCTCGCCGTGACGGGAAACGACAGCCTCTACGGCCTGGTGCCGATGTGTGCGGTGGTCGGTGCGATCTTCGGTACGCTCGGCGCGGGCCTGGCACTGCCTGCCGAACGGGAGTCGGGTCTGCTGACGAGGTTGTGGGTGTTGCCGATTCATCGGGCCAGCCCGTTGACCGGACGACTGCTCGCCGAGGCCACCCGCACCATCGCTTCGGCCGTCGTGCTCACCGCATTCGGTGTCGCACTGGGTCTGCGATTCGCGGGCGGCTGGCAGGCTGCGGTGCCCTTTGTCCTGGTGCCGGTGCTGATCTCGGTGGGTGTCGCGACCGCAGTCATCGCGATCGCCGTCCGTGCAGACGGCCGGGCCATGGTGACGTGGCTCGGTGCGGGTTGTGTGGTGCTGTTGTTCTTCAACACCGGGGTGGCCCCCGCTGAAGTGTTCCCGTCGTGGCTGCAGCCGGCGGTGCGGCTTCAGCCGATGTCGCCGACGATCGAGGCGATGCGCGGGCTCGCAGAGGGTGGGCCGGTGCTGTGGCCGCTCTTGCAGGCCACGGTGTGGGCGGGCGTGCTCGTCGCGGTGTTCGCGCCGACGGCGGTCCGCGGCTATCGCGCTGCCGCAGAAGCGGGCTGCCAGTGAGCAGGATCGCGCTACTCGATCAGGCCGCGTACCTCCGATTGCGGGCGACGGGTCAGGGCAGCGTGGTTCAGTGCGCCTGGATATACGACCGTGACGTCGACATCGACGAATTGCGGGTTTTCAACTGCAATCTCGGACACGGACTACTCGGCCGCCGGATCGAGCGCTCACCACTGCCGTTCGGCAGGCATCGCTGGGTGCTCGACCAGCGATCACCCGACATCGCCCTGACAGCGCAGAGGCCGCGGGCCGAGATCGGCGCATGGCTCGAGCAGCGCGCGCGTGTGCAGGTCGACCCCGAATGGGGGCCGACATTTCACCTGGGCCTGCTGCCGCTTGATGACGGTGGCTGCGCGGTCACGTTGGTGGCGTCGCACTGCGTCGCCGACGGACTCGGCCTGGCAACCGCGATCGCCGAAGCCGTCAAAGGTGAGCGTCGCGATTTCGGTTATTCCCAGCCGAATTCACGCGATCGCTGGCATGCGGTGTCAGAGGACCTGGCCGATGCCGTCCGGGCGTTGCCGGCTGTGCTTCGCGCGCTGATCGCGACGCTTCTCATCTTGCTGAGGCTCAGTCCCCCTGCGAGCACTTCCACCGCGGCGCGGCCGCGCGAAGTCGCCGGAGACGATCTCGAGCTGCCGTCGGTGACGATGCAGACCGACGCGGCGTTGTGGGATGACCGCGCGCGTGAACTGAACGGAAGCAGCAACACGCTTTTCGTGGCGTTCGCCGCTCGGCTTGCCCACCGGATCGGCAGGGTGCACCCGGACGGCACCACCGTGACGGTGGTACTCCCGGTCAGCGAACGCGGTGTTGACGATGACCGTGCGAATGCGTTGACCTCGATCACGCTCGACGTCGACTGCCAGACGGTGGCCGACGATATGACCAAATTGCGTGCAGAGGTGAAAACCCGGCTGAGGTCGCTGGCCGAGCAACCCAATGAAATGCTCGCCGGGCTTCCGCTCATCCCGTTCACGCCTCGATGGCTGGTCCGCAAGACCGAAGGCATCGCCATGGCGTCCGGGCGGCTGCCCGCGGGCTGCTCCAACCTGGGTAGCCTCGACGTACTGGTGGGCCGCGTTGACGGAGAGGACGCCTGCGAGGTCTCCATGCGGTTGGCCGAGCAGGGGATCACTCGCAGTCGTATCGAGCAGAGTCGCGGTCAGTTGTTCTGCGGCACAGGAACAATCAACGGCAATCGGTTTCTGACCGTCGTCGCCTACGACAGCGGTATGGCGAACACGGCCTCATCGACGCATGAGCTCGCGCAGGGCGCATTGGCCGACCTGAATCTGTCCGCAACAACCGTCTATTAGGGCCTATCTGATGGTGAACCTGAGCGTCAAATCCAATCAGCGCGCGCACCCCTTGCTGTATGTCGGCATCGCGGTCGCGATTGCAGTCTGGTCGGCGGCGGTGTTGTGCTTCGCGATCAATATCGTTCCACTCGATGTGTATTGGATGTCGTACTACGCCGTCGACTACACATTCGGCTTCGTTCGTCGCGGCCTCGCCGGCGAACTGGTCGGCCTGGTGCCCGGGCACTACTTCACGGCTTCGCTCGGACTGCGCTGGCTGTCGACAGCCGTCTACGTCGCCGGCCTCGCGTTGGTGACGGGCGTCGTGCTGTTCGCGCGGCGACGGTCTGAGCGCAGGCTGATGGTGGCGATGCTGATTCCGTTGCTGCCGTTCGGAATTCCATTTGCGGCGTACTCTGCGCGGCCTGACCTGTTCGGCGCGGCTGCGCTGGCGGTGTTCACCGTGGCGCTGGCGGTCGCGCGATCACGGGCGATTGCGGTGGCGTGGTGTGTGGCCTACGGCGTCATCATCGCGGTTCTGACGCTGGTGCACGAGGCGATCGGACTGCAGTTCGCGCTTGGCGCGGTGCTGGCGATCGTCGTTCTTGGCGGTGCGTTGGGACCCGCCAGGCGTCGAGGTGTGCTTCTGGCCGTCATGCCCGGCGTTTTCACGGCGGTGGTGGTGGCGGCGTTCGGCCGTCACGACGTCGCCTCCCAATTGTGTTCGGCGGTACCGCATCACCCGATGCCCAATCCGCTGGCGTCGGTTACGTCGCTGCCGACGCTAGCGCAGTACGTGATGGGTGGACAGCCGAGTCAGACCGACTACCACGACTGGGTGTGCCGCAACGTCATGCCCATTTACGACTACGGGATTGTGGATGCGATGCGCATCGTCGCGCACATCGGTGTCGTCGGCCTCGCGATGTCGCTGGTGTTCGGCGCAGCGGCATTTCTCACGACCGTCTACGGGATCAGCACGCTGTCAGGAGTTCCGGTGCGCGCCTTCGTTGACGAGTTCCGCGGCCGTCTCGCATGGGTGGTCGCAGGCCTGCTCTTGGTCGTCCCAGTGTTCCTGACCGGTTTCG
>Ga0163163_10006470_pt1 | contig 10248 bp, 11 predicted proteins | sample S65metaG_FD_119766 | JGI IMG/M metagenome (GOLD analysis project Ga0163163, IMG submission 119766) | Switchgrass rhizosphere microbial communities from Kellogg Biological Station, Michigan, USA - S6-5 metaG | ecosystem: Host-associated > Plants > Roots > Rhizosphere > Soil | place: USA... | reverse complement strand
GGTCCGCCTCGATGGCCTTCACCCAGGCGGGATCCAGCACCAGGGGCAAGAGGTCGGGGTCGGGGAAATAGCGGTAGTCCTGCGCGTCCTCCTTGGAGCGCATGGAGCGCGTCTCGCCCTTGCCCGGATCGAACAGCCGCGTCTCCTGCTCGATCGCGCCGCCATCCTCCAGGATTTCGATCTGGCGGCGCGCCTCATGCTCGATGGCCTGACCGATGAAGCGGATCGAGTTGACGTTCTTGATCTCGCAGCGGATGCCGAGCGGGGTGCCGGGCTTGTGCACCGACACGTTCACGTCGGCGCGCAAATTGCCCTTCTCCATGTCGCCATCGCAGGTGCCGAGATAGCGCAGGATGGTTCGCAGCTTGGCGACATAGGCCTTGGCCTCCTCGGAGGATCGCAGATCGGGCTTCGAGACAATCTCCATGAGCGCCACGCCGGCGCGATTCAGATCGACCAAGGACATGGTGGGATGTCGGTCGTGCAGTGATTTGCCGGCGTCTTGTTCCAGATGCAGGCGCTCGATGCCGACGGTCACCGTATCGCCGTCGGGCATATCGAGCACGACCTCGCCTTCCCCGACGACGGGCGACTTGTACTGGCTGATCTGATAACCCTGCGGCAGATCGGGATAGAAATAGTTCTTGCGGTCGAACACCGACTTCAAATTGATCTGCGCCTTCAATCCCAGACCGGTTCGGACCGCCTGCCTGACGCATGCCTCGTTGATCACCGGCAACATGCCTGGCATGGCCGCATCTACAAGCGACACATGCGAATTGGGCTCTCCACCGAACGCAGTCGAAGCACCGGAAAACAATTTCGACTGCGACGTCACCTGTGCATGGATCTCCATGCCGATAACGACCTCCCAATCGTCGGTCGCACCTTTGATCAGCTTCGATTTCTTTGGCGGAGCGTTCATCGCTACATCCGTTCAACCGCTGGGAATACTCGGGCCTATCCACTTTTGGTAGTCGGTTGCATAGGCCGCCACAAGGCCGCCGCAGTTCCCGCCGCTGCCCGCCGAGCAGGAACCTAGATCCAATGGACGCGTTGGCCCGATGAGTCGGATTAGCGGAGGTGACGATGACTGACAACAGGGCACGGAACGGCAAGCTGGGCGCCCTCCTCGGCGCATTGATCGCTGTCGCTCTCGCCGTATTCCTGCTCAATGGCGGCGAGCATGTGGGTAAAAAAACGGTCAACAGCGACGCCGATCTTCCGCCGGTTGCGACCGGGCAGCCGCGCTAGCGTCCGGCTCCCCCGCATTGCCGAACCAAGACGGCGACTTGAGCCATGATTTCGCCGGTTGTAGCTCACAGCGCGCAGCAGTAGCCTCTCCTCAAACAGACGCGCCTTGAGATGCGCGCGCCGTCGCGCCGGTCAACGGGGCGGCGAGAGGGAGGTCGAGCCGTGACTATCACCCCGCCATGTTGCCGGGCTTTTTTTGCTGCGCCCGGGGTCACGCCCGGCGGCGCGCATGTTGCCTTTACCAATTCTTGTCCGATCGGCCGCGGCATCGGCAATCCCCCCGGGCCCAAAGGGGATTTCCACGCGCGCGGACCGCGCGAAATGCCAGGTCGGCCCCGCCGGAAAAAATCGTCATGATCAGCCGCCGTCACCTCATTCAGAAATCGGCGGCCTTCGCACTCGCTCCCGCCTTCGGCAGCCACACCGTCTGCGCGCAAGCGCCCTCGTCGCAAGCCTGGCCAACCCGCTTCGTCAAACTGGTGGTGCCGTTTACGCCCGGCGGCGGCATCGACGGTATCGGCCGCATCCTCGCAGCACGACTATCGGAAATGTGGGGACAGCAGGTGGTCGTCGAGAATAAGCCGGGCGCAGGCGGCAATATCGCCTCGGAGTTCGTCGCGCGCGCGGCCCCGGACGGCTACACCATGTACATCACCGCCGCCGGGCTCGCCGTGAACCGCTACCTCTTCGGTTCGGTCAACTACGATCCGGTTGCCGACTTCGCCCCGGTAACACTGATCTGCCTCTTTCCCAATCTTCTGGTGGTGCCGAACTCCTCGCCTTTTCGCTCGGTCGGCGATCTTCTCGCGGAGGCGCGAAGGAATCCGGGCAAGGTCACCTTTGCCTCTCCAGGACACGGCAGCTCGCCACACATGAGCGGCGAATTATTCAAGTACATGGCCCAGGTCGATCTGACCCACGTGCCTTACCGGGGCGCAGCGCCGGCCTTCACCGACGTCATTGCGGGCCGCGTCGACTGCACCTTCGCGGTCATGGCTTCGGGCCTTCCGCTCGCTCGATCTGGTCAGTTGCGAGCGCTCGGCGTGACCACCGCCGGCCGCGTGCCGACGGCGCCGGAGGTGCCGACCATCGCTGAGGCCGGCGTTCCCGGCTACGACACGTCGTCCTGGTTCGCTTTTTTCGTGCCGGCCAAAACGCCGCCCGAGATCATTCGCAAGATGCACGCCGACACCGTCGCCGCGCTCGCCGAACCGCCGATCAAGGAGAAGCTCGATCAACTCGGCGTGGTGGTGGTCGGTTCCACGCCCGAGGCGCTCGGCACTCATCTCAAGACTGAGATGGAGAAGTGGGCGCCGGTCATCAAGGCGGCGAATATCAAGGTCAACGAATGATCACCCGCCGTCGGGCCATCGAGCTCGCCGCGCTTGCTGCGCTCGCCGGCGGCTCGGGCGGCCGCGCGGGGGCACAGCCGGTTGCGGCGTGGCCAAACCGGTTCGTCCGCATGATCGTGCCGTTCCCGCCGGGCGGCGGCACCGACGCCATTGCCCGCGTGGTTGCCGGCAAGCTCTCGGACATCTGGGGACAGCAGGTGGTGGTGGAGAACCGGGGTGGCGGCGCCACCAATATCGGTACCGAAGCCGTCGTCCGCTCCGATCCGGATGGCTACACGATCTTGATCACCTCGATGCCGCTTGCGGTGAACCGCTTCCTCTTTCCTACGCTCAGCTACGATGCCGCCGAGGATCTCGCGCCGGTGTCGCTGATCTGCGAATACCCCAACATCATGGCCGTGCCGGTCACCTCCCCTGCCCGCTCGGTCACCGACTTCATCGCCTATGCCAAGGCCAACAAGGGCAAGGTGACCTTCGCCTCTTCCGGTCATGGCACCTCGGTTCACCTCTCCGGCGAGCTGTTCAAGCGGATGGCCGGGATCGAGATGCTGCACGTGCCCTACCGCGGTGCGGGGCCGGCCCTCAACGATCTGTTGCCCGGACGGGTCGACGTGATGTTCAACAATATCGGCGCGGTGCTGCCGCTCATCCGCGGCGACAAGCTGCGCGGCCTCGCAGTAACCACAGCCAAGCGCACGCCGGCAGCTCCGGAATTGCCGCCAATCGCGGAAGCCGGCGTCCCCGGCTTCGACGTCTCCTCCTGGTATGCTTTTTTTGCCCCAGCGAAGACCGCCCCCGAGGTCGTGCGAAAGCTGCACGCCGATACCGTGCTGGCGTTGAGCGATCCAGTGACGAGAGAACGGCTCGAGCAACTCGGAGTCGTGGTGGTTGGCTCGACGCCGGCAGAGCTCGCGACATTTCTCAAGGCCGAAATGGACAAATGGGCACCCGTCATCAAGGAAGCGGGGATCAGCATTCGCGAATGAGGGGACGGGAGGAAATATTCAGGCCGAAACTCGCAGGCGGCGTCCGGAACCGGCGGGGAAAGGCACCACGCGTGTCAGATCCGACGAAGCCAGAGCGAACAAGCGTGTGACCGACGACGCAATCAAGGGAGAAGCACCGTGGACCATAGACCAAAGCTCGCGGCGGCGATCGCAGCCGCAGTGACCTTGACCGTCACCGGCATGACGGGCCATGCGGCGGAGATCAGGGTGCTTTCGACGCAGGCCACCGAAGAGGCGTATCGCGAATTGGTGCCGGAATTCGAAAAGGCCACCGGGAATAAGGTCACCACGACCTTCACCGGGACGCTCGACGCCAACAAGCGGTTGGCCGCGGGCGAAAACTACCACCTTCTGATCATGGCCGCCTCCTCGATCGACGAGCACATCAAGGGCGGCAAGGTCGTGCCCGGCAGCCGCGTCGATCTGGCAAAATCGGGCGTCGGGGTAGGCGTGAAATCCGGTGCGCCAAAACCCGACATCAGCACGACCGAAGCGCTCAAGAAAACGATCTTGGCCGCCAGGTCGATTGGCTACTCGACCGGTCCCAGCGGGGTCTATGTCACTGGCCTGTTCCAGCGCCTGGGCGTCGCCGACGAGATCAAGGGCAGGCTCAAGCAAACCCCGACCGGCGTATTTGTCGGCAGCATCATTGCGAGCGGCGAAGCTGAGATCGGCTTCCAGCAGATCAGCGAGCTCTCGCACTTCGCCGGGGTCGACTACGTCGGCCCGTTACCGGCCGACGTTCAGCAGTTCACCATGTTCTCAAGCGGCATCATCGTCGGGGCAAAGGACGCGGACGGCGCCAAGGCGCTGGTCAAATTCATCACCGCGCCCGCCGCTGCCGCCGCGTTCAAGAACCGGGGCATGGAGCCGGGCTGACGTCCGAGCCATTGGGTGTCCGCAGAGCGCCCAGGTCGCCGCCGACCACGCGAACATCACCGGGAGGATTCAACATGCGACCTTCGTTCAAGGACGCCATCGTGGTTGCCTTCGTTGCCTTTGTGGCATCGGCCACGCCGGTGCGCGCACAGACGCCCGACATGCTCCTCGTCAACGGCAAGATCGTCACCGTGGACGACCGCTTCACCGTCGCGCAGGCCCTCGCCATCAGGGGCGACCGCATCCTCAAGGTCGGCACCACGGCCGAGATCCAGGCGCTGAAGGGCCCGCAGACGCGGGTGATCGACCTCGCCGGCCGCACCGTCATCCCGGGCCTGATCGACAACCACGCCCACTGGGTCCGCGCGGCCGAGCACGACGAGCTCCGGTTTGACGGCATAACCTCCCGCCAACAGGCGCTCAAGATGCTCACCGAGCGGGTGCAAAACACTCCCGCCGGCGAATGGATCGTGGTCCTTGGCGGCTGGTCTGAAGAGCAGTTCACCGACGAGCCACGGGGCTTCCTACTCGAAGAGCTCGACCGCATCGCTCCCAACAATCCGGTGGTGCTGCAGGCGGTATATAACCACAGCTACCTCAATTCCGTGGCGTTGGTTGCGGCCAAGATCGACGCAAGCACCCCGGACCCGCAAGGCGGCCGGATCGAAAAAGACGGCGGGGGCAAGCCAACCGGCCTCGTGCGTGGCGCCGGCGGCGTTGCTTTCGTCGCGGCCAGGGTGCCGTTGCAGACGCAGGAGGCGTGGCTCGCGAATACCCGCAAGCTCGTCAGCTATCTCAATTCCATCGGCCTCACCGCGTGGCTCGATGCCGGCGGACGCGGCATGGGGGCCAAGCACTACGAGCCGTACCGACACCTCGCCGATCGAGGCGAGCTCAACATCCGTTTGTTCTGGACGACGATCCGGCAGCCCGCGACGCCCGCGCAGGTCGACGCCGTGATAGCTGAAATCCGCGAACTCAAACCGTTCCAGGGCAGTGATTACTTCGACAACGTCGGATGGGGCGAGTCGGTCTTTGCGCCGGTCACCACCCAGCTGCTGCGCGTTGCGACCAATACCCGGCCCGAGGATCTCGCCCAGATGCGCCGCTTGCTGCTGGCGCTCGCCGAGCGCGGCCTCTATGTCAATTCACATGTCGAGATGAGCACGGCCATCGAAGCCTTCCTCAACGAGTACGAGTCGATCAACAGGGAGCGCCCGATCAAGGGGCTGCGTTGGTCGTTCTCGCATCTCGACCAGGTCAACGAAGCGCAACTCCAACGCATGAAGAAGCTCGGCATGACCGCCCAAATTCACAGCCGGCCACTGATCCAGGGCGCGCTGATGCACAAGGTGCACGGCGACAAGGCCTGGGACATGCCGCCGTTCCGCCGCATCCAGGATAGCGGCATCCACTGGGGCCTTGGCTCCGACGCCACGGCTGTCACGACGTCGAATCCGTTCTACACGCTCAGTTTCGCGGTGACCGGACGCATGATCGGGGGCCGGATGGTGAACCGGCAGACCATCACCCGCGAGGAAGCTCTGATCGCGCACACCCGCTCCAATGCCGTATTCATGTTCCAGGAGGGCAATCTCGGCTCGCTCGCGCCGGGCAAATACGCTGATCTGCTGGTGCTCGACCGCGATTACCTCATGATCCCGGACAGCGAGATCAAGGACATCAGGCCGCTCGTCACGATGGTCGGCGGCAGGATCGTGCACGACCTGATGCCGAAATGACCGGCGGCATCCGGCGATCCGGCGTCAGACGGCGAGCTGGCGGTCGAGCACCTGCTGCACGACATCAAAGGTGTTCATGAACTCGCGGAATTCGAACAGCCGTCCGTCGCGGAAGCGCAGGAAGTCAGCGATGTGGAAGGTCAGTGTACGACCACTCGAGCGCCGCTTGAATGCAACGTCCGACATGACCGCCGCCCGGTCGCCATCGACGACGGTGACTTGAGGCACATACTTTTCAAGCGAATAGTCTTCGGCGATGCGGCCAAGCGCCTGCAAAACGGCGCCCTTGCCGCGCCGGTGCCCGGCGAAGGGAAAGACCTGGACCGGTCCGTAGATGACCCAATCGACATCATCGTCGATGAGCGCCGCCATCCGCTCGCCGTCACCGCGCATGTAGGCGGCATACAGATCGCTGACGACACTGCGTGTCGCTTCCTCGTTCATGGCCGTCTCTCCAACAAGGTTTTCGTGATCGCGACCCATTCGGCGGGAAGCGGCCCGTTCGGCACCGGACGTTGCGCTTGCCGATACCAGTACCCCGCGTTGCCAAGGTCGCCTTCGACGCGGTGCAAATAGGCGTGGACCCAGGCACTTTCCTGATCGTCTTCATCCATCACGATCTGGTGCGCGTTGTCCCATTGGCCCTTGCCCGCCCACCACAGCGCCGCGAGCGGCGGCAGCAGGCCGGTCGGCGGTTTCGATTGTGTCAAGGTGCGTTTGAACTCAGCAAACGTCATGACGTACCGCTATCGCTTCCCCGCGACACCCGGGATCGACGCTTGAACGGATGACAGCCTACCACCACCGCTCGGGCGAAAGCCGCCCCGCAGCCTGCTCGATAACATACCCGAGCGAAAACAGTGATTCCTCGTCAAAAGGTCTGCCGATGAGCTGCAGTCCGAGCGGCAGGCCTTCGGCCGACAAACCGCCGGATACCGAGATTCCGGGCAGGCCCGCCATGTTGACCGTGACCGTGAACACGTCGTTGAGATACATCTCGATCGGATCGGCCCCGCCCTTCTCGCCGATGCCGAATGCGGCCGACGGCGTTGCCGGGGTGAGCAGCGCATCCACCCCTGTGGCAAAGACATTTTCGAAATCGCGCTTGATCAAGGTGCGCGCCTTTTGCGCGCGCAGGTAATACGCGTCGTAATAGCCGGCGGAGAGCACGTAAGTGCCGATCATGATGCGCCGGCGCACCTCCTTGCCGAAACCTTCGGCGCGAGTGTTTTGATACATGTCCGCGATCTCGCGCGCGGGTACTCGTAGGCCATACCGCACGCCGTCATAGCGGGCGAGATTGGAGGACGCTTCGGCAGGCGCGACGATATAATAGGCTGGCAGCGCATATTTGGTGTGGGGGAGTGACACCTCGACCACCTCCGCCCCGGCGGCCTCGAGCCATTGCCGTCCTTGGTCCCAGAGCCGCTCGATCTCGGCGGCCAGTCCGTCGATGCGATATTCCTTGGGAATCCCGATCTTCATTCCCTTGATCGATCCGCCGATCGACGCTTCGTAATCCGGGACCGGGCGATCGACCGACGTGGTGTCCTTGGGGTCGTGCCCCGCCATCGACGTGAGCAGGATAGCGGCGTCGCGCACGGTGCGCGCGAACGGTCCCGCTTGGTCGAGCGAAGACGCAAACGCCACGATGCCCCAGCGCGAGCAGCGCCCATAGGTCGGTTTCACGCCGACGATACCGGTGAACGCCGCCGGTTGGCGGATCGAGCCTCCGGTGTCCGTGCCGGTCGCGCCGAGGCAGAGTCCGGCCGCCACCGCCGAAGCCGAACCGCCCGAGGAGCCGCCCGGCACCAGCGGCGTATTGGACCCCTTCCGCCGCCAGGGCGAGATCACCGGGCCGAAAAACGAAGTCTCATTCGACGAGCCCATGGCGAACTCGTCGTTGTTGAGCTTGCCGAGCATCACCGCGCCATCGCGCCAGAGATTGGCAGTGACGGTCGATTCGTAGGTCGGCACGAAATTATCGAGGATGCGCGATCCGGCGGTGGTGCGCACGTCCTTGGTCGCAAACATGTCCTTGACCCCGAGGCCAAGTCCTTCGAGTGGGCGGGCGTCACCGGCCGCCAGGTTCGCATCCGCGACCTCCGCCATGGCTCGAGCGCGATCAGGCGTCTCCAAGACAAAAGCGTTGAGCGCGCGCGCCTTCTCCATGGCGGCAAGGTGCGCATCGGCGAGTTCGACGGCGGAGAATTCTCGTCGGCGAAGACGGTCGCGCGCCTCCGCGAGCGTCAGAGATGTGAGTTCTCTCATTCGTCCGGACTGTCGCACGAAAATGCGGTCGCGGCGGGATCGATACGCTGCGCTTTGGGCACCTTGCTGCCCTGGGCCGGCGCACCGGCGCCGGGTTTAGGCAGCGGCAGGCCCATCGCCTGCAAATCATCCGTCGTCACGCCGGGCGGCATTTCGCCACGGGCGAGGAAATCCACGCACCACAGGCGGAAGAAGTATTCCTGTTCCTCACACGCGAGGCACATTGGTGTTTCTCACTTTGCCGCGACCGCCAGCGTCGCGCCGGCCGTGCACGTCTTGCTCATTACCGTCCCGATCCCGAGGTCGCGGCCCGTTCAACGGGCAATAGCCGACTTGGCACCTAACACCGCCGTGGGCATACGGGAGAACGGTGCACACCGGAGGTGATGGCATGAACCGTTCAGCGGCTCATTCCACCACCTTCGGCACCATAAAGAAATGGTCTTCCGTCATCGGTGCATTCTTGACGATGTCGTCGGGAATGCCCCCATCGGTGACGGCGTCCGGTCGCTTTTTCATATCCATCGGCATCACCGACGTCATCGGTTCGACACCATCGACATTCATCTCCGACAACTGCTCCACGAAGGCCAGGATGGAATTGAGCTCCTGTTGCAAGGGCTCGATTTCCTCCTCGGCAACCGCGATGCGCGCGAGATGCGCGATGCGGCGGACGGTGGCGGCATCGACGGCCATGGCGAGGCTCCTCCGGCCGGCCAAGACGGCCAGCATGCTGCGAGCCTATAGCAGAGCCGCTTTTGCAACGGCAACCTGGGGCGAGCCCCGTATTGCGCGCCGGGCTCAAAGCGTCGATATAATGTGTTATGGACGCCCCAAACCTCTCCGCCCTCCCCACCTTCGCAAGCCGCACGCCGCTGCACGTCGGGGCAGTGGGTCTGAGGGTCAGGGATCTGGACCGGCTTTGCGAATTTTATCGCAACGTGCTGGGCCTATCCGTGCTCGACCGCGGCAAGGACGTTGCTACGCTCGGTGCCGGCGGCGTGCCAATCCTGCATCTCGAGCACCACCCGCACGACAAGCCGGACGACACCCGCACCGCCGGGCTCTACCACACCGCCTTTCTGATGCCGACGCGCGCCGACTTGGCGCGCTGGATCCTGCATGTGGCGCGCCACAAGGTCCCGCTCACCGGCGCTTCCGACCACGGAGTGAGCGAGGCGTTCTATCTCGATGATCCCGAAGGCAACGGCATTGAGGTCTATTTCGATCGGCCGCGCGAGAGCTGGCAGTGGACCGGCAAAGAATTGAAGATGATCACCGATCCCCTGGATATCGACGATATCGTGCGCGAGGTGCCGCCGGACACGACCTATTCTGGCGCTCCGGGGGGCCTGCGTATCGGCCACGTTCATCTGCGAGTCGGAGACATTGCGCGTGCCGAGACGTTCTATCGCGACGCGCTGGGACTTGAAGTCACCCGCCGCCGCCATGGCGCGAGCTTCATGTCGTCGGGGCGCTACCATCACCACATCGCCGGCAATGTCTGGCACAGCGCAGGCGCGGGCCCGCGCGACCCGAACCAGGCCGGCCTGTCATGGCTTTCGCTCGAAGCCGCCGATGACGCCGCCTTCGAGGGGGCAAGGAGCCGCCTGGCGCAGGCCGGTCTGCAGCCGGTCGTGACGACAGCGGGCATCGAGGTCGCCGATCCCTGGGGGACACGGCTGCGCGTCACGCGCGGGTAGCCTCCGATCCCGGCGCCGCCAGCGCGCGCATTCGCTCCAG
>Ga0163163_10006469_pt1 | contig 10249 bp, 14 predicted proteins | sample S65metaG_FD_119766 | JGI IMG/M metagenome (GOLD analysis project Ga0163163, IMG submission 119766) | Switchgrass rhizosphere microbial communities from Kellogg Biological Station, Michigan, USA - S6-5 metaG | ecosystem: Host-associated > Plants > Roots > Rhizosphere > Soil | place: USA... | reverse complement strand
TCTTCACGGAGGCCGATGGGAGCGTTCCTGGACGAACGGCGCTGGGCCTGCCACAGGGAGCAGGCCCAGTTGGCGCCGGTCTTCACTAAATGAGGTCGGTGCTTGAAGCGATCGGATTGCCGGTCAGCCGAGCGATGCTGATCAAGCCGTCGGCCGTATTGCCATTCATTGCGGTTTGACGCTGTTGGTGATTTTTGCTCTGTTAGCCGGTGATTTTAAGAATCCATTGGGGGCAACGATGCGCAATTTGATGGCCAAGGGTCTCGCGGCAGCCATTGTTATGGGAGGCGGCCTGGCCGGCAATCCCGGCACAGCCACCGCCGCCGACATGGCGCTGCGGGCTTCACCAGGCGCGATCGGCAGCTGCTCGGAACTCGTCTTCAGCTGCGAGAACGGCAGGCAGTACCCCCCTGCCCGATCGCGGTGTCCGTTGCCGGTGAGGTTGTGACGGCATCGCTGCATACGGGCCACTCCGGCGGCGTGCGTGTGCGCCTGGTCCCGATGGGAGTCGGATATCGCTATGCCGGTCCCGGCGTCTGGGTCGACGGCTTCCGCGGCAATGCCTTGCTCAATTTCGGCAAGCACAGCCAGATCGCCTGCACGATCGAGAACTACTGATCGATAGGACCGAGCGGCGCCTCCGCAAGGCGCGCCGCGCATCGGCCCCCGCCCGTCATCCCTTCGCGCGAACGACCACCGCTCGCGCTCGCGGGTACATGTAAGCCTTGGGACGGACGTAGACCGGACAATAATTGTCCCACTGGTATTGCTGCCAATTCCATTTCCAGCAGCCGGCCTCGATCTCGGGATCGGGATACCAGTTCAGGCGATACGGTTCATCGCCGAAAGGGTACGGCCTCACCTGAGCGCTGGCGGGCGATGCGTACAAACAGACGGCAGTTGCGATCGCAACAAGACATGACTTGTACATGACTTTCTCCGAATATGTCGGCATAGTGTCAAACCGATAGGTTGGGATCAAGCTCGGTCGTCCCGGCACCCCCTCCTCGGCCGGCGGCCGGCCCCGATGCCACGGGCCATTCGCCTGGCGCCCGGGCCTCTTTTGGAAGTTGCTGACCGAACGCGCCGATCGCGAGCGTTCAGAGCATTGCATTCGAAGTGATTTACCCGCTAGCCCTGCGACACAAGCATTGTTCATGAAACAATCTATTTCTCTCAACGCGAAGCTTCGGTGGCCGGACGTCAAGGACCACTACGTCGTCATCTATGAGGGGCATGTGATCGGCAACGTCCATCGGTCCGGAGACAGCTGGGCCTGGTCGATCAGCGTCCCCATGGGCTTGCCTGATTGGTCGGTCGGGAATGCTTCCAGTCTGCACGAAGGCATCAAGACACTCGGTAACGCCTGGGCCGGCATATTGAAGTCGACAAGTGCCGAGCGCCTGCAGCGGGCATGGGATCTCGAACGAGCTGCGGAGAGCCGAAACACCGGCTCCGCATCCAGCATCTAGCTGCGGCCCGCATCGACCTGCCCAAGCGCAGCGTTTATTAGCGGCCAGAAGTCCTGTATAACGGTCGCGAGGAGGGATCGCGATGAAGGCTTTCATCCTTGCCTGTGTTGCGACGATCGTCATCACGGTGGCTGGAGTTGCCGTGCTCGACAGCGTACAGCAACCCGTCGCAGAAGCGTTTGCGACGACGGGCGTGCGTCTTTAAGCAATGCTCCGCTCTATTCGGCCGCGGACGCAGCATGGCGAGGCCGCGGCTGAGAATCGTTCGGGCCGCTCCGTGCCAACTCCTGGTCGAGCCACAGGCTATGGTGCTCGCGCGCCCAGTTGACATCTACCTCACCCGATCCCATCGCCTCGAAAGCCCCCTCCATCCCGATGGTGCCGATGTAGATGTGAGCGAGCATCGCGGCGATGAACAGCACGGCCACGACGGAGTGAACGATCTGGGCAATCTGCATGCCCTCGATTCCCGACACGTAGAATGGGAACATGAGCTGATACCCGGTCGCGGCGACGAGGCCACCGCCGATCACGACAATCCAGTAGATCCCCTTCTGCCCCGCGTTGAAGCGGCGAGCCGGCGGATGATCGTGACCGATCAGGCCGCCTCCGCGCTTGATCCACTCCAGATCCAGCTTGTTGGGGATATTGCCGCCGATCCACATCAGAAAGATCAGCACGACGCCAATCGTGAAGGGAAAGCTCAGGTAATTGTGCGCGAATTTCGCCCATTGCGACCATTCGGAGAAGGCGTCAAATCCGATCAGCGGAAGCAGCAGCGGCCGCCCGAACGTGATGTTCAGTCCCGAGATCGCCAGGATCACGAAGCAGGTCGCGGTCATCCAGTGCACGACGCGCTCATAGGTGTTAAACCGCACGATGGTGCGGCCGGATCGTCCGCTTTCGAGGCGGACCATGCCACGTGCCAAATAGAAGATCACCAGCACCGCCAGCATGCCGAGCATGGCAACGCCGCCGATCCACCGCAGCGCGACGTTGCGGAATTCACGCCACTCGCGGCCAGCAGGTTGCATCAGCACGCTGGAGCGCTGGTCGGGGATGCTGACGCGTCCCTGGATCCGGTCCATCTCCTGCAGCAACTGGCGCTCGTTGACCGAGCTCGCCGTCGGATTGATCTGCTGGGCCAGCGACGGTGCCGGAGCTGCCATGATCAACAGAAGCAACGCCCACGCGCCGATGGCTGGTCGAATGAACCTTGCAAATGAGGACATGGACTCCTCCCCGGCATTTGTGCCGCGTCGCCCGCGGCCTGCTTCAGGACTCGATCGTCTCGCGATAGGCGGTCTTCCAGCCCCACGCTCCTGAGCCGTAACCGCGCTTCAGCACGCGCTCCCTATAGATCTGGGCGATGATCTCGCCGTCGCCGGCGAGCAGCGACTTGGTCGAGCACATCTCGGCACACAGCGGCAGCTTGCCCTCGGCCAGGCGGTTCGCACCGTATTTCTCGTATTCCTCCTTGCTGCCATCGGCCTCGGGGCCGCCGGCGCAATAAGTACATTTGTCCATTTTCCCGCGCGAGCCGAAATTGCCGACCTTCGGATATTGCGGCGCGCCGAACGGACAGGCGTAGAAACAGTAGCCGCAGCCGATGCAGAGATCCTTGGAGTGCAGGACCACGCCATCGGCGGTGGTATAGAAACAGTTCACCGGGCACACGGCCGCGCACGGCGCATCCGTGCAATGCATGCAAGCCATCGAGACCGATCGTTCGCCCGGCTTGCCATCGGCGATGGTGACGACCCTGCGGCGGTTGATACCCCAGGGGACCTCGTGCTCGTTCTTGCAGGCCGTGACGCAGGCGTTGCACTCGATGCAACGGTCGGCGTCGCAGAGAAACTTCATACGTGCCATCGTCGTTGCTCCTTATGCCGCCGCGATCTGGCAGAGAGTGACCTTGGTCTCCTGCATATTCGTCGCGGGATCGTATCCGTAGGTGGTGATCGTGTTGGCGCTTTCACCGAGCACGATCGGGTCGGTGCCCTTCGGGTAGTTGCCGCGGAGATCCTTGCCCGCAAGCCAGCCACCGAAGTGGAAGGGCATCCAGGCGACCCCCTTGCCGACGCGCTCGGTGACCAGCGCCTTCATCCTCGCCCGGGAATTGTTCTCGGCCCCCATGACCCAGACCCAGCCGCCGTCCTTGACGCCGCGCTCGGCCGCGTCGGCGGGATTGATCTCGATGAACATGTCCTGCTGCAATTCGGCGAGCCACGGGTTGGTCCGGGTCTCCTCGCCGCCGCCCTCATATTCGACCAGGCGGCCGGACGACAGGATGAGCGGGAACTGTTTTGCAATTCCCTTCTCCACCGCAGCCTTCTGCACGGAGAAGCCGATATTGGGCATCCGGAACTGCTTGGCGTCGGGCAGCGTCGGGTATTTGGCGACGAGATCGACGCGCGGCGTGTAGATCGGCTCGCGGTGAACCGGGATGGGATCGGGCAAGCCGAAGGCATTCATGCGCGCCTTGCCGTTGCCATAGGGAACGCAGCCATGCGCCAGCGCGACGCGCTGGATGCCGCCCGACAGGTCGAGCGACCACGACACCGCGTCCGGAGTGGCCGGGTTGACCTTGTTGATCACGGCCATTTCCGCTTCGGTGAGATCGGTGTCCCAGCCGAGCTTCTTCAAGCTCGCGAGCGTGAATTCCGGATAGCCGTCCTGGATGGCCGACCCCAGCGAGTATGAGCCGTCCGCGAGCAGGCTCACCTTGCGCGTCGTGCCGTCCGGCAGCTTCTCCTCGCGTTCGATGCCGAACCGCGGCCGGAACGTGCCGCCGCCATCCATCACATGCAGATTGGTATTGTAGAGCAGCGGCGTTCCGGGATGCTTGACCTCCGGTGATCCCCAGCATGGCCAGGGCAGGCCGTAATAATCGCCGCCGACCTCGGGATCGTCCTTTGGCGCCCGCATGGTCAGCATGTCGAACTTCGCCTGGTTCTTCATGTGCGCCTTGAGGCGTTCGGGCGATTGCCCGCAATAGCCGGTCGACCAGCTGCCGCGGTTCATCTCGCGAAGGACATCCTCTGCTTCAGGAAGATTGTTCTCGACCTTGATATTCTTGAACATCTGGTCGGCGAAGCCGAACTTCCTGGCCAGGCGGTAGATGATTTCGAGATCATCCTTCGACTCGAACACCGGCTTCACGATCTGCTCGCCCCATTGCAGCGAGCGGTTGGAGGCGACGCGCGAGCCCTTGCACTCGAATTGGGTGGCGACCGGGAGAATGTAGATGCCATCCTTGCGCCCCGCCTCGACTGCGAGCGAGGCCCAGGTCGTCGGATGCGGGTCGGCGATGACGAGCAGCTCCAGCGCCTTCAGGCCATTGAGGGATTCAGGGATACGGGTGATGCTGTTGGAGGCGTGTCCCTGCACGAACACCGCCTTCACGCTGTCCTTCTGCGCGACCTGATCCTTCGGCAGCGTCACCGCCTCGAACCAGCGGGTCAGCGGAATGCCGGGGGTTTCCATGATCTGCTTGGAATCGAACCGCGACTTCAGGAAGTCGTAGTCGACCTCCCAAACCCGCGACCAATGCTTCCAGGCGCCCTCGGCGAGTCCGTAGTAGAACGGCAGCGTCACGATATCGAGCCCGACGTCGGTTGCGCCCTGCACGTTGTCATGGCCGCGGAAGATGTTGGCTCCCTTACCCTCTCCGCCGACATTACCGGTCATCAGCAGCAGGATGCAGCTGGCCCGCACGTTGGCGGTGCCGACGGTCTTCTGGGTCTGGCCCATGGCCCAGATCAGCGTGGCCGGCTTTTCGGTGGCAAACATCTTGGCGACGCGCTTGAGCTGCTCGCCGGGAATGCCGGTGACGCGCTCGACTTCTTCCGGATTCCACTTTTCCACTTCCTTGCGGAGATCGTCGAACCCGTAGACCCGCTGCCGGATGAACTCCTTGTCCTCCCAGCCGTTCTGGAGGATGTGCCACATCATGCCGTAAAGCACGGGGATGTCGGTGCCCGGCCGCATCCGCACATATTCCGTCGCGTGCGCGGCGGTGCGCGTCAGGCGCGGGTCGATGACGACGAAGTTGGCCTTTTGCAGTTCCTTGCCCTCGAGCAGGTGCTGCAGCGAGACCGGATGCGCCTCTGCCGGATTGCCGCCCAGGATGACCTGCGTCTTCGCATTGCGGATATCATTGTAGCTGTTGGTCATCGCGCCGTAGCCCCAGGTGTTGGCGACGCCGGTGACAGTGGTCGAATGGCAGATGCGGGCCTGGTGATCGGTGTTGTTGGTTCCCCAGAATGCGCCAAGCTTGCGGAACAGGTAGGCGCCTTCATTGGTCATCTTGGCCGAGCCAAGCCAATAGACGGAATCGGGGCCCGACTTCTCACGTACGGTTTGAAGTTTGTCGCCGATCTCGTTGATTGCGCTATCCCAGGACACGCGGGTCCACTGCCCGCCGACGAGCTTCATCGGGTAGCGCAGCCGTCGCTCGCTGTGCACGAGCTCGCGCACGGATGCGCCCTTGGCACAATGCGAGCCGCGATTGATCGGAGAATCCCAGCTCGGCTCCTGGCCGATCCATACCCCGTTCAGGACCTCGGCCGTCACCGTGCACCCAACCGAGCAATGCGTGCAGATGCTCTTGCGGACGCTCGCACCTGCGGTGAGCGGACCGGCCGTCGCCGCCTCCGCCTTGCGCACGCCGCCGACCGGCAGCGTGCCGAGCGCGGCGAGCGCGCCGCCGGCGAGACCCGATTTGCGCAAGAAGCTGCGGCGGTCGAGACCGCCGCCCTGCCCCGCAAGGGACTCGGCAACGGAACCATGGCGCAGGGAACGGTGGTTTGCTCGCTTGATCAGCACGGTCAACCTCCCTTGGCCGGATAACGATTGACGCGATAGAAGGCCTTGACGTGATCGGTTTCCTTGTAGCGCGCCTTTCGCTTCTCATCGTTGGTTTCGCTATCAGCCTGCGCGGACCCGACCAGCGGTGTCGCGAGCGTCGCGCCGGCGCCCACCGTGCCGGCGCCGACCTTGCGCAGGAAATCGCGGCGCCCGACTGTGGCTTTCCTCTCTTCACTCATCGCATCTCTCCTGGACCCGCCGGTGCAGGTCAGTTGGCGAACGTGAATGCCTCCGTCTCGATCTCGATAAAGGCGCGACCGAGCGCGCCGACCGCACGATAGAAGACGGCGCTCTCCGCGCCCTCGATGTCGGCGAACAGCCGCCCGATCCAGGGCCCGACGTGCTCGTCGAAGAATGCGCGCTGCGCCTCGAACGACGCAGGGAAGCGGCCTCCCGCGAAACCCGCCATGATCTCGCACAGGACGGCGGCGTGATCTTCCGGCTCCGAATTATTCGCGGCGCGCGCGATCCCGGACGCGGCGAGATCGGCGCGCAGGCGCGACAGCGGCCGCTCGTTGAGAAATCCCGTCAAATAGTAGGAGGCATAGGGCAAGAGCTCGCCGCGGCCGAGACCGACGAACAGATCGAAATATTCGCTTTCGGCCTGCGCTGCGACTGCATTGGCGGCGGCTGCGGCCAGCTCAGCATGCGCGCGCCCGAGCGGCGTCGCATCACCGATCAATGCGGCCAGTTGATCGAGCAGCCTTCTTGACGGTGCTGCGGACAAGAGCGTCGCGAGCAGCAGATATTCCTGCGCACGCGCCGCATCGACGGGTTCAATCAGCCCTTCGGACAGAAGCGGCTCGCCGTACAGATCAGGCCGCAAGTCTTTGCGCGATACGCCGGTCGCCGCTTCGACCGCAATCACCCGTTGTGCGGGCACCTGGTTCCAGTTCGAAACGGAGGGTTGGCTGATGCCGATTTTGCGCGCAAGCCCAGCGACGCCGCCAGCGGCGCAAATGGCTCGCTCAAGGCCATCATCACGCACGTGGACCCTCCCATCCAAGTCCCAGGTGCTGATTTTTCTTTTACTACAAAGCGCTAGGCGAAGCGTAGTCCTGGCCCAGCGGAGGGTCAATCGCCTCCCATAGTCCGAGGCTATGGCCTTTCGTCGGAGAGCCCTAGCGGGGCAGCGCGCCACCATGCGTGCGGCGGGGAAGCGACACGTGTTCGCCTTCGGTGCTTTCAGCTTCAGTGTGTTCAGCGACCGTTAGGTGCGCTGCAGCAGGAACAGGTGCGGACTCGGTAGGCGCGGCTTCTTCGGCGACGATCTCGACATTCGATCTCTCGACCTGGCGCAATTCCCGCGAAGAATCCGTGACTTCAACCGGCGTCTCAGACAGCGTCTCGGCTGACTTGCTGAGGCCGCCGACGATTCTGTCCACGAACGCGGCCAGTTCTGCCTCCGAACAATCCAGCGGACCAAAGCCCGGCATCGCGGTCGGATCGTTGAAGTCCCATGCGCTTTCCGCAAGCCCCACGAAGTCGCGAATGGCGGGATCAGCGCTCCAGACGCGACGAAGCGCCGCACGCGTCAGCTCCTGCGGAATCCCTTTGCGCAAGAACGCCGTGATGTCGGTCGCTGACGTGATCAAGTCGATCGAAGGCAGGCTCGAGAGGTCGATCTCCGCTTCGTCGTCCTTCGCGGCGGGCGGCAGCGCCGACTGCATGTCACCGCGCATTGCCGGATCCGATTGCGTCGGGGTCGCCTTCGCCTCCTGCTTGCGACGGGACCAGCGCGCCAGGAACCTATCCTCACTCATTCGTGTCCGCCTTCATGCTGCCGGCGCGCCAGCGCCTCCGGATCGGCCTGCCGCCGCTTGCGTTTGAAGAACTCCCGTTCGACGTGGTGCTCGGCAACGAAGCTTTCAATCTGCTCACGCAGCACGTCCGGCATGGGGACGGCCTCGACCAGATTCGCACCGGCCTCCGTGAACGCCTCGCCTTCCGCAGGATCGGCGGTGGCGGCAGCCACCGAATAGGGCCAGGTGCCTTCCGCAGGCGACAACACTATCCAGATGCTCGGACGACCCGTAGCAAGATTGTCGCGATAGCGCGCCGTCTCGGAACTGTAGAGATCGACCGTCGTGCTGCCGGCATAGAACAGCGTCGTCCCACCGCCCTCGTCACGGAGCACCGTCCAGGACTTCGTGTCCGGCCCGTCCGGCAGCACGGCGACAGCGCGCCAGACAAAGTCGGTCCACGGCGAGTCCGCCTTGGACCGCCCGACCACGATACCGACGGGGATGCGCACAAGCGGCAGCGCAGCCGGGCTCATGTCACCCTCTCCAGGTGTTTGATCGGCAGCCCCGTCAGCAAATTCTGCGGCTTCATCCGGAGCTTCTGATCGGAGTTCATCGACAGGAAGAGATAGACCGGCTCGCCCTGGATCTCGTCTGCGGCCGCACTCGGGTCTGCAAACGTCAGGCGGAACAATGAAAGCACGCGGCCGGCGCTGCGGTCGTCGAGTTGCTCGCCATGCCAGAGACGGTCGCCGAGCCTGGTCGCATCGGCGTCGAGCCCGACATACCAGGTGAGCCGCGCATCACGCAGTTCGCGCAGCGGCTCAATAAAGACGTCGATCCCGAGCAGATGGGAGATCCAGCGCGCCATCGCCTGCGCCAACGCCCTCGGCCCGCGTCCGCCCGCAGTGAGATCGAAAGCCATGTCGAAATTGTCGCTTCGGTGCCAATAATCGTCGGCATTGCCCTCGCTCAAGACGTCCAGCTCGGCATCGGTCACGGCCCCCAGCATCGACATCAGCGAGAGCACCGGGGTCGGGCTCTGCCCACCGACGACCTCCTCATCGCCGAGCAGCAAGGCCCGTTCATGCGGCAGGATGCGCTGTGGGCGGAAGAACAGCTCGGCGGCGCGCAGCACGAACGGGTCATCGCAGCCGTCCAGCGCATTGCGCAGGATGACATGCACGAGTTGATTGACGAACAGCGGCGGCAATCCGTTTCCCCCCGACCGGACGGTTGCAAGATAGGCGGCCTCCAGGGTCGGATGCCGCACCAGGAGATCGCGAACGGCAAGCACGAGCCGCCAGTTCTCCCGGGCATCCGCATCGACAATCGCTGCGATCTCGTCCGCACTGACCGCCCGGCGGGGAGCGGCAAGCAGCTCGCGGTGCAGCCGCCGCTCGACCGGGCACGCTTCGTCCGGCGGAATCAGCTCGGGCCGGACGAAATAGACCTTCAGGAACTCGTCGGTGACGCAAAGCCCCCCGCCTGCCTCGCGATCGAGCAGATGGTGGCCACATGCGATCCAGAAATCATTCATCGACGCTGCGGCTCCTGGCTCAGATCGGCAAGCCTGACATTGCTGTCGGGTTCGACATCATCCTCGGCTTCCATGAACGAGAACGCCTTGCTGTGCCCCTGCCCTGGCCGCAGCTGCAGCCTGCGGAACGTCTCGCGGACTTCGCCGTCGCGCACCGAGCGATGGACGGCGATGAGCGAACTGATCGGATGCGAGCAGAGCGACCGCACAAAGGCGACCTCCTCTTCGGCGGCCGTTCGCGCGGTTGCCGGGTCCGGCGCGCCGAAACGATCGATGAGTTGCCCGGCGAGGAGCTCGATCAGCGCCCGGCAATCGCCCTCCGTCGCCGGCACAATCTGCACCAGCGTCGACCAACCCCAGGACTGCACCCCGAGGAAGCCGCTGCGGAACGCCGCGCGCGCCTTGCCGCTCAACGTCGCCGGATCCTGGTCGCAGAAGCGGAACGCGCCGGAGACGGCCCATTCGCCGGGTTCTGCCGCCGCGTCGAACACGAAGGTGTCGGAGGGATCGAGCGCGATGGTGCGGAGCAGCTTCACAGCCCTGGTCACATCCTTGGCCCTCCGAGCTCCGGATCGAGCCAGGATGGCTTGGCGAGCGCCTCGACGAGCTTGCTCCGCTCGACCTTG
>Ga0163163_10006467_pt1 | contig 10249 bp, 10 predicted proteins | sample S65metaG_FD_119766 | JGI IMG/M metagenome (GOLD analysis project Ga0163163, IMG submission 119766) | Switchgrass rhizosphere microbial communities from Kellogg Biological Station, Michigan, USA - S6-5 metaG | ecosystem: Host-associated > Plants > Roots > Rhizosphere > Soil | place: USA... | reverse complement strand
GCGGCGTCACCGGCGTGGCGGGATAGGCCTGGATCTGCGCCAGATTGGCGGTCTGGAAGCGGTGCTCCCAGGCGACCCAGTCCTGCCAGACCTCGTCCAGCGGCTTGCCGAAGACCCGCTTGAACTGCACCGAATAGTAGCCGGCCGAGCCTTCGTCGCGCCTGAGCCAGGCGATCACCTTCTCCGGCCCGTAGATCAGCCCGAGGTATGAAAAGAACCGCTCCCCGTAGAGGTAGTCGTTGACCCCCACCTGGAAGTCGACCGCCGTGCCCTCGGCCTCGAGCCCCAGCGGCGAATAGAAGGTCGCGTTGTCGCGGACCTTGGCGCGGAATACCATCTCGTCATAGCCGCCCTGCGCCCGGCCGTAGCCGCCGGCCATCCAGGTCTCCATGAAGACGGCCGAGCCCTCCAGGTACCAGCGCGGCGAGTTCACCCGCGGCGTCGTCAGGTAGTTGTAGAGGATCGATTCCGGGTGTTGCTCGATCGGCGCCGGCTTGCCGTGGAACAGCCGGCGCCAGCGGGCGTCGGTCTGGTTCCAGACGTCCATGGTGGCCACGTGCACCGGCTCATGGTTAAGCAGGGTGAAGAACCGCTCACCGGGGCTGAAGGTCTCGAAGGTCTGGGCGATCGGCGCCACGTCCAGCAGGATCGTGTTGTTGGGCGAGGCCCGCGCCGCGGCGTTGCCGTAGTCGGAGAAGTCCTTCAGGAGCACAGTCGTCCGGTCCCACGGCGTCCAGCCGAACAGCTTGCGCTGGAAGGCCATCGAGTGCTCGAAGGTCCGCGCCACGTAGGGCGTCAGATAGGTCTGCGCCGGGTCGAAATAGAGCAGCTCCAGGTCGGCGGTCTTGATCGTGGAGAGGTCGATTTCCGCCGCGTTGTGGGTCTTCACCGGTCCCGGCTTTTCGACCAGCACCGTTCGCGGCGTCTCGCCGGACGGCGGCTGGGTCGGCGGTCCGCCTGGACCCGGCTGAGCCGACGCCGCGCATGCCAACGCCCACAGGACCACGACGGCGAAACCCCGCCGCCAGAAGCTACTCAACATACTCCCCCCGAACCCCGCCGCGGGCCTCCCGGCCCGCGCCGTGGACCCTTAGTTGGCGCCGATCTGGGCCGCGAACTGCTGGTTGCCCAGCATCGAGGCGAAGGCGGCGTTGGAAGCCAACGACGCGAACGCCTTGGAATTGCCGATGGCCGAGATCGCCTGGACGTTGCCGGCCAGCGCCGACATCGCCTTGGTGTCGGAAGCCAGCGCCAGGAACGCCTGCGGCTGCTGGGCCATCATGGCGAAGGCCTGCGGATTGGCGGCCATCATCTGGAACGCGCTCGCGCTGCCGTTCGCGGTGCTGATGTTCGACGCGACAGCCGAAGCCTGGGACGCCGCAGCCGCCGCCGACTGGAAGAGCTGCGCCTGCGTCGCCATCGAGGCCAGCCCCTGGGCGTTGCCCGCGAACTGCTGGAACGCCGCGGCGTTGGCCGCCATGGCGTCGAAGGCCTTGGAGTCGGAGGCCATCGTCTGGAAGGCCGCGCCGTTGATGGCGAGCTGACGGAACGCCACCGCATTGGCGGCTAGGGCCGCGAACAACTGGCTGTCGCCGCGCAGCGCCGCCATCGCCTTGGCGTCGTTGGCCAACGCCAGGAATGCCTGCGGTGCGGACGCCATGCCCTGGAACGCCTGCGGGGTCGCAGCCGCCATGGCGAAGGCGTTGACGTCCTTGGAGAAGTTGGCGAACGCCCTGGGATCAGCCGCCATCGCCAGCAAGGCCTGCGGATAGTGCGACAGCGCCGCGAACGCCACGGCGTGGTCGGCCATCGCCGCCATCGCCTGCGGCTGCAGCGCCATCGCTGCGAAGGCGTTGGAATGGTCCGCGAGCGCCGCGGCCGCCTGCGCCGCCACGTTGGCTTGCATGGCCTGTGCGCCTGTGCCCGAGGCGGCCATCTGCGCCTGCAACGAGGCAGCGTTGGCGACCATCGCCTGCAACGCCTGCGGGCTGCCCGACAAGGCCGCGAACGCCGACGAATTGGCCGCCATCGCCACCAGCGCCTTGCCGGTCGCCGCCGAATTGAACGCCGCGTCGCCCGAGAGCGCCCTCAGCGCCGCCGCGTTGGCCGCCAGGGCCTGGAACATCTGGGCGTCGGCGCCGATCGCGGCCATCGCCTTGGCGTCGTGAGCCAGCGCCTCGAAGGCTTTGGGCGCGCCCGCCATGGCCGCGAACGAGGCGGGGTTGCCCGCCGCCGCGGCGAAGGCCTTGGGGTCCTTGCCGAAGGCGCCGAACGACTGGGCGTTGGCGGCCACGGCCTGCAAGACCTGCGGATAGGCCGCCAGGGCCGAGACCGCAGTGGCGTGCTCAGCGATCGCGGCGAGCGCTTGCGGCTGCTTGGCCATCGTCTGGAACGCCGTGGAATTGGCGACCATCGCGGCCAGCGCCTGGGCGTTCGCGGCCTGGGCCGCGGGCGTCAGGCTCGCATAGGCCTTGGCGTCGCCGGCCAGCGCGGCGAACGCCTTCGGGTCATTGGCCAGGGCGGCGAACGCCGCCGGGTTCTGGGCGATGGCCGCCAGGGCCTTCGGATTCTCCTGCGCCAACGCCATGAACGCCGGATTGGTGGCCAGAGCCCGGAAACTCTTGTCCTTGACCATCAGCTCGAAGGCGTCGGTCTGCATCAGGGTCGGCACCGAAGTGTCGCCCAGCACGATGTCGGTCGAGGCGACCTGGCTGACCTGGTAGCGGTCGGCCGGCGCAATGGTCCCGGAGGTCGAGGCGCCTTGTGGCGGATAGACCCGGCCCAACCCGTAGGCCGCCACCGCGGCCACTACGATCGCGGCGCCGGCCACGATGATCTTGCTGTTGTTCGAAACCCTGGCGTTCATGACCCCGTCCTCACGCTGAAGCCTGTGCAGGAGACTTCGCGATCTCTGTTACGTCAATCGATTCATGCGTGATCGGTTGTATCGGCCGGATTTTCCCGCCTCGCGAGACCCATTGGGAAAACGCAATCCTTCAGCCATCGTCCCTGAACGGACGAGGATGTAGATGGATCTTCTTGACGGCGCGGGGCGGCCGGAGCTTTGCCCGCGCTGGGATCGGGGCGGGATCAGTCCATGAAGCTGCTCGTGGTTGAGGACGACAAGGAGGCGGCCGCCTACCTCAGACGGGCGCTGTCCGAGGCCGGCCATGTGGTCGATGTCGCCGCGTGGTGGCGAAACTGCACTGCGCCGAGGTCCGCCTGCTGGACGCCGGCCCAGCGCTCGAAGCCAGGGTCAGCTTCTCCGCCGCCGACCGCGGCCTTCCGGGCCTACCGGCTGGGCGAGGCGACCGCCTTGCTCGAAAAGCGGAAGCTGGACGGGACGCGAGACCACCGCGCGGGCGATGGCCACCCGCTGGCGCTGGCCGCCGGACATCTGGTGCGGGAAGCGGTCCTCAAAGCCTTCGAGGCTGACCGGCCCCGGCTGGTGGTCGCCGACGAGCCGGTGTCCTCGACATGACCATCCAGCCCCTGACCCTCTTCCAGCAACCCGCGGAGACGACCTAAGTGCGCTACGCCCGAATGCCCATCGAAGTGGAATCGCCGGAGGAGTACGGCTACGCCCGCATCCGCTTCAACCTGTCGGAAAGCTCGATCGCCGATCAGCGGCTCTCCGATCTCGGCCTGACCATCCCCGACATGCCGCTGCTCTACGGCGAGCACCGTGGCCGCGAGCGCCTGCGCGAGCTGATCGCCGCCGAGGGCCCGGGCCTGACCGCCGCCGATGTCCTGGTGACCACCGGTGCGGCCGGCGCGCTCTTCATCATCGCCACCGCTCTCCTGGCCAAGGGCGACCACTTGGTGGTCATCCGTCCCAACTACGCGACCAACCTGGAGACGCCGCGCGCTATCGGCTGCGACGTCAGCCACATCGACCTCAGGTTCGAAGACGGTTTCCGCATCGACCTCGACCGGCTGGCCGCGGCGATCACCCCGCGCACCAAGATCATCAGCGTCACCTGTCCGCACAACCCGACCGGGGTGATGCTGAGCGAGGCCGAACTGCGCGGCCTGGTCGAGCTGGCGGGCAGGCACGGCTGCTACCTGCTGGTCGACGAGACTTACCGCGACCTGTCGTTCGACGGCCCGCTGCCGTTGGCCGCCTCGCTGGGCGAGCACGTGATCAGCGTCTCTTCGCTGTCGAAGGCCTATGGCGTCCCGGGCATCCGCACCGGCTGGCTGATCGCCAGGGATCGGGGCCTGCAGGAGATCTTCCTGGCCGCCCACGAGCAGATCAACATCTGTGGCAGCGTCATCGACGAGTGGATCGCCGAGCAGGTGATGGAGCGCAGGGCCGCGATCCTTGCGCCCACGCTCGCCGGGATGCGCCGCCGGCTGGCGTTGGTCGGCGACTGGATGGCCGGCGAGGAGTTGCTGGAATGGGTGAAGCCTTCCGGCGGCGTGGTCTGCTTCCCGCGCATGAAAGCCGAGCCTCCGGGCGGGACGGCCGCCTTCTACAGCCGTCTCCTCGAGCAGCACGGCGCCTACGTCGGGCCCGGCCATTGGTTCGAGCAGCCGGACACCTACTTCCGCCTGGGCTACGGCTGGCCCACAACCTCGGAGCTGGAGGCCGGTCTGGCCGCCATCTCGGCCTCCCTGCGGGGCTAGGCGCCGGCGCGAGCGAACCGGAAACTGATCGGCCGCGCTCCCTCAAGGCCTGAGGTCGCCATGATCGTCTGCACCAGGAAGGCTGGCGCGAGCGGGAGAGAAGAGGTCAGCGGCGATCGGACGGATGAGGTTCTACAACCGCCGCCGCTTCACGTCCCGGAGCACCTCGCGCGCCGCATTGTGCCCCGGCGCGCCGGTGACTCCGCCGCCCGGATGGGCGCCGGCGCCGCACTGGTAGAGGCCGCGGATCGGGGTGCGGTAGTCGCCGGCGCCCAGCACCGGCCGCGCCGAGAACAGCTGATCCAGGGTGAGACGGCCGTGCATGATATCCCCGCCGACGAGGCCGAAGGTGCGTTCGAGGTCGAGCGGCGAGAGGACCTGACGGGCGATCACCGACTTCGCGAAACCGGGCGCGTGCCTGTCGACGGTGGCGATCATCAAGTCGGCGACTTCGTCGCGGGCAGCGTCCCAGTTGCGGCCGTCGGGGAGCTCGGGCGCGACCTGCTGGCAGAAGAGGCTGGCGACATGCTTGCCGGCGGGCGCCAGGCTGTCGTCGAGGGTCGAGGGGATCAGCAACTCGACGATGGGCTCTCTGGACCAGCCGTGGGCGCGGGCGTCGACGTAGGCGCGGTCCATGTAGGCAAGGCTGGGCGCGATGATGATCCCGGCGGTCAGATGGTCGCCGGCCTCGGGCTTGACCGTGAACCGAGGCAGTTCGGAGAGGGCCACGTTCATGCGGAAGGTGCCGGAGCCGGAGCGGTACCGGGCGATGCGCTCGACGAAATCGGCGGGCTGGACGGCCGGATCGACCAGCTTCTGGAACAGCAGCTGAGGGTGGAGGTTGGAGATGACCGCGCGAGCCTTCAGCGTCTCGCCGGCCTCGGTGACGACACCGGTGGCGCGGCCCTTTTCGGTGAGCACTTCGGCGACCGCCGCATCGGTGCGGATCTCCACGCCGCGCTCGCGGCAGCAGGCAGCCATCGCCTGGGTGATCGCGCCCATGCCGCCGATGGCGTGGCCCCAGGCCCCCTTCTTGCCGTTCACCTCGCCGAAGACGTGGTGCAGCAGCACGTAGGCGGTGCCCGGCGTGTAGGGGCTGGCGTAGGAGCCGACCACGCCGTCGAAGCCGTACGCGGCCTTGATGGGCTCGCTCTCGAACCAGCCGTCCAGCCAGTCTCCGGCGGACTGTGAGAAGAGGGCCAAGAGGTCGCGCTTGGCGGTGAGGTCGAGCTTGGAGAGCCGACGGCCGAGCACGGCGCTCTTGAGCAGTTCGGGGATCGCCTCGGCCAAGCCGCCCTCGACCAGGTTCGGCGGCGTCTCCAGGACGAGGTCGCGCAGCACGTCGGCGACCGCGTCGAGGCGGGCGCCATAGGCGTCGAGGCGCTCGGCGTCGCGGACGGAGAAGCGGGCGACCTCGGACTTCGTGCGGCCCTCGCCGACGCAGAAGTGGTCACCGTCCAACGGCAGGAAGTTGGCCATCTTCCGTTCGACGATCTTGAGGCCGTGGCGGTGCAGCTCAAGATCGCGGATGACCTTTGGGTTCAGCAGGGAGACGGTGTAGCTGGCCACCGAATTCCGGAACCCTGGATGGAATTCCTCGGTGACCGCCGCCCCGCCGACCACGCCGCGGCGCTCGAGCACCGTCACCCTGAGACCCGCCGCCGCCAGGTAAGCCGCGCAGGTCAGGCCGTTGTGGCCGCCGCCGATGATGGTCACGTCTGCACTCATGGCCGCCCCATCGCACGCCCGCTGGGCGCACCGCAACCCTGCGCACGTCGGCCATGGTGAACGAGGGGGCCGTGGCGGTGCGTGCAGTCGGGACGTGACTTGTCTCAACCAAGGCGCGCGCGGACGGGTCGTCGGTCAGGAGACGCTTGCGGCCACCTGCTTGAGACCCTTCAAGGCGGCCTGTCGATCGGCGGCGCTGTGTTTGCCTGGATCCCGCATGAGCCGCAGGCCCTCGGTATTCACGTCGATGAGCGTCAGGTTGAACTTGCCGGTCGACTGGAAGCGACTGACCAGTTCGCAGAGGCAGTACGCAGCCTGGCCCAAGTCCTCGAGCCCGAAGAGGCCGGCGGTCGCGACGATGCGGTTTGCGGCGCTGTACATCTTGGCAAGCGCGCCGGCGTCCGCGCCGCCCTTCATCAGGTCCCGCATGGTCGCAATGGTCGCGAGTTCGGCGTCGATGTGGGCGATCGTTGGCTTCCGCACGCGTTCGATCTGCAGCTGCGCCGCGCGCGTGGCTTCCCCAACGGTCATCCCGCCATGCGGCGTGACGGTCTTTGCGAGGCGGTTTTCGTACCTGAAGGTCTTGGGAGCTTTCACGCGACGGCTTTCTTGGGATTCAGCATGGCGTCGATAGCCGCTTGAGACATATCCGGACCGACAGCCGCGCCGACCTCGACGGAAAGATCGTCGTGTCGCCGGCCCTTCTCGCCAGCTGGCGGGCCGAAGGATTTCCGGCGCCGGTCGGGGCCGACATAGACGTCGCAATCGACGAATTCCCGATCGTCCCGCGCCAACCACACGACGCGGTCGAACATGATCTTGGGAGTGATCGGCTTGGCGACCACGAAATTCGCGCCGCTGTCGATCGCCTCCCGCACGGCGCCGCGAACCGTGTGGCCGCACGTCAGGAGTATCGGGGCGAGCTTGTTGGGACCGTCGGCTTGCCGGCGGACCCCGGAGATGAATGCGAACGCCCCTTTGTCCGGCATGTCGGCGTCAACGACGATCAGGTCGAACGCCGTGCGGCCGGCCGCCTGCTGGGCTTCTTCGACCGTCTGGCATTTGCGGATCGATTTCACCAAGAACCCGACAAACATCTGGCCGAGTATATCGAGCTCCGTCGTGGTGCTCTGGACGAGCAGGACGCTCGACCGGCTGAGATTGAGCTGGTGGTCGCTCATATGCGGGCCTCGAACAGGCAGACGTCATCGTCGGCCTCGACGGATGCTCCGGCAGCGATGAGCCGGTCGCCCAGACTGGCGAGGGGCAGGGCGGAGGCCGATGCGGTCGGATCGAGCGCCCAGCCGTCCGGTGCTCCGGCGGCGAGCGAGGACAGGTACTGAGAGAGCGCCGCGAGGCTCTGGGTGACGAGGTCGAGCGCCTGCGCGTCCTTCACCGCCGCCAGGGAGAGGCCGGCCGACAGGGCGCCCTGCAGTCCCTCGCAGCGATGGGCGAGGTCCGCCAGCTCCACCGCGCAGGCGCCAAGCAGCTGGGACACCGGGACCTGAAGAGGAGCTTGGGCCATGCGTTACCTCAGAAGAGCTCCAGAGAGCCAGCCTTGGCCGCGGGCTTGGGTGCGGCCAGCTCCTCGGCGAGAACTGCCTGGGTCTCCAGCCCGAGCAGAACCTGCCGCGCCCGCCCGCTGACGGGCCAATACTGGATTCTGCGGCCGTGCTCGCCCCGCAGCGAGCCGCCGACGTTCCTGACGCCTTCGCGGCGCAGGAAGTCCTCGGCGAACTGTGCATTGAGGGCGCCGACGTCGGTCAGTCCCTTGACCAGCCGCGCGCCGCCAAACAGCTTGCCTTCCAGCCGCTCACGGCGGGCGCCGCGGCGGAGGAGGGCGTTCACCAGGAGCTCCATGGCATGGACGCCATGGCTCATGGAATCACCGCTCGCGCGAATGTGGTCGCCACCCGGGAGAAGGAAGTGATTCATCCCGCCAACGCCGGCCAGGGGATCGCGAAGGCACGCCGCGACGCAGCTTCCGAGGATGGTCGTCACCACCATGTCGGGGTCGTCGGTCACGCACTGCTCGCCCTGCACCACGTGAGCGGGACGAGCGGCCAGGGCCTGGGCGAGCGCGCCTGGATCGCTCATGTCAGCGTGCCAAACACAGCTTCAAGCTTCTCCTTCAGCGTGGCGACGGTGAAGGGCTTCACGAGGTAGTTGTTGACTCCGAACTGCACCGCCCGAGCCACCAGCTCCTGGTCGGCCCGGCCGGTGAGCATGACGAAGGGCGTCGTGCGGATCGGCGGATGGCTGCGTATGGCGCGTAGCAGGCCCAAACCGTCGAGCTTGGGCATGTTGTAGTCCGAGATCACCAGCTTGGCGCCATTGGTCAGGATGGCGCGCAGCCCTGCCTCGCCATCAGGGCTCTCGTGGAAGTCCCTGAAGCCGAGCTGCTGCAGGCCGGAACGCACCAGCGAACGCATGGTCTGCTGATCGTCGACGATAAGTACGTTTATGGAAGCGGCAGCGGGCATCAGCGCGTCTCGACCTGGTTGAGCGTGAGTGATTTCAGGAGTTCGGCGGCCATTCGATCGAGGGGGACCTGGCGCTCGACGGCGCCGGCCTCGAAAGCCGCCTTGGGCATGCCGTAGACGACGCAGCTGGCTTCGTCCTGGCCAAGGGTTCGGGCGCCCGCCTCGCGCATGGCGAGCAGGCCCGCCGCGCCGTCGCGGCCCATGCCGGTAAGAATGGCCCCCGCCGCGTGGCGCCCCACGGCCTTTGCGACGGAGCGGAACAGGACGTCGACGGATGGACGGTGCCCGCTGATGGTGTCGCCCGGCTGGACACGGCATCGCAGCCTGGAGCCGCCGGTGACTTCCAGATGGCACGGGCCGCCGGGCGCGACGTAGACGCGGCCGACTTCCAGCGGCGCGCCATCCTGGGCTTCCTCGACCCTCGGCGCGCACAACCTATCGAGTCGGTCCGCGAAGCCCTTCGTGAATGTCGCCGGCATGTGCTGGGTGATGACGGTCGCCGGGCAGTTGGCCGGGAAGCGGCCGAGGAGCGTGATGAGCGCCTCCACGCCGCCGGTGGACGAGCCGATCGCAAGAACGCGGCCGTCTGGCGCGTGGTCCAGAGCGGCCGGCCGGCCATCGATGACAGATCGCGTCGGCCGCACGCGGGCGCTGGCCGCCACCTTCACCTTGTCGGCGAGATCCTGGAACGCCTCGAATCCGCCCGTCGATGGCTTGGCGACGCAGTCGATCGCGCCAAGCGCCAGAGCCTCCAGCGTGGCCTCGGCCCCGCGTACGGTGAGGGTGGAGACCATCACCACCGGCATGGGGCGCAGACGCATGATCTTCTCGAGGAAGTCGAGGCCGTTCATGTTCGGCATTTCGACGTCGAGCGTCAGGACATCCGGGTTGAGCGCCTTGATGGCTTCGCGCGCTTCGAATGGGTCGCCCGCCTCGCCGACGACCTCGATCTCCGGATCGCGACGCAGGATCGCGGCAATGAGCCGCCGCATCGTCGCGGAGTCGTCGACAATCAGTACACGGATCATGCGAGCGCGCTCCGCAACCGATAGGTGGTGACGCCGTCGGTGACAAAGCGCTGAGCCGCTTCGCCGCAAAGGCGTTCCGAGTGGCCGATGTAGAGGCGCCCGTCGGTCTCCATGAACGGCAGGAAGCGCGCGAACACGCGGCTCTGGGTCGCTTCTTCGAAGTAGATCACCACGTTTCGGCAGAAGATCGCCTGAAACGTCCGCCGCATCGGCCACTCGCCCATGAGGTTGAGTTCGTTGAAGGTCACCAGCTTCCGTAGGGCGTCGCACGCCCGCCAACCGTCGCCCTCGCGCGCAAACCAGCGTGCGCGAAGGTCCGCCGGCACGGGCGCAAGGGCCTGGGCGCCGTAGAACCCAGACCGGCCTTCGGCGATCATTTTC
>Ga0163163_10006464_pt1 | contig 10252 bp, 10 predicted proteins | sample S65metaG_FD_119766 | JGI IMG/M metagenome (GOLD analysis project Ga0163163, IMG submission 119766) | Switchgrass rhizosphere microbial communities from Kellogg Biological Station, Michigan, USA - S6-5 metaG | ecosystem: Host-associated > Plants > Roots > Rhizosphere > Soil | place: USA... | reverse complement strand
TCCTGCGTGTTCTTCAGGGCAAGCTGGCCCAGCTCGATCTCGGCCTTGCCGATGATCGCAGCCTGCGAGGCGAACGATTCCGGTGTCACTGATTTCATCATCTTGTTTCCCGAGGTTACTTCCCGTTGGTGAGGCGTGGCAGCCGACGACGGGTCGGCACCGGATGTCGGGTTCGCCTCCTGTGCGCCCTGCGACGTGGAATCGCGTTGGTGCGGACTCGAAGCAGCGCTCGGAGCGGTCGGATCGTCCGAGGGCGGCGGCGTTTGCGCCAACGCGCATGTTGCTGTTCCAACGGCTATCAATGCCAACAATGTCGATGATCGCGTCATATCTGACTCCCGCGTAGGGAAATGGAGGTGGCGCCTGCGCGCGGTACCTGCAACATCAAGTCAGATGCGACCGGAAGGTTCCGTGAGTCAGGCCCGCGGGAGCAGCGCGACCCCAGCTTTGGCGACCGGCGATAGGCCTTCGCCGTCATTGCTCGTCGTGTGCTCGACGATCTGCTTGCGCATGCGGGGATCCCAGTAACGCCGCAGGTGATTCGCGACGTTCTCCGCAGCTTTTCCCGGATCTTCGCCGGCAAAGAATGCGGCGATCTCGTTCACCATGGTTACGAGATAGTGCGCGTCCATGAGCGTCAATCCTGCAGGCGCTGCGGATGCGCGTACACGACGTGGCGATCTGCGCGCGCGAAGCCGACCAGCGTCACATTGGCTTTCACGGCCAGATCGATCGCCAACGCGGTCGGCGCCGACACTGCGACGATCAGAGACACGCCGACCGTTGCCGCTTTCTGAACCATCTCATAACTCGCACGGCTGGTGATGATGAGGTAGCCAGTGCTCAGGTCCGTGCCGGCGCGAGTCAGCGCACCGATGACCTTGTCGAGTGCGTTGTGCCTTCCGACATCTTCACGAACCAGTTGAATGCCCTTCCCGGGCAATGCCCAAGCCGCTGCGTGCACGCTGCCCGTTTTGAGATTCAGCGGCTGCTGCGAATGCAGCCTGGCAAGTGCCGCGTGGATCTCGGCACTCGTAACGTGGACGCCCTCGCGGACCGGAGCCGGATGTCGAATTGCCTCTTCTACGCTTTCGACGCCGCACAGACCGCAACCGGTGCGGCCCGTCAGATTGCGCTGGCGTTGCAGTATTCGCGAGAGACGTTCGCCCGTGATGTTGAGGTGCACTGCCAGATCCTCGCCATCCCGGACCAGCTCGACGCCGCGAATCTCGTCCGCGGCATCGACGATTCCTTCGCTCAACGTGAAGCCAACGCCGAGGTCCTCCAGGTCGGCCGGCGACGCCAGCATCACGACATACGGCAGACGGTAGTAATGCAACGCGACCGGCTGCTCCTCCGCAACGTAGTCAGTCACCGTTTCGATCGCACCGACTTGCTCCCGCTGCACGCTGACTTCGCGAACGGTCGACAGCTCAACAGATGACGAGCGGGCTTGCTCAGGTCTGACTGACACGATCGCCTCTCACGATGCGTTGCCGCTCGCTGATCTCGCGGAACCGCTTCTGCCACAACGCCGGCTGCGTGACCTTGATGACCTGCACGGCAGTGACCTTGTACTCCGGGCAGTTGGTCGCCCAATCCGAGTTCTCGGTCGTCACCACGTTCGCGCCCGACTCCGGGAAATGGAAGGTCGTGTAGACCACACCAGGCTGCACACGATCGGTGACCACCGCTCGCATCACGGTATCCCCTGCTCTGCTGGCGACGCCGACCCAATCCCCCGTGCTGACGCCGCGCGTGTCGGCATCGTGCGGATGGATCTCCAGACGATCTTCATCGTGCCACACGACGTTCTGAGTGCGTCGCGTCTGCGCTCCCACGTTGTATTGACTGAGGATGCGGCCGGTCGTGAGCAGCAGCGGGTAGCGGCTGGTCGAGCGCTCGCTCGTGGGCACGTACTCAGTGACGAAGAACTTGCCCTTGCCGCGCACGAACTCGCCGATGTGCATGGTCGGCGTGCCTTCAGGCGCACGCTCGTTGCACGGCCACTGGATGCTGCCGAGCCGATCGATCTTGTCGAAGCTCACACCTTTGAAGGTAGGCGTCAGCGCCGCGATCTCATCCATGATCTGCGACGGATGCGCATAGTGCATCGGATAGCCGAGCGCATTCGACAACAGCACCGTGATCTGCCAATCCTCGTACCCGGCGAGCGGCGCCATGACCTTGCGTACGCGCGAGACGCGCCGCTCGGCGTTCGTGAACGTGCCGTCTTTCTCCAGGAAGGAAGAACCCGGCAGGAACACGTGCGCATATTTCGCGGTCTCGTTCAGGAACAGATCCTGCACGACGAGACACTCCAGCGCCGACAACGCCGCCGTGACGTGCTGCGTGTTCGGATCCGATTGCGCCATGTCCTCACCCTGGACGTACATACCTTTAAAGGTGCCGTCCAGCGCGGCCTCGAACATGTTGGGAATCCGTAGTCCAGGCTCCGGCTCCAGCGCGACGCCCCACGTCGCCTCGAACAGCGCGCGCGTGGCCTGATCGGAAATGTGCCGATAGCCGGTGAGCTCGTGCGGGAAGGAGCCCATGTCGCACGAGCCTTGCACGTTATTCTGACCGCGCAACGGATTCACGCCGACGCCTTCGCGGCCGAGGTTGCCGGTCGCCATGGCTAGATTGGCGATGCACATCACCATCGTTGTTCCCTGGCTGTGCTCCGTGACGCCGAGGCCGTAGTAGATAGCTGCGTTGCCCGCCTTCGCATACAGTCGCGCTGCCGCGCGCACTTGCTCTGCCGGAACGCCAGTGACAGCCTCCATTGCCTCCGGCGAGCGGTCCGGATGCGCGACGAACGCTTTCCACTTCGCATACGAAGCCTGCTCGCAGCGCTCGGCAACGTAAGTCTCGCGCGTAAGGCCTTCGGTCACGACCACATGCGACATAGCATTCATGATCGCGACGTTCGTTCCAGGACGTAGCTGCAGGTGATAGTCCGCTTGCACGTGCGGCGTGCGCACCATGCCGATAGTTCGCGGATCGACGACGATGAGATGCGCCCCTTGCCGCAGCCTCTGTTTCAGCTGCGAGGCAAAGACCGGATGACCTTCGGTCGGGTTCGCGCCGATGAGCAGCACGACATCGGTCTTCATCACGGACGTGAACGCCTGCGTACCGGCGGACTCGCCCAACGTGTTCTTCAATCCATAACCGGTCGGCGAGTGGCACACACGCGCGCACGTATCCACGTTGTTGTTGCCGAAAGCCGCGCGGACCAGCTTCTGAACGAGATACGCCTCTTCGTTGGTGCAGCGAGACGAAGTGATGCCGCCGACCGAGTCGCGGCCGTACTTCGCCTGCAGACGCTTGAACTCATTCGCGGCGTATTGAATCGCCTCGTCCCAGGTCGCTTCACGCCAGGGATCGGTGATCTTGGCGCGGATCAGCGGCGTCCGGACCCGATCCTGATGCATGGCGTAGCCGTAAGCGAACCGCCCCTTGACGCAAGCGTGACCACGATTGGCTTTACCGGCGCGATCGGGCGTCATCCGCACGACGACGTCGCCCTTCATTTCCGCCTTCAACGAACATCCGACGCCGCAGTAGCCGCAGGTGGTCGTGACAGCTTGCTCGGGAACCAGATCAGTGAGCAGCGATTTCTCCTGCAGTGCCGTCGTCGGACACGCCTCGACGCACGCGCCGCACGAGACGCACTCCGATTCGAGGAAGCTCTGATCCTGGCTCGCCACGACGCGCGAGTCGAAGCCACGTCCCTCGATCGTCAACGCGAACGTCCCCTGCACTTCATCGCACGCGCGCACACAGCGCGAGCACACGATGCAGGCATTGGGATCGAAGCGGAAATACGGATTGCTGTCGTCGATGGGCGCATCGATGTGACGCGCGCCATCGGTGCCATAACGATTCCGCGTAACGCCGATACGCTGCGCCATCTCGCGGATCTCGGTGCGCACGGGCCGCTGATCGCTGACGAGCTCGGCGGGATGATCGGACAGGTAGAGCTCCATGACGCCACGGCGCAACCGGGTCAGTGTCTCGCTCTGCGTCTTGACCTTCATCCCCTGCGTGACCTCGGTGGTGCAGGACGCCGGGAAACCCTTGCGACCTTCGATTTCGACCAGGCATAGCCGGCACGAGCCGAACGCCTTGAGCGTATCGGTCGCGCAGAGTTTGGGGATCTGCGTGCGAGCCATCGCTGCGGCACGCATCACGGATGTCCCGGCAGGCACCGTCACCGCGTGGCCGTCTATTTCGAGCGTGACGGACTCCTTTGCTTCGCTGGACGGCGTACCGAAGTCGTAATGATCGAGAGAAAACATTGAGCTCTACCTCGTGGGAGGTTTCAGAAAATCTTCCCTGAAGTGTTTCAGCACGCTGCGGACCGGAAAGGGCGCCATGCCGCCGAGCCCGCACAGCGAGCCCTCGACCATCGTCTCGCACAGATCTTCCAGCAGCCGCAGATTTCCATCGCGATCGACGCCATACAGAATGCGATCGATCACCTCGACGCCGCGAGTCGAGCCGAGGCGGCACGGCGTGCACTTGCCGCACGACTCGATCGCGCAGAATTCCATCGCGAAGCGCGCCATGCGCGCCATGTCGACTGTGTCGTCGAAAGCCACGATGCCGCCGTGACCGAGTAGCGCACCGATGCCGCTGAGTGCTTCGTAATCGATGGCCGTGTCGAACTGCGACGCCGGAATGTAGGCGCCGAGTGGGCCGCCGACCTGCACGGCGCGGATGGGGCGCCCGGAGGCCGAGCCGCCGCCGTAGTCATATAAAAGGTCTCGCAAGCTGACGCCGAAGGCGCGTTCGACGAGGCCGCCACGCTTGATGTTGCCAGCGAGTTGAATCGGCACCGTCCCGCGCGAGCGGCCGACGCCGAAATCGCGATAGAACTGCGCGCCTCGCTGGAGAATGATCGGCACGCTCGCGAGCGAGATCACGTTGTTGACGATCGTGGGGCGTCCGAACAGGCCTTTGATCGCGGGCAATGGCGGCCGCACGCGAACTTCGCCGCGGCGCCCTTCCAGGCTCTCCAGCATCGAGGTCTCTTCGCCACATATGTATGCGCCCGCGCCCAGCCGCACTTCCAGATCGAAGCGACGGCCGCTGCCCGCCACATCGGCGCCCAGATAGCCCGCCTTGTAAGCGGACTGGATGGCTTCCGCCAGCGTGCGCTCTGCGTGCGGATATTCGACGCGGAGATAGATATAGCCCTGCGTTGCTCCCACCGCGAGAGCGGCAATCGTCATGCCTTCGATCAGCGAGAACGGATCGCCCTCCATCAACATGCGATCGGCGAACGTTCCCGAGTCGCCCTCGTCCGCATTGCACGTCACGTACTTCTGCGGCGCCGGCGCCTCGAGCGCCGTCTTCCATTTGATGCCGGTGGGAAAAGCCGCTCCGCCGCGACCGCGCAGTCCCGAGTCGGTGACGGCTTGCACGATCTCCTGTGGCTGCATGCGGATGGCGTTGCGCAGACCTTCGTACCCACCGTGCTTTACGTAATCTTCGAAACTGGTTGGCTCGATGACGCCGACGCGTTCGAACGTCAACCGCTGCTGGCTTGCGAAATACGCAATATCTTCCACACGACCAAGCTGCAGTGCGTGGGCGCCGTTGTTGAGGAAGTCGGCCGCAAAGAGCGCGGGAACATCGCGCTCGGTTACAGGCCCATAGCCGCAGCGCTCGGAACCGACGACGACCTCGACGAGCGGCTCGAGCCAGCACATGCCGCGCGTGCCGTTGCGCTTGAGAGTCACATCGATGCCGCGAGACTTCGCTTCACGCGCGATGGCGCTCGCCACGCGCTCCGCGCCGAGGGACAACGCGGCGGCATCACGGGGAACGTAAACCACCGCGCTCATCAGTCGCCGCCTCGCTCTGCGAGCAGCGCGTCGAACTGCTCGGGCGAAACGCGGCCGAACAGCTCCTCATCGATCATCACGGCCGGCGAGCAGGCGCAATTGCCCAGGCAGTAGACCGGTTCGAGCGAGAATTCGCCGTCCGGCGTCGTCTCGTGAAACTGGATTCCCAGCCGCTGTTGCGCGTGCTGCGCCAGATGCTCCGCGCCCATCGCCTGACACGATTCGGCCCGGCAGACCTGAACGATGTGCCGGCCTGGCGCGGCCTGTCGGAAGTGGTGATAGAAGCTCAGCACGCCGTGCACTTCCGCGCGTGAGAGGTTCAAGCGGTCGGCAATGTACGGAACGGCTGCCGCCGGCACGAATCCGAACTTGCGCTGTACGGCGTGCAGGACGAGCAGCAACGGCCCCGGCGCATGCTGGTACTGATCGATAATGTCGCTGAAATCTTCGCTCACGGCGGCTCTCAAACCTTCCTGGAGTGAATCTACACCTCCCCGCGCCGTGCAGGCCACATTCGCTGCAGGATCCCGTCATGGCGGCTTGCGTGCCGAACCGCGCTGGCGGCGTGCGCCAGGATGAGCGCGAGAAAGAGGTAGGAAGTCGCAACATGCGCGCCGTTGAAGAAGGCGTAGACTCGCGGGTCGTCTACGCCCCACGGGGGCAGCAGTAACGTGTTGAAGTACTTCACGCCCCACTTGCTGAAGTTCGACGCCACGTAGCCTGTCAGCGGCATGATCAGCATACAGGCGTACAGCGCAACGTGGCTTGCGCTCGCTCCGAAGCGCTGCCAACGCGGCATCCAGTCAGGCAGCGCCGGCGCCGGATGAAACCAGCGCCAGAGAACGCGGAGCACGATCACGACGCCCAGCGTTATGCCGACGGACTTGTGCAGATTGACGTACCAGCCACGCGCCGGGGTCCCTGTAGGAATCTCCCCCAGGGACCAGCCGAACGGTATCTGCACGAGAATGATGAGCGCGACCAGCCAATGCAGCGCAATCGCCGTGCGCGTGTAGCGGACTACGACATCGCGTGGATGTCTCTCATTCTCAGGCTGCAAGTACGCCCTTCGCTTTCGCCGTGTGAGTCGCAATCAGATCCATGAGCGCCGGCGACAGACAGTCGTACGGAGTCAGACCGAGCTCTGTCAGACGCGCGCGCACCGCTCCCATCTGATCGGGCTTCGTACCCGATTCGATGATGGAGGAAACGAACGCTGCAAACTCCGGCGCCGCCGAGCCCTTCTCGCGGAAGCGCTCCGGGTGCACGAAGTCGAAGCCGAAGAACGGGTGATTCTTGTTCTCGATACGGCCGTACATGTGCACGCCGCAGCCGGTGCAGGCGTAACGCTGGATCGGCGCGGAAGCATCGACGACTTTGAGCTTCTGCGCGTTGGCAGTGACGTTCACGTTGTCGCGCCCGGTGACGGCGACCATCGAGAACAGCGCGCCCGACGGCTTCCAGCACTTGGTGCAGCCGCAGACGTGATTGAACGCGACGTTACCCTTGATGCTGACCGTCACCGGCGCATCGGTGCACTTGCACGCCAACGTTCCGCTCTTGAAGTCGGCCGACCCTGCTTTCACGCCGCCGTCGACCGAAGGATGAATTGCGATAGCCATGTGTCTGTCCCCTCTTCAAAACAATACGACGCTGCGAATGGATTCGCCCGAATGCATGAGATCGAAAGCCTTGTTGATGTCGGCGAGCGGCATCGTGTGCGTGATCAGATCGTCGATGTTGATCTTGCCGTCCATGTACCAGTCGACGATCTTCGGCACATCGGTGCGGCCGCGTGCACCGCCGAACGCGGTGCCTTTCCACACGCGCCCGGTTACCAGCTGGAACGGACGCGTCTTGATCTCCTGGCCCGCGCCCGCGACGCCGATGATGACCGAGACACCCCAGCCGCGATGACCGCACTCGAGTGCCTGACGCATGAGATCGACGTTGCCGACGCACTCGAAGCTGTAGTCGGCACCGCCGTCAGTTATCGAGATCAGGTGCTGCACGAGATCGCCGCCGACTTCCTTGGGATTGACGAAGTCGGTCATCCCGAACTTCTCGGCGAGCGCGCGGCGCCGCGGATTGAGATCGACACCGATGATGCGATTCGCACCGACGAGCTTCGCGCCCTGCACGACGTTCAGGCCGATACCACCGAGACCGAAGACCACGACGTTCGCACCGGGCTCGACCTTCGCAGTATTGATGACAGCACCGATGCCCGTCGTGACGCCGCAGCCGATGTAGCAAACTTTGTCGAACGGCGCGTCCTCGCGAATCTTCGCCAGCGCGATTTCCGGCAACACGGTGTAGTTCGAGAACGTCGAGCAACCCATGTAGTGATGGATCTTCTCTTTGCCGATCGAGAAGCGGCTGGTGCCATCCGGCATCACGCCTTTGCCTTGCGTCGCTCGAATCGCCGTGCAGAGATTCGTCTTGCGCGACAGGCACGCTTTGCACTGGCGGCATTCCGGCGTGTACAGCGGAATGACGTGATCGCCGACCTTGAGCGAATTCACGCCGCGACCGACCTCCACGACGATACCCGCGCCTTCGTGACCAAAGATCACCGGGAACAATCCCTCGGGATCCGCGCCGGAACGCGTGAACTCATCGGTGTGACACACGCCGCTCGCCTTGATCTCGACCAGCACTTCGCCGTCGTGCGGGCCTTCGAGATCGACCGTGACGACTTCGAGCGGTTTACCGGCGGCATAGGCGACGGCGGCTTGTGTCTTCATGGGTCGACTCTCGTGCGGAAGTCCGCGGTCACGTTGCCATTGGCGTCCAGCTGCGGCACGCGAAAACTGCTGAGAATGCCGCGCACACTCTCTTCGTGAGTGGCGATCCATTGGTCGAGCGTGTCTTTCCATTCCTTCTCGCCGAAGCGCACGCCCATCGAGATCTCGTAATCGAACTTGATCTCGCGGTCCAGCGCGAACGGCACCGCTCGCCAGGCCGGAGCGTCGGCGTGCTTGCCGACGAGGAATCCCGCCATGGGACCCCAGAGAATCGCCAGGTCGATCTTGTCGGCGTCGAGGTCACGCTCGACCGTGTGCGCGGGATTCTCGGCCGGATCGCCGCTCTGCGGCGCATACATCACCGCACGCTCGATCAGGTTGTTGCGCAACAGCCAGTCAGTGCCGGGCGAGCGCCCGAACACACCGATTCGCAGCGCGCGCAATTGCTCCGGCGGCAGCTTCAGCAGATCGTCTGCCGTCTTGAGGCTCTCGAGCTCGGGGCGATGGCGGAACAGCAGCGCGTAGGTCGAGCGCAGGTACGGCCGCGTCGTCGCCGTGAGCTCATAGCCCTTCGGCACGCCGATGATCACGTCGCAAGTGAACTGCTGCGTCTGTGGATCTTTCTTGCGCAGCGTGTTGCGCACGAAGCCCATGCGCTGCGGAAAGTAGGTGTACTCCACCTTCCGCCCCAGATCGTGCGCCAGCTGCTCGGCAATCTTGTTTTCGTAGCCTTCGCCGCGCGCGTTCGAGAGCGGCAGATTGTCAGGATCGGCGCACACGCGCAGCGGCTCGCCCTGGCCGAACGCGACCGACGCGAATAGCACCGCTGTCAGGGCAAGCATCTTGAACATTGGCGGTCCAGCTACTTCGATTCGATCGGATACAAATGACCGGGCTGGATCTTGCCGTCGGAACGTCCTTTCAAATACGCGTACAGCCCTTCCCAGTTCTCATTGACCATCTGACTGGTATTGAAGTTCGGCATGCCCTTCTCGGGGCGGCCATTCATGATCGTCGTGTGGAAGTCTTCTTTTGACATGGTCTTCAGCGATTCGACCAAGGCGGGTCCGACCAGGCCTTCCTGCTGCGCGCCGTGGCAGCGCTCGCACGCGAGCGCTCGCCACGTCTTCCATCCATTGAGCGTCTTCTGATCGACCTTGGTGCCGTCCTGCACCTGATACAAAGCTTTTGCGGAGTCATCCGCCAGGCTCGCGCTCGACAATGCGAGCGCGAGCACTACCACGAATCGCTTCATCATCCCGTCCCTCACCGGCTCGCAGTGCGCGCCGAATCCGGCAAGGCAAACACGAACAGCGATCCGCCGAGCGTCGTGTACTTGGCGAGATCCTTGTAACCACCGACTGCGCCCAGGCCTTCGGTATTGCCGGTCAGACCGGCTGCCATGCCGATGCCTGCCCAGCCGCCGATGCCCGAATAGATGCCGACGTACTGCTTGCCGCTGTACTCATATGTGAACACGTTGCCGATGATTCCGGAGGGCGTCTTGAACTTCCACAGCTCTTTGCCGTCCTTGGTGCTCACTGCCTTGATGTAGCCCTCGAGCGTTCCGTAGAACACGATATCGCCCGCGGTCGTGAGCGCGCCGGACCATACCGAGAAGCGCTCCGGCTTCGACCAGACGATCTTGCC
>Ga0163163_10006462_pt1 | contig 10253 bp, 7 predicted proteins | sample S65metaG_FD_119766 | JGI IMG/M metagenome (GOLD analysis project Ga0163163, IMG submission 119766) | Switchgrass rhizosphere microbial communities from Kellogg Biological Station, Michigan, USA - S6-5 metaG | ecosystem: Host-associated > Plants > Roots > Rhizosphere > Soil | place: USA: Michigan... | reverse complement strand
CTCAGTTGATGGTGGAGCGCCAACTCGCGAGCGAAGGCAAGAACCGCCGCGAGATGGGTCGCGAGAAATTCCTCGAGCGGGTGTGGGCCTGGAAAGAGCAGTACGGCGGAGCAATCAACGATCAGATGAAGCGCATCGGCGACTCCGTGGATTGGGATCGCGAATACTTCACGATGGATGACCATCTTTCGCACGCGGTACGCGAGGCTTTCGTCCGTCTGTACGAAGAAGGATTGATCTATCGCGGCAACTACATCGTGAACTGGTGCCCGCGCTGCGTCACCGCGATCTCCGACCTTGAAGTTGTCCACGAAGAGACGAACGGAAAGATCTACGAGATTCGATATCCGGTGGCGGGCGACGAAAGCCAGTCGATCGTGGTCGCAACCACGCGCCCCGAGACGATGCTCGGCGATACAGCCGTTGCCGTAAATCCAGCGGACGAACGCTATAACCACCTGCACGGCAAAAAGCTGCGGCTGCCTTTGCTTAATCGCGAGATTCCGCTCGTGCTCGATGAATTGGCGAAGCCGGAATTCGGCACCGGAGCCGTAAAGGTCACACCGGCACATGATCCCAACGATTTTGAAGCGGGACTACGCCAGAAGCTGCCACAGATCACGGTGATGGACGAGCTCGGCCGTATGAACGAAAACGCCGGGCCTTACGCGGGACTCGATCGATTCGAAGCGCGCGAAAAGGTTCTGCACGATCTGCAGGAACAGGGTTATCTGGTTGGCATCAAGGATCACCAGTTAGCGATCGGCAAGTGCGATCGCTGCAAGACCATCGTCGAGCCGAGGCTTTCAACGCAATGGTTCGTGGCCGTGAACAAGCGCCCGAACAATGGCGGCATGTCGTGGGCAGAAGCCGCAATTGCGGCGGTCGAACAAGGACACATCCGCTTCACGCCCGAGAATTACAAGACGATCTTCCTTCAGTGGATGGAGAACATTCACGACTGGTGCATCTCGCGTCAGCTATGGTGGGGACATCGCATTCCCGTGTGGTATTGCGCGGGATGCTCGGAGCCGACCGTTGCTCGTGAAACTCCAACAAAGTGCGCGAAGTGCGGCGGAACATCGCTGGAGCAGGACGCTGACGTTCTCGATACATGGTTCTCATCGGGACTGCTGCCGTTCACCGCCTTGGGTTGGCCGGAGAATACCGACGATCTTAAGAAGTTCTATCCGACGTCTCTGCTCATCACAGGCTTCGACATCCTGTTCTTCTGGGTGGCGCGCATGATCATGATGGGCTGCCACTTCATGCATCCGCCGCATCGTCCTTCAGCGCTCCCGGTCGGCAATGAAGGCGGCGAAGAGATGACGCAAGACACGTTGCTCGATGCGTTGGATCCGAAAGCGCCCGGCTACGCTGAGATCGCCTTGCGCGAAAGTGTCCCTTTCCGCGAAGTGTACATCCACTCGTTGGTGCGCGATGCCGAGCGGCAAAAGATGTCGAAGACGAAAGGTAACGTGGTCGATCCGATCGAGGTGATTGGCAAGTACGGTACAGATGCCGTGCGCTTCACGTTGGCCTCGATGGCGGCTCCGGGCACGGATATCGCCTTCAGCGAAACCCGGACGGATAGCTACAGGGCCTTCGCCAACAAGATCTGGAATGCTGCGCGCTTCATCTTCATGAACGTGGATCGAGCCGAGCAGGATGGGCTCTATTCGCTCGCGGAGTTTAAGAAGACTTCGCGCAACGGTCATGGCCTGCAAGGTTTCAAGGCCGTCAATCTCGACGATCGCTGGATCGCGTCGCGCTTCAACCGTGTGACCAAAGAGATTCACGATGCGCTTGCGGATTTCCGATTCCACGAAGCGGCGCACGTGGTCTATCACTTCTTCTGGGGAGAGTTCTGCGATTGGTACATCGAGATGGTGAAGCCGCGTCTGCAAGCGGGCGGAGAAGATGCGCGTACCGCCTTGCAGAATGTGCTGACCGTGTTCGAAGGCGCGTTATTGCTGCTTTCGCCGTTCATGCCGTTTATCACCGAAGAGATCTGGCACGCGGTTTACGATGGTGCTCCGCCAAAGAAGTCGATCGCCTTGATGAGGTATCCAACTCCCGCTGAATCGCAGATCTCAACTGAGTCAGAAACGGCGATGGCGATTCTGCAGGACTTAGTCGTCAGCGTTCGCAATGTTCGCACCGAGCTGAAGATATCGCCGAAGGAACCTTTGGAGATCGAGGTCTTTGCCGGAGACGATATTCACACGAGCTTCGAACAGAACCGCGACGCAGTGAATCGCCTGGCGAATGTCGGGTCCATGCGATTCGTGACGGAGTCGCTCGCCAAGAAGTCGAATTCGCGTTCGACGGCGCGGTTTGAAGTTCGCGTGGTGTACGAGCTGAAAGTCGATGTTGAGGCCGAGCGCGAGCGCCTGACGAAGCAGATCGAAAAATTGTCTTCGCAAGTGCAGAACGCTGAAGCGAAGCTGGGCAGCGAGGGGTTCACCTCGAAAGCGCCGGCTCACGTTGTCGAGGGCTTGCGGAAGCAGTTTGAAGACAACAAGGTAATGCTTGAAAAGGCGCAAGCTGCGCTTGGGGAACTGAGTGCGAAGTAATATCGGTGTAGCATCAATGGATCTGAGGGCGAACGCATGGATTGGATGAGTCGTCGTGCCACGGCAGTGATTGAAAACGCGTTGACAGAAGATCGCGCCACCAGGGATGCGACCACCTACGCGTGTATCGACCCGCATCAGCGCGCATCGGCTACCATCCTGGCGAAACAGGACTGTATTCTCGCCGGCATCGGAGTGGTGATGCGTACCTTCGAGGTCTTTGCGCAACTGGATGGCACCGTCGTTTCACACCCTGAAGTTACTACGCATACGGAAATCTTCGATGGGGTGCGCCTTCGCAAAGGGCAACAGATCGCAGTCGTCACGCACAATGCGCGAGTCATCCTGTCGTGTGAACGCGTGATCCTGAACGTGCTTCAACGGATGAGCGGCATTGCCACGGAGACCCGCAGATATGTCGACGCCGTGAGTGGTACTGGCACCAAGATTCTCGACACGCGCAAAACCGTCCCCGGCATGCGCATGCTGGATAAGTACGCCGTACGCTGTGGAGGGGGGACCAATCATCGCCTCGATCTGAGCGATGGAATCCTGGTGAAGAACAACCACATCGATCTCGCGGGCGGGATCGAAACCGCGCTGGATCGTGCGCATAAGAATCGTCGAGGCTCGCAGCCGATCGAAGTCGAAGTGCGTTCGATGAAGGAATTGGAAGACGCCCTGAAGTTTGGAGCCGAGGCCATCCTGCTCGACAACATGACTCCCGAACAGACGAAAGTGGCCGTGGAAAGAGTCCGCAGCGAGGGCCGCAAAATTCCTCTGGAATCCAGTGGTGGCATCACGCTGGAGAATGTTCGCTCCTATGCTGAAGCAGGCGTTGATTTTATCTCCGTCGGAGCCCTCACCCACTCGGCCAAAGCCGTGGACCTGAGCATGCGGATCCAAGCCGCAAACTAGGGACGAAATTTTTCCGCAACTTAGTTGTTACAACAACCATCTAAGGCCTTAAGCAACATTCGGGAGGATGTTCATGCGCAAGGCTTTTGCAGTTGTAACCCTGGCAGCGGGCTTGTTGGTGGGCTCAGCATTTGCCGTCGATGAGTACAAGATCGATCCAAATCATTCATCCGCAAACTTTTCTGTTCGACACATGAAGGTGAGTACCGTTAAAGGTCGCTTCTCCGACGTGCAGGGCGTGATCAATTACGATCCTCAGGATGTAACGCGATCCACGGTAAAGGCCGTGATCAAGACGTCGACGATAACGACAGACAACGCAAAGCGCGATGACGACCTGAAGAGTCCGAACTTCTTCGACGTGACGAAGTATCCGGAGATCAAGTTTGAAAGCACCAAGATTGAGAAGCGCGGCGATCAGTACGTCGCGATCGGCAATCTGACGATCAAAGACGTGACCAAGCAGGTCGAATTGCCATTCACGGTTACGACTGCAGAGCTTGGCGGTAAAAAGCGCCTTGGCTCAGACGCTACTTTGACCATCAATCGCAACGACTATCACGTGGATTGGAATAAGATGCCTGGCGTTGTTGATGACACCGTCAAAATCGAGCTAAATATCGAGGCTGGACAGCCTGCTGCAGCGGCAGCAACGAAGTAAGTAGGGAATTCATCAAGCGGGAGGCTTCGGCCTCCCGTTTTACTTTGCGCGAAAACCGACGCTGCGGAGATAATCTCTTATGTGAGTCGCATCGAGCACATTTCGCCGGAAGCGCTCTATCCGCTGATCACGAACACCATCTTCCTCGGACGAGTGCATCACTACGAGTCCGTGGATTCCACGAATTCGGTAGCCATGAAAGCCGGCGAAGCTGGTGCCGCCGAAGGCACGATGTTTGTCGCCGAAGAACAGACGGCCGGCAAAGGGCGTGGCGGCCATCAGTGGAATTCCGAAAAAGGCGCGGGCATCTACTGCTCGATCGTGCTGCGCCCTAAGCTCACTCCCAGCGAAAGCCTCTTGCTCTCGATGATGGCCGGAATCGCCGTCTTCGATGCTGTTGAGCGACTCACCGGTGCGCGCGCCGATCTGCGCTGGCCCAACGACGTTCTTTTCACCGATCGCAAGTTCTGCGGAATCCTGACGGAGCTCAGTACGGAAGCGAATCGCGTGAATCACGTCGTGATCGGCATCGGAATCAACGTGAACCGAACGGAATTTCCAAAGGAACTCGAGGCGGTCGCGACCTCCATCCGGACGGCGACCGGGCGGGTGACTTCGCGGATCGAATTGCTGGCAGCGTTGTTGCAATCGCTGGATCGCCTATACAAGGAATTCACATCTGATCCCGCACAGGCCCGGAAGAAGTTATTCCGCGAGTTTTCTGAACGGTCGAGCTATGTTCGCGCCGCTCGCGTGCATGTAGATGAAGAAGGCGGTTATGATGGCATCACCATGGGGCTGGATGAGCGCGGATTCCTGCGCGTTCAGACCCTGAATGGAATGCGGACCGTGATCAATGGCGGCGTAAGAAAAGTCGTGGCCCGCGCAAGGTAAACGATGCTTCTCGTATTGGACGTCGGCAACACCAACACAGTTCTGGGCGTGTACTCCACGAACGACGCAGGAGACGCGACCGAGGGAGGGCTGGTAGCCCACTGGCGGGTCACCAGTGCGCGCACGCAGACCGTCGATGAATACGGCGTCCTCTTCCGTAATCTTTTCGCCATGCGCGGAATTGATACCGCGGCCATCAAAGGCATCGTCGTCTCGTCGGTCGTGCCTCCAATGGATTCCACTCTTCGCCAGGTTTGCGAGCAATACTTCCACGTAAAACCTCTTTTCATCGAACCGGGCGTCAAGACCGGAATGCCCGTGCATTATGACAATCCGGCCGAAGTCGGCGCCGATCGCATAGTGAATAGCGTCGCCGCCTTCGAGAAATTCGGAGGCCCTTGTGTGGTCGTGGATTTCGGTACGGCAACTACGTTCGACGTTGTGAGCGCCAAAGGCGAATACCTGGGCGGAGTGATCGCACCCGGGGTTGGAATTTCGGCGGAAGCCCTGTTCGCGCGAACTGCACGTCTGCCTCGCGTAGATATCAAAAAGACTTCGAAAGTCATTGGCACGAACACGGTTCACAGCGTGCAGAGTGGCCTCTTCCACGGCTACACCGGGCTTGTGGACGGCATCCTCGAGAAGTTGCAGGCAGAGATAGGTCCTTTCAAGGCGGTCGCGACCGGAGGCCTGGCTCCGCTGATTTCGAGTGCTTCGAAATACATCACCGAAGTCGATGATTCCCTCACGCTCGAAGGAATGCGACTGATCTGGGAGCGCAACGCGGCGCATCTGCGCAAGAAGCTGGAAGGCAAAAAAGACTAACTCGGACCCGAATCAATCAAGGCAGCGGCGCGGTGAACGCGCCGTTTTGTTTTACCGGATAAGATAGAGATTGCGTGGAACGTTTCAATTACTTCTCTGACATCGAAGACCATTTCTGCCGGCGTCGTGGCACCGTGCTCATGGTGTCTCCGCTGGATTGGGCGTTGATGGAGACGTGGAAAGAAGCGGGTTTGCCGCTGGAAGCCGTACTGCGCGGGATCGATGCGACGTTTGATAAGTATGATCGACGTCCGACTAAAACACGCAAGATCAATGCGCTCGCCTATTGCACGCAGGAAGTGCTGGCTGCTGCCGAAGACATGAAAGAAGCAGCCATCGGCACAACACGCGAAGTAGCGGACACAGGACTCGAGAGCGAACGCATCCGAACGTATCTCGAACGGAATGCAGAAGCATTCAGTCGCGCAAAAGTTCCAGCGGCTGCTGCAGCGTTAGTCGCTGAAGACGCTCGCACGCTGCGCGAACTCGCTTCGGGACTCGGCGAAGCCGCCGATGGCGAGGCCATCGAGCTTCGCATGACCGTCATAGAAGAAAAGCTGTTTGCCACGCTGCTGGCCGCGACGGAAGACGACGCGCTGGTCGCGATCCGCGGGCAGGCCGAAAAGGAATTGTCTCCGTATCGTGGCAAGATGACGGGTCCGCAGATCGAACAACTGCTCAGGCAGTACACCAATAAGAAATTGCTCGAGCGCTACGGACTACCGCGCTTGAGCCTGTTCTACATGTGACGATGCAGATCAAGATTGAAAAAATGATTTACGGGGGTGAAGGCCTGGGGCGGCTCCCAGCCGATGAGAGCGGACGCAGCAAGACCGTATTTGTTCCATTCGTCTTGGCCGGCGAAACGGCGGAGGTGCAAGCCGTCGAAACAAAGCCAAGCTTCGTGCGTGCCGAACTCGTCGAAGTTACAAATCGTTCACCCAAGCGTATCGAGCCCGGCTGCGAATATTTTGGACGATGCGGCGGCTGCCAATACCAGCACACTTCGTATGACGAGCAACTCAAGATCAAGGCGGAGATCCTTCGCGAGACGCTTTTACGCGGAGCGAAGCTCGAACTGCCCGTTGAATTGCAAGTCCACGCGGCGGAGCCGTGGCACTACCGCAATCGCACGCGCCTGAAAGTCCAAACAGCGCCCGAATTCACCGTCGGATACCATCGCAATCGCTCACATCAGATTCTGTCAATCCGTCATTGTCCAATCTCATCGCCGCTTATCAATCGCGTGATCACCGCGGTTTGGCAGGCCGGAGAATCCGAAGAGATAGCGCCGGCGATTCGCGAGGTGCAGATCTTCACAGCCCACGACGACGAGCACGCGCTGGTTGAGGCATACGGCGCGCGAGAGTTGTCGAAGCAAGAGTTCGAGCGCTTTGCCGTCGCCGTTCGAGGACGCGTGTCGGAGATCGTTGGCATCGTGGCCTTCGAGGCCAGTCGCAAAGCGGACGACGACGAGACGGGACCTGCTGAGGGCGCCTCTCGAGGAGCCTTGTTCGGCGTCGGCGAGCGCTCGCTTACTTACCACGCCGCAGGAAGCGACTATCGCGTGAGTGCTGGGTCGTTCTTCCAGACGAATCGATTTCTCGTCGATAAACTCGTTGCGCTTGCCGTTGGAGACACGCAGGGCAGCAACGCATTCGATCTCTACGCCGGAGCAGGATTATTCTCAGCGCCACTGGCGAATCACTTTGCTCGGATCACCGCTGTCGAGTCCTCGGAGTATTCCTCGGCCGACCTCATCGCCAATGCTCCCAAGAATGTGAAGTGCATTCGCGCGACGACTGAAGATTTTCTGCGAACGACTGGAGCGCGGGCCGAGTTGGTGTTGGTAGATCCTCCGCGCGCGGGCCTTGGAGAGAAAACAGCCCATGCGCTAGGACGTATGCACGTGCAGCGTGTGACGTACGTTTCCTGCGACCCTTCGACGCTCTCGCGCGACCTGCGCGTGCTGCTACAATCGGGCTTCCGCGTGGAGCAGGCCCATCTGGTCGATCTGTTCCCGCAGACTTATCACATGGAAAGCGTCTTTCACCTCGTTCGCTAGAACGGTCTCGGGCGAATCGACGCAGAGAGATCGATATGTACGCACTTTGTCTCATTCGTTATCGCAAGCCTCTTGAAGAAGTCGCAGCCAACACCGAGGACCATCGAAATTATTTACGTGGCCTGAAGGAAAAAGGCGTACTCGTTGCCAGCGGGCCGTTTTCACCGCGACTCGGAGGTGCGCTCCTGGTGCGGGTCTCCGACGAAAATACGAATGCCGATCTGGACGCGATTCGCGACGGAGATCCGTTCGTGCAACGCGGCCTCGCGCAATATGAATTGCAGGCCTGGAATCTGACGTTCGGAAAAGAAGGACTAGACCGCTTGTAATGCACTCTGTTGCGAAATCGGGCCCGCGGTATGTGGCTCGCGTGCCGATGATGGCCGCGGCTGCGGCCTTCGCAGCGGGTATCGTTACCGAACAATATATCTTTCATCCAATCTGGTTTTGGACGGCCGCCGCTCTCGCGCTTGGAGCGGCGGCTTTGTATTTACATTCGAGAATGCAATATCTCGCATACGCAGCGGCTCTCGTCGCCATGGCATGCGTGGGAGCGTTCAGCGCGCAGGCCGTTGCTTCACGTCCCAGTTCCGAGGTCACACTTCTGCGTTATGCAACCGGAGAGCCCGGCGTGATCACGGGCACCGTCGTTCGCGACGGTGTATTGCGCACGGGTTCGTTCGGCTCGCCCGACGAATCTCTGGACCTCAAAGTCGAAGCAGTTACGACCGAGACGGGCGTGCAAGCCGTCTCTGGCGGAGCTCGGTTAAGCATCTTCGTTCCCACCAAGAGCCGCCAGTGGACTGAAGACTCCGACGAAGATGCGGCTGACATCGTTAATCCATTGCCGATCTACGTATATGGTCAGCGGTTGCAACTCACAGCGAAATTGCGCCAGCCGCTCAACTATCGCAATCCTGGAACCTTCGACTATGTCAGTTATCTTGATGGCCTTGGCATGCAGGTGCTTGGGTCGGCCAAAGCAGAGACCGTAAAGGTGCTGGAGACACGTGGCGGATCGGCCTTTGAATATCGGCGCTGGACAGCACGCCGCAAAGTCCTTGCACAGATCCATCGCGTGTGGCCACAGGAACAGGCGGCCCTGTTCGACGCGATGGTCCTCGGCGATCGAGCATTTCTCTCGCGTGGCACGCGCACGGAATTTCAACGCAGCGGCACTTATCACATCCTCGTAGTCTCAGGAATGAACGTCGGCATTTTCGCCGTCGCTCTATTCTGGATGCTTCGTCGAATGCGCGCCGGATCCGAGTTCGCCACGGCTCTTACACTTTTGCTGTCATGCGGCTACGCGATGTTGACCGACCTCGGGGCTCCGATTTTGCGATCGCTCCTGATGCTTGCGGTGTATCAAGTCACCCGCTTGATGTACAGGGATCGCGCGGCGCTAAACGCAGTCGGCGTTGCGGCATTAGCGCTTCTGATTTGGGAGCCAAAAGAAGTATTCGATCCGAGCTTTCAGCTTACGTTTCTATCAGTCATTGCAATCGCTGGAATCTGCATACCGTTGATTGAGCGGACGTCGGAGCCATACCGTGCCGCCCTGAAACAGCTGCATATCAAAGGCTACGATCGCGCGTTTGCTCCCAAGATCACGCAGTGGCGCATCGAGTTGCGAATGATCTGCGGACGATTGCAAAAGCTGGTCGGAAAAAGACTTGGAGCGTGGTTGACGACCGCGGTGCCTGGCCTTGCCTTGGCCATTTACGAACTCGTAGTCGTGTCCGCGACGATGCAGATTGCGCTGGCGCTTCCGATGGTTTGGTACTTCCACCGTCTCCCTTGGCGTTCGTTGTGGGCAAATCTTGCCGTCGTTCCGCTCACGGGAGTATTGATGCCGGCCTGCGTAGTGGCCGTCGCTACAAGTTTTATTTCGCTAGCGCTTGCGAAGCTGCCTGCGCTAATTGCGACCTATGCTCTCGCGGGAATCACAACCACAGTTCACTGGTTTGGATCCGCAGGAGCTCACGACACGCGCCTGGCAAAGCCTGAGATGTTGCCGGTCGTCTTCTGCGGTGCAGCAATCTCACTGACAATCCTGATGGCGCGCAGGCAGAGGTTAGCTTCTCTCGTTTCCATCCTCGCGCTGTGTGCTTCGACGTGGTGGATCGCGACACCTCGCGAGGTGAAAGCTCACAAAGGTGTACTTGAAATTACAGCGATCGATGTCGGACAAGGCGAGTCGTTGTTGATCATCACGCCGGAAGGAAAACGCCTCTTACTGGATTCAGGCGGAATGTTGGGATTCAGCCGCTCGGAGTTCGATGTCGGCGAAGAGGTGACATCGAGTTATCTG
>Ga0163163_10006461_pt1 | contig 10253 bp, 9 predicted proteins | sample S65metaG_FD_119766 | JGI IMG/M metagenome (GOLD analysis project Ga0163163, IMG submission 119766) | Switchgrass rhizosphere microbial communities from Kellogg Biological Station, Michigan, USA - S6-5 metaG | ecosystem: Host-associated > Plants > Roots > Rhizosphere > Soil | place: USA: Michigan... | reverse complement strand
TTCCCTTCGTGGGAGAATGTGTTCATGCCCACCGCCGTCATGCAGCACCTGGAGGTCCCCGACCTCAGTGCGATTTCGGCTGCGTCTGACGGGGAGCTGATCTCGACGATGAGAGCGTGGGCGCAGGCGCGACGGATCGTGGATGCGGGGCTGGCTACCCTCGCCGGCGAAGTCGCCGCCCGATCCACTTTCGAACTCGGCTACGGCGGGTTGGCGCAGCGGGCCGGAGCCCGCACGGCCGACGGTCTGGTATCGCAACTCACTGGTACATCGGGTGTTGAAGCCCGGGCGATCACCACGGTCGGCGCGATGATGACCGCACCGGCGCCCTGGCTGGGCGAAGTCGCAACCCGCGTCGCTGCTGGAGATGTGTCGGTCGGCGCCGCCGCCGCGATCCAGACGGGGCTCGGATCACCCTCGCCCACCGTCGCCGCTGACGACCTCGCCGATGCCGCCCACTCCCTGCTGAGCACGGCGGGAGAGTTGCCGCCCGAGAAGGTTGCCCGTCGTGCCCGCGAGCTGCGCGACGAATTGGATGAGGCCGGGGTCGCCGACCGCGAAGCCGCGATGCGTGAGAAGCGGTTCCTGCGGCTGATCCCGCAAGCCGATGGAATGACTCGGTTGATCGGACTGCTCGATCCGGAGTCGGCGGCCCTCGTCAGCGACGCCGTGGATGCTGTCACCTCACCCCGTCGCGGCGGGCCACGCTTCATCGATCCCACGGCTGTCGCGCGCGCCGACGCGATCGTCAACGACCCGCGCAGCACCGAACAACTCTCGCTCGATGCGGTGGTCCAGATGGTGCGCATCGCGACCGCGGCCGACACCGGGCGCGTATTCGGCGTGCGGCAACCGGCCGTCCGCGTGCATGTCACCGCCGCCGACATGCAGAGCGGCTCCGGGGTCGCTCATCTCGACGGCCAGACCACGGCCGTCTCGGTCCGGACCGCGCAACGAATCGCCTGCTCCGATGGCACCATCGCCATCGAGTTCGACAACTCGGGACGGCCATTGCGCCTGGGACGCCGCAAGCGCACCTTCACCGAGGCTCAGAAGATGGTGCTCGGCGCGATCTGGGGCGGATGCGCCCATCCGGGCTGCGAACGGCCACCTTCGTGGACAGAGGCACACCACATCGACGAGTGGCATCGGGATCACGGGTCGACCGACATCGAAGATGGCATCCTGCTCTGCCGGCACCACCACCTGATGGTGCACAACAACGGGTGGAATGTCGAACGCACAGCAACCGACTACCGGCTGCTGCCACCGCCCGGCGACCCGCTCCACCCGAAGCCGATTCCCCTCGTGCCGAAGAACCCGGTGCACCGGCGCGCCACGAAACAGGCGGCACGCCGGCGCTGAGTTGCTTAACTAGGCCGCGGCTTGCTGTTCTTCGGTGAGGCGGCGGTCTTGCGCGCAGTCGGCGACGGGGTGGTCGAGGGCTTGGTCGACGGGGTGGTCGAGGGCTTGGTCGACGGGGCGGGTGCTTCCGAACTGCTGAACGGCAACTGCGCCAGCACGACGGTCGGGCCTCCGACCGGGCTCGTCACGGTGAGCGTGCCGCCCAGGCCGTGCACGCGCTCCTCGAGTCCGGCGATGCCGTGCCCGGCGATGGCCGTGGCGCCGCCGACCCCATCGTCCGAGACGGTCAGGTCGAGCCAGCTGCCACCGGCGTCCGGCTCGTGGCGAACCCAGACCCGCATCGTGACGTTCTTCGCGCCCGAGTGCTTCTCGGCGTTCGTCACGGCCTCCGCCGCGAGGAAGTAGGCGTTTCGCTCCAGCTCGGCGGGCAGAACCGTGCCTTCGGGCACCTCGGCGACGAACTTCACCGGGATGCTCGACCGGGCCGCCATCGAATCCAGCGCCGCCACGAGACCGCGGTCGAGCAGCAGGGGCGGTGCGAATCCACGTGAGAGCGCACGCAGTTCGTCGAGCGCATCCTTCGACTGCTGCATGGCCTCGCTGAGCAGGGTGCGTGCCGCAGTGGGATCGGCGTCCAGTTGGCGCTCGGCCGCCGCGAGGTCCATCTGCAGGCGCACCAGGCGCTGCTGCGGCCCATCGTGGATGTCGCGCTCCAGTCGGCGCAGAGCAGTGCCCTCCGCCGCGACAGCTGCGGTACGCGACGAGGAGAGGCTCGCGACCTCTCGGGTGAGCGCTTCGCTGCGGAATGCACCGAGCATCCCCTTCGCGACCAGCCAGTGCAGCGACACCAGGCCGCGGGTCACGAACGGAAGCGTCGCCAGGAAGATGATACCGGCGACCAGGTAGCCGATCGCGTCGACCGTGCGCGGATCCGCGTTGCCGACGGGGAACCCAATGTGGACGAGCAGCCAGTGCGCGGGATAGACCGGGTTGCTCGGGTTCGGGAGGAAGATCTGCCAGAACCAGTACGTGACGCCGCCGAGAGCGGTCGCCACCCAGGTGACCATGATCGACCAACTGACGGTCGCGACGATGAAGTCGATCAACCCGGCCCACAGCAGGTAGAGCCAGTAGTGGCCGTTGCCGAGCACGGCCCTCAGCCAGCCGAAGAAGCCGCTGCGAGCTCGAGGATCCTGCCAGTCGGGAGCGGTGACCTCTGGTCGACCGACCCACCTCAGCAGTGTCAGCTCCAGCGTGCCGAACCCGCGTGAGACGTAGAGCCCGGCGATGAGCAGAATGACTCCGATGAAGAAGGTGATGAGGGTGCCGATGCCGGCGTTGAACAGGGTCAGAGTGATTCCGAAGGCCACAGTGGCCAGGGGGAAGGCGATGAAGAGGTAACCGAGCTCGCGCGGCACACCCGCCCACAGCCGGAGATAGAGCGGGCGGTCGTCGTGCGAGCTTGCAGGAGCCGCTGGCGCGACCGGTGTCGAGGGCGAGGTCGTGGGCGGAGTGGTCATGGCAGGGTCCATTGTCGCGGTCATGATCCCAGCGTGGCGAGGATGGATGCCGCCAGGCATCCGGCAGACCGACCACGGCAGGTGGGGCTAACCCCCGTTCAGGAGTTCGAGGCGTCCGGATCCGGTTCGGTCGAGCCGCTGGAGCCGGCTCCGCCGGAACCCTGCGAACCATCGGCACCACCGACGCCCGCGGGCGGATGGGTGACGCTGACGTCGAAGTAGCCGGACGGAGTCATGATGACGAGCACGTCACCGCTGCGTCCGTCGGACAGATCGACCTGGCAACCGAACTTCGAGCCCTGCGCCGTCGACGCTCCGGGGTCGCAGGTCAGCGTCGAGATAGCGGACTGCCACGCCTGGGGCAGATTGACGCCCAGAATCTCCTTGACATCATCGAGGGTCGGCGGGGCGGTCGATGTCGCAGTCGCGTCGGCCGCCAGAAGATCTCCGACCTGCATGTTGTAGCCCATACCGTCGCCTTGGGGATTCAAGATGACCAGCCAAGCGGGCGCCCACCGGCCGTCGGCGACCACCACCCCGCAATCGAAGCTCGATCCCGACACCATCGATGCCGCGGAGTCGCAGGTGACGCTCGTCACAGCCACCGAATTTTGCTCGGTCGCGTACTGGGCAATCCGCTGCTTCAGCTCGGCGATGGTTGAGGGAAAGGAGATGCCGCCCGGGTCGCTACCCGTCCCGCCGCCCGCCTGGGGGCCCGACTGCTGCGTGCCCGTCTGCGAGACGCCCGTGTCGTGGACCTGCTGATAGACGACCACCGCGGCGACTGTCAGCAAGATCGTCATGATCAGGCTGATGCTTCCGATGATGACCCCGGCAAGCGCCTGGCCGCGTCGGCGCGCGGGCGCCGCGTACCGCCGAACGCGTCGCAGAGCCACTCCGCCGATGATGATGCCGGCGACGGCCAATGCCAGGAGCTGCACGATGATCAAGCCGGCGAAGCTGACGATCGAGATGATCAGCGAGAGCGTGGCCATGGAGTTGGCGCCCGACGAGACCGGTTCGACTCCTGCTCCGTAGGCCACCGCACCGGCCCCGGGCTGAGCGGCAGGGACGGTCGGAGTGGTGTGCGTCGTCCATTGAACGCCGTCCCACCAGCGCTGAAGCGCGGGGTCGGCGTTATCGGGATACCAGCCGGGGGCGATCTGGTCGGTCGCGACCGTCGCGCCGAACGATGCCACCGGCGCCACCGACGACACCGGTGCGACCCATGCGACCGATTCCACCGCCGCCGGGTGTTCGAAAGCCGCGGCGGCGGGAGCCGTCGAGCGCGTCTGGTCCGTCCATTGCTGACCATCCCACCAGCGCACCAGGTTGGCTTCGTTCCGGTCTGGATACCACCCGGGCGGCGGCACGGTCAGAGCCGTCAGATCGCTCACGATCCCACCCCGTTCCGCTGCCTCGCCGGTTGCTCACCCGGCTGCTCCCCGAACGAAACGCTAGCGGCAGGACGCGGCCGATCGTGGTGATTCCGACGGAATCTCACCCCTACTGGGGGCAAGGATCGCGGTCTCTCGATACCGTTGACGCATGCGCCCCGCTCAAGCGAAGATCATCGCCACCTTGAACGTGCAGCCCAGCGTCGACCCCGCGACCGAGATCGAACGCCGGGTGGGATTTCTGGTCGACTACATGACCGCGACCGAAGCATCCGGTCTCGTGCTGGGCATCAGCGGCGGCCAGGACTCATCGTTGGCCGGGCGACTGTGTCAGCTCGCCGTCGAGCGGCTGGCAGCATCCCGAACCGACTCGTCGGACGCGCCCCCGCGGTTCATCGCCGTACGGCTGCCGTATGCCGTGCAAGCCGATGAAGACGACGCGCAACTCGCGCTGAGCTTCATCCAGCCCTCCGAAGCGGTGATCTTCGATATCAAGCGCGCCGTCGATGGATTCCAGGCCGAGTACGGCGACCGCTTCGACGAGCCGATGCTCGACTTCACCAAGGGCAACGTGAAGGCGCGGGCCCGCATGATCGCGCAGTACGCGATCGCCGGCCAGGGCAGGATGCTGGTGGTCGGCACCGATCACGCGGCCGAGGCGGTCACCGGGTTCTTCACCAAGTTCGGCGACGGCGGAGCCGACATCCTTCCCCTCAGCGGCCTGACGAAGAGGCAGGGCCGGTCGCTGCTCGAGCACCTCGGCGCGCCCGAGCGGCTCTACCTGAAGGCCCCCACCGCCGACCTGCTCGACGACACCCCGGGCCAGACCGACGAGGCGAATCTGGGGCTGAGCTATCGGGAGATCGACGACTACCTCGAGGGCAATGAGGTTCCGGATGCCGTGGCCTCGGCCATCGAGACCCGGTACCTCGACACCCAGCACAAGCGCGCCGCGCCGGTGACACCGTTCGACACCTGGTGGCGGAGCGAAGCAGACCCCTGGACGCGCTGAGCCGGATCCACTCTCGAGCATCCCGCGTCCCCCAGACGGGGGACTCGCGCCCCGCAGACGGGGGGTACTACTGTGAGCGCGAGCCGAAACCCGAATCCCCCTCAGCGGCTTATCTCTCTCAGCAGGAGTTCCCCCATGAACAGCAGCACCGTCGTCACTCCCACGTCCTCGGCCGCGCCCGCGGGCTGGTACAACGATCCGCTCGGCATCCCCCAGCTTCGCTGGTGGAACGGCATCGGCTGGACCAACCACGTGCAAGAGAACCGCACCGAGTTCCAGTCGTGGGGCGGTCGATCCGTTTCGGTCGCGTAAGCACCCGATTCGCGGGCCTGCCGGGTTCTCAGCCCCGGCAGGTCTACGGGCCGAACGTCCACTCCCCCGCCACCATCGTGGCGTGCACGGGCATGCCCCGAAGTTGCTCGCCGCTCGCCTCCATGGGATTCAGATCGGTCACGACCAAGTCGGCCCGTCCCCCAGTGACGAGGTCGCCCACACGATCCGATGAGGCCCGCAGAGCCACCGCGATCGGCAGCGCCTGCTCGGGATGCCACGGCTCGCGCCCATCGCGGCTGCGCGACACCGCCGCCGAGATCGTGACCCAGGGGTCGAGCGGCGCCACGGGCGCGTCGGAGCCGAGCGCGAGCTCGGCTCCCGCCTCCCACAGCGCGCGATAGGCGAAAGCCCGGCCCGTTCGACCGGCCCAGTAGTGATCGGCCACCTCGCGATCATCCATCGCGTGCTCGGGTTGCACGCTCGCCCGCACCCCGAGCGCCGCGAACCTCGGCAGGTCGGCGGCCGCGACCAGTTGGGCGTGCTCGATGCTCCCGCCCACCGGAGCCAGATCGGCCGGCAGCGGGCCGAGGGCCTCGAAGGTATCGAGGGCGAGCGTCGTCGCGCGGTCGCCGATCGCATGGATGGCGGGGAGGAATCCCCGCGCCACCGCGGGCCGCGCGAGGCCGAGCAACTCGTCGGCGGAGTGGATCGCGAGGCCCGCAGCATCCGGACCCGAAAGCCCCGGGTAGTCGTCGTAGCACCAGGCCGTTCGCGTGTTGAGCGAGCCGTCGGTGAAGAGTTTGAACGGGCCGCCCACCAGCAACCCGCCGGTGCCGGGTACCTCCTTGCCGGTGCGGATGCCGGTCGCGGCCACGGCGTCCAGATCGTCGGGGTAGACACCGGCTCGCACTCGAAGCCCGCGGAACCCCGCACCGAACCGCCGCTGCCACGAGGCGATGGCGCCGCTCATCTCGAGATCGACGATGCCCACCACGCCGCGCGAGGCGGCGGTCGCGGCCGCCTCCAGCGCCCACACGTCGAGCTGGTCGTCGGGCACGGCGCTGAGCCGGACGTTGAGATCGAACGCGTCCTGCTCACGCAGAAGCCACGCATCGGCGGGAAGACCGAGCAGGCGCAGGGCCGCTGCGTTGCTCCACATGCAGTGCACGTCGCCGCTCACCAGTGCGACCGGGACCTCGCCGAACTCGAGCAGGTCGGGTGTCGGCGCATCGGGCCACAGCCCGTCGCGGAAGCCCTGGCCGATCAGGACCGTCCCCGGAACGGGTGGATGCCGCGCCACCTCGTCGCGCACGCGGGCGGCCGTCTCCGCGGCCGAGGTCGTGCCGCTCACGTCGAGTCGGCGCGACACCAGGCTCCACTGGCCGAAGTGGACGTGGGAATCCCACAGGCCCGGGCCGACCCAGCGGCCGTCGAGGTCGAGTTCTTCGTCGGCTGGTTTCGACACGCGGGCCTTCGGCTCGCTACTCAACCAGCTGACGAGGCCGTCTTCGACGAGGAGGTCGACGCGGGCGCCGTCGTAGAGGCGGGCGTTGCGCAGCAGGGTGCTCATTCGTGCGGCTTGAGCCGCTGCATCTCGGCCGCGAGCCCGGGGTGCGCGTAGGGCCCGTCCCCGCCCAGCGCGTCGATGATCGTGGCTCGCACCTCGGGCGTCTTGTTCTGACTGAGCTTCAGACGCGCATCGATCCGGTCGACCCGGATGCGCAGTCCGACGGTGCCCTTGGCGATCCGGCGGGCCTTCTCCTCGTCATAGTCCAGGGAGACCGGGCGCGGCATCCGCGCCTCGAAATGGTCGACCAGCCGCTGCAGGATCGTGAAGTTCTCCTCGTCCGACAGGATTTCGGGCGTGCCGTACAGGTGGGCGGTCACATGGTTCCAGGTCGGCACGAAGTCGCCCTCGGCGTACCAGCCGGGCGAGATGTAGCCGTGCGCGCCCTGCACCACGACGAGCATCTCGTGCTGCCCGAGTTCATGCAGCTGCTCGTCGGGGCGGCCGAAGTGGCTCACGATCGAGATGCCGTCTGCGTCCTCCTCGAGCAGCGTCGCGTAGTGCGAGGCGATCAGGCCGTTCGAGGTGTTCGAGACGAAGGTCATCCAGGGGTTCTCGCGGATCAGCCGCTTGACCTCCTCCACATCGGTCGTCGTGTAGGCCGGTGTCTTCCTCATGCGTGGCCTCTCATGCCTGATCGACCGGGCACCAGTACAGCTTGCGACCGCCCAGCTCCTGCATCATGATCGGCGTTCCGCAGATGCGGCACGGCTCGCCGGTGCGGTGATACACCCAGTGCCGGTCGGCGCGCGACGCGAGCGCCTTCTGGTAGTCCTCGGTCGAGAGGTCGTCCATCGTCAGCATCTGCCCGGTCTGCACACCGATGGTGAGAAGCTTCACCCAGTCGCGCCAGAGCTCCCGCACGACCTCCTCGCGCACCTCCTTGCCGGGGGTGAAAGGGTTCTGCCGCGCGCGGAACAGCATCTCGGCGCGGTAGACGTTGCCGATGCCGCTCACCACGGCCTGATCCATCAGCAGGAGGGCGATCGGAGTGGGCTTCTTGCGCACGACGGCGACGAAGCGCTCTTCACCCACGGCCGGGTCGCCGACCAGCGGGTCGGGGCCGAGCTTGGCGATCGTGGCATCCACCTGCTCGGGGGTCTGCACCTCGCACGCTGTCGGGCCGCGCAGATCGGCCACGGCCGTCTCGGTCAGCAGGCGCACCCGTACGGCGCCGATCGGCTCGGGCGGGAAGCTCTCGATGTCGTCTTCGAGCTTCTCCTGCTCGCTCATGCGCAGGCGGGTCAGACGCGGGGCGCCCATCGAACTCAGCGAGTCCTCGTGCCCCGAGAGGTCGGTGCCGCGCATGTCGGTGCCGCGCATGCCGGTCTGGCCCATGCGTCCATTGGCGGATGCCGTCGTCGCGTCGACCGTGATGTCGCCGGCGAAATCCCACGCACCGTAGATCCCCAAGTGCACCCGCAGCCACAGGCCGTGGTCGAACTCGAGGAACATCTGCTTGCCGACCGCCTCGGACCGCACGATCTCGTGCCCATCGAGTTGAGCAGCCCCCGCGGCGAACCGCCCCTGCGGTGACGTCACGGCGACCGGGGTGTGCTCGAAATGCCGTTCGAACTGCCGGGCGATGCGATGGACGGAATGGCCCTCTGGCACGGCGGGGCCTCCTAGTCGTCGATCTCGTGCCCGGCGATCTTGCCGGTCGTCTCGAACTCGGCGAGCTGTGCGATGCGGCGGGCGTGCCGCTCCTCGCCGCTGAACGGCTCGGCCAGGAACGCGTCGATCAGCTCGATCGCCACCTCGAGCGAGTGCTGGCGTGCGCCGATCGCGATCAGATTGGCGTCGTTGTGCTGACGCGCGAGCAGCGCCGTGTCGTGGTTCCAGACCAGGGCGGCGCGCGCACCCTTCACCTTGTTGGCCGCGATCTGCTCGCCGTTGCCCGAGCCGCCGAACACGATGCCCAGGGTCTGGATGCCGGCCGCCTGATCCCGCACGACGGCGAGCGCGGTGTTGATGCAGAAGCTCGGGTAGTCGTCGAGGGGATCGAAGCTCTTCGGGCCGTGGTCGACGACCTCGTGACCCGAGTCGCGCAAGTGCTGCTGGAGGTGCTGGCTGAAGTCGAGGCCGGCGTGATCGGTGCCGATGTGGACGCGCATGAAACTCAGGCTACTGGTGCCGCCGGTGGCATCCAGAAGCCGACTGTGTGCAGCAACGTGCTCTCGGCGTCTGCGTCGGCGGGCACGGGTTGCGCAGCTGGGAAGACCCCGATCGCGCGCCATTCGTCGAGGTGCGGGACGACGAACTCGTTCATGCCGTCGACGACCTGGGGAGGCAGCGAGTAGTCCATGCCAACCAGCCGAGCGATCATCCAGGCTTGGAACGCGCGGTAGACCGCGATGTGCAGGAAGCCCTCGCGGGCCGGGTAGTCGCCATAGGTGAAGTGGAATACCGCCGTGTCGAGGTCGAGGAACTCGCTGAGCGCGGCCTCTTCGGCCCGCAGATTCAGTGCGAGGTAGTTGCCGATCGGATCGTCACCGAGCAGGTCGCCCTTCCAACGGTCACCCACCTCGTCGATGGTCTTGCCGGCCAGCAGGTCGGGAACCCACCCTTCGTCCATCGCATGCAGCGCGAGGATGTCGCGCAGGGTCGACACCGGTGCTCGCGACCAGTCGGCCGGAACCGGGTGCTCGAGGTCGGCGGGTGCGAGACGACCGACGACTTCGCGCATCGCACCATCGGAGGCCACAAAGAGATCACGACTGTCCATGTGATCCACGGTAATCGCCGCCTCCGTCTTGCCCCAGTCCCTTGTCGGCGGCCGCGAGCGGGAGGATGATGAAGTGACATCGTGAGGCAAGCGAGGTCGATCATGCGAAGCACTGTGATTCCCGAACTGGTTCCGACGCTGTCCGCCGGGCACCACCGATCACCCCGCAAGGGCGCCTGCTTCATGGAGTTCGCCTCCTTCCTCGCCGGCGAGCGGTGGAGCGACCACCCGAGCTGCACCGATCCGACCCTCGCCACTCTCGCTCGCGCCGTCAACGACACCCTTCGCGACAGCCGTCGCGGCGAGCTGGTCAGCGACATTCCGCGCGTGATCGGCCTGCGCGGCGACGAGCTGCGACTCGGGCTGGTGGTTGCACTTCGCGCCGCCACCGTCG